>Ga0194130_10005017_pt1 | contig 16349 bp, 13 predicted proteins | sample TA2KigsurfametaG_FD_160084 | JGI IMG/M metagenome (GOLD analysis project Ga0194130, IMG submission 160084) | Freshwater microbial communities from Lake Tanganyika, Tanzania - TA2015050 Kigoma 12 surface | ecosystem: Environmental > Aquatic > Freshwater > Lake | place: Tanzania: Lake Tanganyika... | reverse complement strand
CACCGAGGTCCGGGAGATCCTCACCGAGCCTGCCGGCCCGGCCTGGTCCCGCTTCAAGGGCGTCAACGTGACGCTCGCCCCCAACTTCGACGGGGACCCCCGCTTCGGGGCGCTGATTGCCGACCTGGCCGTGGAGGCGCTTGCCGGGAAGGCCCCGGAGACCGTCACCCTGCTGGACGGGAACGGGGACGGGAGGTAGCCGCAGCCGTTTGCCAGGTCACGCGGGGGTGCGCCGGTGACGGTGCGCCCCCGCGGTCTGCTTGCCCATCCCACGCGCGTGTGGTACTCGAAGCCACGCCGTTCCTCCCCCCCGGAGCCCTCGGCCATGCGGATTTCCCTTTCCTCGCTCGCCCTCTCCCTCGCGCTCGCCGGCTGCGGTGGCGGCAGCGACACCCCTGCCACGGACGCCGGAGTCCAGACGCGCGCGGACCGGGTTGCGGCGCTCACCGGGGACGTCGCCGCGGGGCAGCTCCAGTACGAGAACAACGGCTGCTCCGGCTGCCACGGGGCCAACGGGCAGGGCACCTACGCCGGCGTGGCGCTCAACGGGCCGATGAAGAGCGACTCCAAGGTGGAGATCATCAACGTGGTGCTGGGCGGGAAGGGCACGAACATGCCCGCCTTCGGCTCGCTGGAGGACCAGGCCGTCGCGGACCTGTACGCGTACATGAAGGCCACCTTCGGGAAGTAGGGCGGCTTTGTGGTAACCCTCCGGGGGCCATGCGCCTCACACTGAGTCCCTTCCTGTTGTTCATTCTCGCGTGCAGCCGTCCGGCGGGGCCCTCCCTGCCGGACGACTCCCAGCCGGGCCCGTCCTCGCCGGACGCCGGCGCGGTGGAAGATGCCGGCGCCCCGCCGCCGCCCAACTGCGGCGAGCTCACCTGCACCGCCGAGCAGGCCTGCGTTGCCCGACCTGCCGCGCCCGGCGCCGAGGCGTGCGTCCCCGCCGGGGACTGCCGGGTGGTGCCGCTGCAGGGGAGGGATCTCGTGGCCGAGCTGCTGGACGCCGGCAGCTGGGACCGCTGCTCCGCCGTGCCGCAGCCCTTCCTGCCGGCGTTCCCCGGGGACATCCCCGCGGACCCCTTCCGCCTCTCCTTCGTGGACGGGCTGCTCAACCGGCCGCTGGGGCTCATGGGCTTCAGCAACCGGCTGGTGGATGCACTCCCTGCGGCGTCCGCCCCGCGCGCCGTGACGCGCACCGTGGAGCAGCTCTCGGCGAAGCTGGACCACCCGCTGCTCGAGGCGCCGCTGGCTTCTCCCGCGCCCGCAGACGTGGCCAAGGCCGCCGCGGAGCTGCTCGGGGACGGCTCGCCCGCCGTCCGCGCCGAGCTGGCGAAGCTCCCCGTCGAGGTGCTCGCCGCGTGGCTCCCCATCCTCGAGTCCATGCAGAACGTGCGCACCCTGCGCGCCGTGCTGTTCGCTGGTCAGGACATCCCCATGCTGGCGCGGCTGGCCGGCAGCGTGGTGGTGCCGGACCCGCAGTTGGGCATGTTCAACTTTGCCAATAATCGGGTGCGCACCGGCCTTGCGGGCCCCGTGGAGCAGGGCGGGCTGGACTGGACCTCCTGGTTCCAGGCCTGCCGGGACGTGGTGGACGCCGTGGAGCAGGCCCACCTGGAGCGCTTCGCGGGGCTGGCCCTCCCGGACGTGGACCTGGCCACTCCCGCTGGCCGCGTCGTCTTCCACGGCCCCGGGGCGCACCTGGTGGAGGGAGCGGCCCCGGCCGTGCTGTTCGACACGGGCGGCGCGGACACCTACCGGGCCCCCGTGGGGGCCGCGGACGGGGCGGTGCTGTCGGCCGCGGTGGCCGTGGACCTCGGGGGGGATGATGCCTACGGCTACCCGGAAGTCCCGGTGGCCACCGACACGGGCAACCGCCTCCCCTCGGACGGCGCCGGCCGGTACGCGGAAGGGGACGCGGCCCAGGGGCAGACCGCTGTCACCCGCAGCACCACGCCGCGGCAGGGGGCGGGCCGGCTCGGCGTGGGCGTGCTGTGGGACGTCTCCGGCAATGACAGCTACCGGTCGCTCGCTGCCTCCCAGGGCTACGGCGCCATGGGCGTGGGGGTGCTGTTCGACGGCGCCGGCAACGACACCTACGCGCTGGAGGTGGGTGGGCAGGGGACGGGGACATTCGGCATCGGCTTGTTGCGGGACGTCTCCGGCAACGACACCTACAAGAGCTGGTCCATGGCCCAGGGCCACGGCTCCATCTCCGGCGCGGGCGCGCTGCTGGACGACGCCGGCGACGACGCCTACCTCGCGGACGTGGGAGATCCAGCCCGGGGCGGGGACCCGCTGTATTTCACCGTCCAAATGAAGGGCACCGGCAACAACTCCATGGTGCAGGGGGCCGGCCGCGGCATCCGCGGCAACTCTCAGGCCTCCGGGGCCGCCGGCGGCGGCATCGGCCTGCTGGTGGACCGCGGGGCGGGCAAGGACCGCTACCTCGCCAGCGTGTTTGCCCGCGGGACGGGCTACTGGTTCGGACTGGGCGTCTTCGACGACGACGGCGGGGACGACCAGTACGACGGCCTCTACTACGTGGACGGGGCCACCGCCCACTTCGCCCTCTCCACGTTCCGGGACCGCGGCGGCAACGACCAGCACGGAAACGACACGTGGCGCCCGGTGGGGACCTCCGTTGCCATTGGCCACGACTTCTCCGTCTCCTTCCTCTGGGACGACGCGGGCGACGACGTGTACCGCGCCCCCGGGCTGGGCCTGGGCGCAGGCAACGCCAACGGCTGGGGGCTGCTCGTGGACCTCGCCGGGAACGACACCTACGACGCCCCGGGCGGCAATGCGCTCGCCGCCTTCGGCGAGACCAACCAGGACAGCTTCCGCGCCGGCCGCCCCACCGTGGGCGTGGTGCTGGACGCCGCCGGGGACGACACGTGGATCAAGGGGACGGAGACGCTCGTCCCGCCGGTGGACGGTGCGCTTCGCAACCCGGTGGGCACCGCGTCCCCGCAGGCCCGCGGCCTCTGGATGGACGCTGACGGTGGAGTTGTCCTGTTCGTCCCCTGACGTTTCGGACCAACGCCCGATGCACACGCACGTCCTTGCAACCTCCCTCGCTGCGCTCGCTGCCACCAGCTGCGCGGGCGTCCGCGCCGTCTCGCAGCCCGCCGCGGTGGCGGCCGTGAAGCCCGCGGATGCGCCGGCCCCGCCGCAGGAGCCGCCCGCCCCGGAGGCCGAGTCGCTCAACACCGAGTACTGCCTGGGCAGCTGCGCGGAGGAGCAGAGGCGCTTCGCGCTCTTCGCCGAGCAGATCCAGGCGCTGCAGACGAAGCAGACCTCCTCCCGCGGCCAGCCCGTGCAGCGCGGCTTCCACGGCAAGGCGCACGGGTGCGCGTACGGCACCTTCGAGCTGAAGGCGGACCGGGACGCGCGCGTGCGCTTCGGCGTCTTTGCGGACGGGCAGGGGCCGTGGCCGGTCTGGGTGCGCTTCTCCAACGGCGTGGGCTGGCGGCAGGCGGACGACGAGCTGGACGCGCGCGGCATGGCCGTGAAGCTGATGGGCGTGACCGGCCCGCGCTCCATGCAGGACGAGAAGGCCACGCAGGAATTCCTGATGACCAACGCCCCCACCCCCGTGGGGCGCAACGCCGAGGAGTTCATGGTGTTCGCCCACGAGAACGAGAAGGGGCGCGTGTCAGGCCTGCTGTTCGCCGCCGGCCACCCGAACACCGCGGCTCCCGCGCTGCTCAAGACGGACCCCATCCCGTCCGCCGCCACCGCCCAATACTGGGGCGGCGGCGCGTTCCACCTGGGCGCCCACCAGGCGGTGAAGTTCACCAGCAAGCCCTGCGCGGGCACGGCCGAGCGCAAGCCGCTGGACCGCAAGGATCCAGACTACCTCCGCAAGGACCTTCAAGCGGCGGCGGCGGCGGGCATGTGCTTCAGCTTCTACGTGCAGTTCCAGGCGGACCCGGAGCGGACGCCCATCGAGCACGCCTCGCGCGAGTGGAAGGAGCAGGACGCTCCGCCCGTGCACGTGGGGGACCTCCGGCTGCCGCCGCAGGACATCACCGGCGAGCGCCGGGAGCAGTTCTGCGAGAAGCTCTCCTACAACCCGTGGCACGGGCTGACGGCCCACCAGCCCATGGGCCACATCAACCGCGCCCGCCGGTTCGTCTACGACGCCAGCCGCGCCGGCCGCTCCGGCGGGTACGAGCCCACCGGCTTCGAGGGTTTCGACGCGCCCGCAGCGCCTCGGCCGTAGCCGCTAGTTGAGCAGCAGCTGGGCGACCATGAGCTCCCCGGCCAGCCCCTCGTTGCGTTCCATGGCGCCCGCCGTCCAGTCCCGGATCTCCGGGAACACGGCCCGCGCCTGCTGGAGCAGCGAGTTGGCCTCCTTCGGATCCCACGGGTGGGGGACGTACGTCTCCTCGCCGTTGCGCGCGCGCGCCTTGTCGAAGGCGACCTGGGTGTTGGCGAACTCGATGTGCGTCTTGCGCCCCTCGTAGTACGGCCGCAGGAACTCGATGGACTTGAGCACCTCTGCCCGCGCCTTGGGGGTGAAGGCATCCGGGGCCACGGAGGCGAGCGTGGTCCAGGCGCGCAGGGTGTACAGGTGGTAGTGCAGCGCGTCCCGGTGGTGGAAGTCGAAGCTGCTGCCGTCGTTGCGCACGCTGTGCGCCACCTGGGCGTTCAGGTCCTTGCGGACGCGGGCGAGCAGCTTGTCGTTGCCGAGCGCCTTCGCCGCCGCGCCCTGGATGGCCAGGCGCCAGTCGTACCAATTGTTCACCTTGCACAGCCCCTGCAGTTCCACCCGGTCGTGCACGTCGATGAACTCGCGCAGCCAGCCGCGCGTCTGCTTCACCTGCGCCTCGGTCATGAACGGGCGCATGAGCTCCAGGCTGCGGAACAGCTTCGGGAAGTCGGTCTCGTTGATGGGGTTGCCGGAGGGCTTGTAGGTGTTGACCCACCCCATCAGCACCGGCAGGGCCCGGGCCTGGGCCTTGGCCGCCAGCTCCGGCGGGCCGAAGCGCGCGGTGAGGGCGAGCGCGAACAGCGGGTCGAACGTCTTGCGCGCGGCGGCCGTCCGCTCCTTGCGGGGATCCCCCTTCAGCCGCCCCTCGGAGTCGAACCGCTCGAGCACGGGGAACTCCTGGCCGAGCGCCTGCTCCGCGTTCTTGAAGGCCTTCTGGTACCAGGCGGCCAGCCCAGCCTGGGTCTGCATGGCGGCGGCCAGCGTCTGCGGCGTCCACGGCTTGCCGGATGGGTCCACGCCCCAGTTCATGTTGCCGAGCGGAAGCTCCGCGCCCGCGGGGAGCCCCTGGCTGTCCACGCCGTTTCGGACCGGGGGGACCACTTGGCCCGTGGCGCCCCCGCCGCGGGTGGGGCCCACGAACTGGTCCGTGTTGCGGAGGGGGGGGTTCGAACCGGTGTTCGCCGCCGTGGACGGGGGGCGCGGCCGTGGCTCGCCCACGGCCGGCGGGGACAGCTTCGCGGCCAGCTTCTCCCGCGTCTCCGCGGTGAAGCTGCCCGTCACCTTCGCGCCCAGGGCTGCCTGCAGCGTCTCGACCGCGGCCCTTGTCCGGGGGCCGAAGGTGCCGGGGCCGGTGGCCACCTGCTCCGCCGTCATGAAGCCCAGCCTCACCAGCGCGGCCTGCAGCTGCCGCACCTCCGCCCCCTTCATCCCGTGCCTCAGCCCAGCGGCGGGGAGACGCTCGGCGCCGAGCGCGGGCATGCCGGCGGACGGGGTGAGCTGGGAGCGCTGCGTCGAGGAGACGGGCATGGGACCTCCAGAAGGAGAACGAACCCCTGTCACGGTAGTTCGCCCCGTCCGGGCGGACGAGCCGCCAACTCCCGGCTGGCACCCCTGCGCGACGGCCCTGAAGTCCGGGGCCCCGTCAGCGGGCGGACAGGGCGAAGGGGCGGCACTCCTCCACCGCCGCGTACTGCTCTGCCGTCAACGCGCGCCGCCAGCCCACCAGCTGCTGGCGCACCCGGCAGCGGGCCTCCGCCGTGGGCAGCCGCGGATCCTTCGCCAGGTCCGCCAGCAGGGCCTCGGTGGAGTCCAGCCCGCCCGCCATCCGGATGCCGCCGCCCCCAGGCGTGTCCAGCACCAGGAAGGCGTCCGCCCCCGGGGCGGCGTTGAACGGGCGCCACGCCGGGTGCTCCTCCACGGAGGGCCAGCCCGTCCGCGCGAACGCCCCCCAGTAGGCGCGCAGGGCGCGCGAGAGCGCCTCGCGCCCGGCCAGGTTCTCCTCGGTGAAGAGCACCTTCCCCAACCTCCCCAGCTGGAAGTGGCCGAAGACGAACGGTATCTCCAGCCCGTGCGCCGCCCCCAGGTACCGGGACAGCTCCGTGCCTGCCGCCACCGGCTCCTCGTCCCAGTCAAACCGGTAGGCGAACACCTGCGTGTGGCCGGACTGCACCATGGCCAGCGCCGGCTGCTCCGCCCCGGCCACGCGCCAGGCCCGGCTCAGGTACTCCCCCGTGGCCAGGTAGTTGGGCGGGTCCAGCACGTGCGGGAACATCCCGAACCGCCGCTCCACGTGCGCCGGGTCCATGAACAGGAACAGGTTCTGCTCGTCCCGATTGGTGCCCACCATCACCGGCACCGGGTTCCACCCCTCGGGGGACTTCAGCACCTCCAGCGGCTCCCCGGTGGGCACCACCACCCCGTCCCGGAACAACTGCGGCAGGTCCAGCATCCAGCCGCCGCGCGCTCCGGCGTAGGCCTTCAGCAGCGCGGCCGGCGGGAGCGCCTTGAGGGTTCTTGCAAGCTGTCGCCCCGGCGTGGTGGTGAGCAGCGTGCGGGCGGCCTTGGCGTCCGGGGCCAGCCCTTCTGCCACCAGCGCGCGCGCCAGCACCTCGTTGCTGCTGTTGCGGTGGCCCGGCCGCGCCCCGTCCGCGAACCGCTCCCCCTCGTCCGGCGTCATCCGGCTGAAGCCGCCGCTCTGGATGATGGCCCGGTGCAGCAGCCCCTTCGACAGGGGCGAGAGGAGCAGCGAGGCGGTGTTGAGCCCCCCGGCAGACTCGCCGAAGAGCGTCACGTTGTCCGGGTCTCCGCCGAAAGCCGCCGCGTTCTGCTTCACCCACCGCAGCGCCTCCAGCAGGTCCAGCAGCGCCCAGTTCCCGGACAGCTCCTCCGCCGACTCGTCCCCGGCCCGGAGCGCCGGGTGGCGGAAGAAGCCCAGGGGCCCCAGCCGGTACTGCACCGCCACCACCAGCACGCCCTGCTCCACCGCCAGCCGGCCGCCCTCGTAGAAGGTGGCTGTCCCAATGGAGTTGCCCCCGCCGTGCACCCACACCATCACCGGGAGGCGGGTGCGCGGCAGTGCCTCCGGCTTCAGCGGTGGCGCCCACGCGTTGAGCAGCAGGCAGTCCTCCGAGCCGACCACCGTCCCCGGCTCCGCCGAGGCCACGCCCCCCAGCGGCGAGGCGAGCTGCGGGCAGCCCGGGCCGGAGGCCAGCGCCTCGCGCACACCGGTCCACTTCGGGGCCGGACGCGGGGCCCGCCAGCGCAACTCACCCACCGGCGGCGCCGCGTAGGGGAGCCCCAGCCACGCGTGGCTGCCGTAGCGCCCCGCCCCGCCCACCGCGTCCCCCTGCGCGAGCGCCCGCCGTGTCTCGGGCAGCGGCGCGGGCACCGCGTACGGGGCGGGGGCCGGGCGGCAGCCCAGCAGCAGCAGCAACGGCGCGAGCCAGCGCGCCCGGGGGGAAAGGCGTGTCATGTCCCTCATGCTGCGACGCTTGGGGGCCGGGCGTCCATGGCGGACGCGGGGGCGGCTACTCCACCGGCAGCTGCGGCAGCCAGGCGCAGCTGTTGTCCTCGGCGCAGGCCTCCAACTGCCAGGTGCGGCCGTCCGTGGCCAGGTAGCGCACCATGGTGTTGATGAAGAAGGTGCCCACGTCGAAGGGGCGGGCCGGGTTGGGGAAGTCAATGCCGTGCGCCCCGCGCGGGACGAGGAACGGGAAGACCGCCCCGCTCATGCCGCCCACGCGCGGCGCCTCGCCCACCAGCCGCAGGGGAGGTGACAGCCGCGGCACGTCGTACCCGTCCGGCGTGCCCGGCACCGAGGCGTAGTCCTCGATGTCCATCAGCACGCTCTCCTCGGACCCGTTGACGTGGCGGCGGATGCGCTCGGTGGCGTCCATGGTCCCGGTGTCTATCAGCAGCTGGTTGGGCGTCTTGCCCCAGCGGGGATCCTTCACCCGGTACTCCAGCAGCCCCGCGGCCCGCGCAATGGCCGCCCCGGTGCTGGCCGGCACCGCCATGTCGCCAATGCTCGTGCTGACGACGCCGCGCGTGCGCACCACCTCTCCCGTCCCGTAGCGCAGCGTGCGCTCGTGCCAGTTGGGGGCGAAGTTGACCGGGTCCGCCGCGTCCAGCGCCAGCTGCGCAATGGAGATGAAGCGCCGCATCTCCGCCGAGCCCCGCCGCACCCCGAAGCCGTCCCCCAGCGCCACCAGCGGGTTGCCCGCCGGGAAGGTCTTTCCCTGCCACTTCACCTCCTGGTCGAACGCGGACACCTCCAGGTAGGGGGTCGCGTCCGCCGGCACGGCGCACCCGGCCTTGTCCTCCGTGGAAGCCGGCAGCGGCCCGCGGAAGAAGCGCAGGTCCAGCACGTCCCCCTCGTCGCAGGCCACCGCGGCGCGGAACAGCTCCCCGGCCTGCACCCGGGCGCAGCGGTACTTGCCGGTGGCGTGGTTGCGCACCACCACCGTGTCCCCCTCGCGCAGCTGTCCCGGGGGCAGCGTGGCGATGCGGCGGTCCCCGGTGTCGTTGAGGTCCGGCAGCACCTGGTGCAGCCCGAGCGTGCCGTCCTGCTCCTGCTTGCTCACCAGCAGCGGGGCGAAGATGCGGAGGTTGACCGCCTCCACCACGCCCCCCTGCGTGGACCGGATGCCAATGTCACCCAGCCCCGCGCCGCCCGAGATGGGCACCACCGTGGACAGCTGGGGCTCCAGCCCGCCCATCAGCGTGGCCATGATGCCGCCCAGGCTTCCGCCAATCATGTGGACGGAGGCGCTGCCGCCCACCTCCACCTTGCCGTCCCCGTCGAAGTCGCCCGCCAGGTCCGGCTTCCCGTCCCCGTTGACGTCGTACTTCCAGGTGCGCTGGCCGTCGAACCCGCGCAGCACGCGCACCAGCTGCATGTAGTCCACCGCGGACTGCCGCACGACGTCCCGCGTGTGGAAGACGTACGCGGTCCAGAAGTCCGCCCCGGAATCCTTGATTCCGTCCGCGTTCAGGTCCTCGGCGCGGTCCTCGAGGAAGGCCAGCCCCATCCCCTCCAGCCCCGCCTGGGCGAACAGCCCGCGCAGCAGCTCCTTCGTCTCCGCCGAGACCCCGGTGCCGTGGCTCGTGCACTCCACGCCGAGGGTGGCCACCCCCTGGCGGGCGAAGAAGCCGCCGAAGATGAGCGGGTCCATCTTGTTGCCCGTGTAGCCGTGGCCGAGGATGGCCACCGGCGCCGGCTGGGGCCCCAGCCCCGGGCGCGGGATGGTCAACCACGCGGTCACCTTCTCCGGGCGGGTGAAGGCCTTCCCCGCGTGCGCGTCCACGTCCCACACCTGGTCGTAGAGCGGCAGCCGGTTGCCGTCCGCGTCCACGCGGCGGAAGAACTGCGGGGACTCGAACTGGAACATCACGTGGTAGCCAATGAACTTCGCCCCCTCCTTGATGGCGACGATCTCCGGCGAGTTCGAGTCCTGCCCGGTCAGCTCCGCCACGCTGTCCACCATGGCGAGGAACTGCTCGCCGGGCACCACCTTGGCCACCGCCCCGGAGCCCGGCTCCACGCGCCGCATGTCGAACACGCGCGAGACGTCCGGCGTGAACTGGTCCGCCAACCAGGAGAGCGAGCCCACGCCGTACAGCCCGTCCCGCACCGCCACCATGTCCGTGGCGAGCGACTGGGTGCTGAAGCTCCAGGTGAAGGCCAGGTCCGCCGTGCCCAGCCCCAGCTGGCCCAGGCAGGGCAGCAGCGGCCGGAGCTCCGCGGTCTGCTGCGCGTGGTTGATGGCGGGGAAGGGGGAGCGCACCGGCTGCCCGTCCTCGTCCACCAGCCGCCGCGTCAGCACCACCGCGTACCGGGTCTTCTCCCGCAGCGCCACGATGGGGCGGATCATCAGCGTGTTGGTCTCCCGCTCGTAGAAGGTGAGCAGGTTGTCCACGGCGTGGCCCGGCGCATCCGGCCGGCGCACGTTGGGGTGATCCAGCACCCCGTCCATGTCCAGGTCCTCGCCCGGGTCCAGCCGGCCGTTGCCGTTCCGGTCCTCCTCGTTCTGCTCGAACACCAGCGTGTCGTCCCCGTTGTGGGTGTCGTTGGGGAAGTAGGCGGTCCGCTCCAGGGTGAACGGGAAGTTCCCCGCCCCCAGGTCCAGCGGCACCGGCTGGCAGTAGTCCGGCGAGCCCTCGGAGATGTCCACCACGTAGACCGCGTCGTTGGACGGCTCGTAGTCGTCCCGGTGCCGCTCGAAGAAGACCTCCACGTCCAGCGGCTTGTCGAAGGAGACGGAGATGGGGGCGAACGTGCCCCAGCCGTCCAGCTTGTCCAGCTCGCGCCGCGTGGCGCGCTCCCACTTCGTATCCGCCACCAGGGAGGCGTTGATGCGGCGCCCGGTGGGGGAGGTAGGATCGTACCGGGTGGCAATGTCGTTGGGCAGCGGCATGTCCGGCAGCGGGCGGGCGTACACGTCGAACCGGACGGCGGCGCCGTCCCCCGGCGGGGTGGGGGCGAGCCCCTCCGGCTCCGGGGCGGCGCAGGAGAACAGCAGCGAGCAGGCGGTGAACGCGGAGATCAGTGTGTGGCGCATGGTCGTCAGGTCCTTGGGGCTCACAGGCCGAGGGAGAGCCGGAGGCGGCCGGAATAGACCGCCCCCATGGGGTTGCCGGAGGGGAGCCGGAGGCCGTCCCCGGGAAGCAGCACGCCCGCCTCGGCGGTGGCGGAGAGCAGCAGTCCGTCCAGCACCTTCGTCCGGGCCTGCACGCCCACGTCCAGCTCCGCCCCGAGGAAGCCGCCCGGGCGGCCCCCGAGGGAGTTGAGGGACTCGCCGCCGTTGAGCCGCGCCGCGTACGGGTCCACCGGCTTCGCCGTGGTCCACGCCAGCATGGGGCCGCCGTACACGTCCAGCCACTCGCGCACGCCTGCCTTCAGCCGCGGGAACAGCCACGCCGCCCCGCTGATGGAGCCGCGGGTGGCGAGCAGCTGCGCGCCGTCCTGCGGGACGCCCACGATGAGTGGATCGGTGGCCAGCCCCACCAGGCGGGCGGACTGCGTGGCCACCACCTGGTCGAACAGGATGAACCCGGCGTTGAAGTCCGGGTGGGCCCGGAAATTCTGAATGACGCCGTCGTACGGGTTCTGGTCCCCGGAGGCGAAGCCGCCATCGAAGAACGCGGCGTGCCGCCCCCACGCGAGCCCCGTCTTGAACGCGCCGCCGAACTGCGAGACGCGGTGGCGCGGAAAGGCGTCCGTCCGGGCCTGCGTGGTGCTGCCCTGGATGGTCACCGCCTCGAACCCCGCGGTGGCCTGGAGTTCCTCGCCCAGCGCCCACGCCCACTTGCCCGCGGCGTCCACGATGACGACGTCCGTGGAGCGCGCGTCCTCGCCTGCGCCGGCCGCCCGCTGGCGCCGCAGCACGGAGTAAATGCCCAGCTCCTTCTGGTCGTTCACCTTGAAGCGCAGCGCGAGCACGCCCTGCAGCGCCTGCTCCCCCGCGCCGTAGAAGTCCGAGAAGTTGTCCCGTCGCACCAGGTCCACCGCCAGCGCCGGCTCCACCGCCTGCCACGCGCCGCCCAGCCCGAACAGCGGCCGGCCCGCCACGAGCGCACGCCAGGTGAGATCCCCCAGCCGCGCGTCCCCGAAGTCGCCCGCCGCCGCGTCCCGGGCCCCGCTGTTGGCCAGCAGCCCCAGCCCCCACTGGTTCACCTGCTGCCCCACGCGGACGAACCAGGTGTTCCCCTTGAACTCGCCGAAGGCCTGGCGCAGCTCCAGCGGCTGGGCGGACGGGAAGGGTTGCAGCCCGTAGCCTGGCGCCTGCGAGGGCAGCCCGGTCCACGCCCCGGAGAAGGCGTCCACCTCCGCGAGCGCGCGGAAGCGGCCCACCCCCAGCTCCGGCGCAATGCGGAAGCGGGTGTCGAGCGGCGAGGGGGCGGCGCGGCCGCCGAGGCTGTCCACCGGGAAGCCGCTGGCCGCCTGTCCCGAGGCCCGCACGTCCAGGCGGACGGCGGGGCGCCAGAAGGGGGGCGCGTCCGGGGTGCGTGCCACCACCGTCCCCGCCGGGGGCGGGGCGGCCACCGGCTCCACGGGGACGTCGGGCGCAGGGGGCTGCCCGGGCGTTCCGGGGGGCAGCGCCGCGGGCGGTTCCACCGGGACGGCCGGCGCGGGCGGCACCGGGGTGGCGGGGGAGGCCTCGGCGGCGGGGGCCGGCGCGGGGCCGTCACCGCCCGTCGTGTCGGCGGTGGCGGGCAACGCGAACGTGAGCGCGGCCGTCACGAGGGCTGGGCGAAGCGGCAAAGGCATGGGTCTCCTCCGGATTGAAAACGGAAGCGCACGTACACCTTCGCCCGGGACGCGGTCAACGTCCGGCAGGTCCGCCCACCCCGGGAATATTGCTGGACGGACCTTCGTCCCATGGTGGACAGTCCGGTACCCATGAGGCCTGTCGCCGCATCCCTGCTGCTGCTGGCCGGGTGCACCGCGTCCACGTTCACGCGGCTGCCCTCGCCGGATCCCATCCGCCCCTTCGTCACCGCGGAGGGCATCCCTGCCGGGAGCCCCTATGACAGCCTCGGGCTGGTGCAGGTGACGCGCCGCGGGGTGCTGGTGTTCGGCTTCGCAGACCCCGCCGGCACCGAGGTGGACGCTGCGCTCGAGGAGCTGGAGCTGGAGGCCCGCAAGGCCGGCGCCGACGGCGTGGTCAACGCCCGCGTGCTGAAGCAGCCGTGGACACTCGCCGAGCGCATCACCGGTGCCGTCCTGTTCTTCCTGCCCCTGCCCAGCGAGGTGACGGTGACCGGGGAGTTCGTCCGCCTTCGCAAGGCCACCGCCGGGAGCGTCCCTTGAAGCGCGCGCTGACCGTCTTCTCTGCACTTGCCCTGTCCCTGTCTGGGTGCAGCGCCGTCACGCGCGGTGGCGCGCTCTCCAGCGTGCCTGCCGCCAGCGACCGGGGCATGTTCCTCTCCACCAGCGGCGCGCCGGGGCGCTACACCACGCTGGGCTTCGTGCAGGTGCGCGGCTACGGCGTGCAGGTGGCCGGCTACCAGGAGGCGGGCCACGCCACGCTGGACGGCCCCATCCGCGGCGCGCTCGCCGCCGAGGCCTCCCGCATGGGCGGCAACGGGGTCATCCACATCGAGTTCCTGGACGAGAACCCCACCACCGACTTCGAGCGCGCGCAGGCGGCCGCGCAGAGCATCCAGAACCTGGCCTCGGGCCAGCGCGGGGTGGAGGCGAAGGACAGGTACGTCACGGTGACGGGCGAGGTCATCCGGTTTGAAGGAGCGGTGCAATGACGCGGGTACTCCTGGCAGGTGTGGTGGCAGCGGCGCTGTGCGGCTGCACGGTGGTCAACAGCGTGTCGGTGCCGGCGCGCGGCACGTCCGCGGAGCCGTTCGTCACCGCGGGTGACATCACCGAGCCGCACGAGGTGCTGGGCCTCGTGCAGGTGACGCGCACGGGCGTGCTGCTGTTCGGCAACCTCGACGTCATCGGTACGGACCTGGAGGCGGGCTTCAAGCAGGCGCTGCTGCCCGCCATCAAGGAAGCGGGCGGGGACGGCGCGGTGCGGGTCCGCTACCAGATGACCCAGTACACCCCCGCGGCCCGCGTGCTCGGCGCCATCTTCTTCATCTTCCCGCTGCCCTCCACGGTGACCTTCACCGGGCAGGTGGTGAAGCTGAAGGGGCCGGCCGTCGCGGCGGCGCCGTAGGCAGATTGGGGGGGAAGGGGAGGGGCGTTGACTGCAAATTGCAGTCAGGGCCACGCTCACCATCTGCGACATCCCTCCGGACCTGTACCGGCACTTGAAGTCGCTTGCCGCACGCCACCGGAGGAGCCTGCAGCTGCGGGTGCCCGTCCTGCTTCAAGCCGCCGAGGCCTATGACATGCCGCTTCCGAGCGAGCGGCTCGCCCTCTTCAGGGAACAGTTCAAGGGCAAGGACTTCAAGAACATCGTGGAGGACGTCCGGGCGGAGCGTGCGCGTCGAAGCGCCTCGTCATCGACACCTCTGCGCTGGTGCGCGCCTGCCTTCAGGACGGCCCAGAGGTGGCGGAGGTGGCCTCCCTCCTCGACAGCGCGGCCAGGGGCGAGTGCCTGCTGCTTGCCCACGCGCTGCTGCTCGTGGAGTTCGCCTCCGTGTTGTTGAAGAAGCGGAAGGCCGGGTCGTTGACGCCTGCGGAGATGAAGGGCCTGGTGGACGACGTCCGCCAGATGCCCGTCCGGCTGTTTCCGCACGCCCCCCTCCTGGATGCCGCTGTCGACCTGGCACAGGCCCATGGCCTGAGCGCGTACGACGCCACGTTCCTGGCCCTCGCGAGGCTCGAGGACTGCCCGCTCGTCACCGCGGACGAGCGGTTGGCTGCCCGGGCGAAGCGCCTGGGCGCGCACTGAACCCGGCCGCAACGTCCCAGCCCCGCGTCCACGGCACCTGCACCACCACCGGGTAGGTCAGCTGCCCGCCGTGGTCCTCGCCTCCCAGGTAGTGCTGGTACGCCGGCACGCGCGCGGACAGGCCCCACCGCCCCGCGTCCGTCAGCACCGCCGCCCCGCCGCCCACCAGCACGTCCGTGCGCCCCACGTTCCCGTCCTGTTGCACCACCCCGCCCCAGCGCTCGGGGGCCTCGGAGCGCAGGTCCACCCCCGCGGAGAGCCAGACGTCCCCGCGCGTCAGCGCGGCGCGTCCGCTCAGCCACGCGTCCCCCGGCCCCCCGAGCGTCTCGTTGCGGTGGTGCAGCTCCGCGTCGTCCGGCGTGAACGGGGTCCCGTCCAGGCGCCTGTAGGTGATGCGGGAGCGGACGAGGCGGACGGGCAGCTGCGCCTCCACGCTCAGGTTCGGCGTGAGCCCCAGCTCCAGCACGGGGCGCAGCTCCGCCACCTCCACGTCCGGGTCATGCTGGCAGGGCGGCACCTCGCCCGTGGCGCAGGCGGGGCCGGAGTCCGGACAGGTGCTGACGTGCACCACGCGCAGCGAGGTGCCCGAGGCGAACACCGAGGCGGTCAGTTGTCCCGCCTTCACCGCCTGCCCTGACGTCCCCCCGACCGGGAGGTTGGGGTTGCTTCACCCCGCGCAGGGGTCTGCGGGCCGCGGCAGGAGCCCCAGCGCGGCGGCCGCCAGGAGCACTGCGAGTCTCAGCGTCTTCACCGCGCCGCCCCCTCCGAGATGGCGCGGTCCAACGCGGCCAGGTCCAGGCCGTTCACGTGCCCCACCCGCCTGCCGTCCCGCCCGTAGATGCGCAGGTAGGGCAGCCCCGCCACGCCGGGGAGGTGCCGGCGCGCCAGCGCGCTGTCCCACGAGACGACGTTGCGCTTCCGCACCGCCACGTCCTGCCGCTGCTGCAACAGGCCGTAGACGTGCCGGTCCACCTTCTGGCAGGGGGCGTAACAGTCCGCGTAGAAGTCGAACACCGTCACCTTGCCCTTCACCGCCAGCGGCTCGAACGTGAGGTCCGGGTAGCACAGCAGGGGGAGCGGGCGGGCCATGCCGTCTGCTCCAACCGGGACCGCGCGCCCGCGGCGGCCTCCTTGCGGTGCAGCGCACCGGCCCCCCAGAATGACGCCCGTCCCCGGGGTACCCATGGCGCTCATCCACTTCACGTCCAACCACTCGGACCACTCGAACAACAACGGCTTCCAGTTCGAGTTCCACTGCGACCGGTGCCACAACGGCTACATGTCCCGCTTCCAGGGCTCCAGCCTGGGCATTGCCTCGGGCATCCTCCAGGCGGCTGGCTCCTTCTTCGGCGGCCTGCTCGGGCAGGCGGCCAGCGGTGCGGACCACCTGAACGACGCGTTCCGGGGCAAGGCGCGAGACGACGCCTTTGTCGCTGCGGTGGAAGAAGCGAAGAAGCAGTTCCGCCACTGCAGCCGCTGCGGCAAGTGGGTGTGCCCGGACGCGTGCTGGAACCACGCCCGTCAGCTCTGCGAGGAGTGCGCCCCGGATCTCGCCGAGGAGACGGCCGCGGCCCAGGCCCAGGTGGCCCGCGAGCAGCTGTTCGAGAAGGCCCGGCAGACGAACCTGGTGAAGGGCGTGGACATGACCCGCGAGGCCGCCGCCCACTGCCCGGGCTGCGGCGCCCTCGCAGGGGCGGCGAAGTTCTGTCCGGAGTGCGGACAGGCGCTCAACCCGAAGGTGGCCTGCCCGGCGTGTGACGCGGAGATGGAGG
>Ga0194130_10005013_pt1 | contig 16365 bp, 13 predicted proteins | sample TA2KigsurfametaG_FD_160084 | JGI IMG/M metagenome (GOLD analysis project Ga0194130, IMG submission 160084) | Freshwater microbial communities from Lake Tanganyika, Tanzania - TA2015050 Kigoma 12 surface | ecosystem: Environmental > Aquatic > Freshwater > Lake | place: Tanzania: Lake Tanganyika... | reverse complement strand
TGGCATCAATGCGGCCGCTGTTGGCAATTTCGTTCGATGCGCCGAGAACAATGCGACCGCCGGATTTGCTGATGCCGGTGGCGACGACTTCACCGCTGTTGCGAATCACGCCGGAGGTCATGGTGTTATACGCTTGCGCCGACACGATGACGTTGCCGTCCGGCGCTTTGATGATTTTTTTGTTTTCGATCAGCGACTCGATCGTCGATGGTGTGACCAGCAAATCGACTTTGCTGTTGGCCGGGTTGACGTTCATCGTCACAGTCTCACCGGAAGCCAATGCAATGGTGCCGGACTTGGCGAGTAACACACCGCTGTTCTGAACCTCAGGTGCAAGTAAAGCGATGTAACCACCGAGCTTGGCTTCGATGCTCCCATCGTTGATGACTTTGCCGGTTGCACCGTTGCGATCGAATCGGTAGTTCCCCGCCATGAAATCTTTATTGGCCATGGAATGGGTCGTCGCAACCAAGCCACCCACATCGACACTGGAACCGAGGCCAAAGAAGATACCGGCGGGATTCAGAAGAAAGACCTGACCATTCGATTGCAGATTGCCGAAAATCTGACTTGGGTTTGAATCAAGCACACGGTTGAGAATCACCGAGCTTGCCGCAGGTTGCTGGAACACGACGCTGGCTTCGCGACCAACGTTGAAGGTGTTCCAGTTGACGATCGCACGATCGGTGTTTTGCTGCACCGTCATCACTGGTGCAGTCACGGTACCGCTTTGAGATACGGCAGCACTACCGGCTACGACTTGGGGTGCGGTAGGTAATGCGTTGTTGGCAGGTGCTGTTTGCGCCTGCACGGATTGCAGCGACACCGACGCCACTGCCGCGAGCGCAAATGCGCTGGCGCGGGAGAGTGTGCGTTGGAGGAGTCGCTTGAGCATCGTGTGATCGAACTCAGAACGGCATGTTGACCGACAACCACAGTCGGCTGATTTTTTTGGTGCCATCCTGGTCATTGCCGGTGGCAATGTCGGGATAGGGGTTATCGCCGATGCGCTGCGCCAGTGTGGCCGTGAGCGTGATGTTGCGTGGCGCTTGCCAGATCAGGCTGGCACCATGACTGCGGTAGTTGAGCCAGTTGGGTGTTGGCGCACCGGCATAGTCCTTGATGTTTTGCTTGACACGACCGCTGTCGTAGAAAAGACGAAGCTCCCAGTTCTTCGGCAACTTGGTTCGCAATTCCACGGTACCGATGTGCCCTTGGCTTCCAGCACCCTCGCTTACCGGATAACCGCGTACACCGTTCGGACCACCGAGGAAAAATTTTTCAGATGAGTCGAGGTTTTCTAATGCGTACTGGCCCGTGACACTCAAGAGCAAATTCGTGCCATCGCGCACCACCTGATTGCGCGAGATTGCGGCATTGAACTTGGTGAACATGCCATCGGTCGCCGCCGTTGCAGCATCGGACGCATAACTTTGTTCATCCCGGATGTGCAAATTTCCTGCGGCGACTGACAGCGACGCCTGATTGCTGGCACCGCTGAAAACTCGATCAACCCAGTTACCGTTCATCGCCGCCGTTGCGGCAATACTTTGCGAACTGCGCGTGAGAATCGTACCCGCAAAATTTTCGAAAATTTTTCCTGTGATCCCTCCAGTGACAAAAAGATTGGCTTGCTGAGAACGTACAACCGGATGAGAGACATCCATGCCCACGCTGGTCGAGTTACCGTGGATGTCAGACGCGACTGCCGAACCGGCGATGACGGTGTAATCCAAGTAGCTGCCGTTAACACCCATGCGTGTGCCATAAAGCCCTACCGGAACAGAAATACCAAGCCGTCCATAGCGCACGCCATGCGTCGCCAGTAAGCCCATCGTGTACTGCTCACCACGGCCGGATGGGCTATTGAGTGCGGCATCGAAAAGCAAACGTTCGGGACCAGTGGTGAGCGCGCCGTAGCTGTCCATGTTGAGAGCGCCGGTGATCACCGGTTTATCGGAAGACTGCAAGACGACGCGCGTATCACCTTCGTTGGTTCCCGCAGCCAGACCACCCTGCACCGATGCACCGGGCAGGTCGTTGATGAGCAGCAGTGCACGATCAAGCACGTTGACATTCACTGCAGGCTCAAGGCTCATGGCTTTTTCGACGCGCGCCAAAATCAGTTCGGAGTTGATGCGTCCATTCGAACTGCCGTCAATGCTCGCGCCGGCGTACTTTGATTCGACGACCTTGAGCGTGACGACACCCCCTTCAATTTCCTGGCGTGGAATGCTGACGGTGGCGACATAGCCTTTGTCGCGATACGCAAGTGCCGCCATGGCAGCGGCGTTTTGCAGCTCGTTGAAATCAATCGGACGGTTCACGTAGAGCTCGACGGAACGTGCCAGTGCGCGATCCGATAGCAGCGTGTTACCAACAAAACGGAAGCGCGAAACAACGATTTTTTCGCTGCTGTCTTCGCTTGGTTTGGGCGTTTTTGCTGCCGGTTTTGGCGATACTTCAGGCAACGCAGGTGACGGCAAATTGCGTTCGATTTGGTTTCGTATTGCACCACCGTCCGTGGTTGATGACTGCGCATGTAATGCCGGCGATGAAAAAGCGAGCAAAAAAAGCGCGATCAGAATCGATGAACGGGCCTTTTTTTGGCGCGAAAAATAAGGTGAGTTCTGAGACATGAGAGATCCAGTTTGGCGGCCGTGATGTGCCGCAATGTTCGGCTTCCCGTGGGGAAGACCAGTCCATTTTTCATAATTATTTTTGAGTATCGGGAAAGACGCAAAACCTTCCTGAGTGCGGGCTTTCGTCGGGGCAGAATCCGCCGACACCCAAACCGCCTGAAAAGCCTTGAAAAGACAAGTTTTTAGTCGGATTTTCATGCGCGGATTTTAGGTAAAACACCCCCTTTTTTTCCTACTTTTTCCTACACTTGCGCTCAAAAACTCACTGTTTTTTCGAACCCAAAAACACCCATTTGAATCCATTTTTCCACCCGAAATAACCCATTAAATTTCATTTTTAATACCGATTTTTCGGCATTTTTGGCGTGTTTTTATTTCGATAAGCTTTTCGTTATCAATTGATTAATTTTTCAAAAATAAGCTGTTATTTTAAAAAGCTAAAAATACTTATTCGGCAACTTATTGTTCTTTTGAGTATTGGATGTAATGGATGTGTCTGACCGAAGATTGGGTCTGAATGGGTGCAGAATTGGCGTGCTGATTCGGATGTTTTTTCGGTCATTTTTCGAGCTGCTGACCGCGTCAAAAAATTGGGTATAAATGGATGGGTTATTGGCGGTCCTATCCGGACGTTTTTCAGCTTGTTTTTTGACCTGGGTAGCGGGCCCAATAAATGGGTGCAAATGGGTGATTTAATAAGTCGAATGTCAAACCTGATTGAACCCTCAGTACCCCTGTTTTTGGGTGTCTGTTTGACGCCCATTTTTGGGTGTTCATGGGTAGATTTTTTGGATGGTTTTGGGCTATAAATTGGCGTCTGAAAAGCATCGATTCTGCATTTTTTGATAGCTTTTAATTAACTTGGAAATCAGAGGAATGGGTGTCGCTCAACACCCATTCGGTTTTTGAATCGATATGGTTTTATTTTGACAATAAATTTTGCGCAGAATTTTTAAAAAATAACTTCTGAAATAATGGGTGTACTGATACACCCATTTCAATTCAAAAATACTATCTATCTATTTTGATAATGATTCTCAAGTTATTTTTAATATGACAATTAAGCATGATTGGATGTTTTGGGCCATCCATTGCTGGCTTAAAGTTTGCTTGTGCACAGGTGTAGGCATCGGAAGGTTTTGTTCCGAAAAGCTGAATTAGTCTCACCTTCATTGCTACGGGCCTGTCTGACAGGTTTTAGTAAATGAGCAATGGATTAGGTGATATTGGATAGCGCAAAAAAAATGATGATTCCAAACCAAATACCCATCTCCCCTCTGACCCTCTCCCTGATTTCCGGGATCCATGAACTCAAAGGCGCGCTGCGTACGGCAAGCCATATGGCGCCCGAGCGCATGCTGGCTTTGCGCCAGGTCGCCACCCTGGAAAGCGTGGCCTCTGGCCTGCGGCTGGGCAACGTGGTGCTGTCCGACACCGAGGTGCGTCGTGTGCTCGCCATGCGCAATGCGGGTGGCAGCCGCATCGTTGATCGCTCGGCTGAATTGCGATCTGCAGACCATGAATCCGATGACACAGAACAAGCCGCCAGCGGCATGAGTTCGCCGAATGCCGGTCAGAGCTCGCCACCGTCTGGCCAAAAATTGCCGCAAGAATTCGCCGGACTGGACGACCTCGTTGCCGAGCCTCTGGCCGATCATGAAGTCGATGAACTTTTGCTGGCCCACCAAACCGAAGCCGGCGTGCTCAATTCCGATGAGCAGCAGGCGGTTGGATATTACGAAGCGCTCAGCCGCGTGCTGGCGCTGGTGCCCTCCGGTCGCCTGACCGAGGACGATGTGAATGACTTGCACCGCGTGCTGCTGGGCCACTCAGCCAAGGATGCCTGGCATGTGGGCAAGTACAAGGTCTCGGCCAATAATCCGCTGATCACCCACCCGGAATCCGGCACGGCCACCGTGTTGCAGTCCACTCCGCCGGCCAATGTCGGCGACCAGATGGCTGCCCTGCTGGCCTGGCTGGCACGCGAGCGCAGCGAACCCACCCTGCATCCGCTACTGACGGTGACGGTGTTTACGGCCTCGTTCATGGGGATGCGCCCTTTTCAGGACGGTAACGGTCGCATGGCACGGCTGCTGGCGCGGCTGCTGCTGCTGCAGGCAGGCTACTCGCATGTCGCCTATGGCTCGCTGGAAGCGGTACTTGAAAAAGACAAAGACAATTTTTACCACGCGCTGAACCGCACGCTGGTCGGTATGGAAAGCGGCAATCCGCACTGGGAGCCGTGGATAGGCTTCTTCCTGTCGGCGCTGGCCGACCAGGTCCGCCACCTGTACAGCAAGCTCGAGCGCGAGAAACAGATTTTCTCTGCCCTGCCCAAGCTCTCCTCAGCCATCGTGGATCTGGCTCGTGAGCATGGCCGGGTGACCATGGCCGATGCGATACGCCTGACGGGCAGTAACCGCAATACCCTGAAACTGCATTTCAGGAAGCTGGTCCATCAGGGCCAGCTGCAACGGCATGGGATGGGGGCTGGGGTTTGGTATCAGCCGCGGTGATCGCAGTGGCTTTAAAAAATAAGTTTCCGCCACTTTTGTACATCCGTGTGTTTACTTTGCTTCGAGGGTGCGCTAAATTCCTTTAGGTTTTGGCATGAGGGATAAGGCGATGCACACCACGAAGATTTTCAAAAACGGTAACTCTCAGGCGGTTCGGATTCCATCCGACCTTGCCTATGAGCGCATGGATATTGAACTGGAAATCGAACGTGAGGGCGAAGAGATTCGCATAAGGCCCGCTAGAAGAACGCTGGGTAACGTGCTCGACAAATTTGCGCGGTTCTCGCCCGAGTTTTTGGCGGAAGGCAGGGGCGAGCATGAGCAGGCAGAGCGAGATCCGCTGTGACACCCAAGTACATGCTTGATACCAACATGTGCATCTATCTGATGAAAAATCAGCCCGCACAAGTTGCCGACCGATTTGCGCAATGCTATGTCGGCGAGGTTGTCATGTCAGCAATAACGTTTGCTGAACTGAGCTACGGCGTCTCGGTGTCGTCAGATCCCACGCGCGAAGCTGAAAATCTCTCATCACTGGTTGAAGATATCCCCGTCATGCCGTTCGACCAGTTTGCCGGAGCAGCCTATGGCCCGATCCGACGGGCAACGCGAGATAGCAAGAAAGACCACCTGGACAAGTTAATTGCCGCTCATGCGAAAGCACTGTCGGTCACCGTGGTGACCAATAACCTCAAGGATTTTGACAAGTATCCCGGCGTGGTGGCGGAAAACTGGCTCGTTTGAGAAACGCTGATGCAAAACAATCGGACCGGCATCTGCCGACTCATCCGGGATCGTCATAACAAGGAAACATGCGGCAAGGTACTGCTAACGCCGTCAGCGGCCTGATCGGCCTCAGGTAATCTTCAAAGGTATGCAGAGCTGATACCCCACCAGCCGTATCGAGCGCAGGCAGTTGAGGTCGGCGCCGACCTGCACCAGCTTTTTGCGCAGACGCACGATCTTGACCTCCAGGCTGGCCTTGCGGAAATCGTCGGGCGTGTGCCCGAGCAACTCCATGATCTGCCAGTACTCCAGCTGTCGGGCATGGCTGGTCGAAAACGCGATCAGCATCCGCAACTCGCTGGTCGAGATCACGGTCGCGCCTTTCGGCCCGGACAGAGTCAGTGACCGCGAATCGACGGTGAAACATTCTTCGCCATCGACCTGCGGCCGGGATTGCCACAAATCAGCCCGGCGACTGACGGCCGAGACGGCTGCCAGTAATTCTTCCATTTCGACCGGCTTGGACAAATAGACGTCCGCACCGCTTTCGTAGCCGGCAATGCGATCACCCACATGCGTGCGGCCGGTGGCCATGATGATCCCGGCGCGGGGATTGCCGCGCCGTATGCGCTTGGACAGGGACAAGCCATCTTCGCCCGGCAGATTGAGATCGATGATGAACAAGTCCGAGGGGGCGCTCGCAGCCTCGTCGTCAATTGCCTCGGCACAGGCGATACCCTGCACCTTGTGACCCTGCTGGCGCAGGGCCTCAATGGTCACGGCGCGCAGCGCATCATGATCCTCGACGACAGTAATGTTTAGCTTGGCAGCCATACGGTAAACCTGACACTTTTCTCCAGTGGCTCGTACCTGACGTCGCCCTTCAACAGCCGCATGAAGTTGGCGACCAGATAAAGGCCTAAGCCCGAACCGGAATGCTTGCGGGCGCCATCGGCGCGGTAGTACTTCCTGAATAATTCGTCACGGTCCGGAAAACCTGTAGCACCCGGGCCCGACTGAACCAGGTTCTCGACACTGATCTCGCAGCCGGCCCGATCGCCCAGTGGCGCGGACTTCACTGTGAGCAAGATAGTGCTCTCCGGCAACGAATACTTTAATGCATTGTCGACCAGGTTGGATAGCACTGATTTGAAAATCTGCCAGTCGCTGTTCACCATGGCGGTCCCGTCCTGCTGGACGCTGATCCTTGCCCGGTCGGGCTGCTTGGAGAGCACCTCTTCGATGAGTGCGTTGAGGGGAAAGTTTTCAAAATGAGAAATAATTTCATCGTCGTCGAACTTCTCGGCCTGCAGGCATCGCTCGATCAGCTGGTTAATGTTGTTCACCGTGCGGCGGCCGTGTTCGAGCATTTCGGGGTTGAGCCGGGAGACGCCGAACACCATATGCAGTACCGACAGCGAGGTCTTGACCTCGTGCGCCAGCATTTGCATGAAACGCCCCTGCAGCTGAGACTTCTGCTTTTCGATCTCGATTTGTTGCGCCGCCGATCGGGCGCGCAGATAAGCGCGGTTGCGAGATGCTTCGATACGATAGGCGCGTAACTGCAGCAACACGATTAGGATCACGCCGGTCATGAGGCCGTGGATCAGAAACATGTGGAGGTTGAACTCGGGCGCCCTGGCAAATCCCAGCGCCGGTGATGAGGCCGCCATCAGTGCCGAGGCCAGCAGCGAGTAAAACCCGGCCAGCATCCATTTCGGAATCACGGGTCTGTCATCCTCTGCCACGGATGACCATGCACGGCAGGTGAAACTGATCGCCGTCAGCAGCAAGGGACTCACCGCCACCATCATGAGGTTCAGCCGTAATGCAGGCAGCGTTCTTCCTATGGCCAGCAAGCCCATCTCGACTACAAAAGCCAGGATGCCCACCGCCACCAACAGCCGCAGCCCGGGCATCCATGGCTTGAACTCGCGCAGCATGAAGTAGTGAAAAACGAGACCGACCACCACATAGGTGCAGTAGACCACGCAAGAGAATCTGTCGATCACGATAGCGCTGAAGTACTCGCTGCCAATCAGGCGCGCGTAGCCGACATATACCAGCGCGTAAGCAATGGCTGCCAGCTGACTCACTGTAAAAGCCGCCATCAGCACTTCCCGCTGCAAGGACCATTGCAGCACTGCCCACAGGAAAAACAGCAGCAGCGTCCCCATCATCAGCCCATAGACCATTTCCTGCATGCGGTTGGCATGCTGCGCCTCGTCCATGGTCAGCACCTGCACATGAATCAGGCTGGTGCTGGTCGTTTTGAGCCGCAACCAGATATCGCGCGGGGCATCGTATGCAGGGATCAGAAAGCCGTGGTTGAGTGATTTGAATTCACTGGCCTTCCATTCGGTGCGGTCACCCGCGATGCGTACCCGACCGCTGGTGTCGAGGGGGTCAAAGAGTCGGATCTCATCCAGATAGACAGGACGCACCCTGACCGCCAGCGGCTCGCCGGCACGGATTCCTGGTACCGGCGCGACCGTGATGCGTATCCAGGTGGCTGACTCGGTGAAGCCGCGACTGAGTACACCTTCGTAGCGTTGCACGGGCATCTGGCGAATTTCATCCAGCGTCAGACTGCCACTCTCGTCAACGACATAGGCGCGGTCAAGAATATGGTCGGCAGGATCCCCCAGGGCCGCCCCAGAGAGCAGCCCCAGAAAAACCAGGAACAGAAAACGCGTGATCACTCGCATGACCGAGATCGGAAAAGCGCTGCAGCCTGCGCTGGCGGGCCCGCTCAGAAACTCCTCGCTCAGAAGGTGCCGGGATAAGCGCCGCCATCGAGCAGAATGTTCTGCCCGGTCATGTAGCTGGCGTGCGCACTGCACAGGAAAGCACAGAAAGCACCGAACTCGGCGGGTGTGCCGAAACGCTTTGCAGGATTCGAATCCCGGCGAGCTGCCACCAGTGAATCAAGATCCTTGCCGGTGGATTTGGCTGCAGCATCGAAGGTCGCCCACAGGCGATCGGTTTCAAACGGACCGGGCAGCAGATTGTTGATGGTGACGTTCTTGTGCACCGTGGTACGCGAGACGCCGGCGATGAAACCGGTCAGTCCGGCGCGCGCGCCATTCGACAGGCCCAGAATGTCAATTGGTGCTTTCACTGCGCTGGAGGTGATGTTGATGACGCGACCAAAACCGCGTCCCATCATGCCATCGACCGTTGCGCGTATGAGTTCGATGGGGGTGAGCATGTTGGCATCAACGGCGGCGATCCATTGCTCGCGCTCCCAATTGCGGAAATCACCCGGCGGCGGGCCACCGGCATTGGTGACCAGAATGTCAGGCTGCGGACAGGCGGACAGCGCTTGCTTGCGACCTTCGGGCGTGGTGATATCGGCGGCCACCACGGTGACAGTCACCTTAGCGCCGGCGAGCTGGCGTATTTGACTCGCGGTGGCCTCCAGTGTTGCCGCATTGCGCGCCACCAGCGTGACGTTTACGCCCTCTTTCGCCAGCGCCTCTGCGCAAGCACGTCCCAATCCCTTGCTGGCACCGCATACCAGTGCATTCTTGCCGCTGATTCCCAGATCCATGAACTCATCTCCTCTCGTAAGTCGTTAATGTGATTGATTTGATTCTTGTATTGCGTGTTTCTGTGTTTGATGTGGCTGTGTTTGATGTGGCTGTGTTCTTTGTCGTTGTGTTTTATGTTTCTTGTATTTCAATGCTTCGATGGCTATCGCTGATCCGGCGCTTTACCGAGCGCCTTATAGACGGAGGCCAGCAAATCCTTGCCGATACGTTCTTCCATTTTTTTGTGGACAGGCAGCAGCGCCTTACGCCACTGTGCCATTTCCTGGGGCGTTGGCTTGTAAATCGTGGTTTTACCGGTCTTGTCGATCGCCTGCATCGCCTCGACACTTTCGCGCTCGGTCAGTGTGTTGTTCATTCGGGTGGCTTCGGCAAGTGCGGCTTCCAGACCGGAGCGAATATCGGGTGGCAGCCCGTCCCAGAACCGCTTGTTCACGATCACGGCAAAGCCCATATAGCCATGCTCGGTCACGGCGAGATGCTTTTGCACCTCGTACACCTTTTGTGAATAAAAATTCAGCGGCGGGTTTTCAGCGCCATCCACCACACCCGACTGCAAGGCCTGGGTCATCTCGGAAAAAGACATCACCTGCGGAAGGGCGCCAAGCGTGCGCATTTGTTCGTCAATGACTTTGGATCCTTGTATGCGCACTTTCAGGCCACGCATATCGGCTGGCGCGCGAATCGGGCGATTGGCCGACATCATCTTGAAACCCATGTCCCAATAAGCCAGACCCCGAATGCCCTTGGTTTCGAGAATGCCGAACAGCCGTTGCCCGACCGGCCCGTCCACCACACGTCGCAGCGCCGCCCGGTCATCAAATAGAAAAGGCAGATCGAAGACCTCGAATTCGCGTATGCCCAGAGGACCAAATTTGGACAGGGTCGGGGCCAGCATCTGCACCGCCCCCATCTGCAGCGCCTCCAGTTCTTCCTTGTCTTTATAGAGCGTGCTGTTGGGATAGACATCCACCCTTACCTTGCCAGCGGTATTGCGCTCGGCGAGTTGCTTGAAATGCTCGATGGCCTTGCTCTTGGGCGTGCCCATGGCGGCCACGTGGCTGAACTTGATGACGATCTGCTTGTCGACTGCGAGCGCCGGCACGCTCAGCGCCAGCAGAGTCAAGACGAGCGCTGTGCCTAGTCCACCGGCTTGTTGGATCACGCGACGGCAGATACCAGAGACAGGCATGCGCTTCGACAAATTTGCACTGAGGTTCGGCATTGTTGAATTTCCTGACATCGTTCGGGTCGCTTTGGATCGTTGGCTCATGCGCTTTGCAATCGGTCTATTGCCCTGCGTTTACAGATCTACGGCCAGGGTGCAAGACATTGCGAATTGGCAAACCGCTACCCCGCAAAACCCGCAGTATCGGTCATGGACCTGCCCCACCGATGCCATGACAGCCCATTACTTGCCATAGAGCAATTCTACGTGGTTTTGGGGTCAGGTCGACGTCTCCGACACCCTCAAATAACAGGGATAGACCCATGATCCGCAGCGCTGATCGCACCCGGACCGGCGCCCCTGCCGCTGCATCCGACTTGTGGTGGCAAACGCCACCCGCACCACCGGATCTGCAGCAGGGCCTGAGTAGCGCGCAAGTGGCCACGCTGCTCCAACAATGGGGCCCTAACCGTTTTGTCGAGACACGCACGCCGCCCGTGTGGCTGCAATTCATTGGTCACTTCCGCAATCCATTGGTGCTGATTCTGCTTGTGGCGAGCACCCTGTCGGCGCTGCTGGGCGAATTCACCAATTTCATCATCAACGTAATCGTGTTGCTGAGCGTGACGCTGGATTTCGCGCAAGAGCATCGCGCACAGCGCGCGGCCGAGATGCTGCGTCAATCGATTGCGCTGTCTACGCGTGTGCTGCGCGAAGGCACTGAACAGTCCAACCCGCTGACCGAGCTCGTGCCCGGCGATCTGGTGCTGCTGAAGGCCGGCGATCTGGTACCCGCCGACGGCATCGTGATTGAAGCACGCGACTGCTTCGTGAACCAATCGGTGCTGACCGGTGAATCCGGCCCGTCGGAGAAGCGCATAGAGATGCACGCCGATGCCAGCGACATACAAAGCGCGACCCATGCGATGTTCATGGGGTCCTCCGTGTTGTCCGGCAGCGCAAAACTGCTGATCGTTCGTACCGGGGCTGCCACCGAGATGGGCAGCATCGCAGGACATCTGGGACAGCCTGCGACACTCACGGCTTTCGATATTGGCACGCGGCGCTTCAATGCATTGATCATGCGATTGACCATGCTGATGGTGCTGGTCGTGCTGCTGATGAGTCTGCTCTCGCACAAACCTTGGGCGGAATCTTTTTTGTTTGCATTGGCACTGGCTGTCGGACTCACACCCGAGCTGCTGCCCATGGTGGTGTCGGTGACGCTAGCGCGCGGTGCCTTGCGCATGGCGCGCGAGAAGGTCATCGTGAAACGGCAAACTGCCATCTCCGATCTGGGCGCGATGGATGTGCTGTGTACCGACAAAACAGGCACCCTGACCGAAGCGAAGATCAGCATGCAGTCACATGTCGATGCGATTGGCGCAGATAGCGCGCGCGTGCTCGAGCTTGCCTATCTAAACAGCTGGTTTGAAAGCGGCTTGCACAATCCCATGGACGTCGCCATTCTCGAACATGAAACGATAGACACACGTGTCTGGCGCAAGATCGACGAAGTGCCTTTTGATTTCGAGCGCCGGCGAGTCTCCGTGCTACTGGAAAAAAATTCCGTGCGTACGCTGGTGGTCAAGGGTGCGCCGGCCGAGGTATTGCGTGCCTGTCTGTATTACGAGAACGCGGGCAATACACTGTTGCTGGATGATGCCGCATTCGCGAAGGTACGCGCCACCTGCGATGCGCTCGAAGATGAAGGCTTCCGTGTCCTTGCGATTGCCAGCAAAGCAGTTCCACCCGATCATCCGCATGCGGTCGTTGATGATGAATCAGCGCTGGTGCTGACTGGCTTTGCCGCATTTCTTGATCCACCCAAAGCCAGCGCAGCTGACACACTGCGGGCGCTTGCAACGCCCGGCATCTCGATCAAGGTACTGACAGGCGATAGCGAGCGCGTTACCCAGCATATTTTTCATGCGCTGCAGCTGCCGATTGAGGCTGTCGTTTTAGGTTCCGACATTGAGAAGCTTGATGACATTGCGCTGCAGGCACTGACTGAAACAGCGAATCTTTTCTGCCGCCTCAATCCCTCACAAAAGAGTCGCGTGATTGATGCACTCAGAGCGCGTAGTCATGTGGTGGCTTATCTGGGTGACGGCATCAATGACGCTCCCTCTTTGCGGGCCGCTGATGTGGGACTCTCGGTGGATACGGCCGTGGATATTGCCAAAGCCGCCGCCGACATCATCTTGCTGCAAAAGGACCTGAAGGTGTTGCAGCTCGCGGTACTTGAGGGACGTCGCACCGTCGGCAATGTGATGAAGTACCTGATGATGGGCACCAGCTCGAACTTCGGCAATATGTTCAGCATGGCTGGCGCAGCATTGTTTCTGCCCTTCCTGCCGATGAAGCCCGTACAAATACTGCTCAACAATATCCTTTATGACCTGTCGGAGGTCGCAATACCTTTTGATGCCGTTGATAACGCGGAATTGAATCGCCCGCTGCCGCTGGACATTAGCTTGGTACGCGACTTCATGTGGGTGATTGGCCCGGTCAGCTCGGCATTTGATTTGATCACATTCTGGATACTGCCCAGGCTTTTCAATGCCAACGAGGCCTTGTTTCAAACGGGCTGGTTCATTGAATCGCTCTGCACACAGGTACTGGTGATTTTTGTGATTCGCACGCGCGGCAATCCCTTGAGAAGTCGACCGCATCCGCTGCTGATCGCCTCATCCATCACGGTGGTGTTGCTGGCCATTGTTTTACCCTACACAACCCCGGGTGCCTACTTCGGTTTTACACCACCGCCTGTGAGCTTTTTCGGTGTGCTGCTACTGCTGTTGATCAGCTACTTGTTCGTCGTTGAAAGCACCAAGCAGCGTTTCTTCCGCCACCGTTCATCAATGCTGTGCACGCACATCGTACCGCGACGGCGCGACTAGGTCTGCGTTTTCTGAAAGCTGCACAACGATCATATCTGCTTCCATCCAAGCCACACTCGATTTTTTACATCGACCCGATAGCAATGGCGCAGGTGTCACGCAGGTCGACGTGATCGAAACGCACATGTCCTGGGTTTTTCTGGCCGGCGACCGCGTATTCAAACTCAAGAAGCCGGTGTGTACTGACTATGTGGGTTTTCGGTCGGTCGATACGCGTTGTTTTTATTGTCATGATGAGCTGCGTCTGAACCGGCGTCTCGCACCGGCGGTGTACCTGAGCGTGGAGGCACTCTCATGTGATGCCGATGGCAAACTGTGCTTTGGCGATTCGCAGGAACGCATCGATTGTTTAGTGAAAATGCGACGCTTGCCCGAGACCGGCATGCTGGCCCATGCACTGACGCGTGGTGCTGCCGATGCCGCTGTCATGCAGCGCGTAGGCGCGCGCATCGCTGATTTTCATCGACATCTGCCAAAGCTATGGCCGGATCCTGATACGTGGCGCGCATCGCTTGAAGCGGAAATCGACAGGAATGAGCGGGCGCTGCTCGGGCATGCCCAAATCCTGCCGTCGGACAAAATACGGGCTCTGTGTCATGCGCAGCGATCTGTCCTTCAATTGCGGGCCGCGTGGTTCGATACACGTATCCGTGACGGGCATATCGTCGAAGGTCATGGTGATCTACGTGCCGAGCATGTCTGCATTACCGACGACATCACAGTGATTGATTGTCTCGAGTTCTCGCGCGAACTGCGTACGCTGGATACGGCGGATGAAATCGCGTTTCTGGCGCTGGACTGCGAGCGCTTGCATGCACCTGCGCTAGCCGATGTTCTGCTGCGCACGTATTTCTCACAGTTGCAAGACACGCCACCCAAAGCCTTGGTACATTTCTATCAGTCGCTGCGCGCTGGCATACGTGCGCGCATCGCGATACGTCACCTAGATGACATCGCCTATATACAACCGAGCCCGTGGATACAACGCGCCATGGACTGGTTGGCGCTCGCGCAGCAGCATCAGGACTGCATCAGCGCAACGATGGATCCACCTTCGTGAGAGCGACGGATCTCTTCGGCAAACAATACAGCACAACTCACCACCTCAAGCTTGATCTCAAGCGGTGTACCCGCAAGCCCCATGACGTTGACGCTGTCGCTGACAAAAATCCGATCAATCGGCCCGGTACCCAGCCGCTGCAAGGCATCGACATTGAACAGCCCATGGGCCGCAGCCGCCCACACGCTAGCGGCGCCCTGAGTACGGCAGGCAGTCGCAGCACGTACCAGCGTCTGACCACTGCTGATCAAATCATCAAACAGCAGCACCTGACGTCCCGCAACCTCCCCCACCAGCAGCTCACCACTGAGCAATCCGGCACTGCGATATTTTTCAACAAAGCCCATGCGCACGGGACGACCCAGTACTTGCAAGAGCCGCTCGCGAAACAAGGCAGCACGCTTCACGCCACCCGCATCCGGTGACACGACGACCACCTCAGCGGGGCCGAGCTTGTCTGCAACATGCCGCGCAAACAGCCCGGCACTATCGAGCTGCTCAGTGGGACAACGAAAGGCATTCTGAAATGCGGCCGGGTTGTGCACCTCCAAGGCCATCAAGGCATCCGCCCCCATCGCCTCGAACAGTTGGGCAACATAGCGCATGGTGACCGGATCACGCGGCTTGGTCTTGCGGTCCTTGCGTGCGTACGCCAGATAAGGCACGACCGCACTTACACGAGCGGCTAAAGCATCCTTGAGTGTCGCAATGAAAAATAACAGCCGATTGAGCTTGTCATTGGCGCTGTGCGATCCATCACCATGCAGTGCATGCAGTACGTAACAACAACGCCCGCGTACATTCTCCAAAGGTCGCGCTTTGTGCTCACCATCGTCGAATTCACGCTCTTCATGCGCAGCCAGCGGAATGCCCAGATGCTGCGCAATCTTCACCCCCAGCGGCTCACTGCCGTGCAGTGCGAACAGCAAGGGGGGTTCGAGTGACATGCGAGGTGTCCGATGAAAGCTGATTTGATCATTTTCCAGCTTGCGGGGATCACAGTATTGCGCCGAATCGACGGCGACGATGGTCAGCGTTGGACTTCGGCGATGTGGAGCTAGAAATTTTGCCTGTCAGTACCGCACTCGGGCATAGACGAACCCAGAAAATGCAAGGTAAGCTGTCCGCATTATTGCATGCGCATAGAAATCCAATGACTACTTCACGTATAACTCGACGGCCCCACCCTGAGCAGCCGTGCAAGCGCGCGGTCAACCTCAGCCTGAGTACCGACGCGCTGGATGCGGCCAGGCAGCTAGACATCAATATATTTCAAGCATGTGACAAGTACCTCCGCGAGGTGGTGCGGCTGGAACAAAAATGCAAATGGCAGAAAGAACATGCGGATTTTATCGCCGCCTACAATGCCACGGTTGACATGGAAGGCTTGCCGCTGGAAGAGTGGAAAAGCTTCTGATGGCGCGTTTCGATGTCTATGCCAACCCCGGTAGCAAGTCCGACACGACTCCCTACCTGCTTGATGTGCAAAGCGATCTTCTCGACGACCTCGAGACTCGAATGGTGATTCCTCTTTGAAGCCTCAAGCATTTTTCCAAGGTCAAATTGCCAGCACATCTGACGCCCGTCTTCACCACCAAAGGTCATGAGTACCTGATGGAGACACCTAAAATGGGGGCCGTACCAATGCGCACGTTAAAAAAGCCCGTAAGCTCACTGGCAAGTCAGCAGGCAAAGATAACAGCGGCGCTGGATTTCCTGTTTCACGGTTATTGAATATTCAGCAAAACCACCCTAAAAAAAACGCCCACCTCCCTGCGGAGATGAACGCAGAATAGACC
>Ga0194130_10004998_pt1 | contig 16408 bp, 13 predicted proteins | sample TA2KigsurfametaG_FD_160084 | JGI IMG/M metagenome (GOLD analysis project Ga0194130, IMG submission 160084) | Freshwater microbial communities from Lake Tanganyika, Tanzania - TA2015050 Kigoma 12 surface | ecosystem: Environmental > Aquatic > Freshwater > Lake | place: Tanzania: Lake Tanganyika... | reverse complement strand
CATCGGGGGTGGCCGGCGTGATGCAGCGCGTGCAGTGGGACCTGCGCTGGCCCGCCCCGGCGGGTGGGATGGGCTTCGGGTTCGGCGGCGGGGAGGAGGGCGGTCCGCCGGCGGGGGCCGGTGGGATGGGGCGCGGGGGTGCGTCGCGTCGGCCGGCGCTCCCGATCCCGGCGCACGACATCGGGGCGCGCGGCTTCCACGCCGCGCCTGGCACCTACACCGTGACGATGGACGCGAGATCGGTGAAGGTGTCGCAGCGGTTCGAGGTGCGTGCGGATCCCGCGAGCGATGTGACGCTCGCCGAGCACCGGGCGCGGGAGACGTTCCTGCGTGAGGTGGTGCGTGTGCAGACGGCGCTCATCGCGAAGGGGATGCGTCGGGAGGCGGCGCCGCTGGTCCGCGTTCTCGGGGCGTTCACCGGGAGCGGCGTGCGGCAGGCGACCTTCCACGGGCCGACACCGGCGCAGCGTGCGGTGCTGGCGGAGGCGACGCGGCAGCTCGGCGCGGGCGAGACCGACCGGCGCTGATCCGAAGGAGGGACTGCGGACGGGTTCTGATGTGGGACGCCACATCGCGCGCGTGTTCACGCGCGACGTGGCGCCTCTTTCAGCGCGCGAGCCGCACCATCGCGTCGAAGGCGGGGTCCGTCGTGTCACCCACGGCCCGACGGGCGACGTATTCCCCGAGCATGGGACCGTGCTTGAAGGCGTGGCCCGAGCCGCCACCCGCGATGAGCACGTTGGCGTAGTTCGGGTGTCGATCGACGATGAAATGCTCGTCGTCGGTGTTCTCGAGCTGGCAGACGCGCGTCTCGGTGATCGGCTGCGCCGCTAGAGCGGGGAAGCGGCGTGCCAGATAAGCACGGGCGCGCCGCACCTGCATCGGGTCCACGATCCGTTCGTCGGTGTCGGGGTCCCAGTGGTCAGGCCCGTTGGTGGGGCAGACTTTCACCCCGCGTCCGTCGATGCTGGGGAAGCCGTAGTACGCGCTCTCGGAGAAGTTCGGGAGCGCTGGCGGCGCGAACCGGGTGTCGCCCGCCGGGACGCCGAAGTAGAGCACGTCGCGCTTCGGCACCTTGATGCGGCGCCCCAGCAGCTCGGGGAAGACCTTCGGGAGCCAGGGCCCGCAGGCGAAGACGAACTGCTGCGCCGCGACGCGGCTCCCGTCGGCGAGCGTGCAGTCGACGAGCCGCCCACCCTCGGCGCGCCCGGGTGCGGCGTGCTGGATGGTGAGGGTGCCGCCCTTTCTGCGGAACGCATCGGCCGTGGCGAGGATCGCCTGCTTGGCGCGCACGACCCCGGCGCCCGGCTCGAGCAGCCCGACGCCGATGCCGTCGAACCCCATCTGCGGGTAGCGGCGGCGGAGCTCGTCCGCGGTGAACGCCTCGGTCGGCACGCCGAAGCGGGTGAGCATCGCCTGCGTCGCGCGGAGGGCGGGCGTCCAGTCGGGGGCGATCTCCAATCGACCGGTCGTCGTGAGCAGCGGGATCCCGAATTCGGCCTCGCGCGTCCGCCACGCGTCCATCGCCCGCTGCGCCATCCGTGCGTACCCTTCGCGCTCACCGTAGCCGACCCGGACCTGTCGGGTCTCGTCGCCCGAGGTCGCGCGCGAATTCCCGGGCCCGTACGCGTCGATCAGCGTGACGCGGTGCCCCATCTCGCGTAGCGCGAGCGCCGTCCACGCCCCGAAGGCCCCACCGCCGATGACGACCACGTCGCTCGCCGGTGCGCCCCGCGGCGTCGGGGCGGGGGCCGCCTTCGCGGAGGCCGGGACGAGCGGCGCCGGAAGCAGCGAGGCGAGAGCGGCCCCGCCGAGGGGGGCACTGGTCGACTGCAGGAAGGTGCGACGGTCCATCGGGGGAGGCTCCGGGCGAGGGTGCGCTGACGCGAGGCGCGCTGACGCGAGGCGCGCGCTATTGTAGCCTCTATGACGGCGTTCCGCCGCGGGAGGGTTCGATGATGCGCAGGCTCAGCTGGTCGGTCGCCCCACGGATCTGGGGTCGCTTGGGGGTCGTGGCCACCCTCGTCGCGCCGCTCACGCTGTACGGGCAGAAGGCCGCGAGCGGCAAGGGCGGGACGGAGCGGGTGACGCCCCCCGTCACAGCCCCGGCGACCGGCGGGAAAGGGGCGGGCGCCAAGGGACAGCCGAAGGCCGCTGCCGACACGGCGACCCGCACGGCCGCTCCGGTCGCAGCGGCCGCCGATCCGGCGCTCCGCATCTACCCCAACGGGGTGACGGTGCTCGGCGTGGCCTATGCCCCGAACGGACAGCGCATCGCAACCGCCGCGTGGGACAAGAAGGTGCGGCTCCTTGATCCCACGACCGGCACCATCACGACGACCCTCAGCGGCCACGACAGCGTCGTCGCGGGCGTCGCGTTCTCCCCGAACGGGCAGCTCCTCGCCTCGGCGAGCTGGGACAACACCGTGCGGCTCTGGGATCCGGCAACCGGCCGTGCGGTGCGGACGCTCAGCGGCCCGAGGTTACAAGCATACTATGCTAGCCAAGGACTAGGTGAAAGCCTAGATGGGTTCGAATCCCACGTTGCCACTAACACACAAGGAGAACATATGAAAAGGTTATTACTGACGGCTTGTGTATTTTTAATTGGATGTGACGCCTTACCAACGGCGCCTACCTCGAAGCAATCAATAACAGAATCAACTAACCTTACATTATTTAAGGAATCCATATTAAATCAACGGTCAGGTATATCTTTCACATGGGCTTATAGTGAAGAATACCATCCACTACTTGAAGATAGGCTAATCACTCGTTCGGGATATTATGGTGGCGGTCAATCATATCACGATATAAACAATGATGGATTCCAAGATATACTAGTAAGTTTTCATAGTGACGCAAATAGCACTGAACTCCGTTGGTATATCAACAGCGGAGACAATAAGAATTATAAAATTCCCACAAGAAAATATTTTAATCAGAGTATTATCGGTATTAATTCGCACAAAATTCTTAAAACAGATGTAAACAATGATAATATTGCAGATTTTATTGCACTAGGCGTAGATGAACGAATACAAGGAAATTATACGGGTAATTTTACCGTATTAATTGGTAAGAATGATGGGACATTTGATGTGAATGACATTCCCAATCCACATCGTTATTGGTTTCATAATGGAGCTGCTGGTGACCTTAACGGAGATGGTAATGTAGATGTAATAACTGCCACCTTTATTTGGTATGGTGACGGTAAAGGAAACTTTTCTAAAAGAGAAGATTATGATTTATCTGAATATACTCCGTTAGTCTATGAAATTATTGACATAGACAAAGATGGCTGGAATGACCTTATTTTACGCGGACCATTTAAAGCGACTACTATAATTTACAATAATAAAGGAACAATAAATAAGAATAATAGAACATATGAGCTTCCTGCAGCTACATATAAAGCAGTAATGGATATAGAGGTTATTGATTTTGATAAAGATGGAGACTTAGACATCGTTGAACTTGCTCAACTAGGCGGGGATTCGCCTGAGGCAGTTATATCAAAAATAACAGTATATTATAATAATAAGATAGCCTTTCAACCAAATGAAATTGTTTTAGAAGAATCTCTTGATGGAAATCTTATACATGGCGAATCCGATAAATATGGATGGAGTGTATTCAAATTTGACGATATGGACAACGATGGTATAGATGAAATAGTAGCAGAGAATTATCACGATGGTAATTATAATGCATTAAAATTAATTAACGGCAAATGGAAGAAAGTATCTATTATATATGGAAGATAAGAAGAATCCAAATGCGTTGCTACGCATTATGACCGACGATACGGATAAAAATCCAAACGCACTGACCTATGGTATCAGTCCCAGCGCACCCGCGTCTATTAAACCTGTAGATGTGGATAAGTGGGTCGGCAAAGTCGAACCCACCTTTAAGCATTATTATGAAGAACGATACAACGATTTGGTCAGACAGTATGAAGAACTGGTCAAGGATTACGAAATCAATAAGATGTGTTATGAAGCCTCACTTGGGTTCCGCGCCGAGCGGGCGTATCTGATGCCGGCGGACGCGGACGCGAATCGACTGTCGCTGACGGGGCTGTCGGTCGATCTGCTCTACGAGAATCTCGCGGCGCTCAACGCCAAGCACGTGACGGTCGTGCTCGACGCCTGCATCTCCGGCGCCTCCGGCGGGGGCGAGATGCTGATCACCTCGGCGTCACCGATCGGGATGCAGGTGCGCGACCCGGCGGCGCGCTTCGCGGCGGGGAACGCGACGATCATCGCGGCGGCGGAAGGGCAGCAGCTCGCGAACTGGTATCCCGAGATGCGCCACGGGATGCTGACTTACTTCTTCCTGAAGGGGCTGCAGGGCGGCGCCGACGCGAACCGCGACGGTCGCATCTCGGTCGGCGAGATTCGCGCCTACCTCACCGATCCCGCCGACGGATTGCCGTACGAGGCGCGGCGGGTGCACGGGCGCGAGCAGACGCCGCAGGTGTTCGGTCGCGAGGACCGCATCATCCGGTGACGGGCGTGGCGGCGCGCAGTCGGCGCGCCGCCACGAGATTTGCGGCGAACCCCACGAGCAGCAGACCCGCCATCAGGGTCATCGTCCCAGCGTAGGCGTCGGCCTTCGGCACCCCTGCGTCAATCCGCGCCTGCCGGAGGTAGGTCACCAGCACCGGCCCTGCCACACCGGCGACGGACCAGGCGGTGAGGAGTCGGCCGTGGATCGCGCCGACCTGCATCGTGCCGAAGTGATCGCGCAGGTAGGCCGGGATCGTCGCGAAGCCGCCCCCGTACATCGTCATGATGACCCCGTACGCGGCGACGAACGCCGGGAGATTTCCCGCGCGTCCGATGCCCGGCACACTGGCATAGAGCACGGCGCCGAGCGTGAAGAAGCAGGCGTACGTCCACGGACGTCCGATACGGTCGGACGCGGAGGACCAGAGGAAGCGCCCGATCATGTTCGCGGCACTGAGGAAGATCACGAAGCGGGCGGCGGCGGCCGCATCGACGCGCCCCGGGAACATCTCCTGGATCATCGGCGAGGCCTGACCGAGCACACCGATGCCGGCGGTGACGTTGCAGCAGAGGACGACCCAGAGCGCCCAGAAGGCGGGGGTCCGCATCGCGTCGGTGGCCGTGGTGTCGCGGCCCGCCGGTCGGGTGTCACGCGCGGCGGGGATCGGGGCGCCGGGGAGTCGTACGGTGGCCACGCCGATGAGCATCACCGCGAAGTAGAGGAGCCCCATCGCGACAAAGGTCGCAGCCACACCGGTGGAGGTCGGCGTCGCGAAGCGTCGCATCAGCGCGAGCGCGAGCGGCGAGCCGATCATCGCGCCACCACCGAACCCCATGATCGCGAGGCCCGTCGCCATCCCGGGCCGGTCGGGGAACCACTTCATCAGCGTCGAGACGGGGGAGATGTAGCCGAGGCCCAAGCCGATCCCGCCGAGCACACCGTAGCCGAGATACACGAGGAGGATCTCGTGCCGTACGACGCCGAGCGCGGCGACGAGAAACCCGCCCGCGAAGCAGCACGCCGAGGCGAACATCGCCTTGCGGGGCCCGACGCGCTCGATCCAGCGCCCGAAGGTGAAGGCGGAGAGGCCGAGGCAGACGATGGCGATCGAGAAGATCCACCCGACGGTGGTGAGCGCCCAATCGCCGGGGGCGCTCGTGGTGATGCCGAGGGTCCGCGTGAGCGGGAGGTTGAAGACGGAGAAGGCGTACGCCTGACCGATGGAGAGATGGATGGTGAGGGCCGCCGGCGGGATGCGCCAGCGCGGGTAGCCGACCGGTGCGATCGAGCGGTCGCGGTCGAGGAATCCCAGCAGGGCGGTCACGGTATCTCCTGGATGTGCTGGCGGAGCGCGGCTTTCTCGTCGGGGGAGGCAAAGCTCGCGTCGACGGCGGCGAGGGTGCAGGCGTGCAGGCGGTCCCACGTGACGCCCTGTCGCGCCATCCACCGATACTCGTCGGTGAGCGAGGAGGCGAACATCGGCGGGTCGTCGGAATTGATGGTCACGTTGAGGCCGGCATCGAGCATCGCGTGGATCGGATGCGGCGCGTCGGCCGCGAGGATGCCGGTCCGATAGTTCGAGATCGGACAGACCTCGATCGGCACCTGTCGCGCACGGAGCTCCGCCACGAGCGCGGGGTCATCCACGCAGCGGATCCCGTGGCCGATCCGTTCGGCGCTGAGGGCGTCGAGCGCGGCGCGGATGCTCTCGGGGCCGGCCCCCTCGCCCGCGTGTGCGACCACGTGGAGGCCGTTCGCACGGGCCTCCGCGAACTCCGCACTGAACCCCTCCGCCGGGAAGCCCGCCTCGATCCCACCCAACCCCAACCCGATGAAGACGCCGGCGCGCTGCCCGGCGAGCGTGAAGCGGAGGACGCGTGCCTTGGACTGCGGGAAGTTCCGTGCGATGTCAGGGATGAAGCGCACCGTCACGCCGTGCCGCTCCCGACCTTCGGCAAGCCCGTCCTGGAAGGCGTGGAAGAGGTCGGGCCACGGGATGCGCTCGACGAAGAGCGAGGCGCTGAGGAACGCCTCCGTGTAGACGATGTGCTGTGCCGCCTGGTATGCGTGGAAGGCGACCGTCATCTGCCGGAAGTCCTCGGCGCTGACCATCGCGCGGCTGGCCGCGATATAGACCTCGATGAAGTGCGCGAAGTCGCGGAACGCGTAGAACCGCCGCCATTCGTCGAGCGACGCGGCGGGGAGGGTGACGCCGTTGCGGCGGGCCATCGCCCAGATGGTCTCGGGGAGCTGCGCGCCCTCCAGGTGGACGTGCAGCTCCACCTTCGGCATCGCCACGAGGCGGTCGTCGAGCGGGTGCGGGGTCGGGTCGATCATGTAGGGAATGTAGGGGTCTGCCCCTTTGCGCCGCCGCTCGCCGCGGGGCACCCTCCGATCGTGACTCTGTCGATCGTTCCCGAACCGCAGGCGATCCCGACCGCCCGGCAGATCCTCGTGGTGGACGACCACCAGATCTTCTTGGAGCTGATCCAGCGGCATCTGTACCGGCTTGGATTCGATCAGGTGACCACCTGTGTGTCCCCGGCTGATGCGCTGCGGATGATCGAGGAGACGCCGGCGCGCTTCGATACCCTTGTCATCGACCTCCAGATGCCGGGGCTCGACGGCGTCTCGCTCCTCCGGCACCTCAGCCAAGTGCCGTTCCGCGGGGCGGTCATCATCACCAGCAGCGTCGATGGTCGTGTGCTCGAGACGGCAGAGCGCGTCGGCAAGTCGCTCGGCCTCGACCTGCGGGGGGTCCTGCCTAAGCCCGCCTCCCCCGAGAAGCTGCTACAGCTCCTCGGGGCCGCGCGGCGGGCCGAGGCGCCCGCGACCGAACCGCAGCCGCAGTTCGCGCCGGAGCTGATCGCCCGGGCGTTGCAGCTCGGCGAGTTCGTCCCGCACTACCAGCCGCAGGTCTCGCTGATCGACGGACGGCTCCTCGGGGTCGAGGCGCTCGCGCGTTGGATCCATCCTCGGCACGGGATCATCCTGCCGGGCCGCTTCATTCCGTCAGCGGAGGAGAGCGGGCTCATCTGCGAGCTCACCTTTCCGCTTGTCGCGCGCGTCTTGAATCACGCACGCGAATGGGAGCAGGCGGGGCTCGACATCACGGTCTCCGTGAACGTGGCGATGGCGAGCTGCCTCCGCCCGGATTTCCCCGATCAGCTCAATGCGGCGATCAAGCGGAGCGGGCTCGAGCGCCCCAGCCTCACCCTTGAGGTCACGGAGAGCCGAGCCCTCGACGAGACGCGGGCGGCGTACGACATCTTCACCCGCATCCGCCTGAATCGGATCAGCCTCTCGATCGACTATTTCGGGACGGGACACTCGTCGCTTGCCCAGCTCCGCGACGTGCCGTTCAATAAGCTGAAGGTCGATCAGAGCTTCGTGAAGGGCGCCGCAGCGGATCCCACGCGACGCGCGATCCTCGAAGCGAGCCTGACGATGGCGCACAAGCTCGGGATGCGGACCGTCGGTGAGGGGGTGGAGAGGCTCGATGACTGGGCGCTCCTTCACAGCCTCGGTTGTGCCGCGGGTCAGGGGTTCCTCATCGCGGAACCGATGCCGGGTGAGCAGTTGATCTCGTGGATCGCGGACTGGGACGATCGTCGCGACTCGCTGATGCGGGAGCTTGCGGCGCGCGCCTGACGCGCGAGCCTAGGGCAGGGCGAGGCCGAGGCGCGCCTGCAGCAGGACCCAGCCGCCGACGAGGGAGGCGAGCGCGATCGAGTGCCAGAGCACCCGGCGGAGGATCGTCCCTTCGTGTCCCGCCTGGCCCGTCGCGGCACCCGCGACGACGATGCTTTGGGCGTCGATCATCTTCCCCATCACCCCGCCCGAGCTGTTCGCCGCGGCCATCAGGGTCGGATCCACGCCGACCTGCTGCGCCGTGACCACCTGCAGCCCCCCGAAGAGGACGTTCGACGAGGTATCGCTCCCCGTGAGCGCCACGCCGAGCCAGCCGAGGAGCGTGCCGAAGAATGGATACCAGACCCCCGTCCGTGCGAAGGCGAGGCCGAGGATGGTGTCGGTGCCGCTGTACCGGGTGACATACCCGAGTGCCATCATCGCCGCGATGGTGACGAGGGCGAGGCGGAGGTCGCGTAGTGTGCGGGCGTAGGCGCGGGCGACATCGCCGAGGCCGCAGCCCATCACGAGGGCACTGAGGAGGGTGGCGACGAGGATCCCGCTCCCGGTGGCACTCAGCCAGTTGAACAGATAGACCGCGCTTTCGGGCGTCGGCGTCAGGACCACCGGGGCGACTCGAACCACCGTCTGATGCAGGCCGTCGATCGGCAGGGTCGGCGCGGAGAGGCCGTTGAGGAGCGCCTTCAGCGTAGGGGTCCCCCACGCGAAGACGACGAGGGTGAGGATCGCCCACGGCGCCCAGGCCCGGGCGACGCGGGTGCGGTCGGTGCGTATTCCGTGGGGGACGGGCGGGGCGGCCGTCGTGCCGCGCGCGATGTCCCCGTCGCGAGGTGCGGGGGGACGCCACCATCGCAGGAACAATGTCAGCGTGGCCATCGAGCAGACCGAGGCGACCACATCGACGAGCCACGGGCCGTGATGCACTGCGACCAGATGCTGCGGGATGGCGAACGCGAGCCCCGCGACGAGGAGGGCCGGCCAGGTCTCGCGTACGCCGCGCCAGCCATCGAAGGCCGCGATGAGCCAGAAGGGGACGATCACCGAGAAGAGCGGGAGCTGATGGCCGACCATCGCCGAGAGCGCCCGGAGATCGAGTCCGGTCACGCCCTGCAGCGCGATGAGCGGGGTGCCGAGCGCGCCGAAGGCGACGGGCGCGGTGTTCGCTATGAGGGAGTAGACGCTGGCGTCGAGGGCCGGGAAGCCTAGGCCGATGAGGATCGCGACGGTCACGGCGACCGGGGTGCCGAATCCCGCGGCGCCCTCGAAGAAGGCGCCGAAGCAGAAGGCGACGAGGACGAGTTGGAGCCGTCGGTCCGTCGTCACGCCGGCGATGCTCCCCTGCACGACGGCGAAGTGGCCGCGCTCAACCGTGAGTCGGTAGAGCGCGAGGACGTTCACGAGGATCCAGCCGATGGGGAAGAGGCCGTAGGCCGCGCCGAAGAGCGCTGCACGACCGGCGAGTCCTGCCGGCATCCCGACGCCGACCACGGCGACGACGAGCGCCGTGAGCAGGCTCGCGAGCGCCGCCTGATGGGCCCGTACGCGATGCGAGGCGAGCAGTCCGAGGAGGACGAGGACGGGGAGGAGCGCGAGGGCGGTTGAGAGCGGGACGGAGCCGAGGGGGTCGTACCGCTGGGTCCAGGGCATCAGCCGATCAGATCGGTGGTGAGGTCGGCGCGGCGCGCGGCGCCGCAGAGCGCCATCGCCAGGCTGAGCTCCTCGCGCAGCAGGTCGAGCGCGTGCACGACGCCATCCTCGCCGCCGACGGCGAGCCCCCAGAGCGCTGGGCGGCCGAGGAGCACACCATCGGCGCCCATCGCGAGCGCCTTCACGATATCGGTGCCGCGGCGGATCCCGCCGTCGACGAGCAGCGTGCCGCGCCCCGCCATCGCGGCCGCCACCTCGGGCAGTGCTCGGGCGGTAAGCACTGCCGTGTCGAGCTGTCGCCCGCCGTGATTCGAGACGATGACTCCTGCGACCCCCTGCTCGAGCGCGAGCACCGCGTCGTCGCCGCGCACGATTCCCTTCAGGAGGATCGGCAACGCGGTGATCGAGGTGAGCCAGGCGATATCAGCCCACGAGAGGCTCGGATCCCAATGCTCCGCGACGAAGCGCGCGAGGGCAGAGGCGGTCGGGGCCTGGGTCGCGAGGAGGTCGCGCGGCGCGCCGTCGAGGTTCGGCACCGGGAGATCCGATGGGACGTGGAAGCCGTTCAGGAGATCGCGTTCGCGGCGACCGAGCATCGGCGCGTCGACCGTCACCACGATCGCCTCGTAGCCCGCCAGCTCGGCACGTCTGACCAGCTGTTCGGTCCGCTGCCGGTCGCGATACACGTACAGCTGGAACCATCGCACGCCGGCCCCCGCGGCACGGACCGCCTCGAGCGGTTGCGTCGCGAGGGTGGACAGGATCATCCCCGTCTCAGCGCGTGCACAGGCGCGGGCCATCGCCACCTCTCCATCCGGATGCGCAAGCCGCTGAAAGGCCATCGGCGCCACAAGGACCGGCCACGCATGCCGACGGCCGAGGAGGGTGGTCTCGAGGTCACGGGAAGCGACGTCACGGAGGACCCGATACCGGAGGGGGATCGCGTCCCACGCCTCCCGGGTGGCCCGCAGCGTGACCTCGTCGTTCGCCCCGCCGGCGAAGTAATCGTGGACCATCGCCGGGAGCCGCTCCGCGGCCATCGCGGCGAGCCCGTGAAGATTGATGGCATCGTGCCGGGAGGCCTGCGGATCGGCGTGCATAGATGAGAATGTAGCGTTTTGATGACGCGCTGCATCCTGCCATCCAGTTTCATTCTTCGATTGCCGTTCGGCGCGCCGCGCGCGCCCGACTTCACCTGTCCGTCCCCGGATGCCGACGCCTCAGAAGCCCACGATGTCCTGTAGCCGATGCGGAAAGGAGAGCACCAATCTCCGTATCTGTCCGCATTGCTTCACAGCCTATCCCGGTGCGATTCGGCGCTCGCCGGCCGATGTCGTCGAGGGTTCGAGCGGCGTACGCGCCCCGGTGATTGGTGGCGTTTCGCGCCGCCGCCTCCCGTTCTGGGCGGTCGCCGGGCTCGGGGGGATCGCCGTCGCCGCGATGGTGGCCGACCTCGACGTGGTGCCCGACGGTGCCCCGCCGGTGAGCGTGCCGTCGACGCTGACGGTCTCGCCGATCGAGCGCGAGGCGGCGGTGGCGCTGCTCCAGTCGACCCGCACGCAGGCTCTCGTCGAATCGCAGTCGGACGAGATGATGGTCAGCTACAGCGCCGCGGCCTTCCCGCTCGACCCGGCGGCGCAGCGGCAGCTCGTGGAGGCGTTCGTGAAGGCCGACGAGATGGTCGAGGGGCGCAAGCGCCGCATCATCTTCTACAATCCGGCGGGGCGCGTCTTCGCGCAGTCCGACGGGGTCGCCGGCCTCGCGATGCGACAGCCCTGAGCGTTCGCGGGCCCGGCGTTCGACGCCCGGCCCGCCACCGCTCACTGATACTGGATGTAGAGCACCTTCGGGTTGAGTCGCGCGATCGTCGCGATCGGGGTGCGCGGGTTGTCGTTCCGCGACTTATAGAACTGCTTCCACCCCGCAAACTGCACCGGCTCCGCCTTGATGAACTCGCGGAAGGTGTTCTGCTTGAGCCAGGGCGAGCCGAAGCCGTCCATATGCATCACGACCTGCACCTCGGGCCGAAGGCGGATGTTTCGGTAGTTCGTCACGCCGTTCCGCGTGAACCGATGCACGACGAGTACCTTCGGCGGCAGGCGATGCGTCGTCACGAGCCCCTGCAGGAACTCTGCCGCGTAGTTGACGTCCTCGGCATCAAACGTCCCGATGCGCTTGCCAGGGAGGCCACCGTTCTTCATCGAGAACTCGGGGTCGATGCCAAGATGGAAGTTCGGGCGCTGGAGAAAGCGGGCCAGCGCGGGAAGCTCCTGGCGCAGCGTCGAGCGCCCCACCTGCACGTCGAGGAAGACGAGCGCGTTCCGTGAAGCCGCCCAGCGTGACACGCGCTCGATCAGCGAGTCCCCCATCCGGGCCCGATACATCCCGTCCCGACCCGGGCTCGCCTGCGCCACCACCGCGATCAGGTGCAACGCCGGTTGCACCGGGGTCGCCGGGTCGGCCGCCTGCCATGCCTTCACCTCGGCGTCGAGCATCCGCAGCATCTGCTCGGGCTCGTACTCTCCGAGCACGCCCATCCGACGGGACAGCGGATTGCCGTAGTACGCCACAATGCGTCGGTTCGGGAGGATGGCGCCCGGGAGCGGTTCCGGCCCCTTCACTGGCCAGAGGGCGTCGAGCATCGAGTCGCGTCGCGCGACGGAGCGCACCTCAGCGGTCGCGGGGGTGCTGGGTCGGCGGGTTCGCGTCCGGCGTGGCGCGGTGCCCGATGGGCGACTCACCGAGGCGCGCGGGGTCCGGGCCCCCGAATCGGCTCGCGGCGCCGACGCCGTGTCAGGGGACTGGGCGGTCAGGCGCGTCGCGATGAGCGCGCCACAGAGGAGGAGGGGGATACGCATGCACGAAATGTACCCGCGAGCCGCCGCGCCTCAACCAGCAATCAGCTCCGCGGTCAGGGAATCACCGTGATGCGCCGGTCGGCGCGCACGGTGTACTGGCCCGCGACGTCGATCTCCAGCTGCACCAGATAGTCGCCGGGGCGCAGCGAGGCGAGGTCGACCTCGACCGATCGCGGCGTGACCCGCGCGCCGCGCGCCGAGCGATCCTGCACCGAGAGACTGACCGGCTGAGTGCCGCGCCCCAGCCGGAGCGCCCGCGCCGCGCGGGCGGTGCGGCCCTCTGGCTCCGCGTCATCGGGTGCGACGACGAGCGAGATCGTCATCGGTTCGCCCGCGGGGTTGGTGTTGTACGCCTCCCAGTAGATCCCGACCTTCTCGCTCGCGCGGACCTTCTGGGTGGCGAGGAGATGCGGCAGCACCTCCTCCGCCGTCGTGGGGTCGGCCCCGTAGGGCCGGAAGAAGACGAGGTCGGAGAGGGAGACGCGGGCGCCCACGGCGAAGGGCGGGCGGATGCCGTAGCGGGCCCGCACCAGCGTGGAGGCCGAGTCCGCGGCGATCTCGGCGCTCATCAGGAGCGGTCCCCAGGGGGCTCGCACCGTGAGCGTCCCACGCGACGGGATGTTCTGGCGGACCGTCGCCTGGCCCGCCGGCGTGGTGCCGGGAGTGAGGACGAGCGCCCCGTCGAGGCGCTGGCCCGCGAGGCCCGGCACCTTCGAGACGTCGTATGCCAGGACGACGAGCGCGGTGTCCCCGCGACGGAAGAGTCCCTGCTGGTGCTCGAGCATCAGCAACTTCGACGCGTACTTCGGATGGTAGCGTGCCACCACGGGGGGGAGCTGCACTGCCCACTCGGTGGAATCGGAGGCGGCGGGGCTCGTGAGCACGTTGGCCGGCGGGATGAAGCGGTGCGCGGGGGTCGGCTCGGCGCCGATCACGCTCACGCGGAGCGAGGGATCGTCCGGGCCGGTGAACATCGGCCGTCCTCCGGGGGCCATCCCCTCGGTCGCCCACTGCCGCGGCCAGCCGAAACGGATCAAGAGCTCGCGCTCCGCCTCGTCGAAGCCACGCGCGTAGGCGCCCGCCGCTTCGCGCATGATCAGCGCATAGGTGAGGCGCGCGAAATGCTCCGTGCGCGAATCGTTCCCCGCCATCCCGTAGCGCGTCCGGGCGAACCACCAGACCCGCGCCTCGTAGGCGGCTCGCTCGGGCGTCCCGCACCGGGTGCGGATATAGACGCGGCGCGTGTCGTCGTCGAGATAGGGCGTGAGGTCGCGCCACTCGCAGCGCTCGCGCTCCGGCATCGCCGCCAGCACCCGCTCGAACGTCGCCTCCGCGTCGGCGTAGCGTCCCATCTCGTGGAGCGAGAGCCCGGCGAGCGCCTCGCACCACCATCCCACCGTGCGACAGGCGCGTGCGACTGTGAGCGCCTTCGTGGGGCGGTTCGACTCGACTTCGTAGCGGACCCGCTGCCCGCTGATCCAGTTGTCGCCCGGCTCGAGCGTCCCGAGCGAGTCGAGGGTCCGGAGGAGTCGGTCGCGCATCCGCGCGATGGTGTCCGGCTCCGGCGGCATGCTGTTCGTCTCGTCGTACCAGTAGCACCAGTTGAGGCCCACCGGCTCCGGGCAGGCGCGTCCGGTGGGGACCTTGCCGCGATAGCGCGGGAGATTCAGGCGACGGAAGCGCTCGAAGTCCGCCTGCGCCTGCTGGGCGACGGTGCGCGGATCGGCGGTCGTCGTGGTGGTCGCGACGGTGGCGGAGTCGGCGGCCGCTGCGCCGGCGGGCGTCTGTGCGGCCAGCGGTGGAACGGCACTCAGCAGGGCGGTGAGCGCGAGGCCGATGGCCGGTGGGGCGAGGCGGAGGCGGGTCACGGCCGAATGATACACCTGAGGATGTGTCGCGGATTCCCGGACGACTCCGGTGGCGTGGGCGTGCCCGTGGAGCGCGTCGGGCGCGGGGCGCCCGACCGTCGCAGATCAGCGCAGATCGACCACTCGCTGCGCCTTCCCGAGGGAGCGCGGGATCGCGCCCGGCAGGACCACGCGCGCGTCGCAGGTCACCCCGACGTGCACCTTCACGCGGTGCAGCAGGTCGGCGACCGCCGCCTTCGCGGCCTCGGCAGTCGCCGCATCCCGCGGTTCGAGGAGGAGGGTGAGGGTGTCGAGTCGCTCCGCGCGCCGCACCTCGAGTTGGTAGTGCGGCGCGAAGACGGCGAGCGCCACCACGTGCTCCTCGAGCTGCGACGGAAAGACGTTCACGCCACGGATGATCAGCATGTCGTCAGTGCGCCCGGACAACCGTGCGAGCCGCCGCATCGTACGCGCCGTCCCCGGGAGCAGTGCGGTGCGATCGCGGGTGCGGTACCGGATCACCGGCATCCCTTCCTTGGTGAGCGACGTCAACACCAGTTCGCCCGGCGTGCCATCCGGGAGCGGGATCCCTGTCTCCGGGTCGATGATCTCCGGGTAGAAGTGATCCTCCCAGAGTACCGGGCCATCCTTCGTCTCGACGCACTCCTGCGCGACGCCCGGGCCCATCACCTCCGAGAGGCCGTAGATGTCGGTGGCGTCGATGCCGAAACGCCGCTCGATCTCCGCGCGCATCCCCTCCGACCACGGCTCGGCGCCGTGGATGCCGACCGCGAGGCCGAGGGACGACGGATCGACGCCGAGCTGGTCGCAGGCGTCGGCGATGACGAGGGCGTATGACGGCGTGCACATCAGGACCTGCGGCGCGAAGTCGCGGAGGAGCTGCACCTGCTTCTCCGTGTTGCCCCCCGACATCGGCACCACCGTGCAGCCGAGCCGCTCGGCGCCGTAGTGCGCACCGAGTCCGCCGGTGAACAGTCCGTAGCCGTACGCGATGTGAACAAGGTCGCCCGGCCGGCCGCCCGCGGCGCGGATGGAGCGCGCGACGAGCGCCGCCCAGGTCTCGATGTCGCGCGCCGTGTAGCCGACGACGGTCGGCTTTCCGGTCGTCCCGGAGGAGGCGTGCAGCCGCGCCAATTGTTCGCGCGGGACCGCGAAGCGGCCGAAGGGATACGCCTGCCGGAGGTCGTCCTTCACCGTGAAGGGGAAGCGGGCGAGGTCGGCGAGGTCGCGCAGGTCGTCGGGGTGCGCGCCGACGGCTTCGCATTGGGCGCGGTAGGGCGCGACGTGCGTGTAGGCGTGCCGCACCGACCAGCGGAGGCGTTCGAGCTGGAGGGCGGTGAGCTCATCGCGGCTCGCGATCTCGATCGGGTCGAGGGCGGCGCGGTCGGCGGCGCGGCGGGTGGCGTCGAGGCGGGGCATCGGGCCCCGAACTTGGGTCGTCGCGGCGGGGGTCCGCAATGGTTCGTGGCGGGGCAGCGGCTCCCTCTGCGCTGCCGATGAAGTATTGCGTATTGACAACAGAAAGCCTGGCTTGCATTGTGAATAAGCAACGAATGACAATTTCTGGACAATCGCAAATGACCGAACGAAAACACGCCGAGGTGAGATCCGATGGTTCATAACCGCATCGCCCTCTTCCGCGCGGAGCGCGGACTCACACGCAAGGCGCTCGCCGAGGCGGTGGATGTGAATCCGCAGACCATCGGGTTCCTCGAGCGCGGCGACTACAGCCCCAGCGTCGAGCTCGCGCTGCGGCTCGCGCAGGTGCTCGGCGCGCGCGTCGAGATGCTCTTTGCGCTCGATCCCTTCCCCTCACTCGCCGACCAGCTCGGCGCGACCGCTGAATCGGAGACTCCATGATGCTGC
>Ga0194130_10004993_pt1 | contig 16424 bp, 10 predicted proteins | sample TA2KigsurfametaG_FD_160084 | JGI IMG/M metagenome (GOLD analysis project Ga0194130, IMG submission 160084) | Freshwater microbial communities from Lake Tanganyika, Tanzania - TA2015050 Kigoma 12 surface | ecosystem: Environmental > Aquatic > Freshwater > Lake | place: Tanzania: Lake Tanganyika... | reverse complement strand
GCCAGTTGTAGGTGTGCGCCTCACCCAGGACGCCGGCGGCGGCGAACGGAGCCAGCTCCCGGACCGCCAGCTGGGCGACGGTCGGGTCGATCCCGGCGAAGTCCTTGACGACGGCGAACCTCTGGAAGAGCTCCGATTCCCACAGGTTCCAGCGGTTGCACGCCTGGAGCGTCGGCGGGATGAACTGCCAGGCGGTGAGCGCGCCGTGGCTCCACCAGAAGTTCAGGTTCTCGGTCGAGTAGTCGTAGCCGTAGGCCCCCAACGGGTCCGGACTCCACGGCTCGTGCGGGTCGATGTGGACGCCGTGGCGCTCGCGGATGCGGACCGGCCCGGTGTGGCGTGCGACTCGTTCGATCACCTCCGGTAGGCGGTAGCGGCTGTGGCCGCAGAGGTACAGGACGCCGTGGTCCGTCGTGTTGGAGTAGCTCTCGTCGGTCGTGTCGAAGAGGAATTTGGCCGTCGAGAAGGTGCTCTCGCTCCGACCGCTGGTCTTGGCGGCCTTGTACCCCCGGCCGTGGGTCACGCCGTAGACGCCTCGGAAGGTGTGGGCGGCCAGGTCGAACAGGCACACGTCGGCAGCGGCTGCACCGAGGGCGATCAGTTCTGGGTCCTCGGCCCACTGCACGAGCGTGAGCAGCGGCATGTAGTCGAACTTCATGTACGTGTTGGAGTGCCACTCGCTGTAGCCGAACTTTGCCCGCTCGCGGATCCAGTCGACCACCACCGGCCGAGCTCGCGCTGCGTGCTCGGCACCGGTGAGTCCGGTGAAGCCGAAGACCCGATCGGGCAGCGCCAGACCACCGAGGTACTCGTCGACGGCGAAGATGATCCGGTGGTTCTCGGACCAGAACCACTTGTTGTCGACGTCACCGCGTGGGAGCGGGTCGTCGTAACGGTAGCGGGCGCCGGCGATCTTGTCCTCGACGGCGTCGATCGCCACCTGCGGGAGGACGCCCCGGCCGAGTCGCACCACCCACTGGAGGTGCATGAGTTCGAAGTCGTCGGTGTCGCGATAGGGGTCGGTGCTGACGATGCCGGCGCCGACCAGCGATGGGTCCCACGAGAAACCGGGGTCTCGTTCGGAGCGGACCATGTGGGCGATCACGCTGGCGGTGTCGTCGGGTCGCAGCGTCTGGGTGGCGAGCTCGAGGTACTCGGTGGTCCGAGCCTGGAAAACCGCCTCGTCGATCAGGCCGGTGCTCCCCGGGACCGGCAACGCCGACGGTCCCAGCACCAGAGGGGTGGTCGGGCACCCGGGAGCCGGGCCGGTCGGAGCCGGCGCCGGTGTGCAACTGCTGGCCAGAGCGACGCCGACGGCACCGGCTGCACCGGCAGTGAGGAACTCTCTTCGACTGGCCTTCATCACTGAACCCCCCGGTTGCGCCTGAACCCAGTGTGCCGCTTGGGGCGGCGGCGTGCCACCGCAGTGCCGCTGTGGGCGGGGTCAGGCGGTGGTGACTCTGGTGCTGCCACCGGCGGCCTTGGCCCGGTACAGCGCATCGTCGGCGGCATCGATCGGAAAGGGATGTCGTGATGTCCGCTGACAACCGACCGAAGCGGTCACGCTGGCACCATCGACATCGACTGCAGCGATTGCGTCGACGAGGCGGTCGCCGATGGAGGCGAGGTCGTCGTCGCTCGCTCCGGGGCAGAGCACCACGAACTCATCACCGCCCCATCGGCACACCACATCCCCGGGCCTCACGGAGCTGCGCACTGCGATGCCGACGTTGGCGAGGAGTTCGTCGCCGCAAGGGTGGCCGAAGCGGTCGTTCACCGCCTTGAAGTCGTCGAGGTCGACGATGATCAGTGCGAAGGGTGGGAGTTCAGTCGTGCCCGGATCGGTCGGATCCACGCCGAGCCAACGTTCCAGACCGGAACGGTTGAGCAGGCCTGTGAGCGGGTCGATGTCGGCCCGCTCGGTCTCGGCGAGCAGAGCGTCGCGGGTGACAGCGATCGTGCGCTGCTGCTTCTCGAGCCGCTCGACGAGCACCGACGTTGCGGCGGACAGCGCTATCTCGTTGTCCGACGGCTGCCGGTTGCGGCACTGCTCCACTGCGTCGGCCAGCAACGCAGCGGTGCCCGGGTCCATCGACGGCCCGAGCTGGTCGAGGTATCGCTCCCCGTGTCGGACGACAGCGGCGTGGTCGAAGGTGAGCCGGGCGAGGAACCGTCGACCTGACTCCACGGAGAGCGACGACTCGTCGAGCGCCACCAAGTCCGTCCCTCCCACGAACACCGACAGGCTGGGGGAGAGGAGCAGCGTGGCCCACTCCAGTGCGAGCGGGTCGTGATCGGCGAGGACCACCGAGCGGACGCCCGGCGTCCGCTGCTCGGTTCCGGCGTAGGCCGCCACCGTCGTGACGCCGGCGGTGGCGAGTGCCCCGTAGCGGTGCGCCGACTTGGCGTAGTACGAGGATCGTTGGAAGGTCGAGAGAACAACTGCGCCGTCGCCGATGTTCATGGCGTACTGCTCGATGGCCCGGGACAGGGTCGAAAGAGTCGGCTTGGAGATCGGGTAGCTGTCGTCGGACACGTCGGTGAGGCTAACGCGGGGGCGATCCGCCGTCCTTGGTGGGCGCCTGCGGCGCCCGTTCTCGGTGCTCCCAGCCCCCGCAGGCGGGGTTCAGCGCAACGAGATCGGAACCCGGAGCCCTCAGGCGGCTGCGAGGCGGTCGAAGGACCGCACAGCGTCGAGGATTGAGCGGGCGGCCGGCCGAAGACCGTCGATCACCACGGTGGCGCCCCGTCGCTCGAGAATGGACTGCATGCGGGCGATGAGCCGCACGCCGGAGGCGTCGTCGAAGTCCACGCCGGTCGCATCGACCACGAGGTCCGAGGGGTTCACGTGCAGCATTTCCTCCACGGCGAGCGAGAGCTGGGGGATCGACTCGGCGTGGATGACCCCGGTGATCACCATGCGGCCATGTCGGCCCGCAGGTCCGAGGGTGAGGACGTCCGCCTCTATCGACGCCGTGCGATGACGTGAGTCGTTCTCGGTGATCGTGAGCATTCTTACCTCCTTGGCCTATGACGAGTATTCGATCGGCACGAACGGACGGATGCTGAGCATTTCGTCACATCTCAAGGAACGACCTGACCTCACCCGAAACTCGGATCGGCTCGTTCTCGGTGCATCCAGCCCTCGCCGGCGTGGTTCAGCGCACCGAGAACGTCAGCGTGGGGGCGCACGCGATCCTGCAGCAGGAACCCCTTGCGCGAATGACGAACCTGTGTTCGACTGGCCGCCCGGCCCGCTCGAGGGCCGGAGTTCCGCACCGGGGGGAGGCCCAGCCGTGTCACACGTGGTCCGAGACGCACTCGCCGTTGCCGTGCAGATCGGCCAGCCGGCACTGCTCTGGGGCGCCCCTGGCGAGGGGAAGTCCCGGGTGGTCGAGGAGATCGCCGGGCAGCTCGACCGGGCGTGTGAGGTGGTGGTCGGCAGCGTCCGGGAGGCCGCTGACTTCGCCGGCCTACCGGTGCGGATCGGCGAGTCGGTCAGCTTCGCCCCGCCTCGCTGGGCGCAGCGGTGCGTGGACCGGCCCGACACCGTGGTGTTCCTCGACGAACTCACCACCGCTGCGCCGCAGGTGCAGGCGGCGATGTTGCGGGTGGTGCTCGAGCGTGAGGTCGGCGACCTGCGCCTCCCTGCGCAGGTGTCGTTCGTGGCGGCGGCCAACCCGCCGGAGTTGTCTGCCGGCGGCGACGACCTGGCCCCGCCGCTGGCCAACCGGTTCTGTCACCTCGAGTGGCAGGCGATCACCGCCCAGTGGGTCACCGGCATGCTGAGCGGGTGGGAACCGGTTGCGGTTCCGGTGGTGCCGCCGTCGTGGTCCGCCGAGGCCGTCCGCTGGCGGGCGCTGCTCGCCGGATTCATCAGCGCACGCCCGTCGGTGCTCCGTGACGTGCCGACCGACGTGGTGGCCCAGGGTCGGGCGTGGCCGTCGCCGCGTAGCTGGGACCATGCGCACCGGGCCGCTGCTGCGGCCGAAGCGGCCGGCGCCGGCAAGGAGGTGCGCCACGTGCTGGTGGCGGGTCTGGTGGGCGCGGGACCGGCGATCGAGTTCCTTCGCTTCGCCGACACCGCCGACCTGCCCGACCCCGAGGCGCTCCTGGCGACCCCGGCCGCGTTGCCGACGCAGGTCCGCGTCGACCTGCTGCTCGCATCGCTCGCCTCAGTCGTGACCGCCGTCGCCGGCCGACTCACCGAGGACCGCTGGCTGGCGGCGTGGGACGTGCTCGCCGTGGCGTGCGACGCCGGTCGGGCGGACCTGGCGGCCGTGGCCGCGACCACGCTCGTGGATCTGCGTGAGCCCGGCTGGCCGGCCCCACCCTCGGCAGCGGCGTTCGCCCCGGTGCTGCGCGCCGCCGCGCTGGTCTGAGGTCGGCCGACCGTGAGTGAGCCGGCAGCGACTGCGTCGCCCACCACCGGCGCCACGGCCACCTCCACGCCCGGGGTCGCCACGGCCACCTCCACGCCTGGGGTCGCCACGGCCACCTCCACGCCCGGGGTGTCGGCGACGAGCACGGCTGCGACTCGCGTCGCACCGCTCGAACGAGCCGATGCCGAGTTCTTCGCCGCCGCAAGACTCCGGGCTGCCCGACTCCAGCCGTACCTGGCCACGGCGGTGTTCGCTCTCGTTCCGGTGGCAAGTTCCGGGCTCGGCACGTTCGCCGTCGACCGGTACTGGCGTGTGTACGTGGACGTCGCCGTCGCCAGGGAGTGGGGCGTGGAGCAGTCGGCGGCGGTGTTGGTCCACGAGGCCCACCACGTGCTGCGCCAGCACCACAGCCGGGCGCTCGCCTGCGGGGTCACCGTCGACACCCACGATCTGTGGAACCTCGCCGCAGACGCTGCGATCAACGACGATCTCCTCGACGACCGCCTGCCGCTGCCCGACGGGGTCCTGCCACGCCACCTCGGCCTGGCCCCCCGGGGCCTCGAGGAGGAGTACTACGCCGAACTCCTCGACGAGGCGAGCGAACACCCGCACGACACCTGCGGCAGCGGATCGGGTGGGGCGCCGGCGGACTGCGAGATCGTCGAGGAACCAGAAGAGTCCGGCCGGGACGGACTCGACGACGTCGACGCCGAAGCCGTCCGCCGGGCGACTGCCCACGACGTGACGGCGGCGGCGTCGCGGGGCGAGTGCGCCTCGCCCGGTCTGGTGCTCTGGGCCCGGGATCTGCTGCACCCGCAGGTCCCGTGGCGCCACCTGTTGCGCACGGCTCTCGGCCGTCCGGTGCGTGAGGTGACCGGTGAGGCGCACGCAGACTGGACCCGACCGGATCGGCGGGCCGATGCCCGGGAGGACTTCCCCCGCCCCGGTAACCGGTACCACGCTCCGGACATCGCCGTCGTCATCGACACCTCCGCCTCGATGGACCGGCCCCTGCTCGACGCTGCGGTCACCGAGATCAACGGCCTCCTCCGACGCAACGGCGTGCGGTCGCTCGTGGTCCTCACCTGCGACGTCGAGTCGGCTCGGCCGCAGCGGGTACGACGACTCGGGGACCTGGTGCTGCGGGGTGGCGGCGGCACCGACATGCGCGTCGGGATCGCTGCGGCAGCGGCGTGTCGGCCGCAACCGTCGGTCGTGGTGGTGCTGACCGACGGCGAGACGCCGTGGCCGAGCGCCGCCCCGGCCCGGACGTCGATCGTGGCGGTGGTCATCGGCCCGCACGCTCCGCTGCCCGAGGGTCCCGGTTTCACTTCGGTGCGGATCACCGGACCGACGTGACCGCTCTCCTCGACCTCTCCGGTGTGGTCGACCACCTGCGCATCGACGGGCACCTGCCCGAGTGTCGCCGGTCGAACCGCCCGCTCGAGGACTGCGACTGGTGTCTGTGGGCCGTCGACGTGCCACAGGTGCGCACGCTGCTCGACGTGCTCCACGACGCCCGGACGCTGCGCAACGTCGGCGCAGCGCGGCCCGGGTCGGCCGAGTGGCCCATGCGGGACACGGTGCCGTGGGTCCTGGCGTCGGTCGAGTTGCGCCAACACCGTGCCGAGGCCCGGGTGGGTGAGGTCGTCGTGGCCTCGGTCCGCCACGTCGTCGAGCAACTCGCCCGAGAGGCCGACGACCACTTGGATCGGCTCGATCGTCTCGTTGCCGCAGCGGTCGCCCCGGACGGGCCGATCGAGCGTCGTTGCCTGCGTACCGCCGGAGCGCTCGCTGCGACGCGACTGGGCCGCCCCGAGTGCGCACCCGTACTCGCTGGCGCACCCGAGAACGTGCGCCGGGCGATCGCCGAGGTCACCGCTCTCCTCTCGCCGGACTCCCAGGCCGGGAGCCTGATACCGGTGGTCGACGCAGCGCACTGGCGGGGGTTGCCGGAACTCCGTACCCAGCCGGTGTGGCGGCTGCGTCCCCCCGCCGGGTGCGGGATGCGCCATCCGGGTCCGCAGCACGACCGCACGACACGACGGGACTCACTCGAGGCGATCGTCGTGGAGTCACTCGCAGATCGGGTGAGTGACTCGCTGCTCGCTGTGGCCGGGGACCTGGCCCGACTCGGCACTCCCGTCGACCTGATCCGACGCCGCGAAGCTCCCCGGCGCAGCGCACGGAGTCTCACCAACCTCCACCGGATGGCGCTCGTCGACTGGCACCTCAGCCTGGTCGACTGCGGCCGGGCCGACTGCTGGCCGACTCGTCATGAGGAGGGTCGGCGGTTCACCGCCGTGCCGTGGGTGGTGGCCGCCGCCGTCGACGTGATGTGTGGCGTTGCGGTGAGCACCGTCCACGCCCACGACCCTTCCCGGCCGGACCTGCTCGGTCCGGGGCCATCCGGGCCCGGCTGACCACCCCGGGTGGCGAGGCTGGCGCGCCGGGCGCTGCGTCGTCACAACTGCTACGGTCAGACAACAGTGTTCAGCAGTACCGACCGGGGGGACGGCCGGTCCGGACGGTGGGCGTCGTCCGGTCGGGTGGGGAAATGGCAGGCGGTCGCGCTGCTCGCGTTGGTTGCTGCGGTGGCGTTCGGATTCTCCGCCACGCCGGCGCAGTCCGATGGCGTGGTCCGAGGCAGCGCCCAGGCGAACGCCGACACGTTCACCCTCAGCATCAAGGCTGCGAGTGCGACCATCGGCCTGTCCTACGGTCGCTCGCTCGCCCGTTACCAGGACCGGACCGGCAGCGCAGAGGCCCGGGCGCTCGACCTCGGCGCCCTCCCGACGTTGTTCGGAGGTCCGCAGTGCGATGGATCCGCACCGCTGCTCGCACCGTCGGCGCTGCCGCCGATCACCTCGGCCGACTCGAACCTCGTCGGCTCCGACCAGAGCCGACGCACGCAGGTGAACCTGCCGGGAATCTCCGGAGCGTCGAACGGTGGCCCCGTCGGATTCCAGGACGCCACGGCCACGCCGCTGCCGTCGAGTTCGGCACGCACCGAGTCGGTCCCGGTCGACGTCTTCCTCGTGGCGCTCATCGGGGGTCGGACCGAGACGACCGCCGCCCTGCGCAACGGAGTCCGGGAAGCTCGGGCGGTGGTCACCGCAGATGAGCTCCGGGTGCTCGGCGGCCTGTTCACGTTCCGCAAACCGAGATGGGAGGCGGTGGCGCGCTCGGGTGCGGAGCAGTCGACCACGTCGACGTTCACCTTCCAATCGGCGAGCATCCTCGGGATCGAACGAGCAGCCGGAGAGGCGCTCGCAGACCTCAGGGGGTTCAAGGTCGAACTCGAACGGGCGCTGGCCCCGCTCGGCGTCACGTTGACGCTCCCGACGACCGAGATGATCGAGGGCGGGATCCGCGTCACCCCGATGGGCTTCCGGGTGAAGGAACCGCCGCTCGGGACCGACGTGCTCGTCCCGTTCCTCGGCCGCATCGACCCGCTCGTCCAGGCGCTCCGCCAGGAACTCGTGGCCCAGGACTGCAAGAACGACGTGGTGTTGACCGTGGTCGACATCCTGCTCGGGGTCCTCGGAGGGTCGGGCAGCATCGAGATCCTGGCGGGCGGTGTCGAAGCGGTCACCGACGACACCGACTTCTCGTCCCCGCCCCCGCCGCTCGAACTCAACGACGCCTCCGTGGAGGTGGCGCCCGAGACGACCATCGCCACCGACTTCGGGCCCATCGACCCGGGCGCCGGTTCATCGGATACGGGTTCGTTCGAGACACCTCCGGCTGTCGACCTGTCCGTGGGTGACCTCGGTCTCGGTGATCCGGCCGCCGGCGCCAGTGAGGTGGCTGCGGCTGTCCAGCAGGAGCGTTCAGAGGAAGCGGGGTCGTTGCCCTCGGTCATCGGCAGCCGATTCGAGGAGGGAACGGCCGGCCGAGCAGGGGTGGCTGTCGGGACGCTGGCGCTGCTCGGGGCAGTCGGACTGTCGATCGGTGACCGGCTGCTAGGCCGGAGAGCGAGGAGGACGATTCGATGAGCGATCCGTCCACGGCGCCGGTGAATTCCCCCGCGGCGTCGAACGATCCCGGTCCGACAGGTGCGTCCCCGGGCGGGGCGCGGGACCGGCTCTTCCGGGGCTACGGGCCACTGATCGGATTCACCGCCGTGTTCCTGGCGATCGCCGTGCTCGTGCCGAGCCAGCAGCGGGAGGTCCGGGTCGATCCCGGTTCCGCAGCCGGCGTCGAGGTCGCCGGTGTCACCGAGGATCTCGCCGCTGTCGACCCGGGGGTCGCCGTCACCGATCCGGGCGCACCCGGCACCGACCCGGGAGCGGTCGAGCAGGGCTCGGGCGGTGCGGGCCCCGATGCTGGTGGCGGCGCCGGTTCCGGTGGCGGTCCCGGTGGCGGCCCCGGTGGCGGCCCCGGTGGCGGTCCCGGTGCCGGCCCGGCGGCGATCGCCGGCTGCGGACCCCAGCAGGTGCCCGGCGACCCCTACTCGCCGGTGTGCGTCCGCTTCAGCGGTGGGAACGGTGGGGAGACGAGTCGCGGGGTCACGGGCGACTCGATCACGGTGGCGGTGCGCATCGAAGGCTTCTCCAACGGTCTGCTCGACGCAGTGTCCAGGGTGGCCAACGCCAAGATCCCCAACGAGAGCCCCGAGTTGATCCGCAGGACGGTCGAGGGACTCGTCGAGTACTTCAACAAGCGGTTCCAGTTCTACGGCCGCAAGATGAAGCTCGTCGTCTACAACGGCAAGGGCGACGTGCTCAAGGAGATCACCGGCGGAGGACAGGAGGGGGCGCAGGCCGACGCCCTCAAGGTCTCTCAGGAGATCAAGGCGTTCGCCGACGTCTCGGCAGTCTCACCGGTGTACGCCGACGCCCTCTCCTCCAAGGGCGTGATCAACGTCGGGGCGCCGTACACGTCGCGCGAGTGGATGTCGCAGCGCCGTCCGTTCGCCTGGAGCCAGTTCCCTGACTGCTCGACGATCGCAGAGAGCGTTGCGAGCTACTTCGTGATCAAGATGGCCGGGAAGCCGGCGGCGCTCGCCGGTGGCAACCTGCGCAACCAGCCCCGCCGCGCCGCGATCATCGCCCCGGAGAACTCCTGGTACCAGGAGTGCGTGCGCAGCGGTGTGGGCATCGCCGAACGCGCCGGCAAGGCCAACGACATCGTCCTCAACAGCAAGTACGTCATCGACATCCCGAAGATGTCGTCGCAGGCCGACACGCTCATCCGGCAACTCAAGGACAAGCAGGTGACGAGCGTGATCTGCACCTGCGACCCGCTGATCATGACGTTCATGACGGCCAAGGCTCGCGAGCAGGGTTACGAACCCGAGTGGCTCGTGACCGGCGTGGCCCTCGTGGACAACGACCTGATCGGTCAGATCCTGCAGCAGGACCAGTGGGGCCGATCCTTCGGGATCTCCTTCGCCGGCGCTCCCCAACCCGCAGGACAGGGCCTCGGTTACCGCGCCTACAAGTCCACTCGGTCCGACGAGCCGTCGATCGGCGTCGAACTCATCTACAACCAGATCTACCTGATTGCGCTCGGGATCCAAGGTGCCGGGCCCAACCTCACGCCGCAGAGCTTCGAACAGGGGATGTTCAACTACCCGCGTCGCAGCGGCCCGTTCGGAACGTGGGGCTTCGGGCCGGGGGACTACACCACGGCCGAGGACGCTCGCGAGGTCTTCTGGAACCCATCGGTCAACTCGCCGCAGACGCGCAGCCCCGGCACCTACCAGGACCCCAACGGTGGCGCCCGCTTCCCGATCGGCAAGTGGCCCGGTTCGCCGCCGAGATCGGCCAAGGGGTGAACCGACCCGCCCGCGCGTTGCTCGCAGCTGCGGCGCTGCTCGCAGCGTGGGCGCTCGCATCGGTGGTCCTGCCCAACGGGGCGCCTCCCGGGAACGTGCTCGCCGGGGCGATCCTCGGTTCCGCCACCGGTCTTACTGCGGTGGGGCTCATCCTCATCTGGCGGGCCAACCGGGTGGTGAACTTCGCCAACGGCGCCATGGCCGGTGTCGCCGGGCTCACTGCCGTCCACCTGTTCGTGAGTTGGGGGTGGCCGTACTGGGTGACGCTGGTCGTCGGGCCGCTGCTCGGCCTGGCGGTTGGTGCCGTCGTCGAGGTCCTGGTGATCCGGCGGTTCGCCGATGCCCCCCGCCTCGTCCTGACCGTCGCCACGATCGGCTTGGCGCAACTGCTCGGCGGCATCGAACTGCTCATCCCGGAACGGGTGTTCTCTGCCGATGGGCTGGTCCTCGGGGCGTTCGAGACGCCGCTGTCGTCGGTGTCGTTCGAGGTGGGACCGGCGCTCATCACCGGAAACCATCTGCTCGCCGTCGCCGTCGTCCCGGTGGTCGTCGGGGGACTTGCGTGGTTCCTGCAGCGGTCCTTGGTGGGCACCGCAGTCCGGGCGGCGGCGGAGAACACCGATCGGGCCCGGCTCCTCGGGATCCCCGTGCGAAACATCACCACTGTGGTGTGGGCACTCGCCGGTGGCCTCGCCGCCCTGACATTCGTCCTGCAGGCACCGTTCCTCGGGGCCTCACCGGCCGCAGCCGCGGGACCGGCGATCCTCCTGCCGGCGCTCGCCGCAGCGATCGTCGCCCGCATGGAGTCGCTTCCCGTGGCGTTCGTCGCTGCGGTGGTGCTCGGCGTCGTGGCCGAGTTGGTCCGCTGGAACACCGACACCCCGGCGCTGCTCGACGTGGTCCTGCTGATCGTGATCGTCGTGGCACTGCTCCTCGTCGGTGAGGGCCGACGGTCCCGGGCATTCGACTCCGACGGCGGGTGGCGCAACGCCGAACTGATCCGCAGGGTGCATCCGGTGGTCGCCCGACTCCGATCCCAACGCATCGCCCGGTGGACGACGCTGGCGGTCGTGCTCGCCGCTGCGGTGTGGGTGCCGACACAGCTCTCACCATCGACTGCGTTCTCGGTCTCGGTCATCGCCGTGTGGGCGATGGTGGCTGTCAGCCTGGTGGTGCTGACCGGATGGGCCGGACAGATCAGCCTCGGGCAGTTCGCCATCGTCGGTGCATCGGCGATCGTGGCCGGGAACCTGCTGGCGCGCTGGGATGTGGACCTGTTCATCACGCTCGCCGCCGCCACGGCCACTGGTGCGCTCGTGGCGTTGTTCCTCGGCATCCCGGCCCTGCGGATCACCGGCCCGTTCCTCGCCGTGGTGACGCTCGCCTTCGCCGTCGTGCTCGACGGTTACGTCCTCAACCCGAACGTGTTCCCCGACCTGATCCCACAGACGGTCGTGCGACCGTTGCTCTGGGGTCGGGTCGACCTCGAGGACGAGCGCTCGATGCTCTGGTTCACACTCGCTGTCCTCGCACTGTGCGTCGTCGTGGCCGCAGCGGTCCGGCGATCGCGTTCAGGCCGGCTGCTCATCGCCGCCCGTGACAACCGCAAGGCCGCAGAGGCCGCTGCGGTCCCGACCAGATGGACGACGCTGCAGGGGTTCATCTGTGCCGGTGCGATCGCCGGGTTGGCCGGTGGCGTCCACGTGTTGCTCCTGCGGGGCGCCCGAGCCGGCAGCTACCAGGTGGTCCAGTCCGTCGAGGTGTTCTCCGGGGCGACCATCGGGGGCCTCGGCTCGTTGCCCGGTGCGATGCTCGGGGCCGCCGGCCTGCGGGGCGCCCAGGACCTCGACGCCACCCTTCGCCTCGTCGCCGCCGGAGTGGGCGTGCTCGTGGTGCTGTGGGTGGTGCCGAGCGGGTTGGCTGGGCTCGCAGCACGACTCCGGGACCGGGTGCTGCGACCGCTCGCAGCCCGCTCCGGTGTGGACCTCGACGGCCAGCCACTGTCTGAACCGCCGCCGGCGACGCAGCCGAGCGAACCGGCCCCGGAAGGCCCACCCCCGTACCTGCCCGCCCGCGCCGCGGCGGCCGACGTCGTGTTCGACGCCGCCGGGGTCGACGTCTCCTACGGCTCGCTCCAGGTGCTCTTCGACGTCGACCTCCAGGTTCGACGGGGCGAGATCGTGGCGCTGCTCGGCACGAACGGTGCGGGCAAGTCGACGTTGCTGCGGGCGGTGTCGGGACTGTCGCGCTGCCGGGGGTCGATCACCGTCGACGGCGTGGGCGTGGCCAACCGCCGACCCGAACGCATCGTGCGCGACGGCGTGGCGTTGATGCCCGGCGGCAAGGCGGTGTTCCCGACGCTCACCGTGGAGGAACACCTGCGGTTGGCGGCGTGGACGTTCCGACGTGATCGGCAACGGTTCGACGACTCGATCGCTGACGTCCACGACCTGTTCCCCGTGCTCGCCGAGCGCCGTTCCCAACTCGCCGGTGACCTCTCGGGCGGGGAGCAGCAACAACTCGCCCTGGCCTGCACCCTCATGCTCCGGCCGGAGGTCCTGCTGATCGACGAGCTCTCACTCGGCCTGTCGCCGCTGGTGGTCTCGGCGTTGTGTGACGTGGTTCGCCAGCTCAACCGGTCGGGCGTCACGGTCGTCGTCGTGGAGCAGTCGGTCAACGTTGCGCTGACACTCGCCGAGCGAGCGGTGTTCATGGAGAAGGGTTCAGTGCGTTTCGAGGGTCCGACCCGTGACCTGCTCGAACGTCCGGACCTGCTGCGGTCGGTGTTCCTCCAGGGTGGCGCCGGCCCAGTGGGCGTCGAGGAGACCGAAGCTGGTGCCCCGGCCGTGGCCGGGATCGACCTCACGGCGCTCGGTGCGCCGAAACCCTCCACCGTCGACGCCGGCGCCGTCCTGCGCTGCGAGGATGTGACCAAGCGGTTCGGTGGCGTCGAGGCGCTCGGCCACGTCGACCTCGAGGTGGCCGCCGGCGAGATCGTGGGCCTGGTCGGGCAGAACGGCGCCGGGAAGACCACCCTGATGGACTGCATCTCGGGATTCCACGACCTCGACGGGGGGCGGGTGGTGTTCCGGGGCGTCGACGTCTCGGAGTGGGCACCGCACGAACGAGCTCGCAGCCGGATGGGTCGGACGTTCCAGGAGGCTCGCCTCTTCCCGTCGCTCACCGTCGACGAGACGCTCGCCGTTGCTTGTGAACGCACAGTCGCCAACCGTTCCATGGTCGCCGATGCCACCCGGCTCCCGGCGTCGTACCTCTCCGAGGACGACACCGAGTCACGTGTCGGCGAACTCGTCGCACTCCTCGGCCTGAGTCGCTACCGCTACACCCCGACGTCGGTGCTGTCCACCGGCACCCGGCGGATCGTCGAACTCGGCTGCCTGCTGGCCGAGGACCCGGTCCTCATGCTGCTCGACGAGCCGTCGGCCGGGGTCGCCCAGCGCGAGACCGAGGCACTCGGGCCGTTGCTCGGCCGGATCCGCGACCACACGGGTGCAGCCATGTTGGTCATCGAACACGACGTCCCGATGCTCGCCGCTCTCTGTGATCGGCTGGTCGCCATGGAACTCGGCTCCGTGCTCGTGAGCGGTCCACCCGACGACGTGCTGACACACCCTGCGGTCGTTGCGTCCTACCTGGGCACCGACGCCGCAGCGATCCATCGATCGGGTGTCGCCGTGGGTTGAGGCGACCACCCGACCCGGACCGTCGTGCGGTTCAGCGGGGCTCGCGTGGGAGGCCGAGGACGCGCTCGCCGATGATGTTGCGGACGATCTCGTCGGAACCGCCGCCGAGGCGCCCACCGGGGACGCCGCAGACGAGCTTGGTCCAGGCAAACGTGCCCCACTCACCGGTGTCGGCGCACAGTGCCGGCCCGAGCACGCCGGCGACGTAGTCGGCGATGGCCAACAGGTGCTCGGTCCCGGCGAGCTTCAGGATCGAGAGCTCCGGGCCGGGGAGGCCTCCGGAGCGCAGCGCAGCGGTCGCCCGCTTTGCGGTGAGCCCGTTGACGACGTGGGTGGTGTAGAGCCGGGCCAGCCGGTCCCGGGTGACCGGATCGGCATCGGCGCCCACGTGCCGGGTCAGTGCCACCAGCCGTTCGAACGGCCCGGGTCCCTTGGCGAGCCCCATCCCACTGCCGATCGAGGCACGCTCGTTCATGAGCGTGGTGAGCGCCACCCCCCAACCCTCTCCGACCGCGCCGAGTCGATGCGAGTCGGGGATGCGCACGCCGGTGAAGAAGACCTCGTTGAATCCGGCACCGCCCGTCATCTGTCGGAGCGGTCGCACCTCCACCCCGGGGGCGTGCATGTCGACGATGAACGCCGTCATGCCGGCGTGCTTGGGTGCATCGGGATCGGTCCGACAGATGATCTCTCCGATCCCGGCGTGGTGGGCGTTGGACGTCCAGACCTTCTGACCGTCGACGACCCACTCGTCGCCGTCGGCCACGGCTCTCGTCGACAGTGACGCCAGATCGGAACCGGCACCTGGTTCGGAGAAGAGCTGACAGGCGATCACGTCGCCCCGGTGGAGTGGTGCGAGGTACTGCGCGGCCACGTCGGGTCGGGCGTGGGCCGCGATCGTCGGGGCGACCATGCCCAGCCCGATGGTGAACACCGACTGATCGGGCAGGTCGTAGCGGGATTCGAGGCTCCGGTAGGCACGGAGGTGTGCGCCGGTGAGCCCGCCGCCGCCGAGCTCGGCCGGTCCGTCGATCCAGCCGAACCCCGCATCGAAACGAAGTGCCGCCCACGCTCGCGCCGCGGCCACCGACGCCGCCTCGGTCTCCGGGTCGCCCTCCTCGACGATCCCGACGAAGTCGTCGCCCTCTCCCCAGACGAACTCGTCGTTCCCGCCGATCTGTGAGGCGTGGGCCTCGAGGAACTCGACGGCACGACCCCGGAACTCGCCGAGGTCCTCGATGGCGGATCGCTCGGCGGTCTGGCTCATGTGAGGTCGGCCGCCTCGAGCTTGGCGGCGGTTACCGCAGCGCCGTGGCGTTGCAGCCAGCCGATCCGCAACGGCCGGGTGCGGGAGATCGTCCACTCGGTCGGGAGGTGCCGGACCGGGGTCGGTGTGATGCGTGAACCCAGGCGGAGGGCGGTGAACCACAGATCGAGCCGACGTTGCTGGCCCGAATCCCAGGTGAACCCGTACTGCTCGCGCAACGTCGGCGGGAGGGTCCCCACGGTGACGAGCCGGTTGGGCAGGCCGGTGGCCGGGGCGAGTGGCCCGGGGAGAGGCGGGGTCATGGCGGTCGTGGCCACGGCGCGGGCCGATCGTGTCACTCGGAGGTCGCTCACGACGACGTGTTCGACGTAGTCGCTGAACGCCGCCCAGTCGTCCGGGCAGGTGCCACGAGGGACTCCACAGGCGTAGGCCACCAGCTTGGACTCCTCGTAGAACTGCGCTCGTTCGGCGTCGCTCAGTCGGCCACGGACACGTTCGTAGATCAGGAGCGCCGTGTCGACCAGCGTGGCCCACACCCACATCTGCAGATCGCTGTCGAGCGCCGAGTACTGGGTGCCGTCGTCGGTCGTGCCCTTCACCCGCTGGTGCATGGCGTAGAGGATCCGCTGCTGACGGGCCGAGACCTCGGGTGTGCCGAACGACAGCTTCATCATGATGTCGACGGTGCGGAACAGTCGACCCCATGGGTCACTGGCGTAGGAGGAGAACTGCTCGACCCCGGCGCCCACACCCGGGTGGGCCACCTGGAGCAGCAGTGCCCGACCGCCTCCGGCGAAGACGGTCGGCTCGGCGTTGACCCGCCAGGCCCACGAACTCCTCGACAGCGGCAGGGTCGCTTCGATGCCGTGTCCGATCCCGGGTTCCTCGCCGCTACGACGCTCGGTCATGAACAGAGTTCACCACATCCGGCGACCGTTGGTCGTACTGTCCGGGCGTGCGTGGTTCCCGAACCCGTCGTGCCCGTCGGATCGCTGGCTGTGTCGCTGGGATGTTCGCCGCCGCGCTGTTCGCTGCTGCGATCGCCAGCTGCAGCGCATCGGATCCGGGGCCGGTCGCCGACGGCGGGACCGATGACTCCGCCGGTGTGCCCGGCGCAGGTGATGCCACCACGACCACCGAACCGCCGAGCGTGGCCCAACTCGCAGCGACGCTCGAGGCCCGGGGCCCCTACGAGGTGGGGGTCCGAACCGTGGAGGTGCTCGGCGCACGAGATCGACTCCTCCCCGTCGAGGTCTGGTATCCGGTCGAGCCGGGCTCGGCCCCCGGGG
>Ga0194130_10004990_pt1 | contig 16432 bp, 23 predicted proteins | sample TA2KigsurfametaG_FD_160084 | JGI IMG/M metagenome (GOLD analysis project Ga0194130, IMG submission 160084) | Freshwater microbial communities from Lake Tanganyika, Tanzania - TA2015050 Kigoma 12 surface | ecosystem: Environmental > Aquatic > Freshwater > Lake | place: Tanzania: Lake Tanganyika... | reverse complement strand
TCATGTATTTACATGCTTTAGGAATTAATTTTTCAACATATTGTCCTATACCATAGTTATTAGTTGGTCTAACAATAACGTAAGGCAAATTATATGTTCTACCCCAAGCTAAAACTAACATATCAGCAGCTGCTTTAGTTGCTGAGTATGGGTTAGACGGTTTAAGTAGGTCTGTTTCAATATGAGTACCTTCATCTATATCACCGTATACTTCATCAGTACTAAAATGTAATAGTGTAGGTGTTTTAGCTGTTTCTTGTCTATAGTTTCTAAGTAATTCAAGTAAATGATGAACACCATCTATATTTGAGCTAATAAAATCATCACTATTAGCAATTGAATTACCAACATGGGTTTCAGCAGCTGTATTTATAATATAATCACAATCATAAATAAATTTTAAATCATTTATATCAGATTGAATAAATGAAAAATTTTTGTAATTATCAAATTCAGTTAATAAGTTTGCATTTGCAGCATATGTAATTTTATCTACACCTTTAACATACCATCCTTTTTGAAGACAGGCTCTAGTAACATATGATCCTATAAATCCTAAACAGCCTGTAATATATACTATTTTCATCTTTTAAAATTTAGGGTTTAATTTATATTGTTCAAAACTTTGAGCATTTTTATCCTTTTCAGATAATATAACTTCCTTTATAGATATTCCCCATTCTATATTTAAAGTAGAATCAAAGGGATAAATTGATCCTTCACTTATTCCATTATGTTTTGTAGAACATTTATAACATAAATGTGTATTATCTTCTAATGATAAAAAACCATGTCCAAATCCTTCTGGAACCCATATTTGGATAAAATTATCTTCTGATAAAATAAAGCTTTCTGATTTACCATATGTAGATGAATTTGGTCTTAGATCAACTATTACATCTAATCCAGATCCTTTAACTACACGGCATAGTTTTCCCATTGGTTTATCCCATTGATAATGAATTCCTCTTATAACATTTTTTTGAGATTTAGAATGATTATCTTGGTAAAATACAACATCTAACTCTTTTTGCATATCTAAATTAAAACATTCAAGAAAAAATCCCCTACTGTCTTTATATACATTAGGAGTAAAGATTCTTACTTCAGAGAATATATTTGAATATGAAATAGTCATATTTTATTTTTGTGAATCACCTTTCCAAACACGATATGAATCGGAATCAAAGTGAGTAGTTGATACCTCGAAGATAGTACCTTCTGTTTTAGCTTCCAACTGATGAGGTTGACCTGGTCTTTGTCTTACAACATCACCTGGTTTAAGATGTTCCTCATGTGTTTCAGCTGTTTCAGTATCAATCCATCTATAGATAAATTCACCTTTATCTACATACCATGTTTCGTCTTTAATCATGTGGTAATGCATACTGAATTTACAGCCTGCTTTAAATATTAATAGTTTACCACAGTATTTATCATTATTTTCAATAATTAATTCTTCGCCCCATCCTTTAGGTACTTTACACCCCTCACAAACTATTGGTTTTTCCATAATTTAAAATTTTTGTTGTTGATTTATCAGATATTTTTTCAAAGAATTTAATCTCAGGAATATATTTAACACCAATTATGTCATGATAATTATAATCATCTCCTATAACCATCATATCAGGGCCATATATTCTAATTTGTTCAATTAGTTCATCATTTGAATTAAATGTAACAACATCAGTTATATACTTAATACCATATAAAAATTCTACTCTATCTTCTAGAGTATTATATGGACGATTAGCTCCTTTTTTCTCTTTAATACGTTCATCAGTATCCACTCCAACTCGAACTACTCCAAATAGTGAAGCATATTCTAGTAATCTGAGATGTCCTATATGAAGGATATCAAATGAACCGTTTACCCATACTTTCTTTACCATGATATATCCCAGTCTTTAAATTCAGCAGCTAAACAATCGATTTTATAATCTTTACGGCCACCCATTATTTCTTGAATTTTGTTTTTAGCTACATTACGAATACCATTTAAACCGTGAGTTAACTCTAGGTTATTATTATCTTTAATACCTTTACGATAATTAGATTCATTATGCCAAATATGTAGATTCATTTGTGAAAGTACTATAATTGCTCTAATTGTATCAGCTGTAATTGGTTTTTTATTTTCTTCTAAATACAATTGAATATCATGAACTATGTTAGTAATTTCTTGAGCATATTCAGTTTTATGTTCTGGAATGAATACTTCTTTAAGCTGAACAATACTTAAACGATCAATTAATTCACTTAATGTTGGAAGATACTTTCTCATAATGTATTATAAAATTCGTTTTGTTTTTCTTGTCTTTTGATATCTTTAGGATGAAATAAGCAATATTCCTCTGATTGAGGTAAAAAGGTATATTCACTAAATCCATCTAAACGCTCATGCACTTTATTTATCCATTGTATTTTAGAATTATTTTTCCAAATACGCCATTGGTAATCAGGAAAATTAACCCATCCTTTATCATTTACATTCCACCCCCATTGTTTAATATGTTGTTCTGTTAACCCAACTACTGTATTAATTCTAGGAACTACAAATGCATCTACAGTATAGTTGTAATCTAATATTTCTGAAAGATTTTCTAGTAAATATGGATGTGGATATTCATCAGCATCAATCTGAAATATAAATTCTCTAGTACAATGTTTGTTTAGGTTATTTTTGAATGCTGCAAAATCATTATTTAATCCAAAGTATATTCTATGATACTCATATGAAGCTCCTATATTATATTTTTCAGCTACTTTTTTTACTTCAAGTGTAGCATTGTTATCTAATTGAAGGACTATTTCATCTTCAGGACGAATGTTACTATGCAACATATCTAACAAACGTTCTAACTCTTGATGTTCATTCCAAGCAGTAATAGCATAACTAATTCTTAACATAACGTTATTTTTGTTTTTCAAAGAAACCTATATAATCAAGTGCTTCCATAAAATCTTTTTCGTCAAAATGTTTTACAGTTGACATATCTGCCTTTCCTTCTTTAGATAATACACCTGCCCATTTCCAATCTTCTATTGATTTACCATCAACAAATACCATTGATTTATCTTCTAATATTACTGTAGATGGATACCAATAACAATCATTTTCGTCTTTAAATTTTAAATCAATATAAAGTTGGGGCATTATTTCTTCTATAGTTTTTAAATTATCTTCTGTTGTAGTACTATTAGCTGTAAATCCACATCCAAAACAACTCCAAACAGTAAATACCTCATTTGATGCTTCATGACAAGCATTACCTCCACATCTAGGACATGTAATAAGATTCTCTTTCATTATGTTGGTTTTTTAAGTAATTCAATTTTCTTTAGTGTTGGAAGTTTTAATTGAACGGGTTTTGGTATTTTAGAATCTAATAGTTTAATTAATTGTTTACTCATTTCCTCTAGACTAAATTCAGTACGTGATTTATATGATTGACGCTTAGCATTATCAATATATTTTTTATAATTTTTATAAACATCCTCAAGTATATTAGCAGCTTTATTATAATCAACTGTAAACCAACCTGATTCAGGTATAAGCATATCTTGTACTACTGCTGAAGAGTGAATCTGAGTAATTTGACCGGGTAGTAGAATAGACATTTCAGCATTAAGAAAATCAATGTGACCACTATAATTAGGAGCAATTACTGGTTTTTGGCTTACTGATGCTTCAATTAATGGGCGACCATATCCTTCACCTTTAGTAAATGTAACGTGTGCTTTTACTTTAGAATGATTATATAATTCATTTACCTCTTTATCACTTAATTCACCGTGTAATAAATAAATACTTGGTAAATCACCCTCTACTGATTCTTCAATTGCTCTAATTTTATCTAAAATAGAGTCTCTATCTATAATAGAGTAATTACCAGCAGATGTTTTTAAAATTAAGCCAGGACGCTGTTTTTTATTCTTAAATGTTTCAAGGAATGTTTTAATTAACATACCTACATCTTTTCTATCTTGTCCTACTTCACCTTGTAACCAATGACCTACAAATAAAAAGTTAAACTCTTCATCTATTATATCATTTAATGTTTCGGCTACTTCACCTTCAACACTATCTAATTTTTTATAGATTTCCGTATTTAAACCTTCAAATAATACCTCAATTGGTTTTTCAGTTATAAGTTTTCTTATTACTTGCCCTGTTTGATTATTTTTTTCTTCAAATGAGCTATTTTTAAATACCTTTTTAGCATGTTCAGATGATACTAAAGTAATATCCATTCTATTAATACCATCAATCCATTGTGGAGCACATAAAGTAGTTTCAATACCAGCTGTTATACCAATATTAAATTTTCCTACTGATTGAAACTCATTTGGTACTGTAATTTGGATCCAACAATCAGGTTGATGAGGTAATTGGGGTTGATTCCAAATACAATCAATTATTAATTTATGGTCTGGATTACTTTGTTGTAAAAATCCAAATGGTGTAGCTCCCCAACGTTGAGAAAGGATTTTAACATTATATTTATCTGATTTAATAATAGCTAAAGCAATATCTCTTGAACGAGCACCATAGCCAGAATGTGTGTCAATTGGGCAACTTATAAAAACTAGTGGTTTCATATTATTGTGCAATAACGTGTTTTACAAAATGTTTAGGATGTTCAAGTGGTTCTACTTTTATTAGTTCAAAAGCATATCTTGGTTGCCACTTTTTAAATGTTGTATCAATAGCATCAATTACATTCTCAGCCATTTTTCTTGCTGTCATCATAGATTCATCTGATGTAACCCACTCATGAGCATGTTTACAAATCATTTCATATAAATCAGGGCGATCCATTTTTAATCGGTAAACTTTCATAATTTGCTCAGCTATATCATGTGGTTCAGCTCTATCATCAAAGATATAAGGGGTAGGTACTGATCCAACTAAACTGCGGTTTGAAGGGAATACTGGAAAGGCCCAGTCACCATGATTTTTATATTTACCTCTATGGTTAGATCCAAATTCAGGTGTAAATTTAATCCATTCATGATTTTTATCTTCAAAACGCATTTGATCTTGCATACCACCTGTTACTGTAGCAATAATTGGTTTTCCACAAATCATACCTTCAGTAAGTGATAATCCCCATCCTTCATTCGAACTTATAAGGGCTACTACATCAACTGAATTGTAAAGTAAATTCATAATGTTTGATGGATTTTTAGCTGTTGAGAATAAAACATTATATTGAGGATTTCTCCCAAATAACATATCTTTTACAGCTGGAAGATCAGTTCCATTTTCATCTACTGGTTGGGTATGAAGTGTAAATATACATTTTTTAGCTTCCTCTAGTGATAGTTGGTCAATGAATATCTTCCAAGCTAGCATTAAATCAGGAACTGATTTACGGCGAATGTTTCTAGCATTATAAAGTAAATTAAAATCATATTCTTTACCTTGATAAAGTGCTTTTTTATATTCTTGTAATGCTAAATATTCAGGATGTTCAGTTGTAATAGGGAAGAAAAATTTCTCATTAATACCATGTGGAACATATTTAATAACTTTTTCAGCTGCTACTTCTGGTCCTAATACGCAATGATTAATATTTTCTGTTTGTTTTGAAATTGCCATTAAACAATCACATGATTCATAAAATGACTTATTATACATTGGATAAGGCAAATCATCCCAAATATTTAAATAGATAATAGGAATTTGCTTTCTAATCTCATGTTCCATCTGAAATAACCAAACCCAATACCTTGGGTCAGTAAACATCATGATAGCATCTGGTTTTTCAATTTGAAGAAATTGCTTAATAAGTTCTGGCGTTCCATATCCATCTACAGGATAAAGAAATACATTTGCATCAGTAATACCAGCGTTTTTATTTGTATCTTCATTAAGATCAAAATGTTTACCTTTATCGGGGTGTGTAATAGCTCCACCTACGTTTACCCAATTATAATGATGAGCAGTACCGATAACTATTTCACGTGCCATAGTGGAAATACCACTTGTCATACGAATATCATCACATAACAATAAGATTTTCTTACGTTGTGGTTGTGGAATATAACCTTCTTTCATGTAACTATTTTAAATACTTCCGGTAAATGTTGTGTCTAATTGATTATGAATGTTTTTTCTGAAGTCATCATTAGTTAAATATAAAAACATAGAGCGTTCTGTTAATTTTTGAACACTAAACTTATATTTAACACAAGCAATTTTAAATTGCTCAAATAAGTCTTCAGGAACTTTCACGCTTGTTAGTTGCATTTTTTGTGTCATAATATATATTTTGATATAAATATATATGTCTGTTAAGAAGAATGTAGTTTATTGCAAAGATCTTGTTTATCGTTGTAGGGACACCATTTACATGATTTTTCACCTACATTTTTAAAATACGACTTTATTTTTGGTTTACCAATATTATCAAAGCAATCATCAATAAAAGCTTGAAAATTATCTATTGCTTGTTTTCGTTTATTTTTTCCGCTTGCTGGTTTAAATGATTGTACTCTAGGGATTGAATATTCAGCGTTTTCAAATAATTTTCGTTTAACGATAAAGAATTCAACCTCGATTTTTTCCACATCAACATTAAATTGCTGCGCAAAGTACTGCTTGTATAAAAGTATTTGAGCAATTTTAGCATTATCTCTTTTGTCATAATCGGACCAACCTCTGGTTGATGTTTTGATATCATATATATAAATTTTATTTGATTCTTCATCATATAATACAAAATCAATAAATGCTTTATAGAATAAATTATTAGCTATTTTTAGTAATAGAGGTAATTCTATCCCAAGCAAACGCATTTTTCGTATTGTAAATAATCTATTACGATTTTTCTTAATAAACGTTAATATAGCAACAGCATCGTTAAAGAAATCACCCATTTCCTCAGCATTGCTAAAGTGTGTACCCATTGCTTTATATTCCTTAGAATATATCTCTCTAAATTTTTCTTGAAATAATGCCTCTAAATCTATTCTATCAGCGGCAGCTCCACTTTCATTATACATTACAGTAATATATTCTTGTAATGTTTCATGAAATGCTGTTCCAAACACAGTATGAATACTGGCTTGATATGGTTGTTTATTTTCTACATAGGTTAAATACCATTTATGTGGACATGAACTCCACATTGAATATTGAGAATAAGAAACATTACGCTGAAAAGCATGATCAATATTTGGCTTTTGAAAGTTTCTGATTTTTAGCTCTATATCAGATATTTTTTTCTTTGCCATTAATTGTTTGTTTAATTTTTTCTAAATATAAAATAGCATCCATATGCTCTTGTTTAGCATGCTCAATCCACTCTAATAATGTTAAATCTGTACGATCTAGATCAACACCGTATTTTTTTTTACCTTTTTTAGAACGAGTAAGAAATTGGTTTATAATTGAGCTTACTATTGAATCTGGTTGAAATGTATCTTCTTGTTGTTGTTCCATTTCAACTAAATATTTTCTGTATTCTGTTTCTCCATTAATATATTTACCCATTAATTTGTAATATTATATTTTCTAATTCATTTTCAGAAAGCATATCAATGTATTGTTTAGCTTCTTTTTTACTAATTTCATAATATGTAGCTACTGCCTCTACTTGATCAACTTTATATTCTTTCTTATTAGTTGCCTTAATGTATTTAAGAAACTTATATTGTTGAGGAATAAGATTTCTATACAAATTATACAGATACTCTCCTTTCATTTGCCAAGTATTCTTTTGAACATAATTTACAACTTCACAATAATCGGGGTCCATACTTAAATAACGATTAATCATCCAATTGTTCCATCCTTCATCACCTAGGTATAGTCCTTTATTAGTAGTAATATTTTTAATATGGTCAAATATATTCATTAATAGTATTTTGAATCGTTTTGGTTTTTATTAGAGGTATTACTTAACATAATATAATAATCTAATTCTGCCTTTAAGTCAGTATATTTTTTAAATAGTCCTTGCAATTCGTTTTCTAGAAACTTAATTTTATTATCTGATGCCTTTAAAGTTTCAGATAATCCTAATACTTGAGCTTTAAGGGCTTCGTTTTCGAATTGTAGTTGTTGTGATTTCATTTTATATCGATTAAATATTTTCAGCATTATTTCTTAATTGCATCGGAAGGAACTCCTGATTTACATGTCCACATTTACTACAAATAAATAATGGAATTGGAATCATAGCATCTTGGGCTGTACCTGTAATGAAACGAGATGCTTTACGAAGTATCATTCCTTCAATAAATGTATTACTACCACATTCATCACATATTATTTCAGTTGTTTTATCTAAACTGATATTCATATTTACTTGTTGTTGGCTCATAATACTTGTTTTTTATTTAGATCTAATATTTTAGCTATAGCAGCTGCGAAGTTAATTTCCTTATCAGGTACTACACCTGCTCTCCAAATATGATCATCTAATACTACTGATATTTCAGCATCGTGTCCATAGCTATATTTATCTAAATTATCAAATAGGTATTTGTATGCTATTTGGAAATCATCTACTTGAGCATCAGCTACTATTTGTCTAATAGTGTACCATGCTTTTTTATCTCTTGATTTTAATACCTCTACTACTTTAGTAAGCCAATCAGTATTAAGAGCAATCCACTCATACTTATTATCTTTAACACCCGCTTGTAAATTTTTAATTATAGAGCGAATATCAGGATAATATTCTTTAACCAGTAAAGCTACATTTTTAAGATCATATTTTACACCCTCAACATCTAGAATATTAGTACAGATATGTCTTGCTACATTAGGCATTGACGGTGGTTTCAAGATATGAATTTCACAACGTGATGTAAGCGGTTCAATTAAACGCTCAATATAATTACATGTTAGGATAAAGCGTGTATTAACTGAGTATTCCTCAATAATATTACGTAGAGCTGCTTGTGCTGGTTGAGTTAGGAAATCAGACTCATCTAATATTACTATTTTAATAGGATTAAATGTAGCTGATGAAGCGAATCCTTTTACCTTTTCTCTAATCATATCAATACCATTCTCATCACTAGCATTAAGGTAAATGTAGTCACATTTAATATTTTTAACTATTAGCTTAGCTAATGTTGTTTTACCAGTACCTGCAGTACCACTAAATATGAAATGAGGAATATTGTTAGAGGCAATACAATCGGTGATGCGGTTTTTAACCGCATCATTCCCGATGTATTTATCTAGAGTTTGGCTACGATACTTTTCAATCCAAAGTGTATGTTGTTTCATAACCTAAATTTACATTTCTAAATCTGCCATTCCAAAGCCATCTGATTTCTTTTTATCAGTTGGTTTTTCATGAATGACACATTCAGTCATAAGCAAGGTAACTGCAGCTGCAGCAGCATTTTCAAGTGCTGATCGTACTACTTTAGTTGGGTCGATAATGCCTGAATGATTAGCATCTACTATTTTTCCATTAGTAATATCCGGTACCATATTAGTAGTTTTACGTATTTGCATTAACCATTCATTTGATTCTTCACCAGCATTTTCAAGTATTTGTTTAAATGGTTTACTACAGGCTTTAAATACGATTAATGCACCTTTAGCTCTATCATCATTATCTTTTAAATTAATTTTTTTACTAGCATGTAGTAATGCTACTCCAGCACCAGGTAAAATACCTTCATCAAGTGCTGCTTTAGTTGCTTGTAAAGCATCATCTAATCGATCTTTCTTTTCCTTCATCTCAATTTCAGTACCACCACCTACATTAATAATAGCTACACCTCCAATCATCTTAGATAAGCGCTCTTGTAGTTTTTCAATCTCATATGGTGATGTTGAAGCATCAATTTGTGCTTTTAATTCTATAATACGTGCCTCAATTTTATCTATATCACCTTTACCATCTACAATTGTAGTTGTTTCTTTACCTACTGTAATAGTACGTGTCTCTCCAAACCAATCCTTATTAAATTTATCTAAACGCATACCTTTTTGTTGTGATACTACAGTACCACCTGTTAATGTAGCAATATCCTCTAAAATTAAGGTACGACGATCTCCAAAATCAGGTGCTTTAACAGCAGCTACCTTTAATATACCTCTCATTTTATTTACAATGAGTGTAGCTAATGCTTCACCATCAATATCTTCAGCTACAATGAATAGAGATTTGTTTTGCTGAGATACTGACTCTAGAATAGGTAATAGATCCTTTACTTGAGTAATTCTACCATCTACAATCAATAATAGTGGTTCGTTTAATACTGCTTGCATCGTATTGTTATCTGTTACCATGTATGGTGACTTATACCCACGATCAAACTGCATACCCTCTACTATTTCTAGACTAGTTTCACCAGTACGAGATTCCTCTACTGTAACTACTCCATCTCTACCTACTTTTTCAATAGCGGTAGCTACTAGATTACCAATCTCTTCATCTCCATTAGCTGATAAAGTAGCAATTTGTTTAATTTGCTTTTCATTAGTAATAGGTGTAGACATATCTTTTAATACCTCTACTACTGTTTTAACAGCCTCTTCAATACCCTTTTTTACTTGAGTAGCGTTTGTAGAGGCATAAGCTGTTGCTTGTAGTGCTTGAGAAGCAATAGAATGAGCTAATATTGTTGAGGTAGTAGTACCATCACCAGCAATATCTACTGTTTTTTGAGCTGCTTGTTTAATGACAGTTGCAGCCATATTTTCAATTGGATCTTCTAATATAATTGTTTTAGCAACTGTAACACCATCTTTAGTGCTACTTACTTGTCCGTGTTCTTTTTCAATCAGTACATTACGTCCAAAAGGACCCATTGTAACTGAAACAGCTTTATTAACTTTATCAATACCTTCTTGAAGCTTTTCTTTAGCCTCTCTATCAAATTTAATTATTTTACTCATGGTTTAAATTCATTTTCTTTTTCAAGAGATTTTTGTGAATCTTCTAATAAATCATTTAAATATTCTTTATTTAAAGTAATTTTAATCTCTTCTTCAATTATTGCTAATAAATCTTGTTCCTTCATTACAATGTATTCATCACCCTTAATTGTGATACGCTGCCCACCAAACGCAGGGAATACTACTGTTGATCCAACAGGTACTTCATTCGGGATTAGTACTCCATTCAGATTTACTACTCCAGGACCAGAGGCAATTACCTCACCCATAAGTGGTTTTTCTTTACCTGCATCAGGTACAATGATGTTTCCATACATTGTTTCAGTTTCATCTTGTTGTTTAATAACAACGTGATTATGTAACGGTTTTATTTTCATTTTCAGTATTTTTTCAATTAAAGAAAAGTACGACAGGCCTTTTAATTTTCAAAACTTATTTAATCTTGATTTTCTTTGGTGCTTGTTCATTGGCATAAGGAATGTCAATAATTAGTAAGCCTTTATCTAATTTAGCCTCAAGATGAGTTAAATTAAATTTAAGAGCTACTTTCCAAGCTAAATCAAATGAGCGTTTAGCAATACCTCTTTGAAGATATTGACGTGTTTCTTGTTCTGGTCTTTCGTGCTTGATTCGGAGTGTATCTCCTTCTACTTGAATATCAATGTCTGATTTGTCAAGGCCTACAACGGCTAATTCGAAACATAATCCTTTTTCGGTTTCATAAATGTCAACTGGGTAGTTGATTTTTTGTTCAAATGTGTTGAACTGTGCGTTTGTGTCGAAGAAGTTCTTCCAAACGATGTCGAATGGGTCAATTGCCCAATGTTGTAATTGTGTCATTTTTTGTCATTTTGTGCATCCCTAAGGTATGCGGTTAATTAATAATTCGTAACTGAGGCCTGTCGTACCTCATATATACATATAATAAATTATTCTTTCCCGACGAGCAAATATAAGGCTTTAACACCTTCTTCATTAATAAATTCAATCTTTAATAATCCATCCTCATTAATACTAAGTATTCCTGATTTGAATTCTTTATTTGCAGCTAGTATTGAACTAAACTCTACAATAGGGAATGTGATTATTTTACCTGGAGTAGTAGATACTACGGTTTGTAGTGTAAAGTTAATTTTATTTGTGTATCCGTCTGTACCACCTAATGTAAATTTAATGGCTGGTTTATTATCAACATCTTGTGATTGTTCAATAGTAAATACATCTGTTTCTAGTGCTTTTGATGCTTTAAGAAACTTAGCTACGAAATCAGTATTAACATCAGCTATCATCTGATATTTAGGTTCATCAATAGTAGGTACAGATGGTGTTAACATGATATCTGCTAATGCATATTCTAAATTATATTCATTATCGGCAATTAATAATTTACTAGCTATTTTATTTTTAGTTTCTACATCTAGTGTAAGAAAATGATCAGTAATACTAATTAATTTTAATAATTGTGTAGTATCGTATACTCCAAATTCACAATCATTTAGTTCTATATTAGGTGCCTCAATACTACCTACTAAGTTTTTTTGATTAGATATAAATTTAGTAGTTAGTGTTTTATCAGCAATATTAATTTTAATACGCTCAACTAATCCATTTAGATAATATTTTTCAATAACGTCTTCTAAATATAACTTTTTCATTTCCAGAACATTTGAATTAATATTATTAATACTCCTAAGCTTAAACAAATAAATGTTTTAAATGATATTGGTTCTTTAAATAAGTAATGAGACATAATAGTAAATACTATTACACCTATTCCAAATCCAATTAATCTAGAAGGCCATATTTGTCCATTATATGCTTCTACAAAGCTACGAACGGAATACATGAATAATAATGATATTGGTACTCCCATAAATGCTACTATAATAGGATGGTTTTTAAACCATTCATATTTAATTTGTCCTTGTAGCTGAAAGAATGTACATATTTGGGCTATTAAACCAAATATAAAACCTTTTAATAATTGCATTGAATGAATATATAACCTTTAATATGCCTTACCAAATTTTATACCATGGTTTTTTTGGATGTGATCTATGATCTAATGTTAATTCTTTATTAAATAATGATCCAACCATCCTAAATATAGTATATTGATGCTTTTTACTAAGTTTATTAACACCTACCAGTATCATTACTGGAGCTGTAACCTCAGTACCATCTTTATCAATATATTTAATTGTTGTGTCAATTCTAATTTGATTAGTACTTTGGTTAAATCTTAGCATTGCTACATAAATTTGAAGAATTTGTTAATTTTTGAGTTTAAAACCGGAAAATCCCACTTCAAATCTTCAAATACGCCTGTTAATTTATTTAACAATACTGAGTTAAATGCCTCTTCACGATCTATGTATTTGCTGATAAAATCGATTATGAAATCGGGATCATCATTATTACCTCTAAATCCTAAAACATCAATGTTGTAAGGATTAGGTCTCAACGATACATATTTCATTTTATCGCCTTCTACAAATCTTGAATACTTTTTGTCTAATTTTTTAAATTTAAGTAAATCATTATAATGTATAGCAGCCTTAGTGTTAATAGGTGCTTTTAGTTTAAATTCACTAAATATTTCACCGGGTGCTGGTCTACGAGCAATATATGAGTTTATTTGTTTAACACCAGTTGGTTTAGCAATATCTTCCCATGGTAGTGTATCTAATGATACTTTAAAATCCACTATCTGTTTATCAATTTCATGTTTAGGTTTACCGCGCATTATTTCAGTAAGTAGATTTTGACCGAATTTTTTATATAGTGGAGGCATATTAGATTTCATTAGATCTAATCCCATCATAATCATCTCTTCAGTATCAACACCTTCCTTATTTACTACAAGCATTGCATAACGACGTTTACCTGCAAAGTAACCCCTTTCAATTACTACCTCTTGTTTTAATTCGAAATAATGGTTACGTTCATTTAAATTAAATGCCTCTAAAGCAAATTTACTAATAAATTTATTTGCTGCTTTTTGAACTTCAGTAGCAATATCTAATATATTTTTAATTGTAGCTGTTTTATCGTTTGTATCAGTAGTTAATAAATCTTTAACTTGAATAAATAATGAATCGGTATCTGAGGTTACAACATAATCTTTATTAGTAGTACTTAATTTATTATTCATCCACTTATTTACAAACTCAATAGATTCTTGAGTAACTCGTTGTCCAGTAAGTGTAATTGCAGATGAAATGATTTTGTGTCCATCTGTATAACGCCAACCATTAACGGCGTAGCAACCATAAACGTCATTTAATTTAATTTTATAGGCATGTTGTCGCCTGTTATAAAATTCACCCATAGCTGTATTACCTGATTTATAAGCGTTTTTCATTTTATTTTTATACTTAATACGCTTATTGAACCAGTCTGTTAATACATCACATACTACAGATGATTTATCAGATCTAAATATTGCACCTGATGCTGAGGTAATCCAGTTATTAGCCTTAATCATTTGAACTAATTTACCTACTGATACTTGTGTTCTAGAGGTAGTATAATTTGGATTTAATTTTTCAATTACAACTATATCATCAGGATTCATTTGCTTTAATTCAATATAGGTCCATTTATTATCATATTTACCACTATTAACTATTCTACCGATTAATGTTTCAATACCCATATTAAGTGAGCGTATAATGGAGGGATAAAGTGAAGTAAAGTCAAGGTCAATAACCCATTGATATAATCCAGGAGTTGGTTCTTTTAAATATCCACCAGCATATTCTTCACCTATTGTCTCTTTTAGTGATGGATTAATAGTAGTTGGTTTATTAGGTGAAACTATATCTTGGCGTTTAAGATAAGTTAATATAGCTCCATCATTTAATACAGTTGATAGATAGATTTGTTCATATGGCACATGGCATAGATGACAGATAGCAACTGTTAGATCAATAAATTTAAGTTTATTTTCTAGCTCAAGTATAATTTCAACGTCACGTAAGTTATACTCAATAAATTTATTAATATCAGTTTGAAATAATTTATCAAGTGATCCTTCATACTCTATTTTATTTAAACTAACATATTTCTCTCCTATATCATCTAACTTATAAGATGGTTCTTGTTTTACAATGTATTTTTTAAATAATAACATGTAATCAAGATGATTAATACCTGCTAACTCAATTGGTTGAGCAGTATCCCATTCAGTAAAATTTAATTTGCGTAGTGGTGATAATCGAGCTGCCTCATCTTTACCTAATACATTACACATTCTGTAATACATGTAAGGTACATCAAAGAATCCACTATTCCATCCTGTAATAATAGTTGGGTCTAATTCTTCCCATAAACTGAGAAAATCCATAAGCATTTCAGCCTCAGTATCAAATGGTCTTATCTCTTTATTTTTTTCATTTATGTAATTTAATTGTTTTTTTTCATCTAAAATTAAACAATAATATTTTTGAGTTGTATTATCATATACTGCTACTGAGGTCATCTTCATAGGAGCAGACTTAATATACTCAGTAGTTAATGTTCCACAAATTTCACACTCAATATCGAAGTATACTATATTTTGATATTGAGGAATATCATCACTATCTTTATATAAATCAATTAATACACGAGTACATTTATCAACATCTTGCTCGTATAATGAAGTATCTTTCCAGTTGTATTTTTCAACAGGAGTTGCTTTTTTATCATCTAATGTTTTTAAAGAACCATTAGGTACTATCTGATATAATTCTGGGGTATATTTAAAATCTAACCATCCTTTTTTATCATCACGTAGATAATAAGTATAAGTAGGTCTATCGTAGAATATTGCTTGATACATAACCCTTAAATGTAAGATAGAGGTTTTGACACCCCTATTTATTATTATCTTTGCTTATCGTTTTGCCATTGCCCATTATATTTTTCAGCTGGAGTGCATTCGTAAAAATATATCTGTGCTACCCGTGTATCCTCTTCAATAAATAGAGGTTCAGTAACTAACATAATTGTGCCCATATTATCTGTTTCAAATCCAGGATCAAATACAGGTGAATTAATTAAGGTACCATTACGCCATAATGATGAACGTTGTTTGATAAATGCTACACGGTTATCTGGTATTTTACAACCTTCCCAAAATGTAATATCGTATGTATTTGGATGTAAAAGCCAACCAGTAACTCCATCTAATTGTATTTTATCAAGTGGAGTGTATGTAGTTAATTGTGTTTTATCTTTTAATATTTTACCAATATTACCACCCCCATACATGTTTGCTCCAATTCTATAACCTACTTTATTTACTGCTTTTAAACTAAGATCATAACCAACCTGTGCTGGTTTGCCTTTAGTATGCTCTAATTTAAGTAATCCTTCATCTAAGATTTGTTGTGCATTTAACATAACTTTATTTTTATATTGCAAATGATTCTCCGCAACCACAGGTTCTATTTGCATTTGGGTTTATAAATTGAAATCCTTTACCATTTAATCCATCACTAAATTCTAATTCAGTGCCAAATAAATATAATAAAGATTTCATGTTAACCAAAATTTTTACACCTTTAT
>Ga0194130_10004989_pt1 | contig 16432 bp, 15 predicted proteins | sample TA2KigsurfametaG_FD_160084 | JGI IMG/M metagenome (GOLD analysis project Ga0194130, IMG submission 160084) | Freshwater microbial communities from Lake Tanganyika, Tanzania - TA2015050 Kigoma 12 surface | ecosystem: Environmental > Aquatic > Freshwater > Lake | place: Tanzania: Lake Tanganyika... | reverse complement strand
CCTTCATAATTTTAACTCTATATAAATATAATCCATTATATTTTTCTATTTTATCTCCAACAGTTTTAAGACCTTTTTCTCTTAATTCTGTTTTGGAGTCTGAGCTAGATAATAGAATTGATTTTTTACTGTTAACTATATATAAATAATATTTATCCATATATAAATTAAAGAAAATTATTTTTTTCCACCTATTTGACTACGAAAAAAATCAACATTATCACCATGTGTTGCTAAATATTTACCAAACAATCCATCATTGTCAATTTTTGTGTTATATCTTTCTTCTTGACTACGTAGAAAATCAACAGTTTTGCCATGGGTTTCTAAATATGTATATGCATCATATAATCCATTTTGGTTTATTATAGTTTGAGAACTTTTTTCTTGATATTGTTGCTGTCCAGAATTTACACTTGAATCCATACAATTCCATAAATCGTTACCAATTATTTTTTTCATTACATCCATACTTTCTTCTTCAGAATTATTTTCTTGAAAATTAAAATTAACTTTAACATCATCTGAATCAGAATCTGATTCATACATACTTTTCAAATCAAGTTTTATAGGAACTTTCTTAGCCTTTAAATATTTCATTTTTTGAGATTCATTTTTAATATCTGAAGTAGGTTTTTTTGGTGTTAAAAATTTTTGATCATCTGACTTTTCCTCAAATTGACTTTTCATAAGTTCACTAAATTCTTTTTCTTTTTGAAGAATTAACTCTTTTTCATGTGTTAATTCTTTTACTTGATTTTCAGATTCAAGAAAGGCTTCTTTTAGTTCTTTATGACGTTCTGATAAATTGGCAAATTCTTTTTTTAATTCATCAAGTTCACTATTTTGATATTTTTTAAGATTTGAATTTTCTAATTCTAAAGCTTGAATACGATCACGCATTTTTTGGAAATATTGTGTAATTGAATCCATATATGAAAATTTAGATGACATTAAATATAAGATCATTAAAATAATTTATATTTAATTCAATTTTTTTTTATAAAAATAGTATCATATTTTGACAATTTTTTTATAAAATAAGTTTAAGCAAATTTAAATGCATGACCACATTCTAAACAAGTAACAAAAGTAGTAGGAGGCTCATCTCCTCGTCTGACTTGTTTTTGAGTAACTTCACACCTAGATTTTTGACACTTTGCACATGTAAAAGCATTAGTACCAGTTTTATTATTTTTTTTGTATTCTTCTAATTCTCTTTTTTTAATAATTGTTTCAAACTTTTCAGGATTTAATTCTTCTTGTTTCATAAATGCAACTTTTAATGGATCTATCTTCTTATCTTTAATTGCCTTGACTAAAAATGATTGTTTGATAGAAAGATGACACATTATTTCATCAACTTTAGATTCGTAAATTTGTTGAATTAAATAGGGTGTATCATTAATTTCAGCAAATTCTTGACTAAAATTGTAGACACTTAATTCAAGATCGTTACTAGTTTTTTCATCAAGAAATTTACTAATATTTTTAATAGTTTGATTTCGTAAACTAGATTCTATTTCCATTATATATTATGGAATATTATTTTTAAATAAAAATTTCAATATTTCTAACTAATCTTTTTTAGTCCATTGATATTTACATTGTTCAGTTGAAAATAACTCATAAACTGTAGCAATAATCCATTTTTTGAGAGGGATAATATGTCCATCTTTATCAATAGATGTAAAATTATCTAAATTACATTCTTTAAAACTAATAGATTTAAAACGTTTAATTGTTTCTGAAGTTGTTGAATCATCATAAATTATTTGTTTGGGTAAATCAGAATCAACATATCTATTTGTTGTTTCTACATACACAGAATCTAAGAAATCATCCATATTATATAATCTAGGGCGATATAACTTGTGATTAAGTGACATTGGACCAAATATATTTTTAGATGCTATTTCATCAGAAGCATTAGAATTAACGGTATACAAATTATTCCAGAAAGGTACTTCTCTTGAATATTTAACAAACAATTTTTTTTCATCGGAATTCAACCAAGTTCCAAATCCTCGCATACGATTTTTATTAATAATATCAAGTGGATCTTTTGAACCAGCCATGTACTTATAATCTAAATTCATGTATGTCATATGTGCACTAACACAACTTGGTGTCATATATACATTAGAACCATTATAGTATGCGCGAACACATGGCAAATGAAATCTAGACACAACAGAGAAAAACTCATCATATTTAATTGGAAATAATTCAAAGTTATGGTTTAAATATGGAGATTCAATTTTATATTTATATGTATATACCAAATCAATATCTTTATTTGATTTACTAAAAGTTTCAAAATTGTCTTTAAATTTTTTATTAATATAAACCTTAAAATCAATTCCATCAGTAACAAATAAATCTGGATATTTAATTTTTAGGTTAGATAATTCTTCTTCTGAGAATTCTTTTGATAATTCTTGTTGTTTTTCAAGAATCATTTGATCATAAAATGGTTTGAATTTCTCTTTAATAAAATCTTCATCAATATTTTCAATAACATAATTAATTTTATTTGTATAGTTGTTATTAGGTCCAAAATGAATATTTTTCTCTACGAAATCTTCTGAAACAAATAAATATCCTAATTTATTTAATACTAATTTAATATGTGTTGGTTCAGCATAAGAATTAGTACTACAAATATTTATCATAATTTGATTAAAAAATTTAGTAGCATTATCAACAAATATATAATTATCTTTTGCAATAAACATAACATCAATATCAGATTTAGCATAATATTCATTAAAAAAGTTATTATATAGTTCTGTTAAAGTATCACAATTTGAAAATCTAGACATTAATGGATGCTGCTTTTGAAGACAAGCTGTCATAATACTTCCAGTAATAGCTGCTTTCGAATCTTCAAAATTAAAACCCTCAAATAGATTGTTATTGGGATTACTAGTACAGAAAATATTCATACGAACTCTAAATTCTTCTAAATTACATATACCTTGATTATTGAGATTTATACTTTTACTATCAATATACTCAGGAATACCTAATAAATTATCATAAGGTTTTAATTCTTCATCTGATACTAGAATTGGCATGTATGGATTTTGTTTTGGTTTAGTATGATTAAATATGAAAACAGGTAATTTTGAAGCAGTATTAATATCAAAAATAAATTCATCTGATTGTTTAACATATGATTTTTTAATGCATTCTTCAAAATAAAATCTAATCCATGAATAAGACATTAAATATCTAAATAATGGTGCAAATCTTTTAATTTCATTAGCCATTAGATTGAGAATATGATAATTATTTACTACCAAATGACAATATTTTTTACTAACCATTAAATTTGAAAATAGTAAAAATCTTTGTTTATCATTAACTGCAGCAAAAAGTTGATTAATATCGTCGCGAGAAAATTGACAATTTTCACTAACTCTATATAATTTAAAACCTTTATTTTCCATCATAGTAGATACATCAACAAATTTATTTTTTGGTTTATTTCTTTTAATATCAAGTTCTTTAATATAATCTTCATTCTGATAAACTTGATTTTTCTTGTCACTAATTTTCACAAGTAAACTAGCAATAGTTTTATCTTTAATACGTGATGCCTGAAAACAAAATTTTCTTTGTTTAAAAGTATTTGTCATATTACTTAAACAATTATAGTAATTTGTCCAATAATTTGATTCTTCCAATGAATTAATTAAATTAGATATTTTCTCATTTACTTGATAATTTGAATCACTAATACCAAAATATTTATTTAAAACTTTTATATTATAAAGTGTTTGTAAAGTGTTATCAGAATCAAATTGTTCTAAATATATTAGTAAATTCTTGTATTCAATATTAAAAATTGGAACAACTATATTTTTTGGTTCTAGATTATAATTAAAAATATTAAATGGTAATAGTTGTTCTCGCGACATTACAATTATATTATCCCAATGTATTTTATTTTTAAGAACTTTTACAGATGTTTTATGAACAAGCAAATTTGAACTTACTTCATTTAAAACTTCCTGAGATAATTGCCAATTGTAAAATTCTGGATTAATCGGATTATTATTTCGTTTAACAATAATATAAACATGTTGATAATACTTGGCTATATTTTGTTGATCTAATTCAACAATATCACCAGTATTTTCTTCATTGTAGAATAATGTTGTTTTATTATTAAGAAATGGATTTTCTATGACAGACATTAATATAAATTCTACTATAGGTAATTTAAAATAAAATCAATTTTTCTAAATGAATTAGTACAATATTTTTACATAATGATCATCAAATTTAATATAATCCATTGAAACCATATAATCAACTGATTTATCAAAGGTTGCTTTATCCAATTCAAATACTTTAATAGATTGCTTAACTAAATCGTAAAGTTCTTGTTTAGATCTCTTACTTTGTTTCAATAAATGATTAATATTGGTATTAGTAATTTCTTGTCGTGTATGAGCAAGTTCATCATTTCTATTTTGTTCCCATACAGCAGCATAATCTGAATGAGTAAAAAATATTTCAATTAAATCATTCTTAAAATCTTTATTTGTCATTAATTCAAGATGATCGTTATGAACTCTTAATAATCCACCAGATACTAACGAACCAATTATATCATTCCTAAATTTTGATGTGTAATTAGTAAAAAATGTAGAATTTAAAACTTCGTATAAAGTTAAACAACTCTTGTTATTAAACATTTCTAAAACCATAAATTGAATAGGTAACATTTTAATATTACAATCAAGATAACTAATATTCACTTCTCCAAAATGAGGAAACCAATTAATAACACGCTTGTTTTCATATCTGAGTTCATAAAACTTTTGATAAATATTCATATGATTACCTATAACAGTATCTTTAATAGAATCTACTATATAACTATTAATTATACCTTCATTTTGATTTATATCCCAATTATTATAGCTAGTAGTAATAACAGTCATTAAATTTTTAAAATCTTTAACATTTAATTTTTTAAAATTAATATTATCATCATAAGAAAATTCAGTATCTGTAATTACTTTATTAAGTTTATAGACTAATTTATCACTAAATTTGTTTTTAAGATAATTTAAAATATTCTTTTCAATTTGTATATATTCAAAAAAATTACAATTTATATCAGAAAAATTTGACATTAATCTTTTAATTAAAAATTCATAATACTTTGAAATAAAAATATCTTTATCTTTAACATTTGAAACAAAGTTTAATAATTTTAAAGTATCTTTTTCTTTACATTGAATAATTAAATCGTTAATATTTTTATGAATTGATTCTTGTAATTCTTCAGAACTTAGAGTGTTTGCAATCTTTTGATGAATGATATCATTATTAGTATTATTAATTCCAATTAATCCATCAGTAAATTTTAAAATATTAATTAGTTGAAATGTTTTATTTATATCATTTGAAACTAGTGTTTTATTAACTAAATCTATTATTTCATTTGAAATATGTTTAGTATTTTCATCTCTTTCTGAATTAGAATGAAAACTAATTATATTAGCTTGTTTGAACCAAGTTTTTTCTATTACATATTCAATTTCACTTAGAGAATTATTTTTGATAATTTCACATAAATATTCCACATATAGAAAACAAAGAGGTGAAGTTAATATTTTAACATCATCATTAACAAACTTAAAATATGATTTGATAGTTTTAATAATTATAAGTGTTTGATTTAATTTTTGAATTCTTTTAATATTTTCTGGTAAAGGTAGTTCTTTAAAATTAACAGCATGTTTTTTAAATATATTACTGATTATTTTTAACATTTGATTATATGTTTCTGAATTATCATATTTATTTAGTCCTTTAGTTAGTGTCAATAAATATTCAATATCTAATTGTATCGAAGTATCAAAAGTAATTATTTGTTCCTCAATAAAAAGAAGAATTATACTATCTGATATAATTAAATTAGTTAATTGTTTTAAGCCTTCGATAACAATTTTATCTTCAGATGATTTAATAATGCTATTAAGATATTCCAACTTTGAAATAAAATTTTTAATAAATTTATTTAAACCAGAAACATTAAAATTGTCTTTCTTTATTAAAGATCTCATATTATTGCGACGCGAAATTAAATAATTTTTAATATGTGAATCAATATTAACTGTAAAATTTTCAAGATTAATTCCTTCAAACCATATTATTTGATTAATATAATCAGGAATCAAAATTCTAATATCGGAATTTAAATAATTCTCAAAATAATTTTCAACACGATCATGTAGTTTCTTTTTATCATCTTTCTGAATATGATTTTCAATTATTCCAAACTTATCGTTTAATGACATTAAGATTTAATTATTCCAAAATAATTAAATGATAATTCAATTTTTTTATTAAATATTAATAATCATATGGATTATATCTTGGTAAATCATAATTATATAATTTAACTCTAAATCCACCTTTACTATTATCAGTACCAGGTACAACTATAGTTTGTCCTTCTTCTATTTCTCTATCACCTCTAATAGTTATTGGTATTTTAATATCATTATTAGACATGACGCCTTGAGCAAAATATTCCCATTGATTAGATCCTGGAAATTTTTGACGACCAAATAATTTAAAAGCTGTTTCAGTATTATTTCTAAATAATAAACCAACTTGATGATAATTGTCTGGTAGTCCTCTTGTTGGTACATTAATCATATTTCTAACTTGTCCAACTGGATAAGCATGTTCTGGTTGTCTTCTTTCAGGTGCAACAAAATTATTAAATAAAACTTGGTGGTCTCTATTTTGAATAAATCTTCTTTTTTGTAAATTTTTATTTTCAGATATTTTTTTATTAATAACCTCTAAAATTGAATCATTAAATTTATAATTTAAATTATCTGCATTTCTTTTTTTATCATTATGAATGTACCAAGCAGCTAGCCCTATAAAAATACAAAATATAATTAAAAAATAACTTTTTGGTAAACAAATATTATCAGACATTAATATTTATTAGATATTAATTTAGATAGTAATCATAAATAAAATCTAACATATCGAATTTATAATTGTCTCTTATTATATTCTGTTCAATATCTAATAAATTATTAATCATTATTATTAAATATCTTATTTGACAATTAAATAAATTTATAAAAGTATCTTCATTATTAAGACTAGTAAAAAGAACATAAATATTTTTAATATCAAATACATCTTTATGATGATAATTAGAAAAAATTAATTCTCCAAGTTTTTGACACAAATATAATCTTGATTCAATATCTTTACAAGTAATTAATTTTTCTGTTAATTTTTTATATTTTATTTTAACATCCAAAGCTAATTTTATATTATATTCATTTTCTGAACATTTTATAATAAAATTTTTAAAGTCATAAAAATCAATATCGATTATATATTTTTTATATTTGAAAATTGGATGAATAAATAAATATTGTAATTTATTATTATTTTTATGATATAAATGAACTTCATGAAATTTTACAATATAGTTTTGATTATTATTATTAAATATGAACTTCATATATTAGCAAATACAAATTATTTAATTAAATAGTAATAAGTTACAAAATTTTTATTAGAGTCATCTAAATATCTTTTTTCTGGGTATATAAATTTAATTTTATCTCTTAATAATGAAGTATATAATGCTAAATTAATGTCTAATTGTAATGATTCTTCAATTTGTATTCTTGAATTAACTAATAAAGATTTAATCATAAAATGTTCATCAGTATTTGAATTTGGTTCTAATTTTAATCCATATTCTAATAATTCTCTGCTAATTTTAGCATTAGATAGGTTTCTATTAGTAAGAACCCAACTATAAATCCAAATATTATTTTGATTATCAAAATATCCTAAAAGTTCACAATCAAATTCTTCTTCATAATCATCAAAATTAAATTTTATTTTATCTACACTATCTCCTATTTGTGCATTTTTATTAATATATTCTTTATATTTTAAACATATTGTATCATATTTTTCAATAGCCATTTTAATAGTTTGACTTAAAGATTCTACGTTCATTAAATTAAAATAGAAAAATAATTTAAAAGAAAAATAATTATTATATTAATGTATTTGTTAGTATTAGCTTTCACTTTTGTTAATTGTTACTGCTTTATGATTTTATTTTTACATCTTTTGAGTTTATTTACATATTATGTACAAATTCCTTTTTTAAATCAAATGAATAAAATTTTTAAATTACCATATTTTTTCAAGATATCATATGAAAATTTATTTCATAAAGATACAGATAATTCTGGAAAATTTTATATATCTTCAGATGATGAAATTAATTCTTCATCAGAAGAGACAAAAGATTCTAAAGATGAAGATATAGATAATTCTAAAGATGATAAAACAAAAGATTCTAAAGATGAAGATATAGATAATTCTAAAGATGATAAAACAAAAGATTATAAAGATGAAGACACAGAGGATGAAGAATTAGATAAAAAATCAGCTGATATAGAAGATTTTATTGAAATACGAAAAAATAAGTTTTTAATTGATGAATCATTAGATTAAATAAAAAATATATTTAAAAAATTAATATCAAAAATATATTAGATGAATTCGCAAAAAATACAATGTTTAAATTGTGGTAAATCAGGTCATCAATTTAAATCATGTGATGAACCTGTTATTTCATATGGTGTTATATGTTTTAATTTAAATTCAACTCTCAATCTCACAAATAAATCTATTAAAAACTACTTTTACAACAAATATATTGACATAGAAGAATTTAATTATTCAAATTTAAACAACTTAAAAAATATTCCAACATTTTATGACAAAATTAAAATATTAATGATAAGAAGAAAAAATAGTATGAATTATATAGAATTTTTACGTGGTAAATATGATCCAAGTGATATTAATCATTTAAAAAATATTTTTTCATTAATGACAAGAGAAGAAAATTTAAAAATACTAAATAGTAGTTTTGAATATTTATGGAATGAATTGTGGAAAGATACAGCTAAAAGCAAAATTTATCAAAAAGAATATAATTTATCCAAAATAAAATTTGAAGAGTTAAAAGATAATAATTTTCATTATTTATTGAGTGAAAATAACTTGTCTAATTATCAAGAAGCAGAATGGGGATTTCCTAAAGGAAGACGTAATACCAATGAACAAAATATTATGTGTGCAATGAGAGAATTTAATGAAGAAACTAGTTTAGGATTTGATAATTTACATATATTAGAAAGATTAAGTTGTGCTGAGGAAGAATATACTGGAACAAATGGAATAAAATATAAACATATCTATTATTTAGCTTCTTCTGATAAAGAACTAGAGTTGAGTATAAATAATGATTATCAAATTTATGAAATAGGAGACATGGCATGGTTTACTATTCCAGAAGCTTTAGAAAAAATAAGACCATATAATGATAAAAAAATATCAATGATTAAACAAATATATTTTTTCTTAATTAATTTGTATATTGATATTACCAAAAATAATAATAATTTTATTGAAATATAATTTTCTAAAATAAATAAAAATTGATCAAAAGATTATTTAAAAAAATATTACTATTATAGATAATGGAAATAAATTATGATCTTATTATTAAATATTTGGTTAAAAAAACAGATAATATAAAACCAAAAATTAAATCAAATACATTTATAACACAAAAAAGTATATTTAATTATTCAGTAAATTTCCCAGATAAATTTAAAGAACTTTTTACTGATAAATTTTATAGATATGGTATTACTACTCATGACTATGAAAATACTAATATTAGTTTTTGGTCATCTTTATTAACTTTAATTGATAAAAATTTTATTATACCTTATAATAATGACGAATTTTCATTAATTAATCAATTTAAAAATCAATTAGTTGAAAAATATATGAAATCTAAATTATCTAGCATAAATAAATCATTTGATAAAAATGATTTAAGAGAAAGAATGAAATTAGATCCAGATATCTATACTTTACAATATTTATGTGATATATTAGATATCAATTTATTAATATTTGATTTTGAATCAACAAATGTATATTCTGTTTATCATAAAGATATGATGAATCCATGGAAACAAACTTTGTTATTATCTAAATTTAAAAATTATTGGGAACCTATTATGATGATTAAAAATAAATCAGAAACAAAAAGAGTATTTGATTATAATGATAATGTAATAAAAAAAATTATTCAAACAGAAAATTTAATAGAATACTTTGAAAAAAATAAAACTGATAAAGAATTTATGTATATAAGTAATATAAATGATGTCTTGTCAATAGAAAAGAAGAAACTAAAGATTCCAGAAACACAATTAATTGAAGATTCTGATTCATCTGTTAAAACTGACGATGAAGATAATATTTTTGTTAAAAAAGATGAATTAGAAAAGATAGGAAAATTAAATAAATCTAAAATTAATAAAATGAGAGTACAAGAATTGTGGGATATAATAGGTAAGTTAAACATAGTAATTGAAAAGAAAAATCCAACAAAATCAATTTTAATGGAAAGTATATTAAATAAAATTGGTACTTAATAATAAATTTTTATAATGTACAAATAAACGTTTATATATAACTAAAAATATATTTAATTATTAATATGATAATAATTAGAATAATTGTTTTATTTTTGTTTTTAATATTTGTAGAAAAATATCCAAAATTAAAAAATTTTAGTAGTGAAACTAAATTTAATGTATATAGATCTCTGATATGTTTATTTTTTACTTTATATTCATTTGACAATGTAATTAATAATGTTTTTAAAGGATATAATGATCCATTTGATTATAAAGTTCCTGGTTTTCAAGATGTTTCAGAATGGTTTATGGCATATATAATTTTAGATATTGGTAAAATGATATGGATGAAAAATAAAAGATGGGATTTGTATGTACATCATATTTGGGCTTTGGGATCTTGGATGATTGCAAATAAATATGACAAATTAGGATTTCTTCATAATTTAATATTAACAGGTGAAGCTATTAGTATAGTAACAGGAATTGATGCTATTCATATGGAAGAAAAAGATATGGAAAAATCTAAACAATGTAAGCTATATAGAAAAAATGTTATTAAATATTTAAGGTTACCTGTTTGGATTATAACATTATTAGTGACATTACATCAATCTCATAAATTACCAACTATTATGTTCTGGAATGGTATATTAACATCAGGATTAATGATTTGGTTAGATAGATTTTGGGAACAAAAATGTGATAAAGTAATTGGTCTATGAATTAAATTAAAAAAAATCTACATTATTATAAAATCACATATGTCTTATGGTGAAATAATTTATCCAGATAAGTGGGGTCCACATGTTTGGCAAGCTTTACATTATATTACTCTTGGATATCCTGAAAATCCTACAGAAGACCAAAAAAAAAAGTATAAAAATTTTTTTGTTTTATTAAAAGATACATTACCTTGTTCAGTTTGTGCAAATCATTATGGTGAAAATCTAAAAAAAATGCCTCTATCAGATAAAGATCTAAAAAATAAAGAATCTCTTGTTAAATGGTTAATAAATTTTCATAATATTGTAAATAAAATGAAAGAAAAACCAATTATAAAATATATTGAAGCTAGAAAATTAATTGATACCAATACTCAATGTGTTCAACCAGTTAAAACTATTGAAAGATTTACTAATGATAATAAATCTAGTTTAAATAATACTTTATGTATATTATTAGCTTTATTTATGGGTTTAATTATAATTGCAATTGTTTATAAAAAAAAATAAAACTATTTAAAATATAATTCTGTTTATATTTTAATAAGTTATGTCTGATCCTAATTTAAAACAAACACCCCCTGAAGTAAGAAAAGAATTTAATGTTGATTTAATTAAATCAAATGTTAGTGAAATTCAAGAAATTATTAGTCAAAATCCAAATGCTGATCCTTTTGATTTAGAATTAAAATTTATGGAATCTCATCCTGAATTTTATCAAGAGTATCCATTTTTAGTTAAAAAACTATGTAAAAAAGAAGATATTAGTATGTTATTTAAAATGCTCAGTAATTTAGATCAAGTAGAAAAGGGTGAAAAGTCATTGGCATCTGTTGAATTAAAACTTGGTAATGAATTAGCAAATCAATATATTTACCCAAAAATGAATAAATAAATTATATTATATGTTATATATGGACTATAAACAAAAATATATAAAATATAAATCGAAATATTTTGAATTAAAACAAAAAGGTGGTATGAATTGTGTTAATGAAAGAGTATTTCAAAATCTTTTAGGAACGTGTTGGATGGTAGCAATTCAAATGATGATATGTTTTGGCGATGCCACTAAAGATATAATTGAAAGAGAATTAACAGTTATAAATACTGAAAACAAAGATATGATTATTGAATTATTAATTGGTGCTCGTAAAAGAAAATTTATTAGTTTAATACCTCCAGAATTAAATCTAGAATCAGGTGATATTGATTCTTATTTAACAAGTTTATTAGATGCATTTATTAAAAGATATTTATCTAAATTTAATAAATTTTTATCAGATAAACCAGCAAGTGTAGATGATGAAATAAATCCACAAAGATGTGAAAGAGTAATGAGTACTGCTTATAAATTATTATTTCAAAGTTATTCTGTTTTAAATCCAGGTGGTGACAATTTAGATCAGTTTTTTTTTGCAAATGTGTTAGGTACATTTTTTTTGCGACAAGAAGTTTATTTTTCAATGCATACTAGAAATATGTTTAATCAAATTAGATTTGATAATAATCAAGATATTGGTATTTTAATTCTAATTAGACATCATGCATGTTGTATTTTTGTTTGTGGAGGAGTACCAAAATTTTATAATGATGAAGATAAGTTAATTTATGATTGTCCATATTTTTTTGATTTAATAAGAAATTTAGAAGCTGATGAAGATTTATTTGTTATTCCAGGTGGTATTATAAAATTAAATAGAACTGAATACTATGATCATATAACTAAATACAAAGGATATAAAAGAATTAGATTATTAACAATTGTTTCTAAAAGAGATTTACAAAATAATTTTAATCAAGAAATTAAATGGTTTTTTAGTGGTGAATATGATAAAGTAACTAATTTTTATTTATTATACAAAATAAGTGAAAAATATTATAAAGAACAAAATTATGGAGATTCATTAAAATATATACGAAGAAATAATTTAGATTTTTATCATAGTATGTATATGTTAGGTAGATTATATGAAAAAGTAAAAGATGTGGATAATGCATTAACACAATATCAAATTGCATTTAATAATGGATCATTAGAAGCTTTAGATAAAATAAAAGAAATTTATTTAAATAAAGGAGATAATTCAAATGCTATGAAATATCAAATGATTCAATTACATATGAATTAAATTGTATTATATGTTATATATGGATTTTAAAAATAAATATATAAAATATAAATCGAAATATTTTGAATTAATTAAATATAATAATCAAACTGGTGGCAATAATTTTAATGAATTATTAAGTAAATGGAAGAAAATAGGTTTTCCATATGCTAAACATTTCATTGATGAAAAAAAAATATATAACCAATTAGTTGATTATGCTCATAGTTTAGATAATAGAGTTAAAACTTTTGTTATTTACGATAATCAGGGTTTAATACATGATAGACTTAGAGACATTTTAAATGGTATAAAATGTGATGGAAATAATATGTGGAAAGAAGTAGATATAAATGATCAAAAAATTACACATGTCGATTTTGCATGGGTTGGTGCTACTATTGGGGATAATTATTTAAAATATGATAAAAGAATTTATGAGATAAACACTGAATTAAAAAACTTATTAGAAGGAGGTGGCGTTAAGGGTGATGTTGATAAGAAAGATGTTATAACTAATAAATCTTCTTTGTATTTTAATATTCAAGAAAAATTCCCTAAAATAGCTCAAAAATATATGATGGATACTGTTCCTTTAAAAGATATTAAAAAAATAGATGATGGAAAAGTATACATTATTAGACCAATTGGTCCAGGTGCAGGTGGTGGTGCAGATGTTTTTGTGGTATCAAATAATCAAGAATTAGAAAGGGCTCGAGAAAAAACTAAACGATATAATAAAACTGATAGACATGTAATAATTAGTGAATATATAACCAATCCATTACTATTACAAAATTTATCAAATAAAAAATTTCATTTAAGAATGTACTTGATGATATGTGTTGGAGCACCATATAAAGATGGATTTGAATGGCATTTTTGGCATAAAGGTAAAATAATTACAGCTGAGTTACCTTATAAAAATGAAGATTATACCAATCCAAAAATTCATGATACCCATTTTAAATCAACTTATATCAATAAATATTTTCCTGATGATCTAGAATTATCCAAAGATGTTACCGATAATTTATTTCAACAAATGAATGAAATTATGGGTGCAGTTTCATCAATAATTAAAGGTAATGCATTTTCATATTCAGAATCAAAATATGCTTTTGAAATTTTTGGAGCTGATTTTATGATTACTGATAATAATATAGTTAAATTATTAGAAGTAAATGCAAGACATGATTATGGTGTCAATGATATGAAAAAAGAACGAAAAGATAAATTTGTTGAATTTTGTTCAGAATTAAACGATTGGGTTTATGAAAAAGCGATTAAGCCAGTATTTTCAGAAAAGTGTCCAATAAATTATGTCAGTAATCAAAAATATGCTCTTGATAGAGAAAGATTTCCAATATATGAAGACATTAGATTTAATGGTAAATATATTTCTATTTCAATTCCAATTGAAGAATTCAATACTGTAGATATTATCATAGACTATTGGATAGAAGAAGCTCGTATAAAAGCACAAAAAAATAGTTCATCACCATCTTTATATGATCATTTTTATAAATTAGATTTATTAGAAAAAGCCTTAAAATTATTAATTAGTAAAAATATTCAAGTCACACATGAAACATTAAGAGATTCATTTTATGAATTTAAAGATATCTATCAAACTAGTGCTGAAAGTAGTTTATTTTATATAACCGTGTGGAAATTATTATTTCCATATAAATCATTTGATGATTTTAAAAATATTAAAATATTAGATGGAGCAGCTGGATATGGCACAAGATTGTTAACCAGTGTTGTTTATGACTGTCATTATACTAGTTTAGATCCTAATTCACTTTTATCAGAAGGTTTTAATAAATTAATTAATACATTTGGCAATCCAGATAAACAAATTGTTTATTTAGATGGTCTACCTGATTCTATTCCCATAAATAAAATACCAAATAATTCTCAGGATTTGGTATGGTTTAGCCCTCCAATGTTTGATGGAGAGATTTATTCTAATGATGAAAAACAATCTATTAATCTATTTAGTGATTTTGATACCTGGAAAAATAAATTTTTATATGCATCATTAGATATTTTATGGAGTAAATTAAAACCAAATGGTTACATTGTTTTTCAGAGTATTAGATATAACTTAATTAGAGATCATATTAAAAAATTAGATAAAGCTAAATTCATGGGAGTAATTGCTAGAAAAACATATGGTGGTAGATTCAAACCAAATTGGATCTGGAAAAAAATAAATTAAAATTATATTCTTCCTTATAATAAATGGATTATAAAGAAAAATATCTTTATTACAAGCAAAAATATTTATCATTAAAATATCGTCAAATGGGAGGAGGTAAAAAATTATGCATCATTTTTAATAATAAATATAATATGAAGGAAAGGGATAGATTTCCAAAGGTATATTTTTTAAATTTTTTAAGTAAAAGATTAGAAGAAAATGGTTATGAAATTATATTGTTAAAAGAAGATTATCCCAATGAAATAAAAAAAATAATGGAAACAAAAAAAATAGATTTAATATTAAATTTTGAAGATTATTATATTAGATTCTCAAGACATTTTCATTCAAATTTAAATATGAAAGATGTCTATCAATTTTATTTAGAATTAGAAAAAAAAGGAGTTAAAATATATCCTCCCCCTAAATTTCATATATATACTAATTCAAAATCTTATGCACTTGAACTTTATAAAAATAATGAATTAGTATTACCTCATTCAAAAGTGTTTAAATTAAAAAAAGATAAAAAAGAATGGACAAAAATTTATAATCATTGTAAAAAACTAAAACAGCTATGTGATTTTACTGTAATTAAAGTTAGTTTTAGTGCTGATATGATAGATATATTTTATGTCAGAAATGATAAAACAAAAACAATAAATAAATTCATTGAATTTGAAGAATTTGATAAGATCAAAGAATTATACAATAGCTATATAGAAAAAGACGAATTAGATTTAGTAATTATAGTTCAACCATATAATAAAATAGTTAGTCAAAGAGATAATGAATATCGAATGTGGTATATAAATGATAAATTTGTCGACTATTTTTGTTTTGGACCAGAAAGAAATA
>Ga0194130_10004987_pt1 | contig 16436 bp, 12 predicted proteins | sample TA2KigsurfametaG_FD_160084 | JGI IMG/M metagenome (GOLD analysis project Ga0194130, IMG submission 160084) | Freshwater microbial communities from Lake Tanganyika, Tanzania - TA2015050 Kigoma 12 surface | ecosystem: Environmental > Aquatic > Freshwater > Lake | place: Tanzania: Lake Tanganyika... | reverse complement strand
CTCAGTTAATATGCCGCCAGCTTTTCTCTCATAAAGCTCTTGCTGCATTTTAATTGTTTGTCTGCTTTGAGGAGCCACGTCAGCTAATATCTTGTACTTGTGTATCAATGGATAATCTTCTGGATCTATTCCAGCTACGTCCGGATTAAGAGCTTCATATCCTTTACCTGGTAATCTTGCTGAAGCGTTAGGTAACGCTCTGTACGGATCTCCTCTTTTTAATTTCTCAGGAATATAAGAAGGCATTGAGTTTAATAATGGATTGTAAGAATCAATCTCAGCTCTTGGTCTTGGAAATAGACGACGAATAGGCTCTGACATAAAACCAAAACCACCTAAGTCTTTCTCCCAAAAATCTAAAATAGGTGAATCCATTAAATTAGATGTTTGATAAACTGGAGTTCTCGTTCCTAACACTTCTCTGCCGGTAACCATCTTTTGAACTAAGTTTTTAGTATAACCAGTAAGACCTTCTATTTCTCTAAAAGCATACTGAATTCTACCTGCAGCATGGCTACCTATATACGGCGATTGGGGAGGTCCTGCTGGGAGCTCCCCAAGTTCAGGTGCGGAACCATAACCTTTTATATACTCCTGCTCTACTTCTCCAGTTTCTTGATTAATTCTAAAAAGCTCATCTTCATGCATTAGCTTTGTAGGTTTAAATAATTGCCCTACAGTGCTAGAAAGCAACGGCCCCAAAACTGGTACATCTTCAAAAGCTGCTCCAGTCATTGGGTACGGTCTATCGTAATAATTCTTTTCTTCTAAGTAATAAGTAAAATTCTTTAACATGAATCTGGTTATTGGATTGAAGTTTTCATAATCTTCGCCCCATACAGATTTTTCATCAGATTTAGTCATTAACATTTGATAGGCATGCGGTCTAAAGTAAGAAGTCTCGCCTCCCTCATAAGGAGTTCCACCAGCTTCCCACCAGCGACCCTTCTTTATCTCTACTAACTTCTTACCTTCATATACAGCTTTCAACTCATCTGGATCTTCCATCATTCCAAAGAAAGCGCCAGTCATCATTTGGTGAATAAACGCAGTTCCAAGTACAAGAGCGCCAAATCTTTTAACTATCGGTGTTGCTTTTAACGTCTCTGCTACTTCTTCGTAAGTTTTATTTCTTACAAAGTTCCCAGCATCGTCAAATATTGCTTGTTGTTTTCCTCCAAGCTCAATATCTACTTCACCTTCCATAGTTGCCCCGAAAAAGCTATGTACCATTTCTGTACCAAATATTTCAGTACGCCTCATAATATTATTAACAAATCCACTCCCCCCGGCGTATCTATTATTAATTTCCACTATTTTATCTAATAAAGATCTATTTAAATCATTATTTGTATGATAAGCCTTATAAACTTCAGATCTTCTCAAGTGAGTTAACTTAAACTCTGTATCAAGTATTGTAGCTTTTACCCTACCTGTATCTTGCTCATTTAACATATCTCTTAAGAGTACTTCGTTATCTGAAAAGAAGTTTCTTAATTTCTTTCTACTGTCGCCATCTAATTGATCTAATGGCCTTCCTTGAACAATAGCATTTAGTCTTGCTTGATATTCATTTAATAAATCCCCGCTAATTTGACCTGCTGCTAATCTTTCAGCAATTGGATTAAATTTCATAAAAGTGTCAGTATGCTTGCCACCTACTTTTCCGAAGCTTATAGCATCGAAAAGTGTTCGCATCTGAATGTCTTGCCTAGTTCCTGGAAGGTCAATATCTCCAAGAGCTAATCCAAACCTAGGCTCTATTTTGTTATATACTTTTCTAAACATATCATCAAAAATATGAAGCTTACTTGAATCTAAAGGCACTCCGCCTCCAGCTCTAACTGCTTCTCTTTTTAAGAAATCTTGTCCATAGTTACTATAAGATATACCTGCTAGACCAAGTCCCAAAGCTAAACCAACAGTTGGTTCTGTAAAACCAGGAAACATTCCTTCGATACCTCTCTTTATATAAGAGAGTCCTGTGTATTTCCCTATATAGGATCTAGCTATATCTAAGTTAACTGCGCTAGTAGCAATACCTTCCTTAATTCCTTGATTAAAACCAGGAAGAAATATTTGCGCTGCAAAAGCAGCTGCACCTAATTTAGCAGTACCAGCCAGGTTCTTTGTAGCATTAAAATACATTCCGGAAATACCAGCTGCAATACCAGCTGAAGCTACTATATTACCTGCTATTCCGAATTTTCTTCTATAGTGGTCTACTGTCTCTAAACCCATATAGGCTGCACCTATTTTAGATGCTTTCAAACCAAGAGACATAAACTGCTTATAGAATGGCCCAGGTTTCGTTTTTAATGATAACCCTGTATACTCGCTTACGTTCTTAAGTAACTTGCCAACCACGGGCATCTGATTAAGCGTAGCGTCAATTAATCTATTGAAGCGTTGCATACCGGAAGTTAACTGAGATCCAAAAAGAGCTGTTCTTCTTTTTAGGTCGCTTAGAGTTTTAAGCTCACCTCTCATTGAAGGTACAAGTGCTAGCTTTGTAGATTCGCCCGTGATTTTATTATGATAAGCATTTGAGTAGTTTATATCTGGGACATCTAAGTTCTGTAGAGTAGCTTGAGTGACCGGGTTCATTAAGGTTCTAGTAGACTGATTATCTAAAGCATCTATGATTGGCTCATAACTATAACCACGAGGCAATACTGCTACATCTCTACTTAATAACTTAACTTTTGTTGAAGAAGGTACTTCTTTTATCTTTTTTCCGATAACCTTACCTTTGGCATCTTTTACTTCTTCTACTTCTTCTTTTAATTCTTGAAAGAAAAGCTTACCTCTCCCTCTTTCATCTAACTCTTGTTCATAAACTAAATTAAATTTTCCTCCACTAATTTTACTTTCAATTGAAGAATAAGCATCATCTCCAATAGTAGCTTTCAATAATTGTCTAGTTTCATCGCTTTGCATATATTGGCTTTCAAATACATACCTCCCAACAGTTCTTGCTGGATCTTCTAAAGAAGCTCCTCTTTGCATTTCTAAAGCTTCAGGACTTAAACCAATAGACATAAACTCTGCAGCTCTAAGGGTGTTAAAAATACCGCCCATAAATTCGCTGCTCAAGTTCCTGACTGTCTTTTGAATAACATCGTATTTGCTTATAGCACTACTTTCAGAGTAAGCACTCGAAGCTAAATACCTGCCTCCAAAATATAGCCCTCCATATGGAAGCAAAGACATCCCAGCTTCTACAAGAGGATGCATCTCCGGTTCTTGCTGTAAGGCAGAGTAATATACTCCTCCTTGTCCTTGCTGTGAGTACATATCAACCCCTTCTGGCGTCTAGTTTTCTAGCTAAAGCTTCCTTTGATAACCTAGCTCTTTCCTCTTGTATGAATCTTTGCTGAGCTTCTTGAACCTCCCAATGTCCAAGTTGCTGTTCTTCATAGCTTGGATTGAATACTACTTCTTCTTTAGGCTTATCTTCTTTAGCTGGCTCTGCTTCTACCTTACCATATATCTCTTCGTAAATCTTCTTCAGATCCATTCTTTGATAATTCGGTACTGTCTTAAGTAGTTTATTCTCGGCTGCAACAAAGTTAGATATGAATTCTTTTTCTGTCATTTCATCTATGTCTTTAGGGACCAAAGAGGAAAAGGCATAGAAGATAGTGCTTTTCATATGTTCGTAGAGAGAATCTGGAGCCCTATCTTTTCTTTCTTTTGCTATTTCTAATAAGAAATCTTCTCCGCTTTTAGCTCCTGAAAGCTCAAAGATTAAAGCTCCTGTAGATATTATATATCCCATTGGAGTGTTTTTAGGAATAAGCTCTACTTGTTCAAGAAAACAAATATTAAAAACTTCTTCATAAATAAAAAAAGGCGGGATATTTCCTGCCTTAATTAACTTATTGAAAAAATTAAACTCTTTTATCTTTAAGAGTTTAAAATCAAAACTTAAGTAATCGTCGAATACTATCCTATAGAGCTCAGAATTTAATTCTAAGGCTCTGAATGATTTCATAGCTGGGTGGTTAGCAACATTGCCTGCTGGGGAGTTAAGAATCCGCTATTAAGTAGAATCATCTGATATAAAGAATCAAGCACGCCAGCCTTACAATACTCAAGCCAATTATTGTTTAAGCTAGGATAGAGTACGCAATAAAGTACTACCTTCTCCTTTAGCTTCTCTTCCACTTCCTCAGCATCTTCACTCTCTTTAAGCTTGTTCATAAGCTCCTTAATCTTCTTCCATTCACCTCTAGTAAGATGATGGTAGACGTACACTTCCCCTTCTCCGAAAGCCATTACGTGGATTCCAGTCTTACCGTAGCGATCTTTCCAAGCCTGGATGGTCTCATAAGAAGGCGCATTGGGCTCCTGAGCAAGTAGCTCCATAATCTGGTCTCTAACTACAAATGGCTCTTGCTGTCTTGGAGCTTCTTGAACTACCGGAGCTGGAGCTGGGGGAGGTGCCTTCTTCTTATCAATCTCGTTAGAAAGCTTACTTAGCTCAGCGTCTAAATCAATCATCGGCTCTATCCTTTGAATAGGTTTTGTTTCTTCAATAATCTTCTCAAGAAATGTAGGCGCTTCCTCTTTAATAGGCAAGTCTTTTTTCATTTCCAAAGCTTGCTGTCTTTTACGCTCACGCCTGTACTTTGGAGCATTAATTAACTCCTCAGTTTCTTTTTTCTTTTCTTCTTCTAAAGCTTTTGCTTTCAGTTCTTCTTCTACAATTTTTACCTCATCATCAATTGGTATAAAAGCTGTAGGAGGTAAAGATTTAATAATAGAGTCAGCAGTAGGAGATTTTCTTTTAAGAGCTTCCATTGCTTTATCTGGCACTGGGCTACCAAACATTACTAAATTATCGTCAAGCTTTCTGCCTTCAAATCCCATATTAATCTACTCCATTAATAATGTTTCTTCCAATAAAAGAGTACTCTTCAAGAATTGCTTGCTCACTTATTTGTATAGTTTGACCCATTGATATTAAAAAACAATTTTGAATAACTCTGCTTTTACTAGAATCATCTCCAAAGATAATACTTAAATTAAACTTAGGCAATAAAAAAGTATTAAAACTTCCCCCTGAACCTCCAAGTAGATTAACTAAATAATTTGGCTCAGTATAATTTATTACAAAGTTACCTTGAACGATTTCTCTGCCAGGAAGTACTGCATCAAATACTGTAGAGCCGTAACCATATATTGGTTGTTGGCTATTTTGTAAAGAGTAAGATAAACCTGCGCATTCTATTAAAGGTTGGCCAGCTATTCTAATGAAGACGTTTGCACCTGAAAAATATTGATAATTACTCATGATTTTCCTTAATTTTATTTTTTATAATATCTTCTAATAAAATCTTGTGTTCGATCTAATTCTGAAGGTAAAGTTTTCCCCTTTTTTTGTTTTCTTAAAATATCTACATAGCCTTCAAGTTCTCTTCTTTCTTTTTCTCTTTTCTCTTTTTCTTGTTCTCTCTGCTTAGCATAATCATTAGCTTTTTCTTGAAAAATTAAAAACTCTTTTAATTGTTCTCTATCTTCTTCTTGTTTTTGTTTTCTTATAGACTCCAATACTGATTCTGCCTCTAAATATTGCCTAAAAAGCTCTTCATGCTCTTTATATTGAAGATCAAGTAATTCTTCTTTTTCTTTATAAGCTCTCAATTCTTCTTCATACTCTTGCATTTCTAACCATCTATAATATTCTGCTAATTTCTTGCGATTTTCAAAACTTTCTTTTATCACTCTTCTATTTTGTTTACGACGTTTTTCAGATTCAATAAATTTGCTCATTTCAGGCCCAGTTAAAGAAGAAGTTGGGCCTTCAGTACTGGTCTTATAATCAAAAAGTAGTGATGATGGACCAAAACCGGGTTCGCTATAGCCACGACCATATTTAAAAGCAAACTCATCACCAAAATTCTCTTTAAGGTTTTCTAGCCCTAAAATCCTGTCAATTTCAGCGAGTCTGATTTCTTGTTTTTGAATATCTCGTTCTTTTTCTTCTCTAATTATCAAATCACTTAGGTCTTCCGACATATTAGAAATACTATCTTCAACAGGAATATCATTATATTCTGTATTAAATGTAGATATGTCATTAGCTACAAATTGAAACACAACCTCAGTGACCATGTCATTTACAGAAGTAACAATACTTTCTCCAGTTATTTCTATATGTTTCAAAAGCAATGAAGACATTCTACTTGAATCATAATCTGTTTCTGATTTGTAGATTAATTTTAAATTAAATGGACTAATCATTGTTCCCAATTTATTGCCTTTGATACCCTCAAACCCACCACTATTACCTCCTCTTTTTTCATCTTTTGAATAATAATAGTTACGACCATTATTAATATCTAACATCATTAGATTAGACAACGGGTGATCTTCAATAATAAGACAAACCATAGTTCCTGCTATGGTTCTTATACCTTTGCTGTAGCCAGATACCCCAACATATCCTAATCTTCTTACTGGAGCTTTAGCTTCATGAACAGAAATAGATATTGTAGCTAATGATGAAAGAGGAGTTACTCTGCCTTCACTAAACCAAGCATAAGCTTTGCAGTCTGCGCCAGAATATGAATATGTATATGTCATATATTACCTCGGTTCGGGAATTGGTCTAGCTTGATCTCCATCATGACCTCCAGTTGAGTCATATTCAGTAAAGATTACTGGGCCAGTAGTTTCAACACTTGTAACAGGTACTCCAGTCGTTGCTTGCAAAGCACCTCCAGGATTACTTCTTTGGTTACTTTGTGCATTTCCTACACCTTTTAATTCGAAACTTCTCCAAGGTAAAATAGCTCTAGCGATAAAAGGTACTTCATAATTTAAAGTAATATCATCAATACTCATCGATTTGGACTCGCCTAATGCTTCTACTCCATATATTCTCATTTGAGCCTTTTGACCATATTCATTAACAGCTATAATTACTATATCAAATGGTAATATTTGGTCTAAATATTCAACTTTAGCAACAGAATAGTTTTCTCCAAGTTCACTTACATTATATTTTCTGTTAACAGTAAAACTGTAATCTTGAATTCCTAAATCAGTTTCAATTTCTTCTGTAATTTCTTCTACAATTACTTCTGATTGTCTATTATTATATGTTGTTTCAAGTTGATTAAAATTTGTCTCATAATTACTGTACATGTCTTGTTCATAAAAAGCATAAATACTTGCTGCAATTTGTAAAGCAAAATCTTGAATTCCTCCCTCAACAATTGCTTCATCCAATATTCCTCCAGCGCAACTTACTACTGCATCAATAAATAGTGCTCCCAAAGCTACACTTCCTAGTCCTCCTGTAACAATTGCTGCAGCAGCTCCAGTTAAGAGACTTTCAATAACGCTTTCTACACATATTTCCAATGCAGTCTCTATGTCTGGAAGTTGTCCAAAGTTAGGTAATGTTGGAGTAAACAATTGCATAAAATAATCAAATTCACTTAATTTAACCGGAGGTGGTCCAAGATTAGGGTATTTAGGTCTAGTTACAGTTCTGGTTCTAGTTTCTGTGCTTTTTGTTGGAGCGCTAAATAGTTCATTCTTATCAAGCAAGGCTACTTCTCCATCGAAAGCTCGATGGCTTAACAAGTCTGTATCCAAAACTAAACCTTTTATAATTCCACTAATTTGTCTTTTTCCACGTCCAAAGGAAATTGGGTCAACTTGCCCAATTACATAATTTCCTTGTTTTTCCCTTTGTATATTAAAAGATATACTTGTAATGTTTCCTATATGATGCCCATTCGCAATAACTCTAATATCTTGGCCAGAAAAAGAAGAGTAACTTTTTCCAAATCTTGTTGCTTCTCTCATTTTCTAATCTCTTTTCTAAGAATCTTAAAATACAAAAGGAGGTTTCCCTCCTTTTGTTATACATATATTCTAATGCTAATTAAATAGTAATCTTGAATTAAGTTCCCGAAAACGCTCCACGAACTTGTAATTACTAGCGAGTGTCGCCAGCTGTAGCTCCTTGATAGCTTACGGGTTGACTACGAAGAGGTGGAGGAGGGGCCCCGTCTCCTCTATTCTCAACACTTCCAACCTTTTCATACAGTTCGTCTCTCATAAATGATCCCTTGCTATTTTTTAAAGCAAAGCTTCTCCAAGGAAGAATTGTACGGCATACATAAGTCATTTGGTTCTCGATTACAATATCGTCAATAGAGAAACCAGAACCTTCGTTAAGAATTTCGCAACCATAAAGACGCATTTGTGCTGACTGTCCATACTCATTTACGGCAACAATAGCAATATCAAAAGGAAGAATCTGATCTACATAAAATACAGGAGCAACTGCATAGTTACTACCAAGCTCACCTACTGAATATTGAGTTTCTCTTCTTAACCTTTGGTAAGGTCCACTTGCATTAGCGCCAGGTTGTCCAGCTGCTCCGTTGATATTATCTAAAGTTGATCCAAAAGGTCGCCCACCTACAGTTGTTAATCCAACTGGTGAGTTAACTTCATTGTTGGCATCATTCAGAGGAAAAGTACTTAAACCCGGACTTGTAGGTCCAGTTGTATTGCCTGATGCGCCAGTAATAGCAGGGAAAATCTCATCCTTATCACCAAGATAGTGCTCTCCAGTAAACGAAGGACTCATAAGAATATGAGTGTCAAGCATTAATGAAATCATAGTACCAGCAATACCACGCTTACCACGAGAGTAAGAAATAGGATCTACTGAGCCCATGACGTAGATAGGGGCCTTCTCACGCTGGATAGCATAAGAAAGAGCCTGCATTGAGCCTACCTGGGCGCCGTTGATGATTACGCGAATATCAACGCCAGAGTAGGATGTATAAGTTCTAGAAAGATCTAATGAAGTTGCCATATTTAGCTATTCCTTTCTCTGGTTTAATTAAGCGCCAGCGCCGCGAGCGGGGGGCTCAAGAGTAATATCAATACTTACAGCTTCGATTGAAAGAGGTGGTACGAAAATTACTGAGGCACGGAGTACGCCGTTAATACGATCAAGCTGTGAAGCTGTGAGGTTTACGCTAATTGACTGAGCAAAACCATCACGAACCATTGCGCGCATCTGACCATCAATCGCCTGGCTAAGAGAAGCGATCTGCTCATCACGGTAGCAGTACCAATCACGCTTGTGCAAAGACTTCTGAGTCTTGCAAGAATTGCGTTCGCCGAGAGTATTGAAGATACCTTGGAGTAATCAGAAGTGCGAAGAGCGCCAGTATAGATTGAAGAGATAACTCCAGTCTGATCAACCATGCAAACACGGAGAGCAGCAAGGTTATCTAGTACAACACGAGGCGTGCGCTGCTGAGGCGTAAATCCAGGAATGCGACCGCGTACTGGGCCGATAGGCTCAGTACCAGCAGGAAGATTGGCTAGAATGCTAGCAATCAAGGGGCCAGCTGAACCAAACTTAGGCTGGCTTGTACGAGGTACAAGCTGCTTGCCACGCTGGTTGGGGAAAAGTGTACGAGCATCAGGGATAAATCCATGGGCTCCTACAACTACTACATGCTTACCAAGATCAATAGCATTGCCGCTACGATCAACAGCTTCGTCCTGATCGTCAATACCATAAGGAGTTTGGTTTGGAAGGCTGTCGCCATTTGTAAGAATGATGCCGCCGAAAGCAGCACCATCACGATAACCTACGGCACCAGCCAACAGCTTGGTGCCAAGTACGCCAGTACCATTCTTAGTTACTTTGATTGCTCCATCACCCTGAACCGTATAAGTGGCGGGATCACCAGCCCAGGTCGAGATTCCGGTTGCACTAGCAGGCGCAGGTGTGGTTGGAACAATTGCAATTGTTTGTGAGTAATTGCTTGAAGCGCGATAAGCAGCAGTAGCAGCCTGATGCAGGAAAGAAATCTCACGAACTTCAATATTGTCAGCTACGAGGCTAACAGTAGGCTCATCACCTTCAGCGCCAAAGCTAAATAAACGAAGAGTAACTGCCTCGGGGACTAACTCTCCAGTAAGAGCAAAGTGATCGTAAACAAAAGGATCGTTGTTTACACGCTCAGGAAAGTTTAGTAGATAATCAGATACCGTGCGTGAAGCTCCAATTACCGAAGGGCGTAAACGACGTGAGACATCCGTACCGTTTATAAGAGCGCCGCCGGCAATATTAAGAGTGCAGAAAGGTGTACTGACTACTAATGCCGCTCCGCCAGCACTAGGAGCGCTTAGAGTGATGTGACATTCAACATGCCCCTTATCATTTGGGAATGACTCGACCACTGTAGCAGCACCGACAGCAGGATGGAAGTGGAGTTCTACTAAGTTAAGTAGATCACCAACTGCCTTCTGCTCTGCAGAGAAAGAATAGCTAATTGAGCTGTGTGTATAATCAGCTACATTTGCAGCAGCAAAAGGCTGCTTACGACCAAACATATACATATAAGGAAGCCCATTAAACTGAAACTTCCAGAAGTATCCAAGCTTCGACTTAGCCCAGTCAACCGCTTCCTGTAAAGAGAGTGAGCTTGTTAACTCAACAGGAGCAGTATCAGCATAACACTTCTCGCAGAAGAGGAAGTCAATGCTTTCGAACTCAAGCTTCTCGTATGCAGCCTCGTTAGCAGCGTAACGCTCGCAATTGTCCAGATACTCTTTTGCAGAACCATCAATCTTGCTAATTAGTACGCTGCTTAAACCAGAAACATCAGTCACATCACGAGTAAAGGTGTCTACTAAAACTAAAGAGTCTCTGAAAGCAGTCAGGTCTGAAAGCAAATCAACGCTGCTTAAACTAAACCTTGTCTGAGAAGCTAATGATGCCAGCTGAGCATTTGTAAAATTATCATCAAGTCTAAGTGATGCATCGAAAGCTGTCTTGGTGTAGAGGAACTGACCGATAGGTAGATTCAGCTCTACGTTAAATACTGCATCGCCATTTGTGCGAAGTAAACGCTCAGAATCATAAAGGATAGTAGTTGTATTATTGCTATTTACTCCATAGATTACGCAACGCTGACGAATCACGTTACCTTCTTCAAAAGGTAACAATACTACCTTAAGAATCTCAAGAGTATTCTTCACTCCACGAGCAGTATCAGCCTCCTGTACGGGGAGGGGCTGAATGCTAACAAGTGTATCGAGCTCATACGAGCCTTCAATTTTCTGCTTTACCTGAACGTGATAAGGTTTTGCACCAATACGAGTTACAGAAAGATTAGCAAAAGGATTCGCCTGCTTTGCAGCAAGCACAACCTGAGCGATCTCAGAGCTAGAGTCGAACTCCTGCATAGCCTCTACGCTGTTAAGAACTCGGAATACCTCGTTCTTGAGTCCAGCTCTAGCAGTTGCCTGAGCGTGTACACGCAATCCTACCGCTGGCTCAGCAGGAAGATTTCTGCGCATATTGTTATCATTGAAGGTGGCAGTGATCTCACCAGCAATGTTACTTAATGTAAGGTTCTGATAAGCCATTTATGTCTCCTATTAAGGATTAAGAATTAGGTAATATTCCGATTTCGACTAGGATTTTTCTAATCATTGAATCTGCTTTTGCATCAAATTCTCTGAATCTTAAAAAGAATCTAAGAGGTCTGCTAAACAATCTTTGACCAGCAGTTGTTTCAAATTTATCTTCCATTCTTTCTTTAAAGAAGAAACGCTCAGCACCACGTACTTCATAAGCAAAAGCAGAATTTATTAATAACTTTTCTAACCATATTGCTCTTTTATTAGCAAGTTTATTTGATAAAGCCCAGCAATTAAATTCTATTACATGATCTACTGGTCTACTTTCAACTGTAATTACTTTATTTGGCATTCCAGGTCTTGCTTCTTGATGGGAGTAGGTTGCTTTTCTATGGGGCCTTGATACACCTTTGGTATCCATCATACCTGGTTTTCTTTCTACTACTTTAAAAGATATTACTTCATTACCATATTGCGATATATCTTCTGGAGGATATTCTTCGACTACTTTGATTATAGCATCATCATTGATGCCTTCTCTACGTTGAGCATCTTCTATTAGCTTTTGGGAAATAGAAAAGAATAAATCTAAAGACATAGGTTCGTTGTTAGGTAGAAAAGTTCGGTCAAGGTTTACATTGTAGGGATTATTAATAGTAAATTCATTTAATACTAAATTGTTTAATATTTCACCATTTGTATCAACTACATTTATAATAACAGCTTCTTCAAGATTTCTAGCCATATTTTAATTTCTTTCTCTAATAGAGTTAAACTCTTTACAATATACAGCTATATACTCAACTCGTCCATTATCTGCACGATATTTTTGAATTGTTTCTGGTCTATAAATCTTTTCTCTCTTATAAGGTATTATAAGATTTCCTTCTAAATCAAGGCTTAATTCTATTATTTTATCATAATAAGATATTTTTTCATCATATCTTAAATAAAAGATCTTATAATCAGTTAACAGCTTGCCTGGCTTATAATCTTCAAGTTTATCTGCTTTGCCGCCTACTGATCCACTTAATGTCGAATAGCATCTTGTAAAGCGTTCATCCCAGATGTAACCCTCTCCAAGACAATACCTGCATTGGTTTTCTTGATCTGGTTCATTTGTTAGCTGAGAGTTACAAGCGCACTTAATTTTCTTATTAGAATTATCAAGACGCATTTCTCTTATCAAAGCTAAATGATTATGAGGCATGTTACCATTTATACCATAGACAAGTTCATCAAACTCTTTTCTGAGATCAAGCTCATGGGTTCCTGGAGTCTGTCTTCTAACTGGAGGAATCATTATCTACCTCCTCTTTGGACTCTGGTTACTGAGGAATAGTAATACTCGTTCCATCCAGAATAACCATGCTTATATTTCTTTTCTCCATGTTTTCTATACATAGAGTTTTGAGTAGGCTGAAGAAATGGCTCGTTCCATGGGTCATGCCATTCTCTTGATCTTTGATTCTTATCAGCCCTTCTCTCTCCTTTAGAAGCATAAGTAGGCCCAAGACCTTGCCCTTGTACTATGCAGCCTCCAGCATTAACTACTCGCCACCATTCATCTCTTTCAGTTTTTAACTCATCTACAAGCTGCTTTAAATTAAAATCTATTCCTCCACCATTTTGAATTAATAGATCTCCAAGTTGTTTTTGCTTACCTGAGCTAGGTGAAGAAGCTCCAACCGGCATGCTAAATAACTTGATTGCAGCGTCATACATTACGAATCTTGTTCTAGCAAATAGATACCTTTCAGATGTGGGGCGCACACCAGTAATATTGTCAGCCTCTAATGAAGACCAGTGGATAGCTAAAGCAAGAGTATCATCAGGAACTAGGTCTACCCAAGTTCCCATTTCCATTCTAAGCATTTCAGTAGAACAATAGAATGGATTGTACTCAGTAGAGAAAGAGTAAAAGAGATCGCTCCCTAATACGATATCATCTTCGCTAGCAATGTCCTTAGAAAGCTTAATCACTATTAATGAATTGAAGTCTAATCCACAATCAGCCGCAGTAATTACTGGTTGATTAATAACATCTATATCTTTCTCAAAAGCTAATGGCTCTCCATTAATAGTAGCTGTCCAAGTTTCAGTCCATCTACCTACCTCGTTAAAAGCACTCTCGTAATAATAGAAACCAGTATCTACTTTAACTTCTGGTATATCTCCAATTAGGGTGCCGTCTGGCTTTGTAAGTATAATATTTATCTCAGATGGATCTATGAGATCTCCACAAGAGTCTCTAAATAACATCTTAGATTTATATGTTTTGTTTAAAACAAAACAATCACATTTTACTTTTGTAGTTTTCTTAGGAACTTGTATTGGTTTTACACAAGAGCTATTTCCATTTGAGCAATTAGACATAATATTCTCCTTATAGCTCTAGTATTATTTTGTTATCTTCAACTGAAATTATTTTGAATACTTTACGCTCTCTATCTGATCTAGTCCCATTAGGGCCATCAAAGGAACCGCTTACCGGGTAAGATAATAATTCAATACTTGATTGGGTAACTGTTGCAGGATCTAGATTCTTATTGAACTCTATAACTATTTGTTTAAGTGCAAGATCTACATTTATTGCCCCATCATAAGGGCTTATAGACACTATTCTTAATGCTTCATTAGCTGGGGCTACATTCGTATTTGGATCAGGTATAAATTCATTATCTAATCCAATTGGACTTGTAGAAGTATACTCAGGATAGACATATATTGAGTCTGTTCCTGTATTAAAGTTAATTAAAAAAGATGCCGCCAGTTTTACTTGAGAATAACATTTAACAGTAAAGACTTCATTCAAAACAAAGTTGCTCTGCTCGAACTTGAGCATTACTCCTCTATCGCAACTCCTCCATCTTTGAACGCATCTACTAAGCCTTTGAGAGTAATTGGCCTGAGCTGGCGTAGGCTCTACTTCATCGCTAAACCACCATATATATTTAGCTTCAGAGCCAACTCCTCCAGCTATAATCTTAATATTAAGAGTAGAGCTTGTCTCGTTATTCTTAGGCTCATAACTTCCATAAGAAGTTACTCTGCTTTCTAATACTCCAGTTTTAGCAGGGGAATAAATCGTCCTCTCACTAATACATTTATTTTTTGATATTGCTACAAGGCTAGAAGGTAATGCTTCTAAATCTTCTATAGTGCTACCAACTATAAAAAGACTATAAGCAGTTTCTTCTTTTAAAGGTTCTTTTGGAGTTATCTTTACAAGAGTATTGATAGTCCCTCTGTCTATTGCATTTACTGAATTTTCAAAAGTTATTGGATCTAAATTCGTAATTGTTAACTCTTCAAAGTCACAATCAACAAAACCTTTAAATCCAGGAGATCTTAAAAAGAATGGGTTTTCTCCACTAGAACCATTTATCCACAAAGAATTATTCGGTCCAGAAGTTCTATCAAAATCAGGGCCAAATAATATTACTGACTCTTTTACAGATTTAAGATCTACCGCATTGTTAAAAGCTAAAAAGACCTGTTGCCCAACCGGAAACTGATCTTCATTGTTCTGGGGGAAGCTCAGGTTCGGAAGTAGTTGTATCGCCATCACTATCCTCTTTGTTTGAATTTATTTTTATGAATTCGCCTTCTTCTTCTATAATAAAATTATTATAGTTTTCTTCGTTATTATAATTATAGTTTTCTTTAATAAAAATCTCTAGCTCAGTAGGTTCATTCTTAAAAAAGCCCATGCTATCTCCTAAATAAAAAAGGCAGGTATTGCTACCTGCCTTTATACAAGGGAATTACTGCCTCATCAAGAGGCTTTTAACTATTAGAGGTTAGCGCGGACAGCGGTCTCGGTTAGATCATCAATATCGCTAGGATGAGCCTCAATAGAACCATCCCAACGGTTCTCAGCACGCTTGACGTTCTTGAAGACGCCAACGCCCTGACCCTCATGGGCTACAGCAAAGCCGTAACGCTCACGGATCTTGACCTTGACAGTCTCGGTGTTCTCATCACGCCACTCAACAGTGGTAGCCTCTTCGTCAACAAGGTGGAAACCCACGTTGCCAGAAGAAAGCAGGAAGATATCACCGGTCTCAGACTCAGGATCGTAAGGGCAGAGGGGTGATACAATAATGCGGAAGTTGAAGGGGAAGTAGCTGGGGAGACGAGGAGCAGAGGTCATCATCTGACTACGCTCAAGGTTTCCAGTTACGCTCTCACCAGAGCTTCCAACACCAGAGGTGCCAATGCCGCGAGGATTCACTACACGAGTGCCCATCGAAGGACCGCGTGAGCCCATGCTACCATTGCTGTAAGGAGCAAGGGGACCAGGATCGCCACTATAGGGATTGAAGATCGAGCCACCGCCATGAGCAAGCATCATGGTGCGGAGGACGGGATCCTGTACGAAGGTGTAGTAGAACAGGGGGTGCATGAGAAGGGTATCAGGAGTGAAACCCTCTTCGCTCATGTGAGCCATAGCGCGCATGAGGTTCTCCATTGTGAGAGAACCATTAGCGACTAGAGCACCACCTGAAAGACCGCGACCACTGCAAACGCCATAGATGGACTGAGCAGGGTTGAGGTTGTCAAATAGAGTGGTGCCGAGCTGCTTGAGGAAAGCAACAGCCTTCTGCTCCTTGTGACGAACGAGAGCAGCACCCATGAGCTCAAGGTTCTTGGCCATGATATCGAAGGTGCTGTAACGAAGAGCCTCGTCAGTAAAGCTAGCAGCGATACCGCTCTTGCCGATATAAGCGGTGCTTACGGCACCACCCATCTGGAAGCTTACCTCAGGATAAGTACCAGACTCCTGAACGTCGCCAGCGTAAACAGCGCCCATGGCGCCAGCAAGGATCTGAGTATTTAGACCCTTAGCAGCTACGCGGGTGAAGAGAGGGGTGATAGTCATGAGGGGCTCTACGGGCTCACGAATGAGAATCTCCATAGACTCCTGAAGGAAAGGTGTAATCTCCGAAGAAGAGATTGCGTCGCGGTTCTTTGGGGAGATTGTATTGGCAAAAGCCTCCCAGCTTACCTTCTCC
>Ga0194130_10004984_pt1 | contig 16440 bp, 29 predicted proteins | sample TA2KigsurfametaG_FD_160084 | JGI IMG/M metagenome (GOLD analysis project Ga0194130, IMG submission 160084) | Freshwater microbial communities from Lake Tanganyika, Tanzania - TA2015050 Kigoma 12 surface | ecosystem: Environmental > Aquatic > Freshwater > Lake | place: Tanzania: Lake Tanganyika... | reverse complement strand
CAATGCGTGCGTAGATAGTGGACTTTGATAAACCAGTCATGCATTTGACTTGTGGAAGTCGAATAAGCTTTTGGTTGAGTGCGCTCATTTGAGAATCTCGCTAATTTGGTTGGCAAGGTTCGCAAGGTCATCGAGAGAGAGATCTGCTACAGGGATGAGCTGATTGGAGCAGAAGTCTCCATGCATAAGCTCGCCTCGAATGAAAAGGATTCGCGTTTCGCAGCATGCACACTTTTGGATAAAGGTATTCATTTAAGGTAAGAGGTTGGTTGATTGGTGTAGCCCTTGACCCTGGGCTGTCTTCTTTTCGGGGGAGCGCAGGGTTTTGAGGCAGTCGCTGATTGCCTATAGGAATTTGCCGCTAGCAGGGAGTCAATAGAGGTGGTGATATGCAAATACAAGCGTGAATTTGTGATTCTGTGATTAAGTAACTAACGAAATCACAGAATCACAGCAGGCTTTTGGAGATTGTGGCATTCATTTGCAATATCGACCAGCATTTGCTTGACCCAGAAGGGGGATCCGCTAAAGCTTGTCTTGCATGATGCAAGCACTCCCTCAACATGTTGGATATGTCGCTGAAATAGGGAAGTGATGTCCTCGCGGGAGAGTACTTGCCCCGCCAATGGGATCGAGCGGTCGGTGATCAAGGAGAGTTGCTCTCTTAGCTGAGGAAGAACCTCGTGCTGAAGAGCCATGGTTACCGCAATTTTCTCTTGCCATTGATTGTGACGAAGATTGTTCTTGAGATATTTCTTGTATGACTTGATATTTGCAAGAATTGCATCCGCGACAAGCATATCTGCGTATGCCAGACCATAGTCTTTGGATCCGTTGGCACGGGTGTATTCAATAACTGTTGCGGCTCCTTCAACACGCTGACAACGCTCAGGTTTTCCATCCGCATTGTCAAGCCATGGCAGGCAAGCGGCTAGTTGGGCGTGCTTCTCTTCTGTCTTCTTCTGCTCGTCCAGAGTGCTAAAGAGATTCACGTGGTGCAAGTGAGCAATTTTGACCAAATCGTGAGGTATCTTCTCTGCATCTTCTTTGTAGAGATAAACGCTGCAGGGTCGAATAGTCAGTCGTCGCGTGCCGCGCTTTACGTCATCCTTCCATGACTCCATGAAGCCAGTCCAAAAAACAGTTTTACCCAGATAGGGTTGAAGCTCAGATCGCATAGAGATTTAAAATGATATGTGGTGAAGCCGACTTGGACGAGGACCTAGAGAGATGGTCTCCTTAAGCTGCTTGTTTTAGTCTTCGAGAAATGCTTGGAATCCAGTAGGCGTCTCTTCACTTGGAAGGCGAAGATTTTCCATCGGTACGAGAGCGTAGAAATCCTCGACCTTTCCGTTTAGATCTTGCTGCCAGCGCCCCTCACGGCGTCCTGGATTGATTTGATAACCCATTGCTTCTGCAACCCGCTTGAAGCAGCGCGTCTGCCAATTGCCTTTCCAGGATTGATTCGGATATTCGAGCTCTGGCGTATCAAGTGCACGCAACAAGGAAGGACGATTGGTGACACCAGACTGAGTGGTGACTACGTCCTGAATAAATGCCTTAAGCACCTGAAGCAGATCCTCATTGCCATGAGTGGCAGAGAGCATCAAACGATCTTGGTAGACCTCATCCTTAAAAGTGACAAGCCCTTCCGTCAGATAGTGGTCAATGCAATGGATGACAACGTTGTAGAAGTCAATCCAGTCGTTTTCGTCCCAGCCTTGGTAGAGCCACTTGCCGAGATACTCCTTGATATTCTTGTTATGTAGCCGATGCATGGTGCCAAAGAAGGTGCCGATCGGCACAAGATGCTGGCGCCTCGCGTCAGACCATCCTTGGTTGTCAACAGTGTGGTTTGTTGTAATCGCAATCTTTGGGGCAAGATCGCGAGGAATGGTCATTTTATCTTTGCCTTTTTGCTCGACAGTAAAAGAGTCTTCAATCTGGTTGTATAAGTGCTCAAATTCAAACTCAGCGCGAATATCCTGGATTACGGCGATACGTTTATCAGGTGTGTATCCCGCCCAGGCAAATTGGTTGTCTCCCTTCTTCAGATGCTTGCCTGAGACCTCATGCACTGGTCGTACATACTCCAATGCTTCACAGAGTCGCGACTTCCCATTGCCCCCACTCTTCCACTGATTGGTGCGGTCATAGAAAATGACACACGGTCGTTGGTCAGGGCGCTGGAAGTTATGGCATAGATATCCAAAAGCAGATGTGATAGTTGATTGTTGCGCGGGATTTGGGAGCCATTTTCCATTTTGCTCCTCCAGTGCAAGGCGCTTCAGAAACTCCCAGAATTGCCCAGATGGATGGTCATGAAGGGTGATGTTGTAGGGGATTACTTCGTTATCCCAGACAAAGCACTGGGTGGGGATATGAATCCATGGCACAACCTCTGGCTCTGACTTGGAGTCAATACAGACGATTCCATTTTCAAAAGGAAGATACGCCTGATGAGGATTGTCCTGAAGAGGCTGCTGCTTGACCTTAATTGCTTTCCCGTCTTGAGACTGGACCTCAATCAGGGGAAGCTTGGGAAGAAAGGCAATGGTACGTGTTGCAAACAGCTCGGCAGCCGCAAAGACCTCTTGATCGAAACCAGGAGGAATAGCCGATCCCTTACGTCCGTATCCAAGAATTGATTTCAGGTAAGGGACTTGATCCTGAAACCATTCAAATATCTCTAGAGAAGTGTGGTGGTCGCGGTCATTTCCAATGATGCGCACACGCTGCTTATTCTTCTGAATAACCAGGTATCCGCCATCATCACCCACGCGATATTTATAGAATCCCCAAAAAGGCAGAAAGAGATGAGAAAAACGATAGACAGCACCCTTTTTGCTAAAGGGCTTGCAGTTGCCATCTTTATCAGTATCCCAAAACCAAGCCCGCTTAAATTCTTCACTAAACAAGACGCCCGTATTTGACCCGAGAATCTCCTTGATAGACCACGGAGATGAATTTGATTGCATTGATATCTGTTGAAAGTGATGGTATAATTAGGGTTTGAGAGAATAGATATGAAATCGATTCCTAAAGACAAAAGAAAAGCCGAGAAGCACATTGAACCCTCTTGGCGCATTGTCTTTACGCATGGAAGTCGCTACTACTGGACTTACCGATAAAAGGGGAAAAGTGGCGTGTTATTCCGTGATTCCGTTTAGATGCTCAGTTTGTCAAAAAGAAGCTTTGCACGCGGAGACATCCACCGCTTTGACTGCAAGAGCTCCATCCAGTCCTGAAGGGTAGGGATAAAACCAAGATCCTCTTTGACATGCTGCTCCCCAATGAGGCGCACGGGCACCTGAGCACCCGTGCTGATGGTCAGAGTCAGTCCGAAGACATGCGTGGCATCAAAGATGCCCTGAGCGTGATGAGAGAGGCAGCGGTGCTTGAAGTCAGGCTGTGAAGCCTTTCCACGGTCAAACCACTCATGGATAGAAACGTAGTCTTCAGGCACCCCACCAAAACGCTTTGCACTCGAGACAGCGTGATAGTAAGGATTAGACATCAAGAGCTGAATGCCCACTCGTCTTCATACTCATCAGAGGCGATGTAGTTTGCAGAGTGACTGAGAGAGACCTTGAGAGAAGGAAACTCGATGACAAGAGAGCCACTGCCGCCGTCGGCAACTCCATCAGAGATTTCCCAACCAGGATGACGGTTGTAGAGAATCTCAAAAGCAAGGTCTTTGATGACTTGCTCGGTCTCATCAGATGAAAACTCAGACGATTTGTCCTCATCCTCAAATGTGACGCTCAGATACTCAGGAAAGTCACAGTGATTGACTTCAATAGTCGGTTGATAGCTCTCCCCCTGCTTCACGCCATTGGGACCATTCCAGCTATGCTCCCAGACCTTTTCAGGTCCTTCGTTGATTGTGCGCAAAGGAAGGATAGTGATGTCATCGATTTCACCGTCATCACCGCACCCGCTATATTCAACTTTAATTGCTTCAGTAGTATTGGGGAGTAGCGGCAAAAGAGCTTTCCCGATTGCCTGCAGTTTCTTTATGCTTTTAGGCAGTTGATTCTCACGGCGATCGCGGACACCTTGAAAATATTCGGCAAGGAAATCAGACATAAGTGATTTAGGGAATATGTTTACATGGAGGACAAAGGTCCACTCAGTCTCCTGGTCCTCTGCAGGGTTTAACGACGGTCTGAGGTCGTCGGAAGGACTTAGACTGCCTGAAGTTGATTCATGTAGTCTGCAAGCAGTTTCGAAGTCTCATTCACAGATTCCTGAGACTTTGAAAGGCTGTGCTCAAGTTGTACCTTAGCTCTCTCTGCCTTGACAAGATCGGCAGTCGCTTCTACAACAGCCATTGCCACTCCAATGATGGGGAAGGTGGCAAGAGAGTATCCACGGTCAATTACATACTCACATTCTTGAGGCTCTTTATAAACCCATTGCACTTCAGCATCACCAAAGAGTTGTCGTGCTACCTCGTAGATAAAGTCACGATGGGATTGCACAGTCTTCTGAGACAGCTTTGAAGAATTTCGGTATGTCAGAAGCTTGGCAAGCATTTCCCCCGCGCTCCAGTTTTCGTACGCAGGGAGAAACACAATATTGCCGTCAATAACCTGTCTTGTCGCAGAGAAATCTCGCTCGATTTGCTCTTGCACGCCAAACTGACGCATGTAGTCAAGGATCTTATTGCGCTCTTCAGGAGACTCAAAACTCACACAATCTTTGAAGACGTCGAGAAAAGTATTCTTAACGGCTTGGCGCTCTTTCCAGTAGTTTCCACTATCGAGTTGCTCGGCAAGGCTGGATTTGCAGGATTGAATAGCTGAAATAAATTTATCTTTGTTGAATTTCATGGTAACAAAAGAGGATTGATATGTTGTGCGCAAGCACACTCAGTCTCCTGGCGCACAGAAGGCAGGGTTTAACGACGGTCTGAGGTCGTCGATAATCACAAGCTCAATCAGCAGTTACAACAATATCGGCATAGATGATGCGCTTATCGCCCAAAGCTTCCCTCAATTCCGTAATAAGACCTGCAGCATTCTCTGCATACGATTTACCTTCATATTGATAGATAGTGTCTTCGTAGCACTCTGGGTCTTCGGTTTCGCTAATCACGGTGATACTCTGTGCGCAGATGTCGATAATCACGAAGATGACTTTGGATGCCTCAAGGATCATGTCGATGATTCTATTTGCGAGAAATGTAGTTTGAGATGTTGATCAAGTAGCAGGTCAGCTCATGCCTGGTCACTCCATATTCCAAAAGCAATTCGTCAATACGCGCATCAACTTGCGCTTCCGTATACACCCCTTTGTAGTAGAGGGGGATAAGATGATTCACAACCGTTACAGCGAGTTGTGAGATATGAGGTTTTGCTCTATCGCCCATTGTTAGATATACCAGACTTCAAGCTCGTCTATGCGTAGTTTTCAGGAAATAGAAAGGCAATGCCATGGCGCACTGGGAGTCCCGCACACTTACACAGACGCTCAGATCGCTCACAACAGGTGAGTGAAGGGACTACATAGGTAATCTCTTTTCTCACGGCATCGATAAGATGTGACAAAGACCCAAGGTCTTCCAATACAAGGGATCTCCACTGCTTGTAAATCAGGCTCCCATACATGTTGGTAATACGTACCTGAATCGCATCTGGATGAAAGCACATGCCACCACCCGTGTTTACTGTAATTGTCATATCATATATCCTTCGCTTGTTATCCCAGTTAACCATTAGTCCCCATAAGCCCTTGTGTGCCATGAGCAAAACTTCGAGTGACTTGTGACTCTCGCGTGCCTGTGTAAATGATGGAGAAGTATCAACACACAGCTCGTGATAGTCAGGGTTTAACAGAGCCTCCAACGAGTATTCGTGCTTTCGCTGCGAATAGTCTTCATACCACTCACGCCGTTGTGCTTCAATAGCTTGCTCTAAGGTCTCGCAACCGCGAAGAATCTTTCGAGACTGACGGAAATAATTGCGGATGTACTTCTCTTGACTCTCAGTCTTGATGCCAAATCCAGTTGTCATGCTATTAATAATCTGTACCAATTGTTTTGACTTTTAGCTGCAATTTGCCTGCCGTGTAATCACTCAGATATTCCAGGACAATGTCATGCTCTTCGCCTGAAAAGATATCTTGCTCTTTGCCTGGCTCAATTAAGCCCTTTTGCTTTAGATACAAAGGAAACTCCCCAAGCAGACTTGAGATCTGATTGTGAAATCCCTCGTATAGAGCATCCCGCACATATTCAATTGCATGCTCACGCATTTCACGTGAATTCATGGTTAAAACATTAATAGGATTACTGTCTGACCTTTTTGGTCTCTCCACAGCTGAATCTTGCAGATTCGACCGAAGAGCTCTTTACACCAATACAACTTCTTCTGACTCTGTGTTGAAGCAATTCGCGCTGATGTCCCCACACCATTCATAGTCTTCAGATTTATCCATATAGACTCCCGCTTCAATCTCTTCAAAGACGATTGCGTATTGATTCATGGTGATTGACTGATGAAGATTCTCTTGACTATTTCTTTTTATAGATGTCAGGGAGATTGGCAATCAGGCTTTCTGATGACACACTCTCTTTGGGCTGAGGCAGAGGTTTTACCCATGTAGCAACACTCTTATCCACCCATACACGTGCTTTTGCTGTATGGCGACGTGTGCGTTTATATGCACTAACAGTGGTGCCAGTCCAAGTGCGCTGTTTTGGGCGAAGAGCCTGCTTAGGCTTTTCACCTGTACGGATATGGAGCGCCTTGTACCGCGTAATGAAATAACGCTCGTCGTCGCTGAGAGTGGAGTAACCGAATTTTTCCGCCTGCTTATTCAGTTGTGCGTAGATGTCGGTAACAGTGAGCAAAGTTGCTGCTGCAAGGTCTGGAAGGCGCCAATGACCGAAGGCGCACCTTGTTGGAGGATGTGCTCTCCCTTTGCGGCGGCAGAGGGTTTAAGGGCAGTTGCCGATTGCCTTTGGCGGAGCGTGGTGCCAGCCGTTGCCCCGTCGATGCAGCTACTGTACGACGGTCTCTGCGTCTCAGCGGCGTCGCTGCAACATTCTGTAACATACTACGACGCTGCGACGGTCTCTGGAGTCCAGAGACCGCTGTACTGGCGCACCATCCAGGGGCTGATGGCATGCTGGACGGACGCAATAACCAAGTTCTCAAGGGGATATTGGAAGGAAAATCCTTGCAAGCAGCCGCTCTAGGACGACGTTCTCAGCTTTAGAGTCATATAGAAGTGTGCTGAGAGTCATATGTCTCTGACCATCTACCAGGAATCCATCTCCAATGCCCGCTACAAGGGGGAAGGCATCACAGCAGCGGAAGTGCTGCAAACAGCTGCACTAGTCGCGCGCGCTCGTAAGGACCTGTCAGATGCGGACTACGAGCAACTGAAGGCAGCGTCTGGCATCAACCCAAAGGTCTGGTCGAAGTTGCTGCAGATCGGACAGGACGATCGCCTCTTGCCGTTGGCGGACCAGTTACCGCCGTCATACACAACCATCCACGGCATCCACTGCCTCTCCTCGCATGAGCTTCAGCAAGCTCTGGATGACGGCGCTATTAGCCCCACTGTGGCGATGGCGGTTCTGAGGAGGTGGCTTCAAGAGATACGGCAGGACAAGGATCCAGAAGGGGGACCTGGGCAACTAACCCCACCAGTACATGGACCACTGGTAACCCTGCAGCAGGGTCGCACTCTTACCCAGGAGGAGTGGGACAAACTCAGGTCGGACCTAGAGGTGCTGGTCAGTCCCTATGACATCAAGTGTCTTTACCCCGCTGCGAGTACTCTCCTGGCGGTCAAGAGAAAGTGTGCGCATCAAAGATCTATTGCCATTGGAAAGCAACTACTAGACCGCCTTGAGGAATCATGGAAGAATGCACCCGAAGACCTGAAAAGCCTATTTAGCATCAATGCACTCAATGATTTAATCGAATGCTCACTACAGGCATTCACAGGCTTTTTCATGAAATTGGCTGGATCTCGTGAGGCATTCTGGGATCTTTACGGCAATAGCTATATTCTTAAAATCGCGCTTGAATTTAACAGGGCATCGAGTAGGGCTCAAAGATTTAACTACAAGAGAAGGCTGCGCGAGATCGCGGAGAGACATCCCAAGTTCGCAGGAATGGTCAACGAGATGGCGACTGCATGGATGGACTACTAACCACATAAAGACGCCACGTCATGTCGATGACACCCATCCTTAATTGCGATGCAAATTCGATTAAAATATCCGCACAGGCGCGGGAACAGATCTTGCCGACAAAAAACGATCCTTTAATTGACTTTAAAAATATTGATTGGCATTCTGTCTTAGCCTGCAGTGACACACGCTTTCGAGCTCTGCAGGCAAGCATTGTGCACATAAATAGTACATAGTCTGCCACGAAACCGATGAGGCAAGTATCACGACATATCAGCATTAAACGCGTAGAAGAACAACTGATTGAGCAGATGGAAAGGGACCTCCAGCGTAAATGGAGAACGGACATTTCTGGGGTCTATAAGACGGCGCTCAAGCGAACCCACTTCTACGAGTTCAGGTCTCAATATGAACCCGACTATTCACTCTTCGTGCAATCATGAACTACAAGCCAACATCAGGCGTCCAGAAGAAGATTCAGGAAATCCTTCTTAAGTGCCAATACTATAGAAATAGCATTGACGACCTGTTAGAGGACGCGGTCACGTCACACTATGAACGGTTGAAGCGGTCAGGTTTTCGCCGCTGATCACGGAATCACGGAATCACGACAAACAATGCAGAGTACAGAACTTTGGATCGGTTGCGGTAGTAGCCCTCAACGCACGCAACCTAATCAGCGGATGCATTCCTAAGGTCGATCACACAACGTCCATCTGGACCGTCATACCAACCTCGATTCTTCTTCTTAAGACCAAAGGTCAAATATGCAAGTGAAATTCCACTACCCAGACGGCGCAAAAACATTTCACCTTGGTCTTCTAGGTCCTCTTCAGACATGAGTGTCAGAAGTTTTTGACGTATCAGTAACTCAAATTCCTCGCGGTCAAATACCAACTCGCCATCAAGCTGCTTAATACCGAGTTGAAGCTGCGCCTCCCTCAGCGCGCACATGCGCACGGGGTCGTTTCGCTCATAGTTACGGTAAGCGATGGAACGGGCTGACCGTTTCTTCGACTTGCGATATTTTTTCTGAGAAGAAGCGACTCGCGACCGTGCCTGTACAAAGTCCTGTTCAGTAACTTGTTCCTGCTTACGCTCTGGGGGCGTTTCTTTTGTCAACTGAATCGAGAATGAAGGATGCAGCAACTCATCCTTCATGACTGATACAGCACTGTCGTGCTCTGGAAGCCCACTTAAGCATTTGCTGATGAAATCAATCAGCTGTTGCTTACGCGTCTCAGAACCTTTGCGGAGAACTGAAACTGAAGAGAGAAACACTGGACGGGAAACCCTGGCATCAGTGATTAATACCTTCAAATGGGCATAGCATTCTTTTCTAGACGCCTCGTCCAGATTTACGACATAACGATGAGCTCCATGTTGGCTCCAGATCCAATCCACAAGACTATTTCTCTTCTTTCCACTTATCTGGTTCTTAGGCGTGCCACTGTTGCCTGAGAAGCGGGTGAGGGCGTCAATCGCCAAATGAATCTCATGTACATACAGGTAAAAGATATTGCTAGCAACATTGCACGAGTCAAGATCTGATTTACCCCGAAGATACTTGGACAAGCCGCCAATCGAGACTAGTTGCCCAGAAGCTGTATCTTTCCAATGCTGGATTCTTTTGCTAACAAAAGTCCTATAGTCCTTTCTGCGGTGACAGAAAGCTCGAATGACCAGCACCCCATCTTCGTAGTCGAAGACCTGATCAGTCGTTATTTCTCTTCTGGAAAACTTGCCATTCTTGTCAACGTAATCAATCTCTGCATCAACAGAGACTTCGTACGTTTCGCATGAAAGGGTTGTCGGTGTGTCTCCCGATGTATCAGGCTCAATCGCAATGGCTTCACTTGCATTGGCGGGTGTGACCTGCGAAGCGTAATCGCACTTTTCGGCTAGGGCTTCGGAAGCTTCATGATTATCTTTTCCAAATAAAACCCACCAAGCCCGCTTCAGTATTGAGTTAACCCTGGAGCGAAAGCCCACCGTGATTTCGTGATTCTGTGAGCAGTATAGCCCGAAAGTGATTCTGGAAGATAAATAACTTAAAAGAGGCATGCAATTGATTCATGAAGGAAGACGATATTCAGCAGTATCTGCTGCGAAAGAAAGCCGCCGATCGACTCAGGCAAATCATTCGCAAGAAGCGCCAGAAAGAACAAGATCGCGCAAGCAATAGCGGGACATCTATTAATGCTGGCGTGAATCATGCTGCATCCAGCATGTCAGACGAGAAGTCAAAGCTGATTCATATCGGCGGGATTGCTGGAATTGACGAATCCTTTCTATGTCTCGAGGAGTCAATTGCCTACAACAAGTTCCTGGAAGATGCAGAATACACAGCCCTTCAGATCCTAGAAGACCATAGCTTCTACATCTTTCGCACGGATACCCAAGCTGTACTGGCTAGAGGCATTCAGGGATTTGAGGCTGCAAAAGCAAGAGCAAACCAATTACGCAAAAGTCATGGGCTCAAATGGGACCAGGTGAAGTTCAAGGCAGAGCGAGGATCACAGTCTAGTGCGCAAGACCACAGTGCTTCATCCACAACGCAACCCCAAAAAAAGATCAGATTCGGCGTTAGTCCAGACGGAAAGACTTTCACCAATGCCTATGGTCAGCGTAGCCGCGTGGAATATTCGCGAAGCTACAATCCATCAAAAAGGCGCAGGTTTAGAGGGTATACAGATGCCCAGGGGAATTATCATGATATTGATTAAGTATTAAGGGTTGAGCAGGTCAATCAACCGACCATCGCTATCCACCAGGCGATGACGATTCCCAGTGGAATCAGCACGACGCTGAGCAACCCGATAGGCATCCGCCTGGTTCTGCTTGGTCTGGTAGAGATGCCAACGACCGAACTGGTCTTGCCATTCAATGTTGATGGTCATCGGATCAACCCCACAACTCCAGACCAAGACCCGCCAATGCTGCCGCCCTTCTCAAGCAGGAGGAAGCAGCAACCTCAGCAGCGGGTGCCTGTGACTTCGACTCCAGCGGTTCCGATGCCACTGCCGAGTAATGGAGCAGGTCTCCATCGGCAGTGGGGATGGTCAGACGCCCAGTAACCACGACAGCACCCCCAACCTCCTGAACCGACTGAACCTCCCAGCACCAACCAGGGGCACGGTGATGAAGGTGACGGGCAATGGTGTTCCAAGGGCAGTAGGTCAGGGTCGCAGTGCCTTGCTTCCTGGTCTTGAGGTGCCTTGGGTCAATGGGGCGTGACAGATCCGCCAGGGTTTCTGCAGTGGGTCGCAGGGCGAACTTGATGCCACTGGATGCCTGAGTGCCGTTGCTGCTGGTCTTGAGCATTTGATTGAACCTCTGTGGGTTTCTGTGCTGTGATTCTAGTTCCTAGGACTACTTCTGGATACTCAGGTGCTTGCCTGAGTTAGGCAGAGATATGTGCTTACAAGTGGTTGTGCCTGACCTTCCCGTTGTGCCTGCTTTTGGACGTGCCTAATGGCGTCACGTACTTCTGAGCAGTAATCCCAGCAGGTTCGTGATCGCTGCTTGAGGACCCATCCACCAGGAGCACGAACGCCATGGCGGAGTTCGGTATCGCTGAAGGCGTCCTGGAGTTCACCATCAATCGCCTGCCGCTCCTGCTCCAGGGTCCTGATCTGCTTGGTGATCTCTACCCGTCTGCCCACCAACTGGTCCACGGTCAGTTCAGGCAAATGGGGAAACGGATCCTCACTCTCAGGGGGCAGTGCCTTCAGCAGGTCTGCCAGGGCGGTGTGATCAAGCGGTGGGGTCATGGGTTTTCATCAATGGCACCCTCCTCCACCAAGCGGTCGTAGTAGACCCCGATGGCGTCTTCGACGATGGCGGCGAGGGTGGTGGGTTGGTTGGTTCGTTGCCTGAACTCCTGGATCGCTGACACCAGTTCCATCGTGTCCTGATTCAGGCGGATGCCGAACTGCTTGGGAGCGTCAGGGTGCTCAGATGCCATTGCTGGTGGGGGTAGTGGGTTGAGTGTGGCAGGGGATTTCTCCCCCGCCAGCAGCGGCAACGGGTTTCTTCAGCACGGCAGCAGTGGTTCGGTCTGTGCCGCTGCCACTTCAATGGTCAGGGCATCCAGCAGTTGATCGCTAACGGATCGGGTGGCGTTGCCCCAGTTCATTCGGGCATCCAGTGCCTGCCCGAAGAGCGTCGAGAACTCACTGGACACCACGCTGGCAAGCAGGTCAGCAGCGAACGCCCAGTCCTCAATCATCACGGCGTTGGAGAGGCGACCATCGGCAACGGCATCAGCGGAGTCTTGCTCCCACTGGCAAACCCGTTGGCGAATGGCGGCGACGATTACGCCTTGGGCGGCACTGAGGGTCGCCAGGTCAATGGAGGAAAGGTCGGTTGGCATGGTCTTGAACCTCTATGGGTTTCTGGGATGGGGTTGTGAGGGCGGGTTTCTTTGAACCTCTTGCCCCCAACGACAGAAGTATAGCACGAGAAGCTATGGAACGGGCATTTGGAAGGCGTCTTGTCTCAAAAGGCGCTTGAGTTATGGTGCCTGCTATGGCAAAGCAAGTCCGCCTGACCCTCGCCAAAGCAATCGCCAAGGCGAACCTCCGCCGTGCCGAGGCAGGGCAGCGCCCCATCACCATGAATTCCTTAGCGGTTCAAGCAGGGGTGGCGACGACCACGATCACCCGCTTGGCAAGAACCGATGACAAGGCGGCATCGGCACTGTCGCTCGACCTGGCATCCAAGATTGTGACGGTGCTCGATTGTGAGATTGAGGATTTACTCGAAATATGCTCCTTAGCAGATAACCAGCTAAGAAAAGCCACTATATAGCGAAGCAACCGACACCCGCTCTTTAAATATTAGCTGATTATTTGCATCCATAATTGCCTTGGTGATGTTAAGATGCTCTGACGACAGCAGTCCCCACCAGGCGTTGACCAACATGGAACGCGCAAGCTTCTGGATCAACAACGAGGCAATATCCTCTAAAGCCTTTTACTCGTCTTCCAGGTCTTGTCTGATAGATGGGGATTGCCTCTCCTCGATGAATTCGCTACCTGACAAGTCAGTTCAGCTGATTCTTACAGATCCGCCTTATCATACGACCAAAAAATCAAATATCGCAGGCGATACAAGTTTTGCGACCGACGAGGAGTACCTGGAATGGATGGAAGAAATAGCTTCGTCATGGAAGAGAATCCTAGCCCCTAATGGCACAATATATTGCTTTTGCGCTTCTAAAATAGCCTCAAGACTGGAAGTCTCTCTTTCCAAGTACTTCAACATTATAGGAACTATCACTTGGACCAAGCCAAACGCGCCTGGGTATGACGGATGGAAGCAAAAAATGAAAAAGGAGGCTCTTCGTGGATGGTATCTTCATAGCGAAAAGATTATTTGCATGGAGACAAAACTTGAAGGCAACCTTAAAGATACATTCTTTGGTCAATATCTTAAAAGTCTTCGACTTAAGAGCGGTCTCAACTCTAAGGAACTAACCGAACGCGTTGGCGCATACGGAAGTGTTAATAATGGTGGAGCAGTATCCAACTGGGAAACAGGTCGCAATATTCCTAGCCAAACTCAGTACCAAAAGATTAGGCGTGCCTTTCTTGAAACTGGAAGGATATCTGAGCATGAGATACTTCCATATCGTGACGCCATTAGACCATTCAATGTGTCTGCTGACGTCGAATTTACGGATGTTTGGACTTTTGAGAATGTGCGGCAGTCGAAAGGCAAGCATCCTGCAGAAAAGCCAACCTCTCTCTTGGCGCATATTATATCTACAAGCTCACTTCCAGGCGATATAATCATGGATTGCTTCTCTGGTTCGGGATCTTCTTTATATACAGCCTTGGAGATGGGGCGAAAGGCAATCGGCATTGAAATTGATCCTAAATGGATACACTTTCAGCTCAAAAGAATCGAGTCGGCAGAATCTGAAGAAAATCGCTTCTTGGATCTTGGATCATCTAGCAATACGAGCATCTCTTCCGAGATTTCTGCCGAGCAGCTTTCACTGGTTGCATCATAATAAGTGATTCTGATTGTTTTCAACGACTTTTCGCATCCAATTTATCGTCTTCTCAATTCCGCTGTCTTTCACTACCACGTTGCAGTGATGATGCCCCCATCCAAGATTATAGATTCTGTGATTGAACTGACCAGGTCTCAATTCCTCAAGATGGAACAAGCTGACTTCAGTCACGGTCTGATCATGTGTCTCTCGACCCTCAACTTGAACTACCCGAGAGTAAAATTCACTTGCGTGTATTGGTTCTAAGCAAAGAGGGCATACAAGTCTGCTCATCTTGTTGATAAATCTAGACTCCACTAGTTGCTCGTAATTATCCAAATCACTCTCTCCACACGAATTGAATGTGATATCTCTGTGTAGTTTTGCATTTGACTCGCTCATTCCATTGCGAATAGCCTCTTCAAGAGCATCTTCAGCATGCCAATAAAGAGCAGATAGCTGGACTCTGCAAAGATTTATCATTCTGGTAGATGCATATTCGTACTCTCTGATTCCTAATCCTCTTAATCCTGTGGAGTTGTAACCGTGCCGAATTGTTCCACCTTCTTGGTCGGAAGATGTTGTTCCCGCAACTCTGGCAACATATTGCCCGCCTAGGGGAGGTGTACGACTCTTGGCAATTTCTAATCCCATCTTTTCGGGATTCCATGTGTTCCATTGCTCTCTCCTCTGATAAAAAAGAAGCATATTTGAGCCAAGAACAAGATTGAGATCCTGAAATTCCTCTGGCTTAGAGTTGAAGTATACTTCGGGCTTGACAACGACTACATATCCATTTTCATATTGTTTGGACCTAAGCTCTTCGCTCGAGACGTAATTCTCATACCTTATGACAGCGGTGCAGTTTCTTGATACCCTGTTCTGATATATCTCATCCATATCAGCACCCCTGGTCTGCCCCGTTTTGTAAATCTTTCTGTTGAGCAGGTCGGGTAGCTTGGGCAGTCGACGTCCCATGGGATTAGAAGGCGACCCTCCCGTGATAGCTCAACCCAGCGGGAATGGCTAGTCTGTCTACGTAATCACCACAGCCTCCCTTTTATTACGAAGGATATGTCGTCCTATCGCTACTCAGCAGATGACTACCCTGACAATGCGACTGGATGGATCATTATCTTTTCTCCCGAAACCTGGGAGATCGCAAAAAAAACTGACTATCGTTACGCTGCTTTTCCCCTGCAGCGTACGCGTCAGGTGCGACGCATTCGAGAAGGTGACTTCTTGTATCCCTATATAACCAGAAAGCATCTATTCGCTGGCATTCTTCGGGTGTCAGGAAGTTACATCGTCGATAACTCTTCGGAAATATTTGCGTCACCAGGAATTTACCCAGTTATTCTGCCAGTCCATCCTCAAGTAATCCTTGAGGACGAATCATGCATTGAGGCGAGCTCGTTATTCGGCAGGCTAACTATATTCTTTGGGTCTAGAGCCATGAAGAGTCCGTACGGCGTGCTCAGGAACTCGCCTCTGCAATTGCGTTCTTCTGATTCAAAAGAACTATTTCTTTTGTTGAGTCAATGTTTAACGAAGCTTTAGTTCTGTTCATCGTGTTTCTAATCTTTAAGGTACCGCTTGGACTGCTGGTACTGATACAGGAGTGTGTGAACCACCTTGGGACTTGCGCCCCCAGATCGCTTGACCTTTGTGGTCACTGCCCTTGCTCTTGGTCGCTGCCCATGGCGCCTTGACCCCTCAACCAGATGTGTGTAGTACTGCTGTACTTCCGTCGGTCTTGTGCCTGTGCTGCGCCCTGTCCCCTCTGGTGCCCCTGCTGAGGAGTGGGACTACCTGGATGTGGATGTCCTGCGTCCTGCCCGCTCTGGTGCCGTCTGCATCACCTGCCAGCACTTCCGCTATGAGGTCGGCAGGCACTGCGTCACGGTGCTGACCTGTCCGATCCATCAGGGTCTGATTCCGCAGGGCGAGCACCTGACCAAAAGGTGCGCTCAGTGGGTCGCTCGGCGGGAGGTGGCGGTTGGGTGGTGCCCTGAGGCGGGGTGAGGCATCCTGAAGTCGAATGATGCGAAGTCGTTTTTCGCGTCCCCGACTCCTGAACGCACAGAACTCATATGCCGCTTATTTGGCGGGGTCTGCGTTGTTGGATGTGTTGTTGGAATCTTGTGTTGCTTCCCTTGAAATGACCTGCCTGGACTACCTTGGCGCTTATTTGGACGGACACCCTCTCCGCTTCCCTAGCTGTGGAACAGCAGCACCAGGCCGCGGTTGATCTGGTGAAATTCCCGTTCTTCGCGGCTGAGGTCCAGCC
>Ga0194130_10004980_pt1 | contig 16447 bp, 15 predicted proteins | sample TA2KigsurfametaG_FD_160084 | JGI IMG/M metagenome (GOLD analysis project Ga0194130, IMG submission 160084) | Freshwater microbial communities from Lake Tanganyika, Tanzania - TA2015050 Kigoma 12 surface | ecosystem: Environmental > Aquatic > Freshwater > Lake | place: Tanzania: Lake Tanganyika... | reverse complement strand
CGCTCATCCGGTTGTAGAACACGCCCTCGGGCGGCGGGCGCGTCAGGTCGAGCAGGCCGCGATCGAGGAACAGCTCCTCGAGGGGCGTCCCCAGCCGCGCGAACTGCGCGCGCAGCGGGTCGACCCAGGCGTCGTTCTCGTGGATGACATGGACCTTGCGCATCGGCCGGCTCCCCTTGGGAATGCGGCCGGAGGATGCGCGCGCGTGCCCCGCGCGCTCAAACCAGTTTGTCTTGCCGTCGCTTCAAGACTTGCTGAAGCGCGACGGGGACAGCGCGGCCTCGGTGACGCCGCGATCGGTGGCCATCGCAGGCAGCGCGCGGCGATCAACCAGCGCGGCGGCGCAAAGCGCCATGGCCGGCGTCGTCTGGAAGCCGTAGCCGCCCTGGCCGGCGAGCCAGAAGAAGCCCGGGACGACCGGGTCGTAGCCGACCACCGGCGTCTTGTCGGCGACGAAGCTGCGCAGGCCCGCCCAGCGATGCGCGATGCGCGCGACCGGGATGTCGGCCGCCTGCTGGATGCGATCGACGGCGATCGCGACGTCGATCTCGTCTGGCTGCGCGTCGCAGGGCTCGCTTGGCGTCTCGTCGGCGGGCGAGCAGAGCAGCTTCCCGGCATCGGGCTTGAAGTAGAAGCTCTCGTCCGCGGCGATCACCGAGGGCCAGGCCTCCGCGCCCATGCCCGGCGGCGGGTCGACGAGGAAGGCCGTGCGCCGCTTCGGCACGAGGCCGATCGGGCGCGCGCCGGCCATCGCGCCGATGGCGTCGCACCAGGCGCCGCCGGCATCGACGACCACGGGCGCGCGGATCGCGCCGGCGCGCGTCTCCAGCCGCCAGGCCTGGCCGTCATGGGAAAGGCCGTGCAGCCCGGCCTCCATGCGCACCTGCCCGCCCAGCTGGCGCAGCGCGCGCAGGAACCCCGCCAGCATGGCGTTGGTGTCGATGTCCATCGCGTCGGGCTCGACCACGCCGCCGCGCACCCAGTCGCGGCGCAGCGACGGCACGCGTGCCAGCGCCTCGGCGGCGGTGATCTCGCGCACGCTCGGCACGAGGCGCGCGCCCTCCTCGGCGAGGCCGGCGAGCAGCCCCTCCTGGCCCGCGGTCCCGACGAGCATCACGCCGCGCGGCGCGAGCAGCGCGTGCTCCGCGAACCCCGCGGGCGGCGACATGAGGAAGTCGCGGCTGGCGACCGAGAGGCCGCGCACCGTCGCGTTGCCATAGGTCTCGGAGAACAGGGCCGCCGAGCGGCCGGAGGTGTGGTAGCCGGCCTGCGCCTCGCGCTCGAGCAGCACGACCCTGTGCCGCGCGGCCATCGCCCAGGCTGCCGAGGCGCCGGCGATGCCCGCGCCGATGACCGCGATGTCGAAGCTCTCCATGGACGTCTCCCCGCCTGCAGCCCGGCGCATGCTGCGACGCTCCGTGCCGCGCCGCAATCCCTCGCCGCGCCCTGCCGCCCGTGCGCGTCGCGCATGGCCGGCGCGCGGCGCGCATGCGAGGATGCGCGCGTCCTTGAAGGGGAGGAAGCCGCGATGCGACGCAACAGGCTGCGCGAGAAGCTCGATGCCGCGGAGCCCACGCTGGGCACGCACCTGCTGTCCTGCTGGCCGACGCTGGTCGAGCTGGTCGGGCAGGCCGGCTGCTACGACTATGTCGAGTTCACCGCCGAGTACGCGCCCTTCGACCTGCATGACCTCGACAACCTGGGCCGTGCGCTCGAGCTCGCCGGGCTGGGCGGGATGATGAAGCACGAGCAGACGCAGTGGACGCACCAGGCGATGCGCTCGATCGGCTCGGGCTTCCAGTCCGCGCTCTTCGCCGACGTGCGCACGGTGGAGGACGCGCGCGCCTGCGTGTGCGCGGTGCGCGCCGAGGAGCCGCGCGCCGGCGGCCTGCAGGGCGTGGGCATGCGGCGCGACGTCGGCACGATGCGCGACGCGGGCTCGCCGGCCTTCGTGAAGGCGCTCGACGACGTCGTGGTCGCGATCATGGTCGAGAAGCGCCAATGCGTGGAGGACATCGAGGCGATCCTCTCCGTCCCCGGCATCGACATGGTGCAGTTCGGCCCGGCCGACTACGCGATGAGCATCGGGCGCACCGGCGAGTGGAGCCACCCGGAGGTGCGCGCCGCGGAGCGCCGCACGATCGAGGCCGCGCTCGCCCGCGGCATCCATCCGCGCGCCGAGATCTCGGAGCCCGCGCAGGCCGCGCGCTTCCTCGAGATGGGCGTGCGGCATTTCTGCATCGGCTGGGACGTCACGATCCTCAACGCGGCCTGGCGCGCGAATGGCGAGGGCATGCTCTCGATCCTCGCCGGCGCGGGCGGCGGGAAGGGGCGCGGCGGCGCGCGCAAGGCCGATGGCGCGCGGGCCAAGGGCAGGGCGGCGAAGCCTGCGAGGCGCGGCGGCAACTACCGCTGAGGCGCGCTGGCGGGAATGGGCGAGGCGCCCGGCGCGTTGGACCGGGCGAGCGAAGGAGGGATCGGATGGCTTCGAGGATGCATGCCACCGCGGCGCTGGCCGCGATCGCCATGGCGCTGGCCGCGGGCCTCGCCTCGGCGCAGGTGCCGCTGCCCAAGTCGGGCTCCTGCCCGTCGGGTTACCACACCAGCGGGAACTACTGCACGCCGTCCTCGGCGAATGCGCGCCCCGCGGTGCCCAAGACCGGCTCCTGCCCGTCGGGCTACCACACGAGCGGCGACTACTGCCTCGCGAGCAGCGCGAACGCGAAGACGGCGGTGCCCAAGGCCGGCTCCTGCCCGTCGGGCTACCATACCAGCGGCGGCTACTGCCTGAAGAACTGAGCGCGCGCGGCGCGCGAGGTTCAGCGCGCGAGGCGCGGCGCGGCCTCGGACAGGCGCGCCACCGCGCCATCGAGCGTGGCGTCGTTCTTGGCGAAGCAGAAGCGCACGACGCTGCGCATGCTGGCGTCGGCGTAGAAGGCGGAGACCGGGATCGCCGCGACGCCGGCCTCGGCGACGAGGCGGCGGCAGAACGCGGCGTCGTCGCGCAGCCCCATCGGCGCCAGGTCGACGTTCAGGAAATACGTGCCCTCGGTCGGCAGCGCCGCGAGGCCGGCCGCGCCGAGGCCCCGTGCGAGCCGGTCGCGCCGCGCCTGCAGGTCCTCGCGCATCGCCTCGAAATGCGCGGCGGGCTTGCCGAGCCCGTAGGCGACCGCCGACTGCAGGTTCGGCGGCGTCGTGAAGGTGATGTACTGGTGCGCCTTGGCGAGCACCTTGAGCAGCTCGGGCGCGGCGACGACGAAGCCGACCTTCCAACCGGTGAGGCAGAAGATCTTCCCCGCCGAGCCGATCTTCACGCCGCGCGCGCGCAGGTCGGGGATGGCGAGCACCGAGGTGTGGCGCCGTCCGTCGAAGACCACGTGCTCCCAGACCTCGTCGGCGACGACGATCGCGCGCGTGCCGGCCGTGGCGTCGGCGAGGAGCTGCAGCTCGGCCGGCCCGTAGACCGCGCCCGAGGGGTTCTGCGGGTTGTTGAGCAGGACGACGCGCGTGCGCGGCGTGATCGCCTCCGCCAGCTGCGCGGCGGTGAAGCGCCAGTCCGGCGGCGCCAGCTTGACGAAGCGCGGCACGCCGCCGGCGCGGCGCACCAGCGGCAGGTAGGCGTCGTAGGCCGGCTCGAAGAGCACGACCTCGTCGCCGGGCTCGACCAGCGCCAGCAGCGCGCCGGCCAGCGCCTCGGTGGCGCCGGACGTGACCATCACCTCGCGCGCGGCATCGACCTCGAGGCCCTGGTGGTCGAGGTAGTGGCGCGCCACGGCCTGGCGCAGCTCGGGCAGGCCGAGCATCGGCGGGTACTGGTTCCAGCCGGAGACGACGGCCTCGGCGGCCTTGCGGCGGACATCCTCCGGCCCGGGATCGTCGGGGAAGCCCTGGCCGAGGTTGATGGCCTGGTGCTCGCGCGCCAGGGCCGACATCTCCTCGAAGATGCTGACCGGCAGGCCGGCGAAGATCGGGTTCATGGGCTCGGCCTCGGGGGCGGTGGCGCGACGATGCGCGCGGCGATCGCGCGCACGACCGGCAGCACGACCAGGACGGCGGGGAAGGCGACGCTCCAGGACCACGCCCAGTTCGTCATCCACTTGGCGAGCAGGATGTCGGCGAGGCCGATCGAGCGCAGCGTCGAGATGCCGGAGACCATGCAGGACATGAGTCCGGACAGGAGCAGCGCGGTGACGACATGCGCGTAGCGGTGGGGGATGCGTGCCATGGCGACCGGGATGCTGCCTCAGTCTCCGCCGAATGGAAACGGGGCCGGGGCTCTCGCCCCGACCCCGTCGCCATCCCCTCGCGGGGCGCCGGCGTTCAGTCCGCCGACGAGTCCTGCCTCGGCTCGCGCGGCTCGCGCGGCTTGTCGAACTGCGCCGAGATGTCCTCGCCGGTCGCCTGGTCGACGCGCTTCATCGACAGCTTGACCTTGCCGCGGTCGTCGAAGCCGATGAGCTTCACCTTCACCTGGTCGCCGATCTTGACGACGTCGGTCGTCTTCTCGACGCGGCGCGGGGCCAGCTCCGAGATGTGGACGAGGCCGTCGCGGCTGCCCATGAAGTTGACGAAGGCGCCGAAGTCCATCGTCTTCACGACCTTGCCGGTGTAGATCGCGCCCATCTCGGGCTCGGCGACGATGCCCCTGATCCAGTCGATCGCCTGCTTCGCCTTCTCGCCGTCGGCCGAGGCGACCTTGATCGTGCCGTCGTCCTCGATGTCGATCTTGCAGCCGGTGACCTCGGTGATCTCGCGGATCACCTTGCCGCCGGTGCCGATGACCTCGCGAATCTTCTCCTTCGGGATGGAGAAGGTCGTGATCCGCGGCGCGTTGCGGCTGACCTCGCCGCGCGCCTCCGCCAGGCCCTTGGCCATCTCGCCGAGGATGTGCAGGCGGCCGTCGCGCGCCTGGCCCAGCGCGGTCTTCATGATCGCCTCGTTGATCGAGGTGATCTTGAGGTCCATCTGCAACGAGGTGACGCCCGTCTCGGTGCCCGCGACCTTGAAGTCCATGTCGCCGAGATGGTCCTCGTCGCCGAGGATGTCGGAGAGCACCGCGACGCCCTGGTCCTCCTTGATGAGGCCCATGGCGATGCCGGCCACGGGGCGCGCCAGCGGCACGCCCGCGTCCATCAGCGCCAGCGACGCGCCGCAGACCGTCGCCATCGAGGACGAGCCGTTCGACTCGGTGATCTCGGAGACGACGCGCAGCGTGTACGGGAACTTGTCCTTCGCCGGGAGTAGCGGATGGACCGCGCGCCAGGCGAGCTTGCCGTGCCCGACCTCGCGGCGGCCCGGCGAGCCCATGCGCCCGGTCTCGCCGACCGAGTACGGAGGGAAGTTGTAGTGGAGCAGGAAGTGCTCGCGGTACTCGCCCTCGAGCGCGTCGATGATCTGCTCGTCGTCGCCGGTGCCCAGCGTCGCCGTGACCAGCGCCTGCGTCTCGCCGCGGGTGAACAGCGCCGAGCCATGGGCGCGCGGCAGGATGCCGACCTCGGTCACGATCGGGCGGACGGTGCGCGTGTCGCGCCCGTCGATGCGCCGGCCGGTCTCGAGGATGTTGAGGCGGACGATTTCCGCCTCCAGCTCCTTGAACACGCCCGAGACGACGGCGAGCTCCGCGGGCTTGTCCGCGAACATCGCCTGCGCCTTCTTCTTGACCGCGCCGACGGCGTCGTGGCGCTCGCCCTTGGCGACGATGCGATAGGCCTGGGCCAGCTCGCCGCGCAGCGCCGACTTCAGCGCCGCGGTCACGCTCGCGACCTCGGGGGCCGGGGCGGGGACCTGGAACGGCTCCTTGGCGCAACGCTCGGCGAGGCTGATGATCGCGTCGATCACCGGCTGGAACTCGCGGTGGCCGAACATGACCGCCCCGAGCATGACCTCCTCGGATAGCTCCCTGGCCTCGGACTCGACCATCAGGACGCCGTCCTGCGTGCCGGCGACCACGAGGTCGAGCGACGAGGACGACGCCTCGTCCATCTGCGGGTTGAGCTTGTACTCGCCGTTGATGTAGCCGACGCGCGCCGCGCCGATCGGGCCCAGGAAGGGCACGCCGGAGATGGTGAGCGCGGCCGAGGCCGCGACCATCGCGACGATGTCGGGGTCGTTCTCCAGGTCGTGGCTCAGCACGGTGCAGATCACCTGCACCTCGTTGCGGAAGCCGTCGGCGAAGAGCGGGCGGATCGGGCGGTCGATCAGGCGGGAGGTCAGGACCTCCTTCTCCGTCGGGCGGCCCTCGCGCTTGAAGAAGCCGCCGGGGATCTTGCCCGCGGCGAAGGTCTTCTCCTGGTAGTGGACGGTGAGCGGGAAGAAGTCGATGCCGGGCTTCGGGGCCTTGGCATAGACGACCGTGGCGAGCACGACCGTGTCGCCGTAGCGGGCGACGACGGCGCCGTCGGCCTGGCGGGCGATCTTGCCGGTCTCGAGCACGAGCTTGCGCCCGCCCCAGACCAGTTCCTTGCGATAGATGTCGAACATTTTCTCTTCCTTCGGACCTACGGACGGGACGCGCGACGTGCCTTCACGCGCGCGCGACGACGGGCGGGCGCCCGGATGGCGCCCTGGGACCCTTCGCCTCGATCAGCGACAGACGTTCATCGGACTGGGCCTCCGGGGGCGTAGGCAGGTCCCCCTCGGGCCGGGTGCTGCGGGGCGGAAGCGCGCGAGGCTGTCGACTTTTCCGATCCTTCGCGCGCGGCGCGTGCCGCCCCGTTGTCGGCCTTCGCGCGCCTCAGCGGCGCAGCTCGAGCCGGTCGACGAGCTTCTCGTAGCGCGTCGCGTCGACGCGCTTCAGGTAGTCGAGAAGCCGGCGCCGCTGGCCGACCATCATCAGCAGGCCGCGGCGCGAGTGGAAATCCTTGGCATGGGTGCCGAGATGCTCGCTCAGGTTCTTGATGCGCTCGGAGAGCAGGGCGACCTGCACTTCCGGCGAACCGGTGTCGCCCTCCTTCTGGGCGTAGAGCTTCACGATCTCGTTCTTGCGTTCCGGGGTAATCGACATCGCCAGAGCCTCCTTCATGTGTTGCGGTTGAACACGCGCAGCGGCCTCGCCTGCCCGTCCTCGATGCGCGCGAGCGCGACGAGGGCCCCGGCCTCGAGGACCGCGACGACGCGGCCCGGGGGCAGGGCGGACAGCTGGAGGGCTGCGCGCGGCAGCTGCACGGCCCGGCCGTGCCTGACGGCATCGGCCTCGGCCCCGGTCACGGCCAGCGCCGGGATGTCGTCCAGCGCGGTCTCGACCGGTTGCAGGTGAGCGCGGGGCTTGTAGCCCGGGGCCTCCAGGGTTTCCAGAGAAATCCCCCGGGACAGGTCGAAGGGCCCGACCTCCAGCCGCCTCAACGCGACGAGGTGGCCGCGCGTTCCCAGCCGCCGCGCGAGGTCGCGCCCGAGCGAGCGGACATAGGTCCCCTTGCCGCAGGCGATCTCGAAGCGCGCCCGGTCGGGCGTGATTATGCCAACCAGTTCAAGGGCATCGATGCGCACCCGCCGCGCCGGCAGGGCGAAGTCCTCGCCCGCCCGGGCGCGGCGATAGGCCGGCACGCCGTCCTGCTTGATGGCCGAATAGGGCGGCGGGACCTGCTCGATCTCGCCCAGGAAGGCGGGCAGCGCGGCCAGGATCGCGGCGTGGTCGGGGCGGATGTCCGAGCGCGCCACGACCTCGCCCTCGAGGTCGTCGGTGCTGCGCTCCTCGCCCCAAGCGACCTCGAAGGCGTAGCGCTTCGCCCCGTCCATGACATGGTCGACCAGCTTGGTCGCCTCGCCGAAGGCGATGACCAGGACGCCGGAGGCCAGCGGGTCGAGCGTGCCGCAATGCCCGGCCTTGGCGGCGCCCATGGCGCGGCGCGCCCGGCCCAGCGCCTGGGTCGAGGTCGGGCCGACCGGCTTGTCGAGGATCAGGAAGCCGTCGATCCGCTCGCCGCGGCGCTTCATCGTGCGCGCGGCCTCAGCCGAGGTCGCGCTTCACGGACCCGGAGCGCAGCAACGACTCGAGCCGCGCGCCCTCGTCGAAGGACCGGTCGAGCTCGAAATGCAGCTCCGGCGCGTGGCGCAGCTCGACCCGCCGCGCGACCTCGGAGCGCAGGAAGCCGCGCGCGCGGCGCAGCGCCGCGACGATCTCCTTCGCGTCCCCGCCGCCCAGCGGCAGGACGAAGGCGGAGGCGTGCTTGAGGTCCGGCGATGCGCGCACCTCGCTGACCGTGATGCTGGCGCCGGACAGCGCCGGGTCGCGCAGGTGCCCCTCCACCAGCGCCTCGATGAGCGCGCGGCGGACGAGCTCGCCGGCGCGCAGCTGGCGCGTCGAGGGCGGCTTCGGGCCGCCCGGCCTGCCTGGGCCGCCTGGCGTCACAGCGCGCGCGCCACTTCCTCGATCTCGAAGGCCTCGATCACGTCGCCGGGACGGATGTCCTGGTAGTTCTCGAACGCCATGCCGCACTCGTAGCCGGACTGGACCTCGCGGACCTCGTCCTTGAAGCGGCGCAGCGTCTTGAGCGTGCCCTCGTGGATGACGACGTTGTCGCGCAGCAGGCGCACCTTGGCGCCGCGCTTGACCATGCCCTCGGTGACCATGCAGCCGGCGACCTTGCCGGACCTGGACACGTCGAAAACCTGCCGGATCTCGGCGTTGCCGAGGAACTTCTCGCGCAGCGTCGGGGCCAGCATGCCGCTGAGCGCGGCCTTTATGTCGTCGATGATGTTGTAGATGATCGAGTAGTAGCGGATCTCGACGCCGTCGCGCTTGGCGATGTCGCGGGCCTGCGCCGTCGCGCGCACGTTGAAGCCAACGATGATGCCGCTAGACGCCTTGGCCAGCGCCACGTCGCCCTCGGTGATCGCGCCGACCGCGCCGTGCAGCATGCGCGTCTTCACCTCGTCGGTGCCGAGCTTGCCGATCGAGGCGGCGACCGCCTCCACCGAGCCCTGCACGTCCGCCTTGACGACGACGCCCAGTTCCTTCGCGGCGCCTTCCTGGATGCGCGAGAACATGTCGGCGAGCGTGCCGCGCCCCATCGCCGCGGCGCGCGCGTCGCGCGCGCGCTTCTGGCGGAAGGACGTGATCTCGCGCGCCCGCGCCTCGGACTCGACGACCGCGAAGTCGTCGCCCGCGGACGGCGTGCCGTCGAGGCCGAGCACCTCGACCGGCATCGACGGGCCGGCCTCGCGGATCGCCGCGCCGTTGTGGTCGACCAGCGCGCGCACCTTGCCCCATTCGGAGCCGGCGACGACGATGTCGCCGACGCGCAGCGTGCCCTTCTGCACCAGCACCGTGGCGACGACGCCGCGGCCGCGGTCGAGCTTCGCCTCGACGACGGCGCCGGCGGCGGCGCGCTCCGGGTTGGCCCTGAGGTCGAGCACCTCGGCCTGGAGCAGGATCGCGTCCTCGAGCTTGTCGAGGTTGGTCTTCTTGAGCGCCGACACCTCGACGGCGAGCACGTCGCCGCCATAGCCCTCGAGCGCGACGTCGTGCTGCAGCAGGTCGAGGCGGACCTTGTCCGGGTTGCCGCCCGGCTTGTCGATCTTGTTGATCGCCACGATCAGCGGCACCTCGGCCGCCTTCGCGTGGCTGATCGCCTCGATCGTCTGCGGCTGGATGCCGTCGTCGGCGGCCACGACCAGCACGACGATGTCCGTGACCGAGGCGCCGCGCGCGCGCATCGCGGTGAAGGCCTCGTGGCCGGGCGTGTCGAGGAAGGTGATGCGCCTGCCGGCCTTCGTCTCGATCTGGTACGCGCCGATGTGCTGGGTGATGCCGCCGGCCTCGTGCGCGGCGACGTCGGTCTGGCGCAGCGCGTCGAGCAGCGACGTCTTGCCGTGGTCGACATGGCCCATGATCGTCACGACCGGCGCGCGCGGCAGCGCCGCGTCGTCGCTGTCGTCGCCCATGCCGATGCCGATCTCGACGTCGGACTCCGCGACGCGCTTGAACTTGTGGCCGAACTCGCCGACCACGAGTTCCGCCGTGTCGGCGTCGATCGTCTGGTTGATGGTCGCCATGACGCCCATCTTCATCAGCGTCTTGACGACGTCGGCGCCGCGCTCGGCCATGCGGTTGGCGAGTTCCTGCACGGTGATCGCCTCGGGGATGACGACCTCGCGCACGATCTTGGCCTGCGCCATGCCGCCGCCGGACACCCCCTGGCGGTCCTTGGCCGCGCGCCGCTTGATCGCGGCGAGCGAGCGGGCGCGGAACTGGTTGTCGTCGGACAGCGCCTGCTGCAGCGACACCTTGCCCATCGGGCGGCGCTTGTCGTCGGTGCGCTTGAGGCCGAGCGTCGGCTTGCGGGGCGGGATGACCGGCATGCCCGGGCGGCGCGGCCGCGGCTTGTCGTCGTCCTCCTCGGCCGGGGCGGCGCCCGCGGTGCCGAGCTTGGCGACGGCGGCCCTGGCGGTCGCGTCGGCGGTCTTTCGGCGCTGCGCGTCCTCCTCGGTCTGCTTGCGGCGCGCCTCCTCGTCGGCCTTGCGCTTCTCGTCCTCGGCCTTGGCGCGCAGCGCGGCATCGACGCGCTGGCGATCCTCGTCCGCGGTCCTGCGGCGCGCCTCGTCCTCGGCGCGGCGGCGCGCCTCGTCGTCGGCGGCGCGGGCGGATTCGGTGTCCTCGCGGCGGCGCAGCTCCTCGACGCGCTGCTGCTGCTGCTGGGTCTTGAGCGCGCGCTGGCGGGCTGCGCGCTCCTCCTCGGTGAGCACGCGCAGCACGGCGGGCTTGCCCGGCATGACGGGCCGCTGCGGCGGGATGGGCGCGGACCGCGCCGGTTCGGCGGGCCGCGGCGCGGGTGCGGCGGCGGCAGGCGCAGCGGCGGGTGCGGCAGGCGCGGCCGGTGCCACGGCTGGGGGCGCGGCCGGTGGCTCGGCCCGCGCGGCAGGCGCGACCGGGGCGCCAATGATGCGCTTCTTCTTCACCTCGACCTGCACGGTCTTGGTGCGCCCGTGCGGAAAGCTCTGGCGCACCTGGCCGGCATCGCCGGCGCCGCCACGCAGATCCAGGCGCGCGCCTGGCCTGGCGAGGCCAAGGCCAAGGCGCTTCTTGCTGTCGGGTTCCTTGCTGTCGGTCATCGTCGGTCCGATCGGGTCTGTGTTCTTCGGTTTCGGTTGATCAGTGGGCGGTCGCGGCGGGGCCGCGGAATCCGGCGAGGCGGGCATGCTCGGCGGCGAGCCGCGCGGCCCAGCCCCGGTCGACGATGCCCGCGTGGACGAGGACGTCGCGCCCGAAGGCCTGGCCGAGCTCGTCGCGCGTGAGCAGCGCCAGGCGCGGGATGTCCGGCCCGGCGAGGCGCGCGTCCTCGGAGGGGCTTGCGTCGGCGGCGGAGACGATGGCCACGAGCGTGCCGCGGCCCAGCGCCGCGCGCGTCTTCTCGAAGCCGGCGACCGCCGCGCCGGCGCGGCGCGCGAGGCCCAGCCAGTCGACGATCCGCCGCGCCAGCGCCGCCTCGACGCGGTCGGCGAGGTCCGGCGCGACGCGCAGCTTCTGGCGCGCGGCGCGGCTGAACGCGTTGCGCTCGACCGCGGTGGCGACCGCCGCGCGCGTCGCGCTGGTCCACAGGCCGCGGCCAGGCAGGGTGCCCGCGATGTCGGGGACGAGGCCCAGCTCGGGGTCCGGCGCGACGACGAAGCGCAGCATCGCCTCGCGCGGACGCACCTCGCCGGTGGCGAGGCAGCGGCGTTCGCCCTCGGCCATCGGCGTCGCGTCGTCCAGCGCTTCGGCGAGCTGCGTCATCGCGTCAGTTCTTCCCCTCTTCGGTGAACCAGTGCTCGCGCGCCTTCATGATGATCGCGTTGGCGGTGTCGGTGTCCATCTCGCCGGAGCCCAGGATCTCCACCAGCTCGTCGCCGGCGAGGTCGCCCAGGTCGTCGAGCGTCTTCACGCCCTTCTCGCCCAGCGCCACCAGCATCCCCGGGGTCAGGCCGTCGATCGCGGCCACGTCGTCGCCGACGCCGAGCTCGCGGCGCTTCGCGTCGTATTCCGCGTCGCGCTTCTCGACCCAGGCCGCGGCGCGGGCCTGCAGCTCCTCGGCGATCGCCTCGTCGAAGCCCTCGATCGCGCCGAGCTCGTCGACCCCGACGGAGGCGACCTCCTCCACGCGCGTGAAGCCCTCGGTCACCAGCAGCCCGGCGATGACGTCGTCGACGTCGAGCGCCTCGACGAAGAGCGCCGAGCGGGTGCGGAACTCCTCCTGACGGCGCTCGGATTCCTCGGCCTCGGTCAGGATGTCGATCGCCCAGCCCGTCAGCATCGAGGCGAGGCGCACGTTCTGGCCGCGGCGGCCGATCGCGAGCGACAGCTGCTCGTCCGGCACCACGACCTCGATGCGGTGGTCGTCCTCGTCGAGCACGACCTTGGCCACCTCGGCCGGCGCGAGCGCGTTGACGACGAAGGTCGCGGTGTCGGGCGACCAGGGGATGATGTCGATCTTCTCGCCCTGGATCTCCTGCACGACGGCCTGCACGCGGCTGCCGCGCATGCCGACGCAGGCGCCGACCGGGTCGATCGAGGAATCGTTCGACACCACGCCGATCTTGGCGCGGCTGCCGGGGTCGCGCGCGACCGACTTGATCTCGATGATGCCGTCGTAGATCTCCGGCACTTCCTGCGCGAAGAGCTTGGCGACGAACTGCGGATGCGTGCGCGACAGGAAGATCTGCGGCCCGCGGGCCTCCTTGCGCACGTCGTAGATGTAGGCGCGCACGCGGTCGGAGACCTTGAAGGTCTCGCGCGGGATCGTCTCGTCGCGGCGCAGCACCGCCTCGGCGCGGCCGAGGTCGACGGTGACGTTGCCGAACTCCACGCGCTTGACGATGCCGTTGACGATCTCGCCGACGCGGTCCTTGTACTCGTTGAACTGGCGCTCGCGCTCGGCGTCGCGCACGCGCTGCACGATCACCTGCTTCGCCGTCTGCGCGTTGATGCGGCCGAGGTCGATCGCCGGCAGCGCGTCGGTCAGGAAGTCGCCGACCTTGGCGTCGGGATGGATGTCCTGCGCCGCCTCGAGGCTGATCTGCGTGAACTCGTTCTCCACCGGCTCGGCGACCAGGCGGTAGCGGAAGAGCTGCGTCTCGCCCGTCGTGCGGTCGATGGTGGCGCGGATGTCGTGCTCCGGCCCGTACTTGGCCTTCGCCGCCTTCTGCAGCGCCATCTCCATCGCCTCGAGCACCTGCTCGCGGTCGATCGACTTCTCGCGTGCGACCACGTCTGCGGCCTGCAGCATCTCGATGCGGTTGTATGCGGTCTTGGTCTCGGCCATGGCGGCTAGGTCCCTTGGGGTTGGGCTCAGTGCGTGACTTTCCCGGCCTGCGCCGCGCGGATCAGCTCGTCCGTGAGGACGAGCTTGGCGCGCGTGATGGCCGGGATGGGAAGCTCGACCTCGCCGGTCTCGGTGGCGAGGAGGAGCGTCGTCTCGGTGGCGGACAGGATGCGGCCGGTGAAGCGGCGCTGGCCGGCGACCGGCTCGCGGCACTCCATCTTGGCGACATGGCCGGCGAAGCGCGCGTAGTCGGCGGCCTTGACCAGCGGGCGGTCGATGCCGGGGGAGCTGACCTCGAGCGTGTAGGCCTCGGGCAGCGGGTCCTCGACGTCGAGCTTGGCGGAGATCGCGCGGCTGATCGCCTCGCAGTCCTCGACGGTCATGGGGGCGCGGTCGACGCGCTCGGCCATCACCTGCAGCGTCGGGCGATGGCGGCCGGAGACGACGACGCGCACGAGCTCGTAGCCCAGCCCCTCGACGGTCGGCTGGATGAGTGACTCGAGTGTCGCCTGGCGTTGGTCCATGCGCCTTGAACCTGGTTCCCCGGCTCGGGTTGCGGCGCCCCGGCACGTGCCTGCCGGCGCGCAAACAAAAAAGCCGGCCGCTTCGGCCAGCTTTCTTTTTCTTGCAGCGCCGGCCTTCCACGAGGCCTTGGCGTTATTGGCGCGGACTATACGCAGGAAGCTCCGGCAGGCAAGGGGATTCCGGGATGGCGGGCCGGGGGGCGGCGCCGTGCCGCCCCCGCCGCCTCAGGCATTCGCCGCCGACCAGGCGGCGTGCCAGTCCTTGAACAGGCGCAGCTGCGCCTCGGCGTAGCGCTTCTGGCTCGCCGAGAGCTCGTCGGTGGCGTTGAAGTTGAGCTCGTACTCGCGGTGCCCCTCGAGGACGAGCAGGTACTTGTAGAACAGGACCAGGTCCGCGCCCTCGTCGAAGGACGAGAGCACGCCCAGCGCCTCCTCGAGCTCGCGCGCCTTGCGCCGCGCATGGGCGTCGCCCGCGGCCGCCGCCTCGCAGAGCGAGACCAGCTGCAGCACCTCGCGCGGCAGCACGTTGCCGATGCCGGTGATCGCGCCCACGGCGCCGCAGTTCACGAAGCCGTGGAAGACCTGCGTGTCGACGCCGACCAGCAGCGCCAGCGACGCATCGCGGCTCGTGATGTGCTCGGCCGCGTAGCGCAGCGCCGCGGCGCCGCCGAACTCCTTGAAGCCGACCAGGTTGGCGTGGCGCTCGCGCAGGCGGAAGAACAGGTCGGCCTTGGTCTCGTAGCCGTAGTAGGGGCTGTTGTAGATCACCGCCGGCAGCCCGCCCGCGGCCTCGAGGATCGCCTCGAAATGCGCCTGCTGGGCGGCGGCGGAGGGGCCGCGCGACAGCACGCGCGGGATCACCATCAGCCCGCGCGCCCCGGCCTTGCGCGCATGCGCGGCCAGCGCCGCGGCGCGCGCCGGGTTCTGCGCCCCGGTGCCGACGATGACGGGCACGCCCGCCGCGACCAGGCGCTCGACGCCCTGCATGCGCTGCTCGTCGGTGAGCAGCGGCCAGTCGCCCATCGAGCCGCAATACACGACCGCCGACATGCCGGCGTCGACCAGCGCGCGGCCGCGCCGCGCCAGGGCGTCGAAATCCGGGCTCCGGTCGGGCCGGCACGGCGTCATGAGGGCGGGAATGGTTCCCCGGAACACGTTGGTGGTCATCTGCGTCGCTCCCCGTGCCGCGCGCGCCACGACGGCGCCGCCCCGGCCTCTTCGGCCGCAAGGGTTAGACCGCCCGGCCCCGCGCCGCAAGCCGCGCGCCGCGCTTGCGCCGCGCCGGATTCTTCTTCGCGGCCTTCCTCGCCACGGCCTTCGCGCCATGCGGCTTCGCCCCATGCGGCTTGGCGAGGCGGCCCACGACGTGGAGATGCGCCGTGGTCACGATGTTGCGCAGGTGGTAGCGCACCTGCTCGGTGATCTCGTGGATGCCGGCGCGCGACCAGACGAGGCGCACCACGAAGAGCGTCCTGCCCCGCGCCGGCGCGTCGCGGACGACGTTCACATGGTAGACCGTGAATTCCTGGGTGTTCGTCGAGTTCTCGTTCGCGCAGAACGCCGTGATCACGGGGTCCCCGAGCAGCGACGGGAGGGAGAAGGCGCAGCTGCGCACATGCGCGTCCGTCTCCTCCGTGGCGTTGCCGCGCGCCGCCAGCAGGACGGTTTCGCCGTCGCCGACGACATGGACCTCCGGGAAACCCTTGGGCGCATCCTTCCTGCCTGCCATGCATTCCTCCATCCGATCGACGCTTCCGGGCGTGGAAATCTCGCCCCGGGCGAAGGATGCGACGAGTCCCGGCCGCGGAGGCCGCCTTTCTCAGGGGCCCGCGCGCTCCAGCGCCCGGCGCACATGCTCCGGGTCGCGTGCGATCACGGCCAGGTAGGCGCGGGCGGGCTGGTCGGGTTGCGTGCGCCCCTGCTCCCAGTCCCGCAGCGTGCCGAGCGGGATGCGGTATCGCAGCGCGAATTCCTCCTGCGTCAGCCCCAGCGCGCGGCGCAGCGTCCGCACCCGCGGCACGGGCTTCATGCGGGCGAGCACGCCCTGCGTCAGCGGCAGATTGTCCGCGTCCGCCTTCGCGGCGGCGAGGACCTCGTCCTCGGCCATGGGCCGCGGTCCCGCCCGCCCGCCGCGGGCGGGGCCGGGCCGCGACGCGCCGTCACGCGCCGTTTTCGCGGAAATAGATGTCCTGCTCATTCCTCGTTGCCCTGCGCGCCGAGATCAGCCGCACCCGGTCGCCGCGTTCCACATGGACGACCACGAGCAGCGTCCCCTCCGCCATCCCGAGAAGGACCATGCGCGCCTTGCCGTGGTGCTCCCGGTAGTCAGCCACTCGACCGCGAACATGTCGCGGAACGCCGACGTCGCGAAATCGAGGCCGACGCCGTGCTTGCGACGGTTGGCGGCGGCCTTCGCCGCGTCCCACTCGAACTCCGCCCTGAGTACTGGTTTTCCGTATCTCCGTCAACGCACGGGCGGGACGTCGCGACAGGCTCCGGTGCTGGACGGCCGCGCCATCGCCTCGCCCGGACATGGCTTGGCTACGACGCACGCGCATCGCCGCGCGACATTCCGGAAGCAACCGGGGACGGAGCCCGGCTTACCTCGCTCGCGGGACTACCTGCTCGGCGTAATCCGGGCTCCGTCCCCGTTCTCTTGGTCCGGAACGCCAGGCCCGGGGAGGTTCT
>Ga0194130_10004978_pt1 | contig 16448 bp, 15 predicted proteins | sample TA2KigsurfametaG_FD_160084 | JGI IMG/M metagenome (GOLD analysis project Ga0194130, IMG submission 160084) | Freshwater microbial communities from Lake Tanganyika, Tanzania - TA2015050 Kigoma 12 surface | ecosystem: Environmental > Aquatic > Freshwater > Lake | place: Tanzania: Lake Tanganyika... | reverse complement strand
CAACAATTTGACGCCATTTGTACATCGCGATGCGCGTTTCTTTTCAATAACTATACCGATATTTTCAATAAGTTGAAAAAGGATGAAATCGATCTGGGAATTCTTTCCAAGTTACTGTTTGTATTGAAGCTTATTGAAACTGGAAAACTAGACCAGCACGAAGGGTCATACGAGGTAGGTAAACTGTTAAAACAAATATATGTAGATAGTGCACTGCGCAAAGCTGAGCACTTGGATAAACAGCGTGAAAAAAATGAAAAAAATAGTAAGGCTTCTTCCAAAACCAAAGGTAGTGTTCTACATCCACCTAAAAACATATCATGGGATCAGTATAAAAAAACCCATGTAAATTCAAATAATTGAATAAATGAATTTAAACAATGAGTTTAATTATTTAATAACTAAAAAGTAAAATAATTAAGTTTTTAAGATACAACTACATGACAGACCAAAATTATTCCCTATGCATTGGCATGTGCATTTATGATAATAAATATGGAGTCTCCTATTTATTTTCCAATTTGAAAAGAATATACGAATCGGGTATTTTTTCAACGCTTCGATTTGTGTTTATTTATGAAGAAAGGGATCCGAGTCTCTCAAATATGAAACGAATGATTTCTGACTTTTCCGAAACAGTTAATACCTCGGTTGTTGAAATCATTAAAAACCGTTATGATTGGGAACCTGTAAGACAACGAAATATTGGACATGCTCGCAACAGTTTTCTCGAGCATCTTAAAGAACTTCGTACAAGCAACTGTGTATTCTCTCATTTCGCGTTTATGGATTTCAATGAATATGCTTGTATAGGTCCTATAAACACGATGGTTTTGCAAGATGTAATGTCACTTAGTAGAGATTGGGATTGTGTATCATTTTTAAGAGAAGCTGCGTACTATGACTTGTGGGCTCTGTCATTTGATCCATACATTCACAGTTTTTTTCATTTTAAACGCGCTTGGTATGAGGTAGTAGATCGGATGCGCAAAATGTTTGATAAGATCGTTTTTCGCGCGGTTTCTCGCGGAGATAAATTTCTTCCAGTATACTCCGCATTTAACGGGTTTGCAATTTATAGATGCTCGATTTATCTATCAGATAAAGAACCTTGTATTAAATACAGCGATGAAATTAATACCGAGTTTTATCCTAAACGCGTTTTTGAGAATCAGCTTTATTTCGCAGACTCTCAAATTGACGGTCGGAAAAATGATGATTGCGAACATCGATACTTTCATCTAGCATCCTTACAGCCGCCCCATAATGCGCGAATATACATTTATTTGAAAAGCTTATTCAAAAAAATGCCGAAAAACGTAATTTTGCCATATGTCCCAAGAGCCGATGTTTAATTCGAGTCATTATTTTGTTGACTGTAAATAAATTATAAATCAAGTAATAAACACCTAAACGCAAATAGTTGAAGATATTTTATATTTTTGTAATTAATATTTCGTATTTCGTATTTCGTATTTTAATGGTTGAACATAAACATAACTTTACCATTCATGAAGATGTCATAAAAAAATTAAACCAATTTATTATAAATAAAAAAATACCGAATATAATATTTCACGGATCGAATGGATGTGGTAAAAATACGATTTTATCAAACTTTATTTCGTCGATTTACAATAACACCCGATCCGTAATAAAAACTCACGTCATGAGAGTGAATTGCGCATACGGAAGAGGGATTCGATTCATTCGGGAAGATTTGAAATATTTCGCAAAGTCAAATTTGGACACAGTTAATGGTGAAATGTTTAAATCGATTGTACTTCTTAATGCAGATAAACTAACAATTGATGCACAGTCGGCATTAAGAAGATGTATTGAACTGTTTTGTCACTCGACTCGATTTTTTATCGTAGTCGAAGATAAAAATAAATTACTCAAGCCTATCCTTTCGCGATTTTGTGAAATCTATATCCCAGATTATACGGTTCGTTCGAAAACAAAATCAACTACAACAACTATAAACCTACACGCGTTGCATAATGAAAATATACTAGGATTTAAAAAACATCACTCGTGTCGATTAGTGTCTCTTAAAAAAATATTGGAAACTAATGGAATTTCATCTTCATCTTCATCTTCGTATTCGTGTAATATTTCTTACGTAAAGCTAGTCGACCTTTCTGAGACGCTTGTTGAAAATGGCTACAGTGCAAATGATATTATCCAACTGCTTGAAAAGAATAGTCATTTCAATAACGGAGTTTCAGACGACGAAGAATTATTTAGAACGCATGAACTTCTTTTAGCGTTTAACTGTGTAAAACGCGAATTTAGAAACGAAAAACTTCTTGTACTCTTTGTTCTTTATTTTATTGTGTTTCGTTCAGAAATGGACTTAAAAAATATAACGTTCATTTAAAAAGTTATAAATTATTTTATTACTATTTTAATTGGTTTCATTATTTTTATTTTCATTATGGACGACTATTCAATTTCAAATTTATATGAGTCTAGGAACGAGTTTGCAGCAAGACTTGTAAACTTACTTACACCTCAAATGATTTACGGATTTCAAACCATGTTTGACGAGGCGTGGAAACTTTGTGCTGAGAATGACGAGAAAGATAAGTATCTAATGACGTTTCAAAACTTTCTGTCGCGCGTTCCTAAATGGAACTCTACAATTATTGGAAAAGAATATGACCGAATCAAAGAAGCAAGTTCATGTAACTATATGGAAGATTTGATTGCGTGTGTTCATGTTGTACAACTTAAAAGTTTAACATGTATGCGCGTAGGTATGAAAAATAAAAAAATAAACGTTGACGTGCCAAAGGCTACTGACTTTATTCACAACGCGTACATTCATGCAGCTCGAAAACTATACAGTAATATGTATTTATACGAAAAAAATACAAATTCATTAACGGTCCAACGAAACCGACGAGAGATTGAATTAATCATAAAAGAGTGTATACTGAATGCCATGCGTGACTCTATTCCAATCGAAAAATTAATTCGAAGTTACATGGATCCAACAATCGAAGAGGATGTTGAAGTAACTGAAGAAACCAATATCGTTGGCGAAGAGCCTATTATTGAGTCGACCAACTCAAATTCAGGCATAGACATAACCGAGCCCATGCCAGAGTTAGCGCCTTCAAAGACAATATCCAAAACACATACACATGATTCCGATGAAGCGAATTCGAATTCAGAGAAGGTTTCTATTTTAGAAGAGTTGGAGCGCGAAAAAATGAAGACGGCCGAAGCGAAGGAGTTAGAATCAATGCGAGAAATTCTTGCCGATGTACAGTCAAATGAACCCTCCCCATCATCGGAAGTGAAATTTAGCGATAACATCAAAGTAACATCACTAGAATCACCATATCCAGAAGAAGAACGAGATAGCCGCCGAGGATATTACGAAGATGGAGATGGAGATGGAGATGGAGATGGAGACGATGACTATACCAGTGGTCAGTCCGGAATTCAAATCGGCGAAAATGTAAATCTGGATATTGGGGCGGAAACCATCATTGATGGAGATAGTGTAAATATTTTAGACGACATTCAAGTTCTTTCATAATAAACCACCGTCCATCTCATATCTATCGAAATGGTTATTTATTAATCAATTCTTTTTTTCACACATTTGTTATCGACTGTAAATGTTGGTTCTTTTTCATTCACTGGGATTATTTTTAAAACACATTTTGAATTTTCACCGTACAATGGTTCGGTGCATCCCATTTCCTTCTTTTTACTTTTATTTTTTCGAGTTTGACTACGCGGTTTATCAACATTTTTAAATACATTGAAGTTAAACACTTTTTTGGTATCATCGTTTACAGTGCATCTTGACCGAAAATGTTCATATCGTTCTCGAACATCGCAGTATGTTAATTTACTTTTTTTACCAAGCAATCTATTGACAATTTCATGTAGTCGATACACGTATCGCGAAAAAGTGTCGCGATTTTTCATATGACACATTTGTAAAGGAAATGTTTTATAATTTTTATGTAAATTTTGACGACAATATTTGCATGGTAAAACATGCTGTAGACTTAACATAAAGTTTCGATACTGTGTTTTTTGTTCGTGGGTTGGATGGGTGGGGTAGTTGAAACTCATCGTATGCAAAAAATGCCACATTCCTGGCCCCCACACAGTCGTTAACATACCATCATTACTTTCATAGTCCTTTTTTTTAAATGTTCTATACCTTTTTATTGTTTTTCTATTCGGCAAATTAACTTTATTTTCTTCCATAATACTTACTTTACTTACTTTACTATAATGTAGTTATTTTTATTTTCATTCATTTTTAAAAAATGAAATGTTTTGGTTTTTTGTATGTATGACGTATTAAGATATTAATAATATATAACAATAAATGAAAACAATAAATGAAACGTACCCTGAATACAATCCCCTTATCGAAACGCAAACATTTTATGTCTACCTTTTTTGTACCTAGAACCAACAATAAAAAACCACTAGTAAGCAAAAGTCCATTTGTGGGATATGAAACAGCTTATCGTAAACAAGTTTCAACTCCAGAGTCAAGTTGCGTTAATGAAAAAATTGACTCTAGTTCAAGCTCATCAAACCTAACACTTCCTGCATCAGTATCAAATCCATTTGCCATGTTTAAGTCTCACTCGTCGGCTACAAAAACGGAAACGCCCATAATGCCGCTACAGACGCTTGAGACATATAAGATCGCATTTGACGGATGCAGCAAAGGTAATCCGGGAAGGGCTGGGGCAGGAGCAGTTATTTATGAAGGGTCCACCGAAATATGGTCAGATTCAAGATATGTTGGCGACAAAGAAACAAACAATGTAGCGGAATATACAGGACTTATAATGGGTCTTCATGAAGCTCTGCGACGCAACATAGCACGAATACTGGTTCAGGGTGACAGTGAACTCATTATAAAGCAAATGAACGGGGTATACGCCGTAAAGTCGGAAAATATACGAAACTACCATGATACTGCAAAAAGCTTAGCTTCGCAGTTCAAATGGATTGAATTCAGGCACGTTTATCGAATCGACAATAAACGTGCTGACGAGTTATCAAATGAAGGTCTCAGTCGTCGCAACCGGAAAGCAGTATCGCCGGATAGTGTACCTGACCCTGAGATGGCAACAAAAGAGGACTAGTATTTGGAGAAATGGTTGATGAATATGGGATGTTTAACAACCTAGCAGACGGATCAAGTTCCTTGCAAAATGGATGCCTCCAAAAATAGGGTATAACACGATCCCTGCCAGGATATAGTCTATTAAATACTTTACGATAATAATAACTTTCTTTATCGTATGGTGTATTATGCACGAATTTGGTGCGTTCTACGCAATATTCTTGATCGCTGACTCTCGCATCAACATAATCGCGAATCATATCGATCCAAGTTCGAACAGGTTGGGCTTGGGAATCACGCGGGATTTGTGGATCGGTAGGAACTGGCTGAGCACTTACTCCATCACTGAATGCCTCTTTTCTTCGCCAAAGAACATCGCTTGGGAGAATTGCTTGGTCCTCGTCAAGTGCATCAAATGCGCAACGCAGTATAGATTTTTCCATAAAGGAGCCGGTATTAAAACGTTTATGTTTAGGATTTAATTGCATAACATACTCTACGAATGCTTTGTCTGCAAACGGAACTCTTGCTTCCAACCCACAGCCGCTTATACTTTTGTCAGAACGCAACAAATCGAAAAACCGAACATCACTAACCATGCGTTCATTTTCAGTTTCAAATTCAAAGTCTGTTTTGGCGTTACAAAACCCGCGGTATGATCCGAAGATTTCATCGGACATGTCTCCGCAATAAATAACAACATCATTTGTGCGGTCGGATTCTGCAATGTATTTAGAAATCAAATAGTTTCCTACCGATGCCCTGATTGTAGTTGTGTCATAACTTTCCGTTTGTTCAATTGTGGCATCTATCGCATTCAAAAAGTCGGACTCAGTTACACATACTTCATGATGCGTTGTACCCAAAAATTCGGATACACGTTTTGCCCAAAATAAGTCAACCGACCCTGACAACCCGATGCTGTATGTGTTAATACTAATACTACTTGTTGACTTGGATGCCGAAAATGATTTTTTTTTGCACAACTTACATATAATTGCGGTAACCAATGAACTGTCCAATCCACCTGACAATAATGCGCCAATCGGACGGTCGCTCATTAAACGTTTTGTTACCGCACATACAAGGAGTTCTCGAAGCTTTACAAGAGACACTTGTTCATTCTCATTATTTCTGTTCGCGGTTTTATTTTTTTCATTATTCGCACCAAACGTCATTGTTGTTTTCACATTAATGAGGTTTATCATATCCACTGAAACATGTTTGTAATATGCAAAATAATTCCCTCGATATATGCCATTATCATATTCAAAATAACACCCTGATGGAAACTGCGCAACGTGATGTGGGGCGCAATGAGACAATGCCTTCATTTCGCTTGCTACTGAAAACTGAGAAGGAGTCAATGACCCCGTATCATGTATGTTTATCTCGGTTCCGATAAATAAAGATCTTACTCCAAATGGATCACGTGCAACATAGGTTTTTTCTCTTGCGCCATCAAACAAAACAAGCGCAAAAACTCCATCAAGCGCATTAAGCGTAGCTTCCATTCCAATTCGCATGTATAAATGCAATATGACTTCACAATCAGAGTTACTTGTACATACCTTTTCCAGACTATACTCTTTAATAAGTTCTTTGAAGTTATAAATCTCGCCGTTGCATATAAGTTTGCATTGTCCAACTGTAAATGGCTGGTTTCCGTCAGAACCAAGTCCGTTTATTGCCAACCGATGAAATCCAAAAATGCACGAGACGTTTCCCGAATTTGAAATGTGTTTTTGAAATTGACTGTTATCAGGTCCGCGATGCTGGATTTTTGAAAAATCTGCAAATAGTTCTTTCGTTTTGTTTGTAGAAAGCGACTTAGAAACGGAATTAGAACTATTTGGATTTGGATGACAAGTGGATCTGGAAACAGTTTGATAATAAAAAATGCCACACATGTAATAATATGTAGATTCGGATTATTTGATACAATGATATACTGGTATTATGTTTAATATACTTTCAGTTAACTATATAAATGTATACAGCATATACATATTATACATAAATACATAAATACATATACATAATAATATACTCTTCAACGTTGAAATGAATAGTGACTTAAAAAGTAAACTAGAAAATGAAGGACAACAAAAGGTAGTGGAATTAATAAAAACAAATAATGTTAACGAAAAAACGCTTGTCAGCATTATTGAGAATGGAAATGAAGAATTAAAACAAACACATGGCAGAAATATGACATACTCTGAAATGAGATCAATTTATGGGTAAAATGTTATAACTATAGTTATACGCATATTCCATGCACATCTTGCGTATCAGTAGTGACTGATTCGCTTTCGCTATCAGCCGCGTCGTATACTGTATTAGTTATATTATTTATATTATTTATACCATCTAGACGCGGTCCACTAGCGTAATTTGGATAGTCGCAATATACATTTTTATTTTTATTTGGAGGGTCCGGGCGGTGATTTCCAAATTCGGATCCGTGTAAAAAACTTGCTGTTTTTTTTAACTGATTATAAGTCTGTATTGGACTTGAAATTTTCAATTCAACTGGTTGGCTTCTTTTGTATTCAGGATGGCGATCTGGGGGGTGAGATCGGGATCGATGGTCGAGATTACTTTGACTTTGACTTTGACTTTCACTTTGATTTTGATTTTGAATTTGAATTTGAATTTGACCTTCATCTGATAACTTGACATTTTCAGAGTTACTATGAGGCAATGTCGTTGTTGAAATTTCATGCAACTTGTTTCTATTTTTAATTTCATCAATAATTCTTTCTAGTCTGGAAATTTCATTTGACGTTTCCGACTTATTTGATATTCGAAGCTCGCGCTTATATTGACTTATTATCGAATTGTCCAATATTTCCGATACTTCTCTCAAATTTTTAAGTTTGATTCGCATAATGTCCATCATCATATTTGCATTTTTTCGAATTGAAGGGTCTAGAGATAATTCTAAACGTATTTCATTATGAATCTGATCGTATTGAATGTATGCAATTCGATGGTTTTCGCTTTTTTGGCTTATTTTTAAATAAGAAAAATAACTTTTCATAAGACTGGCGTATAAACTCATTCCTCCTAAAATGAGATGTATATATTCAAAATCCAATTTTAGCCCGGAAACGAATCCAATAACCGCAGTTATTGTGATAATTGGTAAGTTGAACATAACTTCACGTTTTCTAAATTTTTTATAGGCCATTAAATGCAGTCTAGAATACATTTGACATTCTTCGCCCTTTTCGCAAAGCACGTGATCTAGTTCAGGAGTGTATATTATTTCTCGGTCTTTTGATATTTCTACTGGCATTTAGTATTACGTACAATTAGAAAATACAAAAAATATAATAAATATTAAACTATAATTTTATTCCGTGTTTATATTATGTAAACGAAATAAATAATAAACAATGACTGGCCATGAAACCGCCCCTTTAAAGTTGATGGTACCATATAAATTTGCTACCCTTTTAATTATCGCTCATGGAGAAGACCTACGCACAAAGTTCGAAGATTTTTTTAAGGTTCCGAAAGTTTCACCATTTATGAGAGCGTTTAGTAAAGTTAAAGAAACATTGACGGCGGTTGCTCGGCCGTCACGCCATTATAAACTGACATTAAGTGGACTGACTGGAAATGTAACACAAGGATCGAGCACGTTAGACCGATTATATTTTGAAATACCAAGAATTTTAGCTCACGATAGAACTTTGTCTCCGCTTGAAAAACTACACGAGGTACAAAAAAAAGTGCGCCAGGATTTTGATTTTGAATATCACGAAGCTGTTCAACATAGAGGTCATAAACTCCATATTGACGAGACACCAAACGAGTATCAAAGAGAGCCGCTAGAAGAAAACGCGAATTGGGCTCCTCCTCCAACGAATATAAGGACTGACAGACAATATTATTTTACAGCAAATCCGTTTGGTGTTACTGATAGGCGTAGTGATGTACATGAAAAAAATGATTTTGGTTTATGGCTTGTAGACGCAAGCTTAGATATTGCAACCAGTATAGAAACCAGTACAGGTGAAAAATTGTTGCCGGGGTCTGGTAGCAATAATAGGCCAATTTCATTATTGTCCATGTTAGGCATACAATTAAGTACAGCAAGAACGCCAAATTCTGCTGATACGAGTGGAGCTACAAAAATATCACTTTTTACTATTATGATCCAGTTGATGAGTTTATGGGGAACTGATATTCATATCAATGTTATCGATATTACTTGTAGATACTTTAACTGGGATAAACATTTTCCTGGTATAAAAAAACAACATGACGAGGGCCAACGCATTTTTAAATTTGGAAAACGATTTCCACTGAGACTTGTTGGATATCCGTTTGAGAAGTTCGGTAAATGGAGTTCAGGTGAGATCGCATCTCCAACGGCACGTAACCACGACGACTATTTTCCAGAATATGTTGATGTAAATTCATCAACTCAAGTACCAGTAGAAGAATGGTATTATGATGGAAAGATAAGAATTGGAAATCAGGTGTATTCTTTGGAAAACCAAAGCGGTACCGTTTTGGTACATCCAACTCAAGTTGACCCAAAGGATTATGAAGTTGTTACTGTACAGATTAAAGGAAGCAAGCCCCTCCATTTAGATACGACAACATTTTTCCTCCCAAATACATTTAATGATGTCATAACCAATGGTAATGGTATTGAGACTACCCACGATATTAAGGTATTTTATGTTCAAAGGGATCCATTTTTCCTAATTGTAACACTAACACGTAAACCGACAGCTTTAGGAATTCAGTCTAGGTACACACCAGAAAATAATGCAGTAATTACAGCATATCTTAAATTCGAAGGTATCAATCCTACTAATAACACACGTTCATGGACAATGAATGAAAGTGTACTAACCGCACTTATTGCCCCACATACTCCCAGTTTTCGTACGGAAGCATTATTATCTAAAAAAAGACGTCATTCGTCACCGGAAGCATCATCTAAAAGACGACATTCTTCTTCGCCAACAAGTTCAGGAGGAAAAAATAAACGAAGAAAACCCCGCACACTAAAAAGAAAAAAAACGGTAAAAGGTAAGAAACCCTTCCGAAAATACTCTTTGAAAACGAAAACTATAAAATAATAAAAAAGGTAAAAAATACAAAATAAAAGTGTTAGTTTTACCATATACACAAAACCATTACAATTTTTGTGTATGTTTAAGATTTATTAGGCATGGCGTCATTAAGCTTTTTGAACCATTTGTCTAGCTAGTTAAACCACGTAATAACTGAGTATCTTGTTCCTTTGGTTACGGGCATTATTTCGTGCGGATACATAAAATTAGAAGGAAATAGAATGACTGAACCTTTTTTTAATTTAAAAATCAACTCTCTGTCAAAAAATGCAAACTCGCCGCCTTCATACGAGTCATTTAAATTGAACGACAACGATACAGACCTTGAAACCAACCTTCCGCTATCGGTATGCTGCTTGTAAAAGCCACCTTCTTTATATCGAAGCAAAGTATACCCAGTGTCATTACTTATATGATGCTTTAAAGAATCACAACAAGTAACATTAGTATCGTTAAGATACTTAGAAACTGCATATCCTGCTTTCTCAAATATAAAAGAGTCTATTTTTTTTCTAGCTGAATGGTTAATATCAACTGATGCCTTGGTTGATATTTCAATAATATCACAGTTTCTAACTTTATTATTCGTATAATCGTTTTTATTATTTATTAATCGTCCCGCTTCCCACTCATTTGAATGCATATATTCTGCAATAATGTTGTCGCAATTATCTTGGTCAATAATACCGTCATATACTTTTATAAAATCTTCTAGTTTTGATTTTGAGTTTTGTTTAGAATAAAAAAATGTTGATGACGACAACTGAAGATCCATATATTTATTAATATTTATTACATACAAGTCATTATTATCGTTTATCTTTAATTTGGTTTTGTATTAATTTTAAATTTGACTTTAAAATTAAAAGTAGCATTTTAATACATGATTGATACATATTTGATCAATATTCCGGCCAGTCATCGATATTCATGATTTGTTGTTTAGCACTACTAGAGAGGGTGCTTCTCTTGACTTCATATTTTGAAAAAAGTGGATTATTCAACTGTGCACTAGGAACATGTTTGTGTACCGTACGTGCAATCATTTTATATAGCTTGAAATCCGGATATCGTTCTTTCCCTGTAGACTTATAAAGTACATTTCGTCCTTTATCATCAGTAACCCACTCATTGATTAATGCAATGATTGGATTTGTTGCAATTAAATTGGTTACACGTTCAGATTTTAAATCGACTTTTGGATTGGAATCATATGTTGGAATAAAATAATCAAACATAGAACAAGCCAGTCTACATAAATCAAAACTAAGATTTGGTTCTAAAAGTTGTTTTTTTGAATTCATGTATGGTGGAAAATTATACTGAGTTGCGGCGTCACCTGATGAGTGAAAACTGTCACTACACATAACCACATTTTTAAACCGATAAACCGATCGACCAAAATCAATTATTTTAAAAATTTTCCCAAAGGTGGGAACCTTGTAGTGTTTTCCGCCATACGCATAGTAAATAAACTCTTTTTTAGTTTGATTAAACATGATATTGTTTGTATGAAGGTCATTGTGTGTAAACCAAAACATTTTTTGATATGCAATAAGTGTCATAATGACTTGCATTAAAATTGATGCCCATTCGTCAGTTGAAATAGCGACCGAACCTTCCATAAGGGAATCAAGTGTTTCTTCACATTCTTCCATAAAAATTGCATTAACTGGAAACTTTTCAATTTCAACATATATACCGTCATCATCATCATCATTATTATCGTCATCATCGTCATCATCATGATTATCGTTATCGTCATCATGATTTTCTCCATTAACACCAACATCTGCACGAGCCTCAGCATCTGCATCAGCCTCGGCATCAGCATCGATATGACTCTCGCAAGTATTTAGTACACTGCAAGTACTTGTGTTTGAGGATTCGGAGTCGTGAGAAGAAACTGACATCGAGTCGGACTCGTCATTACCATGTTCGCGTTCATCATTCATTTTTTCATCTTTGTTTAATTCGCAACTACGTTTATAAATGTCTTCAATTGGCTTGGTATAATCAAGATGGTCTCCACCGCCTTCATATGCAGTATCAGTAAATATTTTTTTAAGACCCATGTCATCAAACGTATCCAACTGAATATCAATACTATCTTCATCCTCCATACTATGGCTTATTTCTAGTTTCGGCTTGTACGCTCGTTCAGAATTATTACCTTTACCCAATCCAGTTTGAAGCGACATTTGCTCAAAGCTGTATTCATCCATTGTAAATAACTTTCCAAGATTTGAATTAAAAAACGGACACGAGCTAAAAAATTCAACATCGTCTGATATATCCACCTCAAACTGACGTTTATGTCCAATAAATGCGCCATAGTATTCAAGACCATGTACAAACTTATGGTGTTGTAATACTTTACTACTTAGATACGTGAAGAACCCATCCACATATGCTGAGTTATTTGTATCTACTACCTTTTCAAGTGCTTCATGTTTCTCTCCGGTATATTTTGGCAACTTCATTAATCGGTCATGGTCTATGTTACTATATTTGCCCGAAAGAAACCGTATGGGGTCAATTAGCGGAGAGTATTTCACAAATACATTTTTAAATTCGGATTGCGATTTTGGATTTGACGTGTCGACTACTTCTAAATCAATAAAGTGGGGATTATATTCAGGTTCAGATTCTTCTTCTTCATTTTCAGCGACCCCTTTAGAAAGTGGTAACACGACGGAGACTGGTTCGTATCTACTGTTCATCCCAATCGTATTATAATTTTTTTCATTTATATTTAAAAAATTATTGTAGATTGGTAAGTAACTTTGTATATTTTCAAGTCCGTGTATTGACGAGGTATCCTCTAAACTTTTCAAAAATGCCGATGATGTTTTTCTATAATAAAAGTCCATTTTTTAACAATGATGTAAATAGATAAATAAATAAATAGATAAAATTTGAAATGAATAATATTTGTACTATTTTTTATGTTTAATATATTTTTATGTCGATGTTTTAACGTAAAGCATTTTTTTTCAAAAACTTTGATAAGAATGATCCATTGAAATATTTTTTATGATAATGATGCGTTTTATTAAATGTATACTGGTGTCTTCCAATTGACTTTCGTACTTTCCAGCCAGAACTCATAGCACTTAGAACAAATTTCATAATTGCAACATTTTTAACTTCACCACTTTTAGCTGGATCGAATGAGGATTGTTCATTGTTACTATTTGTATTATTTGTATTCGCATTTGCACTCGTATTAGATGTTACAAACATGTCGCGATATTTATCAATATCGCTCTTTGATATGAGTTTCATTTCATCCAGCATATTATATATGCTATCATTGTCAGTTATAAAATATTTAAGCCTGGTTGAAATTTTTACAGTGTCGATATACATATAAATTTCAATTTCAAGTGTGTTCCTAAGAACGATAAGCTCTTTTATAGTATAGCCTGCCTCTAAAATCACATATACAAGTTCCATAATTTGTAATAGCATGAGTGTTACACGTTACTTTATTTTACTTTATTTTACTTTATTTTACTTATTAGGTTAAAGCTTAGAAAATGATTTTATAATATTAAACTCATTACTTTCGAGTTCTCATGCAAATCAAAAATCAAAAATAAAAAAAATCAAATATTCGATAAAAAGATTTAAGTAAATTCATGTAAAATCAACTATCTTACTATTCACCTACTAATTTTTTATTTTTAGAATGCCGTCTTTTAAACAAAAGTCGTCAAAAAAATTACTCACGGATACAAAAAATACAGTCACGCTTGATAGTATGCATAAAGAAAAACAAGCTGAGTTTCATTATATACAAACTGTAACTATTCCCAAATTAGAAGAAGAATTTGCCAAAAACAAGGAATGTTTAAAAGAAATGAACTGGTCAGCTGGACGGCCCAATTCAAAAAGTCGAACTCAGGACATGCTGGATGAAGTATATCGTCTGCGCGATCGAAACATTGAAATACGAGAATCCTTAAAAAAACATAAAGAATACATTAAAAATTATTATTTAACGAACAACAAGTATATATTTTCGTATTTTGAAGATAAAAAAGATATTTCCGACTCATATTCTAAAAACAATACTGGTCAGGGGCAGTTAAATGACAATGAAGACATAAATTTAAAAATAAAACTAAACGGACCAGTTGGAACTTCTTTGACAAAAAATCAAAGACTTCAAACATTTTTCAAAGTTCCAGTCGAACCCGACTCCGGCGTCGAACATCAAACAATGATATCTAAAGTGAAAATCAATGATACTGAGAATAGTACCAATACTGTCGACAATGAAAAGGGCGAACCTCGTGAAGAGGGAATGCCGTCTAACCCAAGTGGAACATATGTACCCAAGTTAACAAACTTACAGCATTATCTACGCAATACAGGAAAGGCTATTTTTGACTATGATAAATACGCGTTTCAATCTGATGTGTGCAGCTGGTGTAATAGTGGGGAGATGGTCGCGGTTGAAAGTGAAGGCATTCTTGTTTGCAATCGATGCTCTAATTTTACAGTTTACTACGTTGAATCAGATAAACCTTCATATAAAGAACCTCCCAAAGAAGCGTCGTTTTATGCATATCGCCGTATCAACCATTTTAGAGAGATTCTAGCGCAGGTACAGGCGAAAGAAACAACTCAAATTGATAGTTCAATTATTACTTCGATTAAAAATCAAATACGTAAAGAACGAATCACCCTGGACCAGTTTAGCGATACAAAGGCCAAAGAAATATTGAAAAAACTTGGATACAATAAATACTATGAACACATTCCATTTATTAAAGAAAAACTAGGTATCAAGCCACCAGTTATGAGTCCAGAACTCGAAGACACGTTGTGCAATCTATTTATGGAAACGCAAGGCCCTTATGCAAGGTTTTGTCCAGACGAACGAGTAAATTTTTTAAATTACTATTACACTATTTATAAACTGTGCGAACTATTAGGTCAAACTCAATATCTTCCATATTTCCCAATGTTAAAGGATCGCGATAAACGAATAGAACAAGACGAAATATGGAAAAAAATTTGTATGGAGTTGAATTGGGATTTTATTCCAACCCAGTAAGTTATTAACAAGAATATAACTACTCAAAAAAATTGTTTTATTTTCATTTATATAGTATGGGAGGTAATATAGGAAAAAATGTCTGACTGCGTTAGTAACTTTCACGAGCTTCAAAATCTTCATGCTCTTAAAAATGAACTTTCGTTCTTGAAAAAACAAATAAGCGCAATGCAAGATGAAATCAAAAAAGCCGAAGATGCGGTATATTTGAAATGTACTCATTCATGGGTGATAGATTGTTCAAATGTCGGAGAACATACTGAGCACGTGTGTACAATTTGTGGTCTGTCAAAACGGTCAAGATGATGGCTATGGGTTGTTTGTCACACCAGTTCACCTAAGTCGACTTAACGGTTCCCATTTTAATGTCACGGTGTTGTAAAACATATAGTGAGGATTCTTCCAAACATTGTGTGTATTTGATGGAATATACTCGTTACCCCAACATTCTTTGTCATGTTCTTGTGCAAAGTGAGCTAAGGTTTCGTATTCGGCAATATCAATTGACTGCGGTAAGTCGTACTCTATACTTGTTCTCATAATCGTATTTTTTTCTTTTTCATATCTACCGTGCCATGCATTTGACGATTCATATTCCGTTTCGGATGTTGGATCAACGCTTATGTGCATTAACTTTACGAGTCCGTCTGGTAAATAAAATTGTTGATTTCGTTTTCCAATACACCTGGACCCAGTTGTATGTTTACGATCATTTGAATCTGCTGATACAATGCTTCTTGGACTTTCATTACCTGAATTCATTGGCTGCACGGGTTCGGATTCGGGTTTTGGGTTTATAGCGTCTATCGTTGAACTTGAAGTTGAATTTGAAGTTGTTGAAATAAGATTTTCATATTTTTTTAAAAGGTCGTCTACCGCAGATGCGCTATAAAATCGTTCACCGTAGTGATACATAATTTTTATACCCGCATGCGTTGGATGAACTTGAGGGAATAGGCGAGTTATATCAAATTGTGAATACATAATTGGATAAGAATAGAAAAAATAGAAAAAATAAAAATAACACAAAAATTTTATAGTTATATATCTAACATATTTAATACGTTTTAAATATGTTAACTAATTATAGAATATAAAATGCAACAGCACCAACAAACTCGAAGACAGTTATCAAACATATATGTGTGTGGTAGAAAGT
>Ga0194130_10004977_pt1 | contig 16452 bp, 16 predicted proteins | sample TA2KigsurfametaG_FD_160084 | JGI IMG/M metagenome (GOLD analysis project Ga0194130, IMG submission 160084) | Freshwater microbial communities from Lake Tanganyika, Tanzania - TA2015050 Kigoma 12 surface | ecosystem: Environmental > Aquatic > Freshwater > Lake | place: Tanzania: Lake Tanganyika... | reverse complement strand
TTTTTGCACCTTTTTTCATTTTGGATATAATTTTTTTGGATATTTTTGTGTTTTTCTTTATTGAGTAAATATCTTTTAAAAAAAAATAAAGAAAATTTTTTTTTTATTTTTTTTTTTTTTAATATTGTAATTATCTATACCATGTGGAATAACAATAATTTTTCTATTTTTTTCAAGTCTTCTAATATTTTTTTTTTCTAATTTAGAATTAACCAAAATATAGTCTGACAATTTAAGAATATTTTTTTGATAAAGAAATAATGCAATTTTTTTTTTTAATTTTTTTATTGAAAGTGGTACAGGATCTAACATGCCATGAGGTGAGAATATTAATTTTTTTTTTAAAAATTTAGAAATTATAAAACATATTAAGTTTGAAAATGACCAACAACCATGAATGTGAACAATTTTACAATTAAAAATATTTTTAATTGTTTTAAAATTTATTTTTTTAAAAATATAAATTTTCAAACCCGTTGTCTTTAATTTTTTTTTAATTGGTATTATTGATTTTTCTAGTCCAAAGCTTTTTTTTTTATTTAAATCACTGCAAAAATAAATAATCATACTTTGACTATATTTTTATTATTGTTAAAGAACATTATTTAAATGATAAAAGAAATACTCAATAAATATATATTTTTATTATTTATTATATTTTTAGGTATATTCCTATCATCAATAAAAAAATACGGATCCGATATCGATACTGCCGCAATTTTAAAAACTTACTATAATTTAATTATTAATAACACTTATTTGCCATCAAGAAATTATGGTCATCCAATTGCTGAAATATTTTTTGGATATCTTTCTTATAATATAAGTACTAAAATAGTTATTTTTATAAGCTATTTGCTTTTTGTTTTTAGTATCTTTTTTTTAATTAAAAGTTTTAATATTAAAAAATCTTTATATTTTATATTTTTATGCATATCGAACCCCATTCTTTTATTCGATAATACAAATATTTCTGATTTTTCTTTAAGTTTGTTTTTATTTTCTTTTTCAATTTTTTTATATAAAAAAAACAAAAGATTTTTATCTATAATTTTTTTTTCTCTTTGTATAGGATCAAGATTAAATTTTTGTATTAATATTTTGGTATTTTTTTTCGCAGAGTATATTTTTTCCAAAAAAAGAACGACTCATTTAATATTTTTAATTTACTTAACAATACTATCAATATTGATATATTTAATTTTTCATAGCTTTGGAATGAATATAAAAAATTTTACTTTACTTCCGCTAAAAAATATATCATATTTTTCTTTATTCGAAACAATACCGAGAGTCTTTTATAAAACTTTTATATCAATTGGGTATTTTTCCTCAATTATAATTTTTTATTTTTTATTTAAAAATATTTTTTTAAAAAATTTAAAAGATAAAAATTTACTTTTTTTTATAAGCTTGGCTTTAGCTAACATAATAGTATTCATACTTGTGCCTACCAAAACAGCCATTTTGTCCTTAACTATTATTTGTATTTATATGATTATTATTAACTTAGATTTAAACAAAAAAATTTATAATTTAATTATATTTTTAAATATTCTAAGTTGGCTAATCGTTATAGAGCCAATAAAAATTATTTATGTTAATGATAATTGTCTAATAAAGGCAACCGACGCTAAATTAAATATTCAAATTAAAAATGGTGTTTTTTTTCAAGAATTAAAAAAAATAAATAGCAATCAATATTGCCAATCAATCCAAATGGGACCCAATAAAAATAATTATTTTGAGGGAAAAAAATTATTAATCAATCTACACAATTTTTAAAATTTTTTTTAAATTTAAAAATATAAATGCTACTTAATGTAGTATTTTGGTTAAATGGATTTCTAGTAACATTTTTTTTATGTGAATTTTTGTAAATTAATGGTTTTGCAATTAAGCATCTTTTAATTCTATTATAATAATTATCATTCAAATAATTTTCGTAAAAAAAAATATATTTTATATTAAACTCAATTAATTTATCTTCAATTATATTTTTTTTTTTTATGTATCTTAAAAAATGAGCCGGAATACCATCTATATTAAAATATGATTGAGATCTGTGATTAATAATAAAATTATCAAATCCACTTTTTAATGAAACTTCGTTTATTATTTTTGATATTTCGTACCCATTTGATACTTTTTTTAAAATTTCATGTTTAGATTTTAAGCTGAATAATGAAGGGACCATGATATAACAGCCAAAGATTAAAAAGATAATCACGACAGAACTTTGTAAAATTGACGTAAACTTAATAAAATAATTTTTATAGTCTACTTTATTACTAAAGTTTAATAAACCTAACCATAAAAAAGGTTCAAAAAAGAATCTTGACTGATGTGGTGCAACAAAAAATAATATTAATAAAGTAATTAATATAAGTATTAGTAAAGTCGTGTTATTGTTTTTTTGATAATCAACAAAAAAAAAAATAAAAGCACTTAAACCTATACATGTTGAAATAGCTCCTAAATTTTTAGGAAATATTAGCCATTTAAAAATATTGTAACCTCCATCATGAATATTAGAAATATCAGAAAAAAAGTATTCATATCCATCTAAGCTAATTGGAACATTATAGATAATTGAATTGATTAAGCTCTGACTATAGAAATTATAAAAAAAATATACTTTTGGAAGTAAGATAACCACAATACTAAAAATTGCTGATAGGAAAATGAATTTTAAAAATTTATTTTTATAAATTTTGTAAAATAAAAAACTAACTGACATTATAATTGATATCGAATAAGATGCTTTTACTAAAAAAAAAATAGATGATGCTATACAGGATAGAATTATCATTTTTTTAATATCTTCTTCTTTGCAGTTGCCAATATGGTTGAACGCAAAATTTAGTACAAATAAAGAGAAACATGAGGCAAAAAGTAATGGTTTAGAACTACTTAAAAAAAAAATATAAATAGGTGAGGATAAAAAAATTAATAGTATAAATTCTTTTATATCAATTTTTTTTATATTTGAAAAAATTAAATCAGCCAAAATTAAATAACCAACAAAATTTATAAGTGAAACAAATTGTTCTGATCCTATCGCTAGACCTATAGCAAAAAAAACCTCACCAATACTAGCAAGTTTTAAATGATGAAAAACTACATCGGAATACAATGATCCAGTTTTAAGTAAATTAATACCGCCAGAAATATGATAATCTAATGTATCTGGATGTGTGATTGGTAGAAATGAAATTATTAAATAAAATAAAAATAAAATAAGTAAAAAAATATTTTTTTTATTTATTTTGGAATTTCTAAAGAATAAATAAAAAACCTTCCAATTAGTGATCATATAAATCACACCTAAAAAAATAAGTATTATAGATATTATTTTAATTAAAAATGGAGATAATAAATTTAAATAAACTACAGGTGTAATTAATCCTGACAAAAATATAAAACCAAAAAAAGGGAAATATATAAAATAGTTTTTCGATGCAATTATTTTTTTTAAATAAAAAAATTTATCTAATAAGAAACCGATTTGGAAAAGACCAAAGATTAATAGTAATGATAAAAAAATTGAATAATTGCTAATATAATCTAAATAATAAAAGTTCATTATAGATTAACTTAATATTATATCACGAATTTTTTTATTTGTTTTAGATACTGGATTATATTTCAAGATTTTTTTTGCCTTTGATATATCACTATCTGAATATTTAATATCACCTTGCTTATGGGATGTGAATTTAATATATTTTTTATGAGCTTTAATCTTAAAGCATTTAAAAATTATTTTTGCTAAGGATAAAAGACTTACAGATTTTCCAGTTCCAACATTAAATACATCGCTTTTATTATATGTAGAGAAACATAAAAGCATAATAATATATATTACATTGTCTACATGGCAAAAATCCCTTGTATTTTTTCCGTTTCCAAAAATTTCTATTTTTTTATTTTTTTTCAATAAACTTATCCATTTTGGTATTACAGCTGCATATTTTGATTTATGATCTTGGTTTTTGCCAAATATATTAAACAATCGTAAGCCATAACACAAAAAATTTATTTTATTCATTTTTGTAACTAACAACTCATTTTCTAATTTTGATTTAGCATAAGGCGACAGTGGTGCTAATTTATTTTGTTCATTTACTTTAATACTTTGATCACCGTAAACAGCAGAAGACGAGGCATATATAAATTTATTAATTTTTTTTTTTTTGCAAATTTTTAATATTTTTTTAAAACCTAGATTATTAGTTTTATTTAATAAATTTTTATTAAAAAAAGATTTTTGAACAGAAGAAATTGCTGCTAAATGAATAACAAAATCAAATTTATAATTTTGAAAATCTTTTAATTTTAATTGAGATATATTTTTTTTTATAAAAAAAAAATTTTTAGAATTAAAATATTTTAAAATATTTTTTTTTTTTCCTGTTGAGAGATCATCAACTCCAACAACGAATTGATTATTTTTTTGTAAATATTCTAATAAATTACTCCCTATAAATCCTGCAACGCCAGTAATTAGCCAGGAATATTTTTTTTTTAGTTTTTCAGGGTAATTGAAATTCATTTTATTAAAATTGTTCCCAAAATTTTTTTAATAATATATTTTCATTGTATTTTTTTGCATTTTTTAAACAATTTGTTTTAAAAAAATCGTAGTTTTTAAAAATCTTTTTTATATATTTTAAAAAAGTTTCCTCCTTTGAATTAATACAAAAAAAACCATCTTTGTTATTTTCAATTAATTTTGATATATCACCTTTAGAATCATAAATAGTAGGAATACCGTGACTTTTTGCTTCCAGTACCACGTATGGGTAATTTTCAACTGGACTAGTTACTAATAGAAGATCAGTATTTTTAAATATTTCAATTTGTTCTTTCCACCCTTGTAATCGGACAAATTTTTTATACTTTTGATGAATATAATTTTTTAATATGCCATCTCCAAAAATATTAAAATTAAATTTATTTTTATATTGAATACAATGCTTTGCTATTTTACAAAATTTTTCTGGATCTTTTTCGGGAAACAATCTTCCTATAAAGGAAATTTTAAATTTTACCTTTTTATTAATATTTTTACCTGATTTTAATTTTATTCCATTAGTATAAATTTTATTTTTTTTTAATCTTATCCATGGAAAATATAATTCCCAACTTCTTTTTGAAGAGCTTGATCCATAGAATAATTTTATATTTTTTTGAAAAATCAAAAACGTAAATAAAAAAGATCCAATTATTCTTTTAACAGAAATATTTAGTAAACCACTATGTAAAATAATAAGTATCGTATTTTTTTTTCCTAAACTTCTAAAAAAGAAGAAATTTTTTAAAAAAAAAAAAGGATTTGATAAATAAATGATATTTTTAATACCTGCTCGTTTTGTCAAAATATCTCTGAATTTAATACTATTAATTAGATTTTTAAAAAAAAATATTTTATTTTTGTTATTAAATCTCCTGGTTTGCGGGCTTTTATTACAAAGTAAATATGTTTGAATTTTTTTTTTATGCAAAAACTCAAAATTTTGATAAAAAAAAGTAACGGTTCCGCCAATATAGTCAGAAGATATTAAAAAAACTTTTTTATTTCTCATTATATAAAAAATTAATTTTTTTTATAAATTTTCCCCCAGAATTTAATATCCCTTTGATACTTCTTAAATTTTTATCAATAGCAAAAATAAAATATTTATTTATTTTATTTTTAATTATTTTAGATAAAAGCACTGAATAATATTGATTACCTCTTTGTGAAATAGGAACATAGAAATCAAATAACATTCTTTGTTTATGTTGAAGATAAATTTCTTTATCTACTTCTGAAATATAAAATTTACCACTGGTAGACGCCCAACCTGATGCTAGCAAATTGTTATTTGAATTTGTAATACAATAAAATATATTTTTTTTTTTCAGTCTTTCATCATATAAACTTATATCATAATCAACTTTTAAAACTTTATTTAATTCCTCTAATTTAGTGATTTTATGAAATTTAATATTTTCATTCATATTTATTTTTTTGTATTCAAGCGAATATAAAATTACAGAATTAAAATATTTCATAATAATCTTTTTGATTTTTTTTAATTGAAAATATATCCAAAAATAAAAAAACTTAATTTTTAAAAAATTAGGTATTTTAAAGAAATTTACTTCAATTTTTGATTTTAAGTTTAAATTTTTTTTAACAAAATATATAAGCTTATTATATTGTATCCACCATAAATCTTTCTCATTAATTTTATTTCTTTTCATTACTTCTAATATTTCTTTTTTGTAAATCTTTCTAAATTTATTAATAATAAAGTTAGTTCTTGTAATTGAGCTAATTGTTCCTTCTCCTATGTAACAGTACCCTAACACTTCTTTTATAAAGTAAAAATTATTCGTAATTTTAGATATTTTTAACCATGTATCGTAATCCTCCCATGCAAATTTATTTTTATTCTCTGAAATTTTTTTAACTTTAATTAAAATATTTTTTGTTACAACAACACTTGACTGAATTATTGAGTTTCCATTAATAATCAAATTATCATATATAGGTTTATTTATTTCTTGATTTTTATCTTTAAGAATCTTCACCTCAAAATTTTTTCCATATCCATACATTGGGTGATGAATTATATCCGGTTTAAATTTATCAAAAATTTTTTTAACCTTTTCTAATTTAAATTTATCCCAGTAATCATCTGAGTCTAAGAAAGCTATTAAAACTCCTTTAGAAATTTGAATTGCGAAATTTCTAGCTTTTGCTAAATTCCCGTAATTTTTATATTTAAAGTATCTAATTCTACTATCTTTAATCTTATTTATATATTTGTTAGTCTCATCAGAAGAGTGATTATCAATAATGATTAATTCAAAATTTTTATACGTTTGATTTAAAGCGTATTTTAAGTTTCTTCTTAAAAAATGTACTTGATTAAAAGTTGGTAAAATTATGGAAAAAAGTGGTTTACTTGTCACAAAACATTAATTTTTTTAGAATATCATCAAACCCGCTTAGTTTATCTCTTAAAATTTTTCCCTGATAAAAATCGTTAAGTCCTATTCTCGGTAATTGATGAAATTCGCTAAAATTAATATTTCCAGATTTAGTTGTTACTGCATATTTAAAGTTCTTTCTAACTATGGATAAAACTTCATTATTGAATGATCCGTCAAATCCATATGGAAATGCGAAATAAATAATTTCTTTATTAGTTAGATTTTCTAGTATTTTTTTAGATTTTAAAACATCTTCCTCTATTTCTGCAGGGTTTAATATTGATAAGTTATTATGATAGTGCGTATGTGCTCCTAAACTAATAAAGTCATAATTTGTTAATTCTTTTAATTGTTTTTCATTAAGAAAAAGTTCATTATCTTTAGTCTGATCTAAATCAGTATTTAATTTATATAAATTATTAAAAAATTTTTTTTGTTCCGAAAAATTTAAACTAAGCAAATATTTATTTAAAAAGTAATATATTTTCTTTCTATTACCGTTATTAATTGAAATAAAATAAATTCTTTTTTTTTTTTTAATAGTTAATTTTTTATTTATTTTTAATATATCCCATATTTTTTCCCACCAAGGGTAAATATAATTATTTAAAAAACCGGTTGTTATGAAAATTGTTGATGGGGTTTTTTTTAGTTTTAACTCCGGCAACGCTAAATAGTAATTATCTAAGTATCCATCGTCAAAAGTAATACTAATTTTATTTTCTGAATTTTTACTAAATAAATCTTTTATTTCTACTATATCGTAATTTTCATAAAAAAACTGTAGATGTTTTTTAAATCCCGATTGTGATACTACTAGATTATTGTCTGGTCTATTATTTTTCTTAAACTCCTCATCTGAAATTACTTTATGGTAACAAACAATTCTTTTATTATATAATTTCCTTTTGAAAAGGTTATTTATTACTAGGTTTTCTGATAATTTTGATTTTAAATTATAGAAAAAATTTTTCATAAAAATTGTTTTTAATTTTTTTTAGCAAACAAAATATAAAACCTAAAAAAGTTTCATAATAATAGTATTGATACGTAACTATAGCATGGTTTGACCAGTAATTTTTATATTTTTCATCTCCATTACCAAAGTCGAAAATATTTATTTTATTTTCAAAACACCACTTTATCAAAAACTTTAATAGACAAGTTCCAGGTGATAAAATTTTTAATTTTTTTTTTGGTGAGAATGAGTTTATTAAATAATAGTAGGTTTTACTATCAATAACGCCAAGGCTTGATGCAATAATATCATTATTTATTTTTAATGTACTTGAATGAAATTGAAAGTTTGAGTCAAGAAGCTTTAAATAAAAATTTTTTGCATCATTTTTTGAGTAATTATCTATTTTCCCTAATTGCTTAAATTGTAAATTTTTATTTTTTATAGTCTCCATTAATATGTCTTTATTTGTTTTATTATTAAAACTTGTCTCGAATAAGAGATCGCCAATTTTTTTTAGTTTTTTTAATTTTCTTCTATCAGTCTCTTTGGTCTTGGCATTTTTTAGGTTGTAAAATTCATCCCAAGATTTTTCTAATTTAATAATATAAGAAAAGCGATTTTTGTCTAAATAAAAATTTTTAAAAATATCAATTTTATTAAAAAAAAATTCTTTTTGGTCATTTAAAATTATTATGTCATATTTTGTTGAAATTTTTTTTTTTATAATATCCCATGTTAAACGATAATCTAAAAAAAAATTATGATTTATTTTTTCACTGATTATTGGTCCTTTAAAATCTGAGAATATTCCTCCACACCACTCTAGAGATGTCAAAAATTTTCTTTTTAAAATACATAAAGGAAAAATCATAACTAAATTATTTTGATTATCGTAAAACTTGATGATGTTTATGCTGATTATGTTTTTAAATTCACATTCGTACCATTTTTTTAGCCAATCATACTTTTGAAATACCGAAATTTTAGAATGACTCTCTAAATTTTTCCATTCTTTTTCTAAATTTAAATTTAAAAAATTATCACAAATAATTTTCATAAAATTTAATTGTTAAATCTAGACCTTTATTTAAATTAATTTTTGGTATCCACTTTGTTAAAGATTTTATTTTATTTATGCTGGGATAAAAATTAATTTTTTCATCTTTTCTTAATTTAATTTTACCATAATCAGGAATGCCATATCCAATTTTTGAATTTATTTTATTGATAACGTGTTTTACTGTATATAATTTTCCAAATCCTACATTGACTATTTGATTTTTGATATTGTTTGACACTAAACATTTAAAAATTACATCTACAAAATCAGCAACATATAAAAAATCACGTAATTGAATTCCAACTGAACATGGAAATTTTTTATTTTCTAAACAATTTTTAATGATTACTGGTATTAGTCTATTAAAATCTTGTCTAGGGCCGTAAACAAGATAAGGTCTAACTACGATGTATGGTGAGTTTAAATACCTTTGAACATATTTAGTAGCCATATATTTTGCTCTACCGTATGTTGATGCTATTTTTTTTAAATTAATTTTAAATTTTTCTTTATGCGGCACATTATTACTTTCATATTCAACAGAGCTACCTATTTGTATAAATTTTTTTAATTTTTTTTTTTTGAAAAAATCTACTAAATTTTTACATCCAATAAAATGACTTCTTTAAGTTTTTTTTTTTTCAAAATGATTAACGTAGCCTCCAAAGTTAATTATATAATCATAATCACATACTATTTTTTTTTGAATCATTTTTTTTTTAGTGATGTCGCATAAGATATATTTTATATTTGAAATTTTCCTAATTAGTTTCGGTTTTTTTTGAGAAATGCTGGTAACTTTAAAATTATTTTGTAAACATTTTTTAGCAAAATGATAACCGAGGAATCCTGTGCCTCCAATAATTAAATTTTTTTTTTTCAAATTTTACTTAATTTTAAAACTTTTTCTAATTTTACTTTATCTCTTTTTGTATCTATGCATTGCCAAAACCCGTAATGTTTATAGGCGATTAGCTGTTTTTTTTTTAATGCAGTTTCTAAAGGTTCTTTTTCTAAATAAGTTCTATCATTTTTAATAAATTTAATAAAATCAGGCTCAATTACAAAATAACCTCCATTTATCCATCCTTCGTCCATTGTTGGCTTTTCTTTAAAATATTTTACGTGTTCACCTTTAAACTTAATAACTCCAAAACGTGCTGGGGGTCTTACTGCGGTCATCGTAATCAATTTCTTTTTTTTTTTATGAAATGCAATTAATTTATTTAAATTTACATCCGAAATACCATCTCCATAAGTCATAAGAAAAGTTTCTTTTTTTAAATGTTTAAATAATCTTTTAATTCTTCCACCAGTCATAGTATTAAGCCCAGTATTTATCACTTGAATATTGCAATTAAATTTATTTTTCTGAAAATAGTTTTCTACTATTACACTTTTATAGCCCGCAGCAATTATGAAGTCTTTAAAACCATATTTTATATAAAGCTTTATAATATGAATAATAATTGGCAGACCAGCAATCTTGATCATTGGCTTAGGTACTAGCTTTGTATATTCCGAAATTCTAGTTCCTTTTCCGCCGGCTAAAATTACTACTTTCATTTTTTTTTCATAAAATAATTAATCTGATCTTTAGTAAGAATTTTTTTCTTTTTATAATAATAAGAAATATACCATTCGCTTACCAAATTTATCGTTTCTCTTAAGGTAAGCTTATTTTCCCATTTTAAAATTTTTTTTGCTTTTTTATTGTCCAATTGGAGCAAGTTCGCTTCATAAAAATCTCTTTCTTTATTAATTTTCCATTTAACGTTATTCCATTTTGACTGGATTAATTTTATTACATCTACTACAGAATAATTATCAATATCTTTATTGCTAAAATTAAAAGAGTGGCCATTAATTTTTTTATTTCTTAATAACTTGTATGATAAGGTTAAATATCCATTAAGTGCATCTAATACATGCTGCCATGGTCTGGTCGATTGAGGATTTCTTAAAGAAACAGCTTTATTATTAGACCATTTTTTTACACAGTCAGGTATTAATCTATCGATGGACCAGTCACCTCCCCCGATTACATTTCCAGCTCTTGCGGTTGCAATTCTTAAAAAATTGTTCTTATTTAATATAAATGATTTATAAAAAGCATAAATAATTAATTCTGCACTAGCTTTAGACGAACTGTAAAAATCTTCTCCACCAAGCTCATCAGTCTCTTTATATCCTTTTTTGATTTCTTTATTTTTATAGCATTTGTCACTAGTTATTATAATGGTAATACATTTTTTTTTTAATTTATTTAAAGCTAACAAAATATTCAATGTCCCGAGAACATTTGTCTCTATAGTTTTTTTTGGAAACATATAAGATTTAGAAACTAGCGCCTGAGCCGCTAAATGAAAAAAAAAATCTGGTTTTATTGAAGTAATTAACTGAGAAATTTTTTTTTGATTAATAATATTTAGATAATAACTTTTTATTTTAATTTTTGATTTAATTGATTTGTAGTGATTTTGAGTCCCTTCTGGTTTTAAAGAAATCCCATATACTTTAGCCCCTAATAAATATAGCCAATATACAAGCCAAGAACCTTTAAAACCTGTGTGACCAGTAATAATAATCTTTTTATTTTTAAAAACTTTTAAATGTTTCATTTCATAATATTATATATTGTCTCATTCATTAAACTCATGTCTTTTATTTCTTTGACTTTGGGGAAGTTTATTTTGGAAAGATGAATATATCTTGGGTAACGATTAATTTTTTTTTTATCTAAGAATATGTATTTAACAATTAGCTTATGAATTTTATTTTTATTAGATATTTTATTTGGCAATGTTAATTGAGTTGGTAATCTATATTGCTCCAAGATTTGCTTAACGTTTTGATAATTTTTACTAATCGATTTGTCTGAATAGTTTATTTCACAGAGCATACCTAACCCCACAGCTTCTCCGTGGCTCAAATAATCTTTGTTTTGATGGAAAGCACAAGCCATTTCTATAGCATGAGCGAAGGTATGTCCGAAATTCAATATAACTCTTTGATCTTTTTTTTCATTTACATCGTCTTTAAAAAAAAAAATTTTAGTCTTGAGAGACTCGACAATTAATTTGTTAATTATTTTAGGTTTTCTTTGTTTAACTTTATCACTTTGATTTTTTAATAAATACAAAATCTGGTTTTTTTTTATTAATCCACATTTTAAAATTTCTGGAATACCTGAAAAAAATTCTTTGTCAGGTAGTGTATTAATAATTTCATTATAAATAAAAACTTTCTTTGGATGGTAATAAGTCCCAAAAGAATTAATAATATTCTTATAGTTTATTGCTGTCTTTCCACCAATACAGCTATCAACAATAGCTGTCATAGTGGTAGGTATATGCAAATATATCAACCCTCTATAGTATAAACTTGAACATAAAGCCGAAATGTCTCCTACCACTCCACCTCCGCATGATAGTAGTATAGAATTTTTTGATAATTCGTATTTAATCATTACATCTATTATTTGGAATAAACTTTTTTCGTTTTTGTTTATTTTAGAACCTTCTAAACTTACGACAAAAACTTTAAAACCAAATGTTTTTAGAATAGTGTAAATTTTTTCTATTAATTGATGACTTATATTTTTATCATGAACAAATAATATTTTTTTGTCACTTTTAATCTTTTCGATATCAATAGCTAATTTTGTATCTATCAATCCGTAAAATTCTACATAAAAAGACTCTTTATTGATTCTATAATTAAGCCTCATTCATATTTTTTTAAAAATTTATCTTTCGACATTTGTATTTTAGCATTTTCATAGTCATTTAAAACATCTACAGAAAAACTATCACCAACTAAATCTAAAGTTTTAATTTTCATCCCCAACTCTACAGCTCGAAGCAATTCAATATCTTCTATTTCCTCTAAAGGAGTTTTTTTATTTTTTGAAAAATTAATTAATGAATTGGGTTTAAATGAAACAATAGAAAGATGTTTTTTAAAATATTTTACCTTTTTTTTAAATTCAAATGGAATTATGTTTCTTGACATGTAAATCACATTTTTTTTTATATCAGTTACTACCTTAATAATATTTGAATTATTTGGGCTACTAATCTTAAGCAAAGGTAGAACTATATCTGAATCAAAATTATTTATGTGAAAATTAACTACTTTTTTAATATGATATGGACTAATCAATGGCTCATCACCTTGGATGTCGATGATAAGATCATATTTTTTTTTTAATTTAAGATAGGCTTCACATATTCTTTCTGTGCCATTATTGTGATGTGGAGAAGTTAACATGCATTTTGCTTTATACTTCTTTGCTATATTAAGTATTCTTTTATCATCGCAACAAATTATCAAATCATCAAAACAATTAGATAATTTAGATCTTTTGTAGGTATGTATTATTAATGGTATGCCAGATATTGGTAGCAGCGCTTTCATTGGCAACCTTATTGACATTAGCCGTGAGGGAATAAGACCCAATATTTTTTTTTTCATACACTTGTCCATCCTCCATCTATTGAAATAGCCTGTCCGTTTATATAACTAGATTTTTCAGATAACAAAAAACAAATTAAATTTGAAATCTCTTCTGGATTGCCCCATCTTAACATAGGGTTTCTTTTTTTTGTCCAATTATAAAGAGTTTTATTTTGTTTAAATTTTAAATAGTAACTAGTTTTAATAAATCCGGGGTTAATAACGTTTATTCTACAATTATTTTTAAGATACTCCGAGGCTAAGCATTTTGTTAAACTTGTTAAAGCACCTTTAGTAGAAGCGTAGCCTGATAAATCTTCAAAACCCCTCTGTCCAACGATTGATCCTATATTTACTACTGACCCTAAAATTTTATTTTTTTTTAAAAATTTTATAAAAAATTGTAAAATATAAAATATAGAAAAAAAATTAATTTCAAATATTTCTTTTAAATCTTTACTTTTTATTTTATTAAATTTTTTTCTTTGTCTAATACCAGCGTTATTAACTAATGAATTAATTGGTTTTTTTTGCTTAAGAGAATCGTGAAATATTTTTTTTATTAAACTCATATTTCTTACATCTCCTAAATAAATTTTACAATTTTTTAATTTTAATTTTTTTAAATTTTTATAATCAGTTTTCGATCTTGTTAATCCAAAAATAAACGCATTATTATTGATAGCGTTAAATAATAAACTTCTTCCTATTCCCTTCCCAACACCAGTAATGAATAGGTTTTTATTATTTAACATTTTAAAAAGATTTTATTAGTTTTCCCAATTTGAATTTTACCGTTCTAAAAATAACTCCTCTTTTTGAAGGTTCTCCAAAACATTTTCTACAAGTGATATGTTTAGTGCCATTAATATTTCTTAAATTTTTTAAGAAATTATTATCTGATAATATATCAAATAAACTATATTTCAGAACACTCCCTAAAGAAATACTTTTTTCATAAGCTAGGCAGCATGGCACTACTGATCCATCTGCAAGAATACCGAGTATTTGATTGTGACATGAAAAAATATCACTCGGAACTGGTTTAAATTCTTGAATACGCCTTCCATAAAAAAATGGTTTAATTTTGAGTTTTATATTTTTAGAAAATTTATAACCATCCTGAGATATATAATTAGGATTGAAATAATCATCATTCAAATTAGGAATTAAATTATTTTTAAAAAAATAATCTTGATTTATTTGTGATAGCATTTTTATAAAATTATTTAAATTTTTTGATAATTTAGATTTGTTTATGGGAACAGATGGATCTCCAGTTTGCAGTCCAAATAGTTTTTTAAAAAAAAAAACCCAATAGGATTCATTAAAGCTACATCCAACATCAATTGTAATTTTGAGATCACTGCACTCTTTATCCGCCAAACGACAAAAATCAAAGATTGTTTTAGAATATTTTTCTAGTTCTAAATTTAGTCCTCTAGCATCATAATGAATATTCTTATCAATTACTTGTAGGGAAATTTTAACTTCAGGTTTACTTTGAAAGATTGATCTTATGTTTTTTTCTTTGTTTAGCAATAAACCATTGGTTATCAAAAGTATTTTTAAATTTTTACTTTTAGCATATTCTATTAATTCAAAAATTCTGCTATCTAATAAAGGTTCATTAAACTGTGAAAAAGTTATATATTGAAATTTTTCATCGTTACAGTCGATTTGATCGATCAATCCTTTAATCACAAAAGTATCTAATTTTGTCGTTTTGTCATTTTTTAATGGATACGGGCAAAAGCTGCATTCCATATTACAAGCAGCATAACTTTCAATTTGAAGTATATTAAAACCAAAATCAGATAATTTAACTATATTATTTTTATGCATCTTTAAATTTTAATTTTTCATACCAATGACTAACAATATCATTCCATAAAATTTTTGTAACTCTCATTTTATTTTTTTTTTTATAAAAATGTTTTTCAAGTAAAAATTTTTCTAAATCTTCTATATTATTTATAAAGTTACTTTTATTACTTTGATTTACTGGACTGTAATTAATACTTTCACTATCTAATATAACTGCAAATTTCATTTTTTTTTCATACAACTCATATGCTAATGATGTTTTATTGCAAACAATATAAGCAAAATAATTATAATTTAAGCAACTGTTTGTCTTATAGACTTTTATTTTTTTTAAATTTTTATATTTAGTTATTTGAATATTGGAGACAGGATGTGGTTTATATTCAAACTTATATAAGTTATTTTTCTTATGGCAAAATTCATTTACTAAATTTAACATATTATTAGTAGAATAATCATCATGATCACCTATTAATAAAACAGATTTACTTTTATTTATTTTGTTATTTAATTTAAAAACAGTTGGTCTTAAATTATTCGCAACTAATAATTTAATATTTTTGTGAATTTTAGTTAATTTTTTATATTTAATTTTAGCACTATTGTAAAAATTTATTATATATTTTGGATATAAATATGATTTTTTTTGACTTAAAATCCTATAAAATCGCAAATCCCAATTTCTTATTGGGTTAAATTGGATTCCATATATATGACTCGTATTTTTTTTTGAGTTATATATAAATGATCTCTCCCAGCCATGAAATTCATTTACATAAATTATTATATTATTTTTATCTTCAAAATTCTGGAAAAATTTTTTAAATAAAAAATGAATATATATATTTTTTATAGACCATACTCCTAAAAAACTACTTTTAAATATTTTATTGATAATCTTGTTTTTAAAAATTAAATTTTTTGAATTAAATATAAAAAATAAAAAATATTTTGTATAATTCTTTATCCAAAAATATAATACAGTAAAAAAAATATTAAAATCCATTAAAGAATCAATAATGGTATGAGTTTCGTTTTCGTTATCATTTATTTTATTTATTTTTTCTATAGAATATCGCAAATGGTAGTTTTTTTTATCTAGATCAATATGTAAAAAATTTATATTTAGTTTTTTTTTTTTTTTATTTTTTAAAAAATT
>Ga0194130_10004976_pt1 | contig 16452 bp, 10 predicted proteins | sample TA2KigsurfametaG_FD_160084 | JGI IMG/M metagenome (GOLD analysis project Ga0194130, IMG submission 160084) | Freshwater microbial communities from Lake Tanganyika, Tanzania - TA2015050 Kigoma 12 surface | ecosystem: Environmental > Aquatic > Freshwater > Lake | place: Tanzania: Lake Tanganyika... | reverse complement strand
ACCGTCAGAACAACTGGCTTGGCAACACGCATGACGGAATCCTCCATGAGTTGAGGATTCAACGGCACTGACAGCAATAAGTTGCGTTATTTCGGAGACACTACACTAGCGATCCAGGGCCGCCGCCTGCCTCTCCGCGGCAATAGCCTCCCGCAGGCTCACGCGGACGATCTCCACGAAACTCGCGCCCAGGAACCCGATCAGGCCGCCGATCACGGCCGCCGAGGCGCCTCCGAGCGCAGCGCCCGCGACGCTGCTCGACGTCCATGCCATCAGCGCCGTCGTGCCGGCGATGCCTCCGCAGGCGGCCCCGATGCCCGCGGAGACCGGCACCAGCAGGCCGAGCCCGGATCGTTGGCCGAGGCGGTGTTCCCGTGGCCGGGGCAGAAGTGACGTCTCGCCCCGATCGCTCCGCAGCCGGCGAAGGTCGCGATCGGTCGCGTCGCGGAGCCGGGTTCCGAGGGCGTTGCCGAGCACGTGCATCGCGACGCTCGCGGCAAGCACCGCCACGGCGATCCAGCCGGCGATGCCCAGCCAGCCGATCGCCGCGCAACACACGCCGATCACGACTGCCAGCCAGGAATAGGTGACCGGACGCATGGCGAACCTCGCGCACAGTATAGGCGCGGCCGGCTCGCCGGCCTCACCAGTCCGCCGTCACCGCATCCGACCCGTAGATCGGCAGGAGGCGATAGTAGACCTCGAGGGTCAGTGTCGCGAGGGCCGTGTGGGCCAACCGGCCGCCGGAGGAGGTTTCCCGGTCGGCGAAGAACCAGCTGCCCGACTCGTGGCCATGCCGCTCCTGGCGGGCCACCAGGTGGTCGCGGTTGCGGGCGTTCCACTTGGGCCACAGCGGATGGTCGCGCTGCATCAGCGCCTGGCTCAGGTAGAAGTTCAGGTACACGGCATCGGGAGCCGGCCCCGGTTTGGCGAGGGCGCCGAGCCCGCGGTCGATCGCCGCCTCGTTGGGCCAGCGGGTGTAGAGCCGACAGAGCAGTCCGATCGCCGACGTCCCGGGGCGGGGGTGTGGAGACTGGTATCCGTACGACTCCCCCTGCTGGAACTGCACGCGGTCGAGAAACCGTCGGACGCCGTCCATGGTCGGAGAGGGGACCGGAACGCCCGCGAGGGCGGCGCTGCGCAGGGCGGCCAACTGCCAGGCGGTCACGGTCATGTCGCCGGGCTGGGCGGGCAGGTAACGCCAGCCGCCGCTGTGCTCGTGCTGCGCGGTCGTGATGAAGCGGACGGCATCGCGGACGTAGGGCACGAGCATCTCGTCGCGGGTCATGCCCAGCGCCTCCGCCAGCGCGATGGTGGCGGTGCCGTGGCCGTACATGGTGCCCTCGCTCAGGTCGCCGCCGCGCGGGGTGAAACGCATCTGGCTCATCAGGTAGTACAGCCCCCGCGACACGGTCTCCTGGTAGTCGCCCTCGAGGTGCGTGTGCCCGGCTCCGAGAAACGGCAGCAGGGCGAGCCCGGTGGCCGCGGTGGTGCTCGTCACGCTGCCGGGATCGCGGCAGCCGCCGTCGCAGCGGCAGCCCGACAGGTCGAACCGCCAGGAGCCGTCGACGGCCTGATGGCGGGCGATCCAGGCGAGTCCCCGGTCGACCGCCTCCTCGCTGCCGCGTGTGCCACCCCGGTCGGCGGCCCCACGGCTCCGGGCATCGCCGCGCCGTCCGGCGTAGGCGGCATCGCCGGCGCCGCCGCGGGAGCCCGCGTCGTGCGGTGCATCGGCCGCCGCCTGCGGTCCGGCGTCGACTCCCGGGACGGTCGTCCCGCCGTCTTCACTCCCGAGGGGCCCGTCGTGCTCAACGGTGATCGCCTCCATCTCCGGCTCGACGGTCACGACGGTCATCTCCACCGCCGCCAGCGCGGCAGCCGCCTCGAGCAGTTCGCCGGCAGGGGCCGGGGCCGCGAGTTCGGCCACGGCTTCGGCCCCGTCGGCGGCGGCGATCACGATCGGTCGAGGCCGTGGAAGACCGGCCTGGGAGGTCACGAGGCGGGCGAGGATCACGAGGACGGCGACGTGGCCCAGCAGGCTCACGTAGGTCGAGCGCACGACCGGGCTGAGCACCAGCCGCTCGATCCGACTCGGGGCTTCTTGATTCGCCTGCATCGCCTTCCCGGTTGCCGCCGGAGGAGTGTGCCGCCTGGAGGGGCGGGGCAAGCTGGCCAGCCCTTGCCGCTGCGCGCACCGCCCCCGCCATGATCATCGGATGCGGGCGACGGGCAACAGCAGCCTGACCGGTGTCCGCCGCCATCCACGGCCGGCCACCTGTCCGGGCGGCAGGCGGATCCGGGTGCAGAACGGCGGCAATCGGCGCGGCTGGTGTTCCGGCCGAGCGCTGGGTAAGGTACCGTTTTCGTGGTCGCCATCCGGCCGCCCCGGGACGGGTTCGGCGGGTGAGCACGGCGGTGCTTTCGCAGGTGACGACATGGCCAAGGGCAAGAAGAAACTCGAAGTGGTCCACCTCGTCTGCGAGGAGACCGGCGACATGAACTACACCCTCCGGCGGAAGACCGGCGGCGAGAAGCTCAAGGTGAAGAAGTATTCGCCGCGGCTGCGGAAGCACACGCTGCACAACGAGAAGCGAAAGTAGTCTCTGCGGGAGGGCCGCCGCAGGCCCCGCGGCCCGTCAGCCCGCGACGTCGAGCGCCCGGCGGACGGACGCCGCGTCGGTGACCTCCGCCACCTGATCCGCGGCGGCGACGGATCGCGGATCGGGCGTGTGCCCCACGGGCACCAGCAGCAGGCGGCACTCGGCCGGTCTCGCGAAGCGGACCGGCTGGGTCGCGATCGCTACCTCGATCTCGCAGGGTCGACCCGGCGGCACGGTGGCCGCCGCGGAGAGATGCGCGGCTGCCGCCTGGCCGATCGGGTCGAGCCCCTGTGTGGCCGGCAGTCCCCAGACGAGTGACCGCGACGGCCGCTCCATGATCCCGGAGCGACAGGCGATCAGCCTGCCGCGCCGCGCCAAGCGTGGCACGTTGGGGCCGTCGCGCCAGCGACGCGTGGCCGTGGGGTCGCTCGGGTGCCAGACGTGGAGGGATCGGGTCTGATCGAGGATCGACTCGAGCCTGACGCCTGCCGCGCGGAGCCGCAGCCCCAGGTCGTCGTCCTCCTGTCCCCAGCCCACGAACTGCTCGTCGAAGCCGTTGACGGCCACGAAGTCGTCGCGCCACACCCCGAAATCACCCCCGGCGAGCCGCGGCTTCGTGGGGTGGCGAAGGGCGGTCCGCCACCAGGCCTTGCGGTGGCGGCGCCCGAGCAGGCGGCGCTCGGCCGATGGGACCAGGCCGTCGAGGTCGACGGCCGCGAGTTCCTCAGGGCACAGCGTCCGCGAAGCGGGCTCGGTGAGACGCGCGCAGTAGCCGAGCAGGGCCGTGCCGGACCGTCGGCGGGCGACGTGGCTGGCGACGTGATGCGGGGGGATCATGCAGTCGCCGTCGAGAAACACGAGGTAGCTGCCGCGCGCCAGGCGGGCGGCGGCGTTGCGGGCCCGGGCCAGCCGGAAGCCGTCGTGGGGTTGGCTCACGAACCGGGCGGCGATGCCGGACCGGGCGGCGAACCGGCTGACGACCTCGGCCGTCTCGTCGTCCGAGCCGTCGTCGGACACGACCACCTCGATCGTCGTCGTGTCGAGTCGCTGTCGGGCGATCGACTCGAGGGCCAGCCCCAGGTGCCGGGGGCGGCGGTACGTCGTGACCAGGATCGAGACGTCGACGGAGTTGCGGCCGGCCGAGGTCATGACCGGCCGCGTCCCAGGGAGTCGACGGCGGCAGCGACGGCCTGCTCGAGCGCCTCGCCGCCGGCCAGCGGGGTCAGGGCGATCTCGAGCGCCACCAGCGGAACCCCGCCCAGCCGCGGGCGGCCGATCTTCACGAGGTCCTTGAGCGTCGTGACGACGAGGCGGACGCCGGCGGGCAGTCCGCCGGCGACGCGGTCGAGGTCGGATTCGGTGTAGGCATGATGGTCGGGAAACCCGGCGAAGCTGGCCAGTTCGGCGCCGAGCGATTGCAGGGTGGCGCGGAAGGCGGCCGGATTCCCGATGCCGGCGAACGCCGCGATCCGGCGGCCCGCAAGGTCGTCGAGCGGCTGCCTCGAGCCGTCGGCGGACCGGAGGGCGATCGGACGGTGCTCGGCCTCCATCCAGGCCGCCGTCAGCCTGCCGCCTGCCGCCGCGGTGAGGGCCGCGCGGATCTCGCGCCGCCGATCGGCGGCGACCGACGACGCCCGGGTGAGAACGACCGCGCCGGCGCGGCCGATGCCCCGGATCGGTTCGCGGAGCAGGCCCCGGGGAAACAGGTGGCCGCAGCCGAAGGGGTCGGTCGCGTCGACCGCGACGATGTCGAGATCGCGACGCAGCCGGCGGTGCTGAAACCCGTCGTCGAGGACGGCGACTTCGGCCCCGGCGGCGGCGGCGGCGGTGCGCACGCCGGCGACGCGGTCGCGGTCCACGACGTGCGCGGTCTGCGGGATCAGCGTGAGCAGCTCGGCGGCCTCGTCGCTCCGCTCGCCGGGACGGGCTGCGTAGCCGCGGCTGACGATCGCGGTCCGCAGGCCCCGCTCCCGCAGCAGCCGCACGACCCAGGCGACCAGCGGCGTCTTGCCGGTGCCGCCGAGGGTCAGGTTTCCGATGGAGACGACCGGGATGGGGGCGGCATGGCTCGGCAGCGTGCCGGAGTCGTAGCCGCCGTTGCGGAGGGCGACGACCAGGCCGTAGGGCAGGCTCAGGCCGGCGAGCACCCCGCGGGCCACCGCGGCTGCGACGCCCGTGCTGCTCCCGTCGGCGATCCGCTTGAACGTTTCCGGCTCGGGCAGGAAAGCCATGCGGCGATTCCAACGGGTCGGCCCGCACGTCCCGTGCCGGCGGCAAACCCAATGTCGCCAACTCGTCGGCCCGGTGCCTAGTGGGCTTCCGACGGCAGAACCCGCGCCGCCGCGACCGATATAATCAGTTCACCTGCGGGCAGGCTGACGGCCTGCCCGGCCCGTGCGTCCGAGCCGCCCTGGCTGCATCCGCCGATGGCGACCGCCACCCGAAGCACGAGCGATCCCCTGGCCGTTCCGGCCTGGGAGCCGGACGACTCCGCCTCGAAGTCGGAGCGCTACATCGGCCGCCGCCTCACCGAGGCGAGCGCCGAGGTGAAGGGCATCGCCTTGACGACGTTCTTCCTCGGGGCGGCGGTGGCCGGGGTGAGCTGGCTGCTGCTCGGGGTGCTCGTGGAGCACTGGCTGGTGGCGGGCGGTCTGCCGCGCTGGGCCCGCTGGATCTGGATGACGGTGGCGATGGCCGCCGCGGTGGCGGCGGCCATCCGCTGGGTGCTGCCGCTGATTCGCTACCGCGTCAACCTCGTCTACGCGGCTCGGGCGATCGAGCGCGAGCATCCCGAACTCCACAACGACGTCGTCAACGCCGTGCTCGCGCGGGCCCGGCCCGACGAGTCCACGCCGCTCGTGCTGCGGTCGTTGCGGCGTCGGGCGGCCGCCCAGCTCAAGCGGGTGGGGCACGACGGCGTCGTCGACTACACGCTGCCCCTGCGGCTGGCGGCGATCCTCGCCTCCCTGGTGGTGGCGGCGGTGATCTACGAACTGGTGGCGCCCAAGAGCCTGCTCCTCTCGACGGTCCGCCTGGTCGCCCCCTGGGCCGGGATCGCGGCGCCGGCGCGAACGCGGATCGATCCGCCGCGTCTGCAGTGGCGGCAGCCGGGCAAGCCGGCGGCGGCCCCGGCCCAGGAGCTGGCGGTCGTCCAGGGGGCGACGACGATGGTTCGTGGTCGGCAGCTCGTCGTCACCACGTCGATCCGCAACCTCCGGCAGGGCGAGCGGCCGCTGGCGATCGTCACGCCGCGGCGTGCCACCGGCGCCGCGGCCTCGTGGCGGGTCCCGCTCGCGCCCAAGAAGGACGGCGGCTTCGAGGCCGTCCTCCCCGATGCGGCCCGCGGGCTCGACGAGTCGATCGACCTGGTGGTCGCAGCGGGCGATGCCCAGACCGAACCGGTCCGCGTGAAGGTCGTCGACGCCCCGACGATCGTGATTCGCGAGGTCACCTACGCGTATCCGAAGTACACCGGCCTCGAGGAGCGGACGGTCGAGTGGCAGGGCGACCTGTCAGCCATCGAAGGCACGGTCGTGAAACTCGTGGCCGAAACCAACCAGCCCGTCGACCTGGCGTGGGTCGACTTCGGCGGCGACGGCAAGGGGGACGTTCCCCTCAAGCCGGGCCAACGGGACCTCGCCCGGGTGCGGGGGGAGTTCACGCTTGACCTGAATGCCGATCGCAGCGGCGCGGAACACCACACCTATCGGCTGATGTTCAAGCCCAAGGCCGCCGCCTCGGGAGCGCGGTCGGACGTGGTCGTCGATCAGTTGGAGCATCGCATCGACGTGACGCCCGATCTGGCGCCCGAGGTGTCGATCGTGGTGCCGGAGCAGAAGGTGGTGCGCGTGCCTCCGGACGCGGCCGTCACCGTCCGCGTTCGGGCCGCAGATCCGGACTTCGGGCTGGCGAGCGTCGTGGTCGAGACGATGATCAAGGACGGACCGGTGGTGCAGGGTCCGAACCTGATCACGGCCAAGGGAAGCCAGGACCGCCGCAAGCGGTTCGAAGGGGATGCCAAGCTCCTGCCCGCTCGGCTCGGAGCCAGGGAGGGTACGGTGCTGCAGTACCGTGCCGTGGTCACCGACACCCGCCCCAAGGAGCCGAACGTCACGGCCACGGCGTGGCAGTCGCTGGTGATCGACCAGGCGGCGTTGCCGCAAGCGGAGCCTCCGCCGCGGACCGGCCAGACGGGCGCTGCCGACGACGGTTCCGGTGAAGACGGCCCGGGGAGTGGAGCCGGCGGCGGGGGGCGAGGCGACGAGCCCGTCGATGCGAACGAAGCCGGGGAGGCCGCGGATTCGGGGGAGTCACGGGGCGACGCTCGCGACCAGCGCGAGACCGCGGCTCAACCGCCGCCCCAAGAGAGGAAGGGGGGCGAGAAGCGGCCGTCGGGCGCTGCCGGGGAGCAGGATCGCCAGCAGCCGAAGTCGCGGCAGAATGATCCGAAGCCCGCGCAGGACGAGGGCGCTTCGGAACAGGGGGAGGACCGGGGGTCCGCGGATGGCGGCAAGCCCCAGGACGGGATGAAGGGCAAGTCGGGCGACCAGGCTGGTCAGCGGCAGCAGGATGGCAGCTCCGACGGCGCGGGGGGGCAGCCGCAGGGCCAGGGAGGCGCCGGGCAGTCGGGCGACCAGGACGGGCAGGCACCGGAGGGCGCCGGCGGCAAGACTCCGCAGCAACCGGGCGCCGGCGGTCGGGAGCAGAAGCCCGGCGACTCGGCGCGGGGAGGCCGTGCGAACGACTCAGCCCGAGGCGGCGGTCGTGAGGAGCGGCAGCGTGGCCAGCGTTCTGAAAACGAGCGTGGCCAGGGAGGAGCTCGCGAGCGGGTGGCGTCGGATGGCACCGCCGATGGCGAGGCGATGGAGAAGATCCTCGAGCATCGCCGCCGTGAGCAGGCCGACGGGGAGGCGGGCCGTGAGTCGGGGAAGCAGTCCGATCCATCCGAGTCGGGCAGCCGCCAGCAGGCCGATGCCAAGCAGCCCGGTGAACGGGCCGACTCGGAAAAGAAGCCCGCGGGGGGGCCGCCGGACGCGAAGGATCAGGCGAAGTCCGACCGCGATGGACAGTCCGAGAGTCGGCCGCCGTGTGCCTCGCCGGATGGCAAGCCATGCGGCAAGCCAGGCTGCCCGTCGTGCAACGGCGGCGTAGGGGCGGGATCGCAGGGGGGTGGAGCAGCCGAAGGACCGGCCGACAGCGTCGCCAAGGACGGGCAGCCTGGCTCCGGCGGGGCCAAGCCGGGCGGCCAGGCAGGCACCGGTGGCAAGCCTGGTTCGACGGCCGGGTCCGACCGTGGTGATGGAGCCGACGGTGGGAATGCACAAAGCCGTGAGGTCGCTGGTCGCGGTGAATCCGGCGAGGCGGGCGGTGCGAAGCAGCAGGGCGAGCAGGCAGGCGACACAGGTGGTCGGCAGCCGGGCGCCGGTGACACCGCTGAGCCTGCGCCGGGTCGAGGCGAGCCGGGTCGACAGGGGAAGCCTGGCGCTGCCGGCTCCGATCAAGCCGACAACGCGGGCGTTGAACGTCCGGCGGGCGAGGGTCCTGGGCCCGAGGGTTCGGGGTCCGAGGGTTCGGGGTCCGAGGCTTCGGGATCGACGGGAGCAAAGCCCGGCGGCGAGGAGATCGCCGACGGCGCCGGGACGGAGAACTCGGCTCCGGGGACGGAGCCATCGGCAACCGATGCCGGTGGCGGCGCGGTGGGCGGCGGCCAGGGTCAGCAGGCCGGAACGGGAACCGGAGAGCGGCAGGATCGACCCGTCGAGTGGACGGAGCAGGATCTCTCCCACGCCCGCAACGCCGCCGACCTCGCCCTCGAGCACCTGCGCCGCTCGGTCGACTCGGGCGATCGTGCGGTCCTCGACGAGCTGGGCTGGACGCCCGACCAGGCGCGGGAGTTCCTGGCCCGCTGGGAGCGCATGCGGGCGGCGGCGGGGGGTGAACGCCGGCCACCGCGAGAGTTCGACGAGGCGGTGAAGAGCCTCGGGTTGCGGCCGGAGGGGGTGCGTCGCTCCCGCGATCTTCCCGCCGATGTCAGGGGAGGTCAGGCGGAGGGGCGGCGCAGCCGCCCGCCGAGCGACTACCGCGAGCAGTTCAGGGCGTTCCTGCAGGGTGCGGCCGTCGAATGACCAAGCCCTTCGAAGGCCCCCGGTACCTGGTGCCGTTCGGCCCCAAGCGGGTGCCGCACTGTTTCACCGACGTGCTCATCCTGGGAGGCGGCCTGGCCGGCCTCCGGGCGGCGCTCGCGGTCGACCCCCGGCTCTCGGTCACGGTGGTGACGAAGGACGACCTCCACGGCTCGTCGAGCCAGTGGGCCCAGGGAGGAATCGCCGGCGTGGTCGATCCCGAAGATCGGTTCGACAATCACGTGGCCGACACGCTCGCCGCCGGCGGCGGGCTGTGTCACGAGGCGGTCGTCGAGGCCGTCGTCCGCGAGGCGCCGGGCAGGATCGCCGAACTGATCGCCTGGGGCACGCGGTTCGACGAGCACGACGGCGCCCTCGCGCTGGGCCGCGAAGGGGGGCACAGCCATCACCGCATCGTGCATGCGCTGGGCGACGCCACCGGCCGCGAGGTGATGCGGGCCGTGATCGAGCAGACGCGAAAGCTCGACAACCTGTCGGTTTGGCCGGAGACCTTCACGATCGACCTGGTGACCCACGAGGGAGCCTGCCGCGGGGCGCTGGTCTGGAATCCGAGGCACGGCAAGACGCTCGTCTGGGCCCGCCGCACGATCCTGGCGACCGGTGGCGCCGGGCAGCTCTATCGCGAGTCGACCAATCCGCCGGGGGCGAGCGGGGACGGCATGGCGCTGGCCTGGCGGGCGGGGGCGGAACTCCGCGACATGGAGTTCATGCAGTTCCACCCCACGGTGCTCTACATCGCCGGCGGCTCGCGGAGCCTGATCACCGAGGCGGTCCGCGGCGCGGGCGCCTGGCTCGTCGACAAGGACGGCCGGCGGTTCATGCCCGACTTTGATCCGCGGGCGGAGCTCGCGCCCCGCGACGTGGTCTCGCGGGCGATCACGGTCGTGATGCATCGCACGCACCATGCCAACGTGTTTCTCGACCTCTCGCACCTCGATCCGGGCATGGTGCACGAGCGGTTTCCCGGGATGGCGGCCATCTGCGCCGCGTTCGGCCTGGACCTTGCCCGTGACCGGATCCCCGTTCGGCCCGGCGCCCACTACATGATCGGCGGCGTGCGGGTGGATGACGTGGGCAGGACCGGCGTGCCCGGGCTGTTCGCCGCGGGTGAGGTGACCTCCAGCGGCCTGCATGGCGCCAACCGCCTGGCGAGCAACAGCCTGCTCGAGGGGCTCGTCTACGGCGCACGGGCCGGGGAGACGGCCGCCGCCGAGGTGCTGGCGGAGGGTTCGCGGGGCGTCGACGAGTTTCGGGTGCCGGCGATCTCGGAACCGGTGCGGTCCGCCGCCGACGAGGCGGCCGACGCCACGCTCGATCTCGACGACATCCGCAACTCGCTGCGGGCGCTGATGTGGCGGCAGGTCGGCGTGGAGCGGTCGGGCGGCTCGCTCGCCGAGGCCCTGGCCACGGTCGAGGGCTGGTGCCGGTACGTGCTGCCGCGGCAGTTCGCCGATCCTCAGGGCTGGCAGCTGCAGAACATGCTGGAGGTGGCCTGGCTGATGATTCGCAGCGCCGTCCACCGCGACGAGACCCGAGGCGTCCATTTCCGTGCGGACCATCCCGCGTCGAGCGATGCCTGGAAGACGCACATCGCGTGGCGCCGCGGCCGAGCGGAGCCCCATCTCGAGCCGTTGCCCTGAGCACAGGCCGGCGGCAGGGGCAGTCGAGGCAGAGTCGCGCGCCGATGGGGACGGCGTTCTCGTGCCACGCGCATCCCAGTCCCCATCGCTCACGCGATTGGGGCTTCCGGTGCGGGGTCTGCGGGGGTGCGCCGCGTATTGAAAACCCGCGCTACGACCAGGCTCGGACAGCCCCGAGCCGCCGCGGGTTGCCGTGAACCCAAGCCAGACGTGCGTCGCCCCGCCCCGCATCTGCCGTGCCGAAACAGGATTGGCCCTGAGCCCCAGGCGAGCGTGTCGCGGCCGCTGACACGAATGGGCCTCCGCGGGGGATGAGGCCGCGGAGACCCCGGCGAAAGTCGCCGACTTGCCGCCCGCGGGCGACCCGGAAACAATGACCCGAAACCAGACGAATCCAGCATCGGACGCCCATGACCGCTCGCGAAAACGTTTCCTCCGCCGAGGCCATGATCGAGGCCGACGGCCTCACCAAGTACTACGGCGACTTCATCGCCATCGAAGACGTCTCGTTTCGCGTGCCCCGCGGCGAGATCGTCGCCTTCCTCGGCCCCAACGGCGCGGGGAAGAGCACCACGATGAAGATCCTCACCGGCTACCTGGCCCCCACGTCGGGCCGGGCGCGGATCGCCGGCCACGACATGTCGACCGATCGGCTCGCCGGGGCGGAGCGGCTGGGCTACCTGCCCGAGAACGGCCCGCTCTATCCCGACATGACTCCCCGCAGCCTGCTGGAGTTCTTCGCCGACGCCCGCGGGCTCCCGGCGGCTCGGAAGCGCGAGCGGATCGAGGCCGTGGTGAAGCAGTGCGAGCTCGGCAGCGTGATCGGCAAGGCGATCGGCAAGCTCTCCAAGGGTTACCGGCAGCGGGTGGGCATGGCCCAGGTGCTGCTCCACGAGCCCGACGTGCTGATCCTCGACGAGCCGACCAGCGGCCTCGACCCCAACCAGATCCGCGAGGTCCGCGAGACGATCCGCCGGCTCGGCCAGAGCAAGACGATCCTCCTCTCGACCCACATCCTCCAGGAGGTCGAGGCCCTCGCCGATCGCGTGATCCTGATCGCCGAAGGCCGCCTGCGGTTCGACGGCCCACCCGCCGAACTGCGGCGCGAGGGCCGCTCGCTCGACGAGCGGTTCCACGAGCTGACCCGTTCGGCCTGACCTCTCTGCCGGGGCGGTTGGCCGCCGTCCCGGTCCCGCCGCCGCATCACCCTCCCCTGACCTGCACGAGGAACCGACGACATGAAGTGGCATGTGCTCGACGCCGTCTTCAAGCGGAATTTCGTCGCCTACTTCTCCAATCCGACGGGCTACGTCTTCATCTGCGTGTTCGTGCTGCTCGGGTCGCTGGCCGCCTTCTGGCCGCCGGAGTTCTTCAGTTCGAACCTCGCCAATCTCGACCAGCTGAACCGCTACCTGCCCTACATCCTGCTGGTGTTCGTGCCCGCGATCACCATGAGCGTCTGGGCCGACGAGCGGCGGCAGGGCACCGACGAGCTGCTGCTCACGATTCCCGCGAGCGACTGGGAGGTGGTGTTCGGCAAGTACCTTGCGGCCGTCGGGATCTTCACCGTGGCCCTGATCTTCTCCTGCATCTGCAACCTGATCATCCTCCTCAGCTGGGGCACGCCCGACGCCGGGCTGTTCCTCGCCAACTACCTCGGCTACTGGTTCGTCGGCCTGGCGATGCTGGCGATCGGGATGGTCGCGAGCTTTCTGACGAGCAACCTGACCGTGGGCTTCATCCTCGGCCTGCTGTTCAACGCGCCGCTGGCGCTGGCGGAGCAGGCGGGGGCGGTGATGGGCCCCGGCACGGCGGCGCGGGTCAAGGCGTGGAGCCTGGCCGAAAACTTTTCCGACTTCGGCCGCGGCGTGGTCAGCCTGTCGTCGATCGCCTACTTCCTGGGCATCGTGGCGGTCTGCCTGTACATCGCCATGGTGCTGATCGGCCGGCGGCACTGGACGGGTCGGCGGGACTCGAGCCCGCTGGGCCTGCACTACCTGGCGCGGACGGCCGGCCTGGTCGCGGCCGCGATCGGCGCGGTGCTCGTGTTCCGCTCGGCCGACGTCCGCGCCGACCTCTCGCAGGAGCAGATCAGCTCGCTGTCGGGCGACACGCGGAAGCTGGTGCGGACGCTGGAGGCGAGTCGGCCGATCGACATCAAGGCCTACGTGAGCCCGACGGTTCCCGAGGACTACGCCCAGACGCGGATCAACCTGCTCAACACGCTCCGCCAGGTCGAGCGGCTCGGCCGCGGGAAGGTGAAGGTCGAGGTCATCCCCACCGAGCCGAAGACCGAGGAGGCGGCGCTGGCCCTGCAGCAGTACGGCATCGAGCCGCAGCGGGTCGTGTCGCGGGTCCGGGGCACCTACCGCAACGACCAGGAGATCTTCCTGGGCTGTGCGTTCACCAGCGGCCTGGAAAAGGTGGTGGTGCCGTTCTTCGACCGGGGCACGCCGGTGGAATACGAACTCGTCCGCTCGATCTGCACCGCCGCCCAGCAGCAGCGGAAGCGGCTCGGGATCCTCACCACCGACGCCGACCTGTACGGCGGCTTCGACATGATGAGCGGCCAGCAGCGGCCCCGGCAGCCGCTCGTCGAGGAACTCGAAAAGCAGTACGACGTCGTCCAGGTCGACGCCACGGCCCCGATCACCGAAACCTTCGACGTTCTGCTGGCGGTCCAGCCGTCGTCGCTCGGCCCCGAGCAGATGGCCAACTTCGTGGCGGCCGTGAAGGCGGGGCAACCGGTCGCGATCTTCGAGGACCCGCTGCCGGTGATGATGCAGGGCGTGCCCGGCACCTCGCAGCCCCGGCGGAGCCCGATGGGGCCGATGGCGATGTTCGGCGGTCCGCAGGGGCAGCCCAAGGGCGACCTGCTCCAACTCTGGGACGCGCTGGGCGTGAAGCTGTCGGCGGGCGCGGACCGGCCGGCGATGGGGGCGATGGGCACCGCGCCGTACGTCGTCTGGCAGAGCTACAACCCGCATCCCAAGCTCCAACTCGAGGACGAGTTCGTGTTCGTCGACGCGTCCCTCGGCGCCGAAGGGGGGGACAAGGGGGCCGGCTTCGCCGGCGATCAGCCGATCACCCGCGGCCTGCAGGAAGTGCTGTTTCCGTTCCCCGGCGGACTCGAGAAGACCGGCGGCGCCGAACTCACGGTCGTGCCCCTGGCGCGGACGAGCAAGCGATCGGGCACGATCGAAGTGGCCCGTGTGGAGCAGGCCCTGCAGGGGGGCGACACGCGGCTCCTGCGGGCCTTCGAGAAGCCCGGCGACGAGACGATGACGCTCGCCGTGGCGATCGAGCGGAAGCAGCCCGCGACCGGGGAAGGTGAAGCGGAGCCGAAGCCGATCCGGGCGGTGATCGTGTCGGACATCGACCTGCTCTCGGGGGTGTTCTTCGGCCTGCGGAATCGCCGCGACGAGATGTTCAACTTCGACTTCGACAACGTGACCTTCGCCCTCAACGTGCTCGACTGGCTCGCGGGTGACGAGCGGTTCGTCGAGGTCCGTAAGCGGAAGCCGAAGCACCGGACGCTCGAGCGGATCGAAGACGCCGTGGCCAGCGCCCGCGAAGACGCCGAACGGCAGCGGGCCCAGTTCATCTCGGAGTTCGAGAAAGCCGAGCGCGAGGCCAGCGAGGGCATGGAGAAGGAGGTCGGTGCCTTCGAGAAGAAGATCAAGGAGATGGAGGATCAGGGCGACACGAACCGCCAGGCGGCGATGCAGGCGATCCAGCAGCTGGCCAGCAGCCAGCGGCTGGCCCAGCGGAAGCTCGACACCAAGATCGAGCAGCTGCGGCGGAAGCGGGATGCCGAAGTCGACACCGTGGAGCGGAAGCTCGAGTCGACGATCCGCCGCGAGCAGGACAGGCAGAAGTGGCTGGCGGTGATCCTGCCGCCGATTCCGCCGCTGATCGTGGCCTTCTTCGTCTTCTTCCGCCGCCGGGCGCTGGAGCGCGAGGGCGTGGCGAGGTCACGGCTGAGATAAGGGAGGGCACGAGGATGCACGCACACCACGACACCACCGAAACCGCGCGGGGCGGATCGTCCCCGATCGCCCGCACGGCCGCATTCCTCGCGGCCGGGGCCGGCCTGCTCCTGCTGGGAAGCTGGCTCAACGTCCGCCCGGCCCTCCGCCAGCGGGCCGTGGTCGGCGAGGAGGCGCAGGCGAAGGTGCTGTTCCCCGACCTGGCCGACGCCTCTAAGGCCGCGAGCCTCGAAATCGTCTCCTTCGACGACGAGACGGCGACCCTCAAGCCGTTCAAGGTCGTGCGGGCCGACGGCGTCTGGGTGCTGCCTTCGCACGAGAACTACCCGGCCGACGCGAAGGACCAACTCGCGGCGGCGGCGACCGAACTGATCGACCGGCCGGTGCTCGACGTCGTCAGCGACTCGCCGGGCGACCACGAGACCTTCGGGGTGATCGAGCCCGATCCGGAGAAGGTGAAGGTCGGCATGACCGGCGTCGGGCAGCTCGTCGAGATCCGCGATGCCTCCGGCAACAAGCTCGCCCGGCTGGTCGTGGGCAAGGAGGACAAGCGGCCCGCCGGCGCCCCTCCCGCGGCCGGCAGGACGCTCCGGTTCGTGCGCCGGGCCGGCCAGGATCGCGTCTACCGCGTGGAGCTCGACACGTCCAAGTTCACCTCGAAGTTCGACGACTGGATCGAGAAGGATCTGCTGAAGATCTCGCCCTGGGACGTCCGCCGGCTCACGATCGACGACTCGGCCTGCACGTTCGGCATCGACGAGGCGTCGGGCCGGCCGATGATCTCGCTCGACCGCAGGTGCCGTGCCGAGCTCGGGTACGACGACAAGGACGCGGCCTGGTCGCTGGTGAAGCTGGAGTCGTTCGACGACCAGAACCAGCCGAAGGCGGCTTCGCTCGGAGCCGACGAGGAGCTCGCCAGCGGCAAGCTCAATGACCTGCGAAACGCCCTCGGCGACCTGAAGATCATCGACGTGATCCGCAAGCCCGCGGGCCTCAGCGCCGATCTCAAGGCCGAGGAGTCGTTCGCCGGAGATCGCGAGGCGGTGGCGTCGCTGGCCCAGCGGGGCTTCTTCGCCGTCCAGAAGGGGGACATCGTGTCGAGCAACGGCGAGACGATCGTGGGCCTCAAGGACGGCGTCGAGTATCTGCTCCGCTTCGGCAACGGCACGACCGTCGCCGCCGCGGGGCAGCCCGGCCCGGCCGACGCAGCCCAGGCTCCCGACGAGCAGGAATCGTCCAGCGGGCGATACCTGTTCGTGTCCGCGCGGCTCAACGAGGATCTGATCGCCAAGCCCACGCTCGACCCCTTGCCCGAGGCCCCGGCGGAGGGTGCGGCCGCGGCGCAGCCGGAAGGCGGCAAGCAGGAGGACGGGGGCGGGCAGCCGGAGGGGGCCGCGGACGAACTCAAGAAGGCCGAAGAGGCCGAGGCCAAGGCGCAGGCGGCGCTCGAGGAGCGGCGCCGGGTCGAGGCCGAGAATCGCCGCCGGCAGGAACAGTACGACGAGCAGGTCAAGGGAGCGAAGAAGCGGGTTCGCGACCTCAACGACCGGTTCGCCGACTGGTATTACGTCGTGTCCGACAAGGAATACGACAAGATCCACCTCGGTCGCGACGGCATGATCCAGAAGAAGCCCACGGAGGAGAAGAAGGACTAGCAGGCCGTGGAAAAACTCGCCTTCACAGCCGGAGAGAGGGCGCTAAACTGCGGCCGTGGGCCTCGTGCGTCTGAGGCTCGCCAGCCACGGAGGGAAGTATGGCTCTTGGGAAGCGAAAACGGGAGCGGCAACTGGAGGCCTTCGTCTCGGCCTCTGATCTGCCGCAGTCTCCCGGGCACCCGTTCTACACGGCGTTGAACCGACTCCTTGCCGAAAACGACTTCGACTCCTTTGTCGAGGCTCTGTGCGCCCCGTTTTACGCGGGAGTTACGGGCCGTCCTTCGATTCCGCCGGGCGTCTTCTTTCGGATGACGTTTGTGGGGTACTTCGAGGGCCTGCCGTCGCACCGCAGCATGGCGTGGCGATGTGCCGACAGCCGATCGCTGGCGGAGTTCCTCGGACTGGGTCCGGCGGAAGAAACCCCC
>Ga0194130_10004973_pt1 | contig 16459 bp, 17 predicted proteins | sample TA2KigsurfametaG_FD_160084 | JGI IMG/M metagenome (GOLD analysis project Ga0194130, IMG submission 160084) | Freshwater microbial communities from Lake Tanganyika, Tanzania - TA2015050 Kigoma 12 surface | ecosystem: Environmental > Aquatic > Freshwater > Lake | place: Tanzania: Lake Tanganyika... | reverse complement strand
TCGGAGTTTTAATTATCGTGGTTTTCGCCACGCACCAGTCTGTCTCCGATTTCGTGGGCTTTCTCACCGGGTTGGTCATGCTGCCCAACCCCGTCAAGCGACTCGCCCAGATGCATGTGGACCTTGTCTCGGCCACCGTCAGTTGCGAACGGCTGGAAGGTTTCTTCGCCCAAAAACCTTCGGTGAAGGAGCCCGCTACCCCGGCTACCCTCCGCCCGTTGGAACAGGCGCTGACCTTGGAAAAAGTTTTTTTGGATTATGGTCACGATCACGTCCTGCTGGATGTCAATCTTCACATCCCCAGAGGTTTCAAGCTCGGCTTGGCTGGTGTCAGCGGCTCGGGGAAAAGCAGCCTGATCAACCTGATCCCGCGGTTCTACGACCCCACCCGCGGACGCATTCTTTGGGATGGCCGGGATCTCCGCGATTTCTCTTCGGCCGAGCTTCGGAAACAGATTGCCCTGGTCAGCCAGGACGTCGTGCTGTTCGATGCCTCCGTGGCCGAAAACATCGCCCTCGGCCGGGACGGTGCGACCCAAAGGGAAATCGAACGAGCCGCGCGGCAGGCCTTTGCCCACGACTTCATCACCGATCTACCCCGCGGCTACGACACTCGTGTGGGGGAACGTGGCGTAATGCTTTCCGGGGGCCAAAAGGCCCGGATCAGCCTGGCTCGGGCTTTTCTTCGTAATGCCCCGATTCTGATCCTCGACGAAGCCACCGCCGCCTTGGATGCCGAGGCAGAGAAGGAAGTTCAGAAGGCCGTGGATGCGTTGGAAGAGGGACGGACGGTCATCTGCATCGCCCACCGGCTTTCCACCCTTGCCAACATGGATGAGATCGTCGTCCTGGAAGCCGGCCGGATCGTCGAACGTGGCGGTTTTTCCACTCTGCTGGCCAAAAAAGGCCTTTTTGCCAGCATGGCCAGCCAACAGGGCATCGCCTCCAACTGATCGACGATGGAAATCTCCATCGTTACCCCGGTCTTTAACTCCGCCCGCTGGATCGATCTTTGCGTGCGATCCGTTCGGCACTCCCTGCAAGGGCGCGACTATGAGCACGTCGTCTGTGATGGCGGCAGCACGGATGGAACCTTGGACTATCTCAAGCAGCAACCAGACATCCGCCTTATTTCCGGGCCCGACCGGGGGATGTACGATGCCTTGAACAAGGGCATGGCTGCCGCACGCGGCCGGATCCTCGGCCACTTGAACGCCGACGAGCAGTACGACCGGGCGGGCCTAGCCCATGCCCTAGCCAAGCTGGAACAAACCGGGGCCGATGCCGTCTTCGGCCCCACCATCATGCTGGATGGTCAACTGAACTTTCTCTACCTGTTCAACCAGATCACCGTCCCCCGCCCTATCGACGCAGACTGGCACATGCCCGTCCAGAGTTGCTCCCTCCTCTTCCGCCGCCAGATCTGGGAACGATGCCCCTACCCTGCAGAGTATCGCGTGGTGGGCGACCATGTCTGGTTCCGTCGTCAGATGAAACTGGGCCTCAAGTTGGTTTCCGTCCGCAAACCCATCGGCATCTTTACCTGGCACGAGGATGACATCGCCAAGCGCCTTGGCCCTCACGGGGAAAACGCCTTGACCGATGTGAATCGAAAAACTCTCCATATGCGACTGGCCAAACTTTGGTTCCGCCTACGGCACATCCTTGAAGGCGGCCTGCTTCGGCCATGGTCAATCGAGTTCTCGCTCTTCAGGAGCGAAGGCCAGCCAGCTCGGATAACGCTGCCTTGGCCCCGAGTGGGCCTTTGACCCCAGCCCCTAGGCTAGGAATTTTTCGAAGAAAAGCCGCATGACCTGGGCAGCGTCAGCCCAAGTCTCATACTCCGAGCCACAAACCAGTCCCGGCTGGAAATCGTCGAGCCGCCGTTGCAACTGATGGTCCGTGGCGTAAGTCAGCGCATGCCGTCCCAGCATTTCCAGATGGGCCCGCTCTCTTGAGCCCCCGTAGGTGATGACCGGTTTTCCCAATACCGCAAACTCCCCGACCGCGAGCCCGAAGGTTTCTCCGTGGAGTCGGGCATGAAGCATCGCGTCACAAGTCGCCAGGAATTTCGCCTTTTCCCTCGGATCCGGGGTGCCGGGGAGAAAATGGATATTCGGCGGGACGCGGGACGATCCGAAGCGCTTGGTATTCAGGAAAACAAAGTGATCCTCGGGATGGTTCTTGGCATGCCGGAGAACCACCCCTTGGACAAAGGGGATGTTGAAGGTGTCCGTGGCCCCATGGCGGCCAAACACCCGGGCCTTCTCGGGAATCCCCAAAATGGCCCGCAGGGTTTCTTCGGACACAAGCCGTGGCACAACATGGGGAACAAAAGAAGTTTCGTGCCCCGTCATGACCCGCGAGGCCCAGCGGGAGACATAGGCAAAGCGATCCCCATGAAACTCATCGGATAGAAACATCGCATGAATGGCATTGCGGATGCCCGGCACCATAAATCCGTCGAAAGGTCCGGGTTTGATTTGATAGAGAACGTCTGCCCCGAGGGCCTTGATTTTTTTCTGTAGCTCAAACTTGTTACGATAGGAGACCAGGGGAAATCTTTTTTCCCAGCGCGCTGACACTTCCGGCTCCCACGAAGCCGGTTTTTCCGGATGGCAAATCACGGATTGGTTTCCCAGCTTCGATTCATTGAAAACCGCGTAATCCCAAAGGGCGTTGTCCGAGCCCCGGAAGGAAAGACTGTTGGAATGAAAAGCAATCTTCACGGGCCGGCCCGCCTGTAAAATTCCATCCGCTGATACACCACCTCGAGATGGTACCGACACCTGCGGAGTCGCTGAAACCAGACGGGTTTCTGCGCCGGATTCCATACCCCCAACCACCGGGGCCGGATCTGGTTTTGACGGATGGCCCGACACAACCCGGAGGCCTCCCTCGATCCCCGGGTGGTGATTGCCATGGGCACCGTCTCCGGGGCCTGGATTGCCCACTGGGTCAACCTGCCCTCCCGAACCTCGGTGGCAGGCCGGTTTTGCCTCAGTTGCTTCAAGACCTCGGGACGGTGCTCCCAAGCTTGAACCTTCCATCCGCAGTCCGGTTTTTCCAGCCAGATCCCCAGACTACCCACCTGGCCGTCTCCCGCCGCCGTCTCCACAAACAATCCTGTTTCCCGGGCTAAACCAAAACGGTCCCGTAAGACCCTAAAGAAGCCTTCCTTGGTGAAACCCTGAGCCTCTAGATCCCAACGTCTCTCATACCCCGATAATTTTTTACGAAAAAGACCGCGCCAAGCAGGAGCGGATCGGTAGAAAAAGCCCCTCAGCCTGCGAAGGCAGACTTGCCAAGGAAAAGGAGGTGTCACTTTTCGGGTAGGGAATCTCTCTTCCGGAACCCGGACGAGCTCTCCCTGACTTGCCCGAGACAAAGCCTTGCCCCGAGGCCGGGAAAAAACCTAGGATGCATTACTGAACCTTAATCGCTTAATCGGCTGGAATCCAGAGGAGCTGGGAAACACTTTGCGCGGGCTACCGGTGTTTTTAAAAAACTACCGCCAATACCGTAGATTGGCTTCGGGCACCCCGGGTACTTTACCGGTTACCAAGGTTACCCCTTATTTTTTCCATGACCGCTGGGCTCCCGCCGGTCAGGCCCAAGGGCAATATTTCCACCAGGACCTGCTGGTGGCGCGGGAAATTTATCGTCGGAATCCCCGGCGCCATCTGGATGTGGGCTCGCGGGTGGACGGTTTCTGTGCCCACGTGGCGACCTTCCGACTCATCGAAATTGTGGACATCCGCCCCATGCCATCCGCGGTTCCCAATATGGTCTATCGGCAGGGGGACATCCTCAGCGGTCAGTTGCGTGACCTGGGAACCACCGATTCCCTCTCTTGTCTGCACACCTTGGAGCATATTGGCCTGGGACGATACGGGGATCCCATCGATCCCCTGGGTCATGAAACCGCCTTTCGCAACTTGGCAGGCTTGGTTGCCCCCGGGGGTCTCTTTTACTTTTCCGTGCCCCTTGGCCCGTCCCGGGTGGAATTCGACGCCCATCGGGTTTTTTCCTTCTCTTATCTCCGCAAACTGGTGGAGACATCTTTTGGCATCGAAGACCTTTATTACGTGGATGATCAGGGGGCCCTGCAACATCCCCCGGCTTCCGACCGCACCAAGGAGACCGGAAATTTTGGTTGCCGTTTCGGCTTGGCGATCTTCTTTTTGAAAAAACGTTGATCCGGTCCCCCGAAGATCCATCCCCCGCCCCCACCTTGGAATGAAAACCCTGCTTCCAGGTTGGCAGATTTACCTTCCGGTCTGGCCGCGCCTCCTTCTGGATACGGCGGAGATTCGTCTTCTTCCTCAGTCACTTGCATCTCTCCCGGATAAACAAAAAATAGCGGATCTCTGGTCACAACACCGCGTCGCTCTGGTGAAACAGGCGCTTTACGGGGACCTGTACTGTGCTCCCCCGAATCAGTCGCCGCAGACCACTGCCTTTTCGAGCTTGCGGCGAACGGGCCCGCTGGGTCTGGTTGTCGACTTTCAAGCCTCCTTTTGGATGGTGCATGAGGACTCCGCCCCGGAATGCCATCGTTGGGAGGAAAGCGTGGGCAGCAATCCGGCAACACGGGAGGCCGATCTCCGTCGCGCGCGGAGTTTTCCGGATCAACCCCTTCCGGCTTGCCACCGGTTTGCCGGTAAAACCCCCCGATCCATGGCCGTCCGGGTCGATGAGGTTCCTTGGGGAAATTTCGACGTGGTGGTCTCCATGGATGTCTCCGTTCCCCTTCGGGTGATCCGTTCTCATCCGAAAATCAGTTGGATTTACTTTCCCTCCGATCCGGGAACGCCCACGGCCAAACGTGCCCGGCGCCGGCCGCCGGAAGGCTTTTCTGTGTCCCTCACCCACACCCATCGCCGCTTCCCCGTACGGCCGGGTTTGGGCCCGGCCGCCATTGAGTGCCCCTACTCCTTTCAGTCCTCTTTCTCCTGGGACCAGGTCTGGCCTTCGCAGATCAAGCGGGAGGGGACGATGGTCGAACACCAGACTTACGACCTGCTGGATGAAAAACAGCGGCAGCTGCTGGCCTCCCTGGGCACGGTGCGAAAACCCCACGGAAGCGTTGCTGAGGTTGCCTCCATGCTCCGATCCTCCAAATACTACCTTCGCCTCAAAGGGGGGCCCTTGAGCGGCAACGGACAGGTGGAAGCCATCATGGCAGGTTGTTTGGCGCTGGGGGATCCCGGCACCTATGTCCAGAGATCCCTGTTTACCCCGCAGACCGTCACGCCAAGTTTCGACTCGGCTCTGGCGAAACTTCGCTATTTTGAATCAAGTCCCCTTGATTATGAGAAAGCCCGCGCCGAGCAGCTTGCCGTGGCGGAGTGGGTCTGTTTTCGGCGGCCTGCCTGGCAACTGCTCCAAAAAGTCCGTCAGACCCGGTAATTCACGTAGCGAAACCGGGGATCATCGGAGACCTCGAGACTGGCCACCCCGTGGCTGCGGGAGCCATAACCTGTCGATGGACGAGCAAAGATAATTTCCGTGGCTTCCGAGAGATACGCGGCCCACCAGGCAAAGGTGCTGGGCGCGACCAGCATCTTGGAGGCCAGCTTCAAAAAGGTGAAATCCCGGAGGTGGCAGGAGTGATGCACGATCCGGCCACCGAATTTTTTCCGGATTCGCCCCACCATTTCCCAGCCCCGTTCCAGATCGTTGACCATGATCCAAAGTTTTTGGAAGGGAACCCTGGGAATTTCCCGCAAAAAAAAATCTGCCCCGACATTGAAGTACGATTGCAAATAAATCACCAGATCCTCCCGGCCGGGAGGTTCGTGGATCGGCACCGGATCCATCTGAAACAACGCCCTCAAAAAGGGGCCCTGCCCCAGGTAGTAACGATACTTTTGGAAATACCCGTGGAGCAGGATGTTTTGCCTTTGCAGCAGGGGCTCCAAAGACCCCAGATCCAGCTCCTTTTCCCGTTGGGAATCGATGGCGAGGAGGGAGTTTTCATGCGGAAGAATGGAAAGCGGCTCACGGATTTCCCCCTCCGCCAGGCCCAGGCTGGTGGCAGGAAACGGCCGGAGGGCGGGAGAAGCTCCACGCCATCGCCCCAAAGGAACCTGGGTTTTTTTTTCTAGAATCCTCGCGAAGGCATGCTGGAACATCTGGTTGCCCAGACCGCCGGCATACTGGATTCCAATCACCGCCTTATTCCCCGGGCAGCTTGTTGCGTTTGACCAGACGCCACTTGGTCAGGGGAAAAAACCAGCGCCTTTGACTTGCCGGCTTTTCGTGGCTGGTAAAAATCTTTTCAAAAAAAGCCAAAACCCGCTCCTCCCGGAAAACCGGGGGCGGTTCCCGGCTTGGGAACGGGTGGGCCGCGAGATATTTTCCGTAAAGATCGTCGTTCTGGTCCACATGGGCGATGTACTCGGCCAGGGAATCCCAGGAGCGGAAGTTGCGCGCGTTGATGAAGGCCTGGGGATTAAAATAGTCTTCCACGCGCGGATCACCCCAGTAAATGGGTACGGTTCCGGCCACCAAGGCGTCGTAAAGTTTTTCCGTGCACCAGCCCGGCCGTTCCTTGTTTTCAAAGGCGATGTGAAACTTGTACCCCGAAAGCAGGTCGATTTTGGGGTAATAGCCGTCCTCTGCCTTGATCCCGGTGTTGTTCAGGGCTTTGCCAAACGAATCCACCTTCCGATACCGGCCCAGGGCTTGGAGAAACTCGCGCCGGTTTCGGACCGAGGAGTCGTCGTAACCGGCCAAAAAAGCACAGAAACGTCGGCGGAAAGGATTGCCCCCTTCCCGGGAACTCAGCAAGGGGTCCGGGCTTCGGCCAAAAGCAAAGATCGGCAGATGGAGGGCCCGGTCCCCGGGGAACCAGCAGGAATGGATGGTGTAATCACACTCCTTCCAGTTCGGCGGGTAAACCTCCTGGGAGTAAAATATTTTCGTGCAGTTATAGAGCCGGTGACGCTGGCCAATATGGGTGAAAATCAGAACATCCGGGGTGTCTTCCCGGATCACCTCATACTTTTTTTGCAGCAGCCCCAGGAAGTAATTTTCCACCTGAATCGGTGTGTCGATGAAATTAAGGCTAATTTTGGGCCGCGGGTTCATGCGGAGCTGGATTCGAGGCAAGCCTGCAGGTGTTGCCAGCCCGGGTCACCGAGCTTGAGATCCGCCTCGCGACACCTCCGGCCTTGGCGCCCGATCGGTTGGCAATCGATCCGCTCCCACCGAACCCCGCAAACTTCCGCCAGATGGCGGAAGTGGTTTCTTTCGTAACCGCCGGGAAACATCTCGATCAGTTTGCTCTGGGGCGGGCAAAAGACGATGTAAACAAACGCGGCCCCATGCACCCCGCAAACCAGGCGGCTGGTTTGGAAAATCTCCAGCTGCTCTTCCCACGTTTTTTCTGACATGACCACCCCGCCTGGTCGGATGGACGGAGGGAGGGAGCTTAGTCTGGCTTCGTCCAGGAGGCGGCGGTAGTGGGCATCCCTTCGGGAGACGTACGTCGATTGAGGCCAAGAGGAGCGCCGCGGCCGATTTCCAAAGGTCTTTCGCAAAATCACGACTGCCTCGGCTAGCCCCACGGAGACGGCGGGCAGGGTTTGGACCTTCTCCCGCGGGGGTCCGGTGAGGATCTTTTCTGGCCCGAGGCCCATCATCCGCAGGGATCCCGTTTGCATGGGGTTGGGATCGGGGTTGAGCAGAACCTGGAAATCGGAGGGCCATCGGCAAAGCGCAAGTGGCACGATGGCATGCATCAGCCAATGATAGGGGTTTTTCTCGCCTCCACATCGAAGATCAACAATGGCCCCGCTTTTCAGCCTGGGGCTTGGCAGCCGGCCGCCGGTTTTTCCCGAATTTCTTTTTACGGCAGAAAAGATACGGGGCAGGCGGGCTTCCCGGACTCCCCGAAGCCCGAAGGCCACTTTGTGTCGTGGGTGGGGAAGTTTGAGTTTTGGATCCAGACAGATCCTTCGCCGCAGGCGCTCGGGAAATCCACACCACAGAACCGAAAAATCGGGTTGTTTGGATATCTCTTCCACCACGCCGCGAATCCCATGTAGCCGCCAGGCCAACCAAGGCCACCATCGGGGCTGGCCTAATCTGATTTCGTCGGCAAAACCGGGGCCGTGCTGGTGGCTGAGGATCGAGGTAGCCCACCCTTTTCGTGAAAAATGTCTTTGCCATTTTTGGAGCTTTTTCTCGGCTATGAGATCACGCCTCGAATAAAGGCAAAAAATGACCCGTGGCATTTTTATCGCTTTGAGACAGACAATGCTTTACACCCGAGCATGGTCAGGGGAGGCAGCACTCCAAAGCCTAAAGATGCAGACACGCTTAGCTCCGAATTGGATAACTCAGGGCTCGAAATTGGGGCAACACCCTGCGTTAGTGCTCAACGGCCGTGGCTCCATAAATTGCATGGCATGCCTTTGTTGGATGGGATGCACCATCTGCTGGATACCCTGTTCTAATCTGATTGTTGGACGCCAGGGGATTGTTTTTTTTAATTTTTGATTCGTAAAAAAGCTTTTTCTTACGTCCCAACTCTTGGCTGGAACAAATTCGATTTGCAAGGGTCGAGAAATTGCTTTTTCGACAGTCTTTACCACTTTGCGGATTTGGGTCGGCTTGCCAAAACAAACATTGTAGGTGCCCTGGACGCGGCAACGGACGACCAGCCGCAGGGCCTGGCAAAAATCTTTTACATGCAAAAAGTCTTTCGCCTGCCCCCCTTGGCCCCAGAGAAAAATCGGTCGAAGTGCAGTTCCGCTTTGAATGAGCTTGGGTATGATTCCCTGGGGTGTTTGGGTCGGGTGCAAGATTCCATAAAGATTCGAAATGCGGAGGATAACCCAAGGGATTCTGTGTTTTGCGGCATATTTTTGAATGATTTTCTCCGCAAGCATTTTTTGCTTCGCGTAGTCTCCTTGGGGGCGGCAGCGTGTTTTTTCAGATGCGGGGAGAGATCTGCTGGTTTCACCGTAAACCGCACAAGTGGAGGTAAAAATATATAGAGGCGGGTTTTTTCTGATTTTGGAGATTCTTCTTAAAAGGGTTTCAACCCATGAAAGACATCTCCCGTCTTTCTTTTGGGCAGATGCGGGTACATTGGTCCACGCCATATCAAGAACCGCATCAAATCCAGCCAAAATGCTCCCCTGAAGGCTGGAAAGCGGGGCTTTATTTGGACCACTTTTACGAGAAAAAATACTTACGCTTATGCCATTGGCACGAAGTATTTTTGCCACGGGTTGAGCCCATCGACCCCTGCCCCCGGTCATAGCGATCCGGCACGGCCGTGGGCTGTTTTCCCTGAAAAAGATGTTTAGATTTTTCAGAATGAATTTTTGCCGGGCCTGGCCTGGCAGGGTTTTGATTCGAACATCCCGCACTTAGAGCCGCGGAGCGCCAGCGGACAGGCTCTGGATTGTTTTTATGTATTTACCGTATTGGGAACGGCACCGCGAGGCGGAGTACATTGTTCGGGCGAAGGTGCAGGCCCTCTGGGACTCTTTCGCATATTGATCGGGTTTAAGTCCCGCGAGCCGGCGGAAAACGGGAAGGAGGGCTTCCACGGATATTTCTTTCAGGAGAATCCCGGTGTTTCCCAACTGGACCAGTTCGCTGACTCCACCGCGATCCAAGGCAAGGACTGGCCTGCCCTGAGCCAGACTCTCCTGAATAAGAAGCGGGAAATTGTCCAGCAAGGAAGGATGAAGGAGATAATCAAAGCGGTCATACAAGGAGCGGTACTCTTGAGGATCCTCCAGATGACCCAGAAAACTAATGCCGGGAACATGCTTCATTTTCTCGGGAGTTCCCCGCCCCAGGCAAAGGATATGGGAGTTGGTGGCTTCAAGGATTTTGTTCCCGACTAAACACTCCAGGGTGGGCAGGATGTTTTTTCTTTTATCCCCCAGAAAATCTGCCGCCATGAGATAAGTTACTTTTTTGGAATCTGTGCGTCGGCGGGGCTGGGAACAAAAATCCTCGGGCCAAAGGGGAACCGTCAGCTGCCCGCAGGAAACCCCGTAAAGTTCCTGACATAGGGATCCAAGCCAGGAGGAGCAGGCATTGATAAAAAGACGCCCTTGCCCAATCCATCGTGCGGCGGTTAAACCCTCCATACCGGCAAATCGGTTTGCCACCAGCGGACGCTCCCAGACATAGGAGTCCCCGACTCCGAGGTAATACATGTCATGCAGAGTCACCACTACTTGGTGCTTGACCAAGGTATGCTGAATCCATGCATCCGACCAGCCCCACTTGGCTGCGCCCGCCGTATTTTGGTACCAGATAAAATCAAAACTGTTTTGCCCGAGAAGTTTATCTAGATTCTTCTGGGCGAGAGATTCCCTCCACCTCACCCTGGTTTTTTTAGGCAGACAGGCTTGGAGAACACGGCCCAGTCCTCTCGGTTTGCCATTGAGAGTTTTGGATGGAACCCCGTCAAGGCAAGCCTCGTCACCGTGCACTGAAAAAGTCGTGTGACCTAATTCCTGGCAAAGCTTGCGCATGCGTAAAGCCGCTTTGGCCGCCCCTCCGCGGAATAAATGATCGTGGATGAAGAGAATTTTTATTCTAGGGCTTCTGGAGAGACGATTTGCCGAAAATCTTGTCCAAGGCTTTCTGCCACCAATGCCGCCACCCGGCCATAGCCTGATAATGGTTTCGAAACACCGACCGATCGAGGAGGTCGCTTTCGCTGCGGGAAAGGACCTTGCCGTGAAAGACTTCTCGAGATTCACCCCTTCGGACAGACAGCGGTTTGGATAGCTCGCGAGTATGCCGTGCGGTCCCGTCAAAACCGATATTGGTGACCAGGTTCACGGCCGGGGACAAGGCGCGACCTCCGTGACTCCAATGGGCCCAGAGCCAAAAGTAGGCCCAACTGGACATTTTTTTCCCCGCCAGCTGCCCGGCCACCCGGGACCAATATTCATGCTCGGGTTTGGGAAAGCGCTGGCGATCAAGAATCTTCCGGAGAGCCCCCGGGGAGATGGCCCCGCGGTATCTTCGCCAGGCGCGTGCCCAGGTTGCCCAGCCCCAGCAGTGGGGGTAGCGGGAAAGGTAGGCCCGACCGGGGATGGGCACACCCAGCTCGACAAAACAGCTTCCGGAAATACTCATGATCATCGAATCCCGGCGGTGCTTTTTCAGGTTTACTTCACAAAAAGAGAAGAATGCGGGGGAAGCCACGCAATCATCTTCCAGAACAATCGCTTCGGACACTCGGCGGAAGACATGGGCGAGGCCTTGCTCCACGCTGGTTTTAAGCCCCTTGTTTTGTGAGGAAAAATGGAGGGAAATTTGGCAGGGCCACTTTACGCTTTGCTCGACCAACCGGCGGGCTCTGCGGCATTCCTGCTCCTCCTTACCATTGCCTCTTTGCCACCCATCGGCGAAAACAAAAAGCCGGGAAGGGCGGTACTTTCGGATGGCCCCCAGCACCTGTCGCAGATGCCAGGTCCTGCGGTGGATAAAAAGGGCCACGGGAACCTTGGTTCGGGATGCGGAATTTTCGCCTTTAGGAAAAGGTATCACGTCTTTAGGATAATGAGATGAGCATTGTTCATGGGGGACCACCGCGCGAGTTGGCTGTGCAGATGCACAACGCCAGACCTTTTGCTGCCTTTGTGGAAACCGGCACTTTAAAGGGAAACACCACCCGCTGGGCTTCGGACGTTTTCCCCCAAGTCCACACCGTGGAAAAGTTTCGTCAGAATTTTGAGGAATCCTCTTCCTTTCTGGCCGATCGTCCCAATGTCACCTGCCATCTGGGAGATTCCGCCGCTGCCCTGCCGGGCATCGTGGCGAAGTTTAAGCACGAGCCGTTGTTTTTTTGGCTGGACGCCCATTTTTGCGGAACTGGTTCAGCCGGGGAGATCGGGCAATGCCCACTTCTTCAGGAGTTGGATGCCCTGCGGGAACGGCCCGGGGATGTGGTCCTCATTGACGACGCGAGGTTGTTTCTCTCCGCCCCCCCGCCTCCCAACAAACCCGAGGAGTGGCCCGGCATCCGCGAGATTTGGGAACATTTTCGCTCTTGGCCCAGCCCCCGCTTTCTGCAGGTGATCGACGATATCATTTTTGTGGTCCCGGAAGGGAGCCCCTGGAAAGAGATGCTCTTACGGTTCTCCGTGAGCCGGGCGGACGCTTTTTGGCACCATTACGGCTGGATTTCCAAAAAAAAGACTTGGAAGGAGAAGGCCCGTGAGAAGTTGCCTGATTGGATGCACCGTATTCTGATCCGGCACTGAAAGCTTACCGGAGGCAAAAGAAAAGACAGTTTCTCGGGCGATGAAGTATTAATGAATGCACTCCCGGGACAACCGCCTCGTTACGGCAGAGAGTATCTTGATTGGCAAACGCCCATCGGGAAATTCGGGGGATGGGCTAACCGGATTAAATTTGAAGCATGGCTTAGCCCCGATTTGGATGTTTTGGATTTTGGCTGTGGAGGCGGCTGGCTCTTGGCCAATCTCCCGGGCCGCCGAAAGCTTGGCGTGGAGGTCAACCCGGAGGCTCGCCACACGGCGGAATCTCTCGGGGTTCCCACCGCCGCCGATCTCGCTGAGGTTTCCAGGGAATCGTTTGACCGGGTGATTTCCAACAATGCCTTGGAACATGTGCAGAATCCCTTTCCCGTCTTGGGTCAACTTCTTGAAAAACTACGACCGGGGGGCCTGCTGATTCTGGTGGTTCCCTGCGAAACCATCCGGATCCGGTTTCGCCCAAGAGACATCAACCACCACCTCTTTAGCTGGAGCCCCCAAGCCATCGCCAATCTGGCCCAAGATGCCGGCTTTCAGGTTCTTTCTTGTGAGCCCTTTATCCATAAATGGCCTCCGCGTTTTCAGATGTGGGCCAAGCTACTGGGACCGTCCCTCTTTCATCTCCTGTGCCGGTGCTATGGCCGGTGGGAAACCTCGTGGACCCAGGTGCGCTTGGTCGGGCAAAGACCGACCCAACCAAATCCATGAGTCTGTTCCCTTGGCGAAAAGCAACGAGCCGTTTGCTTTCCGGGACGGAACTAAAAAAGATTCTCAAGCGGCCCAGGCACCAGTCTTTTTCCACGGCCTTGGCCGGACATCCGTTCCAGGCGGTGGATTCCCTCTCTTTTTATTGGAGCTACCGGGAAATTTTTGAACAAAACATCTACCGCTTCCCCGATTCCCCAACCCCACCACGCATCCTGGATTGTGGCGCCAATTTGGGTCTGGCCTCACTTTATTTTCTTCATACCTACCCCTCCTGCCGGCTAACCGCCCTCGAACCGGATCCGGAGATTTTTAAAATTCTGGAGACCAACCTTCGGCCCCATCGGAATTCAGAAACCACCCTGCTCAATGTTGCCTTAACCGGCCAACCGGGAATTTATGACTTTCACCAACACCGGGGGGATTCCGGGCGGTTGGGACACCCACTGCAAAATTCCCCCGCCACCACCAAGGTCAAGGGCGTGCCCTTGGACGAGCTGCTCGCGGAGCCTGTGGACTTTTTGAAAATCGACATTGAAGGGGCGGAGGTGGCCGTGCTCAACAACACTCGGCGTCTGCGTCAGGCTCGGTATGTTTTCGTCGAATATCACTCCTTTCAAGGCCATCCCCAGCAACTGGATCGGGTTCTCGGCCATTTGTCCAAGGAGGGTTTTCGCTATTGGATTCAAAACCACTTTACCCCGAAAGATCCTTGGGCTTTTAGCGAAACCGTCGAAGGGATGGACGCTCAACTCAACATCTTTGCCCGCCGCGAAAATCCCTCCTGAAAGGGCCCATGGCTAATCGTCCGACGAAGAAAACAATTCCCTCCCGTGCAAGGGCCGGCAAGAACGGCTCGAGAGCTCGCCAATTTTTGTTAACCTGAGAAATGCCCGCGACCTTCATTCTTGCCGATCACACCGGCCGCCTGGGAAATAAACTTATTCTTTTCGCCCATGTGATCGCTGCGGCTGAGGAGTACGGTTGTCGGGTCATCAACCTGAGCATTCTGCCGGCCGCTCACTACTTCGAAGGCGTGCATCTCAATCCGCTGGGCTCTTATCCAAAACGGTTCTTCCCTTTTGATCTCCGCTGGCTTTTTCGATCTATCCGGAAACCTGTTCAAGACTGGGTCCGCGACCGGCGTGGAAAAGCTCCGATCCGGAACCGGTGGCTCAGCCTTCTCGACATGGAAAACCAGCCAATGTGCCGGATGGATACCCCGGAGTTCGCCGCCCTGACCCGCCGATCCAGGTGGATCATTCTCTGGGGTTATCCCTACCGATGCCCCGATCTGGTGAAGAAACATGGCGAAAAAATCAGGGAGTTTTTTCGCATCCGCCCACAAGTTGCCCCCACCGCGTCCAAGGAGTTCGCCGCGGCTGCGGATTCCGGGAAACAAACTGTGGCGATTCACATCCGCCAAGGAGACTTTCGGGATTGGAATGGGGGAAAATACTACTTTTCCCCCCAAGCGACATCGCAGGCTCTTCGTTCTGCAGGCTGGAACCTTCAGAATTCCCGGTTTCGATCCTGGGTCTGCTCAGACGAATCCGTGCCCGAAAATATCTTCCCGGCAGATGCCACCTTGGGAGTTCCACGGAAGCTGGGGGAAGATCTTTTCATCATGAGCCGGTGCCGGCGACTGGTGAGCGGGTGGAGTACCTTGGCTTATTTTTGCTCTTTTCTTGGTAAAAATGAGTTTTACCGGATTTCTTTAGACCAAAAAAAGGCCGAGCGACTGGATCCGAGTTCCCTGGCGGAAATATGAATCTCAAAGACTTGAGGCGGCAAATTTTGCGTTGGGCTATGGGATGGCCGGGCGATTCCACGAGCTGGGGTCTGCCCCGCTTTTGGCCCCGTCCAAAAAAAGAACCAGATGCGTGTCAGGGGCTTCGGGTTCCTGACTAAGGGCTTCCAGGACTTTTTGCAGATGTTTCGGACGGCGGTAGGCAAAAATTGCGACAGGGCTTAGCTTCATGAGAGAAAGACTTTCTGAAACTGTTTCATGACCTGATCGGGGCCGAAACGATCAGCCAGTTCCCGGACATGGCCAGACTCCAGACGATAGTGATCACGAGGCAGTCCCAAGCATGGAGACAAAGTATCGGCATCCGAATACTCCAAAGCCGCTTTTCCCAGTAGTTCCAAATGCGCTGTTTCTGGCGAGCCTGAAAAAGTGAGGACTTTTTTTCCCGCCACCGCAAATTCCATGCAGGAAAGCCCGAAGGTTTCGCCCCGTTTGCGGCCATGAAGCATGGCGTCGCAGGACTCCAAATAAGCCCTTTTCCTCAACGGGTCCGAAGTGGCTGACAGGAAGTGGATATTGCCTTGTTGTTTTGATCCCGGAAACGCACGCGTATTGAGAAAGATGAAATGAACAGACGGAATCGCTTTTACGGTCTCGACCACCGTTTGCTGAACCCAGGGGATGTCAAAAGAATCGTCGCCGCCGTGTCTGCCAAAGACCACTGCGCCGGGAGGGATTCCCAACTCCTCGCGGAGGTCTCCGGCCGGTGGGGGCAGACTCACCATATGGGGCACAAAGGGTGTTTTTCCGTGTGACATCACCCGGGAAAGCCACGGGGACACGTAAGCGTACACATCCCCGTGGAATTCCGATTCCCGGAAAATCGCGTGGATGCCGGTGGGGATGGATCGGGATTCCGCGCCATCGGAAATTCCGTTTTTTATGCAATAGAAAAAGTCCGTTTTTTCTTTTCGCAGGATCGTCTCACGTTCCTCCTCATTCCGATAAAAATGCACCGGGCCCACTTTTCTCATTTCCCGCACAACCGGATGGGCATCTCCCCCGTCTCTCCAGGGAAGCACGAAAAAGGACTCGCCACCCAAAACCTCACGATTACCCCGCCCGTAGTCTACCAAGGCCACCTCGGTGCCGCGAAAGCCGAGATAACCCGAATGAAAGGCTACCTTCATGGGCGGCTTCTTTGGTAGTACTCGTCATCATGAAACGCCCAAATCATGCGGTACCCCAAGTGCTTCAGGAGCCGGGGCACCCGAGCGACGGGACAGGGGGCCTGAATTACCAGCCAGGCTGGTTGGACGGATTTAGTGCGCAGAATTTTTCCGAATTGAGACAGCCTTTCTTCTTTACGAAGAATTAATAAATCCGGGGAAGCAAATTTCTCGGCCAGCGCCTCTGGAAATGGACTGCTTTCATCAAGAACCTTGCTTTTTCGGATTTTTCGGGCTGCCCGGGCAGGGCGTTCGCGCGATTCCCAAACAGCCCCCTTCCAACCCGCTTTCTCCTCTAGGAAAACCCCATGACTGCCCGTGCTGCCGTCCCCTGCATCTACCTCCCAAAAGATCCCTCCGGTCTTTTTTTGCAACACCTTTTCCCAGAAAATCCGGTCCTGCTCACTTTGGCATTCCAAGACCCGACTCCCGCCCCATTTGGACTGCAGCCCTTTCCGCTTTTTTTCATGCCAAGCATCATTGACCGGCGGTAACCACCGGTAAAG
>Ga0194130_10004972_pt1 | contig 16462 bp, 15 predicted proteins | sample TA2KigsurfametaG_FD_160084 | JGI IMG/M metagenome (GOLD analysis project Ga0194130, IMG submission 160084) | Freshwater microbial communities from Lake Tanganyika, Tanzania - TA2015050 Kigoma 12 surface | ecosystem: Environmental > Aquatic > Freshwater > Lake | place: Tanzania: Lake Tanganyika... | reverse complement strand
TTTGAAATAATCTCCAAAGGACCAATTCCCCAACATTTCGAAAAGGGTATGATGGTACGTGTCTTTACCCACATCTTCCAAATCGTTGTGTTTACCCGAAACCCTCAAACATGGTTGGCTATCGGCAATCCGAGCATATTGAACAGGACTATTACCCAAAAAGAGATCCTTGAACTGATTCATCCCGGCATTGGTGAAGAGCAGGGTTGGATCACCTTGGATCAACAAGGAGGCAGGCGTTGCCACATGGTGCCCTTTGGATGCAAAGAAGTTCAAAAAGGTTTGGCGTATGTCCGCTGACGTCATCATGGTGCAATCTTGGAGATGAAAGGCCGAAATTACTTAATTTTGAGCAAATGGCTCGTCCACGTTACGAATTCAATCCGATCAAATTGGTCTTTGAGCAGGTCAAAATGCCCTGGCAACGCCAATTGCTATCGCTCTTGGGTTTTTTCTCGGTGGCCGTTGTCTCCTCGGTTGTGGTCATATCCTTGGCTTATACCTTTTTGGATTCGCCCAAAGAAAAAAAACTCAAAGAAGAACTGGCCGAAATGGAACTGCGATTTGAGGCCCTGGACGAGCGAACACGACTCATACGCGCAGCCTTGAAAGACTTGGAACAAAGAGACCTCAATATTTACCGGGTAATTTTCGAAGCAGATCCTATTCCCAGCGAATCCATCAAGGCCCAAGAGCAAATCAACGCCTACAAGTACCTGGCTCAATACGAATACGGCCCCTTGATGGCGACTACCTCGCTCAAAATAGACGCCCTCAGCCGCGAAATGGTCGCACAATCCAAATCCTATGACGAATTAAGTCGTCACATTAAGAACAAAAACGCCTTGCTCGAAGCAATGCCTGCCATTCAACCCATGGCTTTAAGCGGTCGAAGACGAGGCGAATTGGTTTCAGGTTTCGGTTATCGAATGGACCCCATCTACAAAACCGTTAAATTTCACGAGGGTTTAGACTTTACAGCCCCCATACAAACACCCGTGTACGCCACAGGGACCGGGAAAGTTGCTGAATTAGTGCGTATGGACCGAGGCTACGGCAACTACATTCTTATCCAACACGGATACGGGTATCAAACCCTGTACGCTCATTTGGCGCGATTCGAAGTCAAACAAGGTCAGAAAGTTAAACGTGGTCAGATCATTGGACGCTTGGGTAATACCGGCAAAAGCACCGGTCCACACTTGCATTACGAAGTCATCAAAAACGGACGCAAAATGAATCCGGTTTACTTTATATTTAACGACTTATCACCCGCCCAACATCAAGAACTCATCGCCAAGGCCTCCTCGGCCAACCAATCCCTTGACTAAATGAAAGAAAACGTACAAAGCAATGATATTGAAGACGTTGATTCTATCAATTTAAAGCAATATTTTTCCATTCAAGAGGTATCCTCCCAGCTAGATCTTAGCCCTTCGCTGTTGCGTTACTGGGAAGGAGAATTCCCCATGCTCCAACCCCGAAAGAATCGCAAAGGGAACCGCATGTACACCCGCAAAGACTTGGATCTGTTGACTCAAATCAAGTACCTACTCAAGGAGCGCAAATTCACCATCAAAGGCGCCTTGGCTCATTTAACCGCGAACAGTTCCCAAATACCCACCACCATAAGCCTGAAAGAACGATTAATGCAAATTAGGGAGGGTTTACTCGAACTCAAAAAGACCCTGGATCAGGAAACTCCTTGAGAAACCATTCCACCTTTTCAACCATTTTTTTGGATCCCAGCACCACGGGGGTCCTTTGGTGCAAATCCGATGGTTCAATTTCCAAAATGCGATTTTTACCATCACTCGCTTTCCCGCCGGCCTGTTCGACCACGAAGGCCATAGGATTGCATTCATAGCCTAAACGTAACTTGCCTTTGGGCGCTTTCCCCGTGGCCGGGTATATAAAAACCCCTCCTTTGAGGAGATTTCGGTGAAAATCAGCCACCATGGACCCAATATACCTTGAATTGTACGGCCTAGAACTGGGTTCATCGTAGGCTTGGCAATATTTGATATACTGTTTTATTCCCTGAGGGAAATGAATGTAATTACCCTCGTTCACTGAATATATTTTGCCGTTATCCGGAATCCGCATATTGGGATGCGACAAGCAGAATTCCCCTATGGATGGGTCGAGGGTAAAACCGTTAACCCCATGCCCTGTGGTATAGACCAACATGGTGGATGAACCGTAAACCACATAGCCGGCAGCAACCTGATGCATACCCTTTTGAAGACAATCCGATAATAGACCCGGGCCACTTTCAGAAACCCGGCGGTAAATCGAAAAAATAGTCCCAACCGATACGTTGACATCAATATTGGAGGAACCATCCAAGGGATCGATCATTACGACGTATTTGGCATCTGTCGAAACCGGCCCGTCAATGGGCAAAATATCATCATCCTCTTCGGATGCGAATACACAACATTCCCCACCTGCGGTCAAGGCCGCTTTGAACTGCTCGTTGGCGAAGATGTCCAATTTCTTGACCTTTTCACCTTGTACGTTGGTTTCCCCTGTATCTCCGAGAATATTCACCAAACCGGCCTTATTGACCTCCCTGTTGACGACTTTGGAGGCAATTCCGATGTCGCGAAGCAAGCGGGATAATTGCCCTTTGGAGAAAGGAAACTCCGATTGACGCTCGATGATGAACTGGCCCAAGGTGGTTATGCGCTGGTTATTCATAGGCTATTTAATGTTAATTGTGCAAGCCAAGATAATACCTTTATGCGGTGAACATGCTTGACCGAGGACAGCGCTACGGAGATGGTTTCTTCGATACCATGTTGTTGAAGGAAGGAAAACCAGTTTGGCCTCTAGCCCATTGGGACCGTATGGTATCGGCGGCAAAAACTTTGGATCTAGCCTGGCCATTCCATGGCAAATCACCGGATTTAACCTTAACGGATTTATACAACGAATGGCTTCAAGCGTTACAAAACAATTGGATCAAGGCAGATCGACCTTCCATGGCCAAAGTTAGAACTGTTGTTTGGCGGGCCGGAAATGGGGATTTTACACCTCCTACCGAGCGATTCGAATGCCACATCTCAGTTCATCCCTTGGATTTAAAAATTGAAAATTCCTTTCGGTTAGGACCTTCAACCGTAGTCCAATGCCCTCCCCTAATTCCTTGGATCAAAAGTCTCTCCGCGATGCCTTACGTTTTGGCTGCAAATTTTGCTAAAAAACAAGGATGGGATGATGCCTTGCTTGTTAATACGCAGGGAAACTTTATCGAAAGTAGCCGATCCAACCTGTTTTATTGGGTGGATGGAATTTGTTATACCCCTTCGTTGGTAGAAGGATGCCTGCCGGGAATCGCTGCCCAATATTTGACAAAATTCCTTTCAAAAAATGGGAATGTGGTTCAATATGCTGCCGCAACTAACCAGATACTCCGCGAAGCCTCCGCTATTTGGTTAACCAATTCGATTCGTGGCATCACCCAAGTCCGCTATTGGGATGATGATGCTCTAGGCCAGGATCCATATTCAGACTTGGCTGCTGCTGCAAACGAAGGAATACAAGGTGGATCAGAGCTCCCTTGAGCAAATCTTGCCCATGACATCACTGTGGCCCCGTAAATATGCATCGACGGGCATTGACCTCGAATTTTCAGGTTTGATTTGTTGGATTCTCAACCATGAACTATGGGTTTTTATCCACCACTTGTCACCAAGGGTTAGGCAGTAGCCCGGCACAACAGTTTGAGCAAGAATTTTATCAGAACTAATCTCGTTTACATTCTCCTTTGGTAAAATAGATTCCCATAAAGGTTCATCCTCTGTGGCGTCAATAAGTACAATTCGCGTTCCATTCAAAAATGTATAGGCCCCAGGATTTGGAGCAAAAGCCCTGATGAAATTCACCAAGCTCTGGGAATCCTTGCTCCAATCTATTAAGGCATCAGCACGTTGAATTTTTGGGGCCTTATTTAAAGCGTTTTGATCTAAATTAAATTGATCCTGTGGTCTCAATTGATAATTGCCATCAAAAATTTTAGGAACAGCCTTCACCAATAATTTACCACCTTCAACAGCCATCCTATCGTGGAGGTTTCCGGCATTCCAATCCTTGGGAATATCAAATTTTACGGAGTCCAAAACATCACCTGTATCAATTTCATATTGAATTTTAAAAACAGTTAAGCCCGTTTGCCTATAGCCCAAACGCAAAGCCCAATGAATTGGGGCAGCGCCCCTTAGATCAGGCAATATGGACGCATGCAAATTCCAAGTCCCGCCTGGGGGAACTTCAATAATCTCCTTGGGTAACATCCTAAAGGCAACGACCAACATAAAATCAGGATTAGACTCCTTTAATTCTTGTATAAATAAAGGATCTTTGAGCGAGGCAGGTTGCCAAACAGGAATATTGTGCAACAGAGCCAGCGCTTTAACCGGTGAAGCATTGAGTTTCATGCCCCTTCCAGACACCTTGTCTGTGGAGGTGACCACGGCATACGGTTCAAAACCAGCGTCCAACAATGCCAGCAAAGAAGCCGCAGCAAACTCAGGGGTACCCCAAAAAATGAATCGTAAATTGGTCCTACTATTGGTCATAGGCCTCCTCATTATTAAGCATATCAGATTGTTCGAGAAGTACCGAATCCCACTTGCGCTTACAAATCATCATAGAGCAAATACGGTTTTCGCTTCCTCCTAAATTCATCCAAAGCGGGCTTAAACAATGAACGAATTTTATTGGCATCATGTTGCTTTGTTAAAGCGTTTCGAAGAGCTGACCCCCCTGATAATTGATCAAAAAATGAATTAAAAAAAACATCGTTCCGTACGGTTTTATTTTTCTCTTGCCCAATTGATTGATGTTGTTTTTGAAAATCTTTGTAAACCTTTAATAGGATCTCGTAACTAATTCCTTGATTCCTTGGTTTTTTGAATTTCTCAAGGGAAAACCCGCAGCAATTTTGGTTCATGAAAAGAGGGCTTTGTGCCCTACCTGGAATTGACCCTGGAATAAAACACGTGTCTTTAATACCCATCCAAGGACTACCAATCAGCGTAAATGGACTGCTTGTACCTCGGCCCACTGAAACTGGACAACCCTCAAAAAAACACAAGGTTGGATACCATTCCAAGGCGATTGAATCCCTCAAATTGGGTGATGGGGGAACAGGAGGTTGAAGCCGCAAGCCACGTTGATAATTCTCCATCTTCCAAACTTGCAAGTTCAAATTATTGGAACCCTTTGCCCAACCCTCACCCTTGATCATCTTGGCTAATTCACCCATGGTCATACCGTGCATCACCGGTATGGGATGCATTCCCACAAAAGACTTGTAAGCTAGATCCAAAACCGGACCATCTACGGTATAATCATTGACATTGGGTCTATCAAGGACCAGCAACGTAATGGAGGCACGAGAGCAGGCCTCCATAACATAATGCAAGGTTGAAAGGTAAGTATAAAAGCGAACCCCAACATCTTGCAAATCAAAAACGATGATATCCAAGCTGTCGGTGTGAGTCGGTTCAGGGCCTTTGCGTTTCCCGTACAAGGAAACTACCGGCAAACCCGTGACGGCATCCGAATGATCCCCTACCGTTGCACCGGCCTCGAAATCCACCCTTAATCCATGTTCCGGCACAAAAATCATCCGTACATCAACCCCGCTTTCAAGCAGAACTTCGGGCATAAGACGACCACCAATCATAGAACTTTTATGGATAACCAAGCCGACACGCTTCCCTTCCAAGACCCTTTTCCATGAGGGCCAAGTATTCGCGGCAGAAGGATACACTTTTGCGTTCGACTCAAGAACCAAAAACAGAAAGCATAGACAAGCCAATCGTATCCTTAAATTGCATACCCATCTCATGATGAAACAAATCTATGTCTCAAAACGCTGAATTAAAAAAGCTTCTCTACCGAGCTTTTAAGGTGTCCTCCGCAACCAGACTGACTCGCACGGTCCAAGGCCTTGCGATCATGGGAACCGCCGCTGGATTGGCCTTGATTTTGTTGGGATCATCGATTGTGGACGGTTTCCAATGGGAAATTCCCCAGAGAATGGGGCAGTTTTGGGGGCATTTGCAGGTACGCAGCCTCCGATCGGAAGAGGACGCCCTGAGACCACACCTCTCCATCCGTCAGCAACGTCTTCATACCCTTCAGCAAATCCCCGGGGTTCGCAGAGTGAGTACCGTGATCCTGTTGCCAGGATTAGGCCGGTCTTCCGAAGGCATGGAAGGGGTTCTGCTTAAAGGCGTTCAAAACGATTCCGCCTTGGATTTTTTTCGTTCCCATTTGGTCAAAGGCCAAATCCCCTCTTGGAACGAAAATCACAGCACGCAGGAAATCTTAATTCCCAAATCTCTCGCTACCGCCTTGCGGGTCCAATGCGGCGATGCCTTGTCCTTCTATTTCATGCAGCAACCCGTCAGGATGCGCAAATTCAAAGTTTCTGGTATTTTTCAAATGCCCATGCAAAATGAACTGGGGCGACCGGTGGCCGTTGTCCATCAATCCATTTTGCGAAAGTTGTTGGGATGGCCAGAAAACGCAGGGGGACACCTGGAAATGGAATTGATGGATCATCGTCAAATGACCGAAACTCGACGTCAAATCGATCGAGTATTGACCCTTCAGGAGGAGTGCATTACTTTGGAAGAACAAATGCCCGCCTTGTTCGAATGGTTGCGCTTTTTTGATACCAACCGGGTGGTCCTCATGATCTTGCTTGTCATCGTTGGCGCAGTAAATCTAATTTCTGCCCTTCTGATCATGATCCTGGAAAGGCAACGGAGTTTGGGTATATTACAAATTATGGGTTTGCGTCCGATGCACTTGGCCCAAACCACCGTGTGGATAGGGTTGCGGCTGGTCCTCAAAGGCTTAATTATAGGCAACCTCATCACGGCCGTGGTATATTTTATGCAAAACCATTGGAAATTTATACGTCTGGATCCCGAATCTTATTATCTGGATTATGTTCCTCTGAAGTTGGATTGGCAGACCTTTCTGATCACCAACCTTGGGGCCATTCTTATTGCTTGGATCATCTTGTGCCTATCCGCGGTTCTGCTCCTGCGCAGGTATGCGGATCAAAACCTGAAGTTCTCCTGAGATTTATAACCTCAAGAACCTACTCGTTCAAGGCGGGCACTTGCTCCTCCTGGTATGGAATGTACTCGTTCAAATTCGAAAAGTCAACCGGGACAACGCGACTTACCCCTTGCTCCACCATGGTCACCCCGTACATGATGTCGGTGGTCTCCATGGTTCTTTTGTTGTGGGTCACAATGATGAACTGAGATTCCTTGGAGAATCTGCGAATCATCTTGTTGAACTTATCAATGTTAACGTCATCAAGTGGGGCATCCACCTCATCGAAAATACAGAATGGAGCCGGCTTGTACAGGTAAATGGCAAAGAGCAATGCCGTAACCGTCAAGGTTTTCTCTCCCCCGGATAACTGATTAACGGACTGGGGTTTCTTGCCCTTGGGCTTAGCCAAAATTTGGATGGGCGAGTCCAAAGGCATTTCGGGATGACTCAAAAGGAGATCACAGTCATCCTCTGCGGTAAACAAAGAGCGGAAAACCTCCACAAAATGTTCTCGAATGGTCGCAAAGCCTTCCATGAAGCGCTCGGTGGCTTTCAGGTCAATTTCTTCAATGGTCCTCAACAAATCTTCTCTGGCCTGCGCTAAATCTGCTTTTTGGCCTGAGATGAAAACATGCCTTTGTTCAACTTCCGCATAGGCCTCCAAGGCCATAGGATTGACAGGCCCAAAATTTTCGATTTTCTTCTTCATGGCTTGAACCAGGCCTGCCAGTTCTTGCTCGCCGCGCTGCGGAGGTTCTGCCTGCTCCAACAAGTCCGGATCACTATCAAATTCCATGGCCCAGCGCTCCCTCAAGGCCTTGATTTCCATTTGAAGCATAAGGACATTTTGTTGCCTTTGGTTGAGCAAATGGTCATTGATCTCCCGCTGGCGGTGGAGCTGCCGAATTTGTTCATCCAAGGCATCTTGATCCCCACGAACCGCGTAATAAGCTTCTTCAAACTGGGCCATTTCAGACTTTGCCCTTCCTTCCTCCTCCATAAGCGCTGGCCTGTTCTGCCCGGTTTCACCCAGGATATTTTGCAATTGAGTTAATTCCCCTTGCAAATCCACGATGGACTTGTCAGCTTGGGTCAAACGTTGTTGTAATAAATCGACTTGGTTTCTTCGAAACTCAATTTGACTTACCGCGCCTGATTTCAAATTAGCACAATGAAGTTCCTGCCGCGTAGACTCGCTGTGCTCTTCCCTGGTTTTGTGGTACTTGGCCTTACGCGCAGCAAGTTCCTCTTGCATGCCCACAAGCGTTGCATTTCCTAGTTCAATTTCGGCAACTGCGTCAGCCAGCCTGGGCTTTAGTTCCAACAATTCATTTTGAATTCCCGTTTTCTGCGAGGCTATGACCTCGTTGCGATTTCCAGATCTTGTTGTGGCCTCCATCAATTGCTCATGACGAGCATTCACTTGGGCCCATTCAGACGATTTGTTTAGCAGTAGATTTCGTTCAGCAGACAATTCATTTTCCCGGTTTTGGCCTTGAAGTTCTGATTCTTGGGATTCAAGTTCTTTTAAGCGATGCTGCAATTGACCAAAATCAGCCTGTTCTTCTTCAATCTGAGCCAGCAGAGACTCCAAATTCCGTTGACGACCTAATTTCTTACCTTCGAACAAGCCGATAGAACCTCCGCTCAACCAACAACCATTTCCATAACAATGACCCCCCAACGTCACAAACAAGGCGTCGGGGTATTTCGATTGCCAAGTGGAAATTTCCTCTTCCTTTTCGGGATTAAGGAATAAAAATACATTCCCTAGCAAAGCGTGTTTGAGTACCTCGTACTCCGGAGCACAATCCACCAAATCCACCGCGGCCACGGTTCCTTCTGGTGTACGGATCTTGCTATTAACGGATGCATCTGCTTCTTGGTAGGCTTCCAACACAAAGAAAGAAGCCTTGCCTTTGCCGGCATCGGCCAAAAGCTGAATACCTGAACGAGCTTGTTGATAGGTATTAACCACATAGTAACTTAAATAGGATTCCAGAACCCTCTCAATCAACGGCTTGTATTCCACTGCGCCGTTGAAAATATCCCCCAACAAAGGAGCCGTCTGGGCCCAATCCTGATGATCCCTTAAGTACCTGAGAGAATCGGGATAACCCTCCATGTTTTGGATAAGGTCTCCCAGCAGCTGGGCTTCGTTGGTTTTGCGATCCAGCTTGCGAGAAATTTCAGCGACTTGAGGCCTTAGTGCCTGAAGGTCTTGACGGCATTGGCTCAGTTTTGCATGATAATCCTGTTGGTAAGCATCCAAGTCCTGAACCCGTTTTTGGAGTTTCTCTTTCTCTTCTGAAAGTTGTTGCAACAAACCGCTTAGTTGAGAAGACTCTTGGAGGCGGCTTTCCTTCTCGTCCTCCAATCGAGTACGTTCAGCATCCAGCGCGTGAATTTGAGCCTCCAAGATGTTCACATTGCTCTCCAAGGCATATCGAGTGGCTTGATGTTGATCCAAAGTCAATCGTTGTTCTGCGAAGCGTTGCTCTTGCTCCTGCATGGCCCGATCATCTTCATTCAATCGATGAGATACCTCGGCAACCAACGCCGAGGCCTCATCCAAATGCTGGCTCATCATGGCCAATTCATTGGATATCGTTTCAATTCTCGCCTCTTGTTCCGAGATTTGATTCAGGTCGGCCAATTTCTGATCCTCAAGACCTTGAATACGGCTGTTCAAATTCCGTATCCGCTCTTCTTGCAATTGTTGATTGGCCTCCAATTCCCTAAGGCGGTTGGATAAATCCTGTACCTTGGATCGGGATTGAATCAAGGCTTGTTCAGCCTCAAGGACTTTGCTTTTGCCGCTATGCAAGGTTGCCTCTGCATCTTGCAAGGCCTGATCCAACCTGGACTTTTCGGCGCTGAGGTCACCCTCCTGAACATTGCCTTCGGAGAGTTGATTCGTCCAACCCCGCAATTGATGCCAGGCCAATTCTTGGGCCGCTACGCGATAATCTTCTTTGAGTTGCTGAACCTGCTCGGCCTTGCGGGCTTGGTTCTGCAATTGCTTCATGGACCGATCGATTTCGTAAAGGATATCTTCTACCCTGGCCAAATCCGCTTCCGCACTTTCTAGCCTGGCCATGGTCTCCTTTTTGCGGATTTTGTATTTCGAAACGCCTGTGGCTTCTTCGAACAGATCTCGACGCGAATGATCCTTATCGTTCAGGATTTCATCGATCATTTTGAGCTCGATGATGGCGTATGAATCGGATCCAATCCCCGTATCCAGGAACAAATTGGTGATGTCTTTGAGTCGGCAAGACACGCCATTAAGCAAATACTCGCTTTCTCCGGAGCGGTATAGCCTTCGTCCTATGGTGACCTCGCTGTACTCCGAGGGTAGTATGCCCTTGTGGTTTTCGAAAGTCAAGCGAACCTCGGCCAAAGCGGCTTGTTTACGCTGCTTGGTACCGTTGAAGATTACACCGTCCATTTTGTCGGATCGAAGCAACCTAGACTTCTGCTCCCCCAAAACCCAGCGCATAGCATCCACCACATTGGATTTTCCACTGCCATTGGGCCCAACAATCCCGGTAACCCCCTCCTTGAACCGTATCAAAACTCGGTCCCCAAAGCTTTTAAACCCCTTAACCTCAATTTCCGTAAGTCGCATATAATCAGTAAAATATATTAATTTGAAGGGCCCTAGGGCGCATTCACAAACTTAACTAGACCTTCCTTACATTTATACGAAATTCCTATGGACTTATCCACCATTGTGTATATCGTTGGAGCTTTGGCTTATGCGCTTTTGAGACGGCAGTCCAAACCCAAACCTATTCCCAGGCCAAGCCCCGGCCCGGTGGTATTTCAGCCGTCCAAGGCTCCATTGCCCTCTGTACCCTTGCCTGCTCCACCGTTGGCCGGCCCAAAGCTTACTCCTCGTTCAAAGACCACCTCCATCAGCATGAGCAATGCTCAACCTTCTATCCTAACGGAATCCGAGCTCAGTTCTGAACCCAACAACCAGCCTGAAACCAACACTTTTCCAAGGCCTGATCGCAACGAATGGAGGCGGACCATCGTTCTTTCGGCCCTTCTGGAGCCGCGCTACGACAAAGGCCTACAGCAATAGGTCCAAATCTTTGATCGAAAGGGGTCGATCCAAAAGGAATCCTTCCCCAAATTCCACCCCTATCCAACGACCCATTTCCCTGGACCTTGCCTCTACGAAAGGGAGAAAGTCGGGTCTCGCAATGGGGGTCATCTCCTCCAAACTTCCTTCCTTGTAAAACTGTGAACCAAAACATTGGAGAAGTTCTTCTTTGTCTTGGGCAAAGGGGGTAATATCCACCACGAAATCAGGTTTATGGTAATGATCTTGGATATAAAATCCCAAAAGGGGCGTCCTCCAAGGTTCCTGACCCTTGCCCTTCCATTCGGTCTGAACCTTGGGCAGGGCGCTCATGAATACGGCTCTGCGTAGAATTCCTGAGGCGCGGCCATGATCCGGATGCCGGTCCGAAACCGAATTCCCCCAAACAACCTTGGGTCGGTATCGTCGAATAATTTCAATCAATCGATGAAGCAGCTCCCGATTTTCTTCAAAATACCCGTCACCAAGGTCCAATTGAGCCCTATCGAACAAGCCTATTTTCTTGGCAGCCATCGCTGCTTCCTGCATTCTCAGTTCCGCAGACCCACGGGTTCCCAATTCCCCTCGAGTCCAATCCACTACCACAACACGCAACCCCTGGGCAGCCGCTTTGAGCATGGTCCCACCCATACCCAATTCAGCATCATCCGGATGGGCACCCATGACCAACCAATCGCATGTTGCATCGTTTGCCGATGGCTCAAAGGAATCATTCATAACACTAATTTCTGTACTTGAAGGGTATCTTGTACTGGTTCCCCTCGACCATCATCAAAATCAACTCAATATCCCTGTCCTCCTGCAATTCATAGGTGGATTTCAGGTTGCTCCCGAACATGAGGGCCAAACCTTGCCACATAAAGGCCTGAAAAGATCCTCGAAATTCCCGAACAATAGAATACGAGGTTCGAGCGGTTTCGCGATCCACCAACTTAATCAGAATTCGCCCCTGGGTCACGGTGAGTTCCGTTAACTGCTTTTTGTATTGCTTTTTGAGGGAGGCTTCCAATTTGCGGCAATGAGCCCTGTGCTTGGATTCTGGCATGGTTTTGAGCTCTTCTTCCAACTCGTTCAATTGGCGACCTGCAGCCTTGGCCAAGGGATAGACCTTCACCACATTCCAATACAAGCGGTCAAATCGTTTGCGTTCGGCAGCGGAGCGGAAGATGCGCCTGTCCCTAACCTCCACATGCGGCAGAAAAGCAATCGGGATCGTATCCCCATGCTCATCAATATAAGCAGGTAATTCCATGGGAACGGGCGTTCCGGGACTTTGGGCTTGAACCCTGTCCGCCAATCCCATCCATAAAACCACAAAAGCCCCGACACAAACACCCCAAGACGAGGGCAACCAAAAGGCTTTGAGGCGGTGGTTGCGCCTGAACCTATCACTCAAATTCCCTGACATTGCCCTTTGAACGCTATTTTTGCAAAGGTATTCTTGAATTCCAGCCAAAAGCCTTTTTCGTTCGCATTGACGTATTCTGACCAACCATCCTTGCTTGCCCTGTCCCCGTTGGACGGCAGGTACCAAACCACGGGTCAAATCCTGGGTCCCTATTTTTCTGAATGGGGGTTGTTTCGGTACAGGATACGGGTAGAATGGCTTTATTTCGAGGCCTTGTGCGATGCCCAATTGCCCGGCGGGCCTCGTTTGGATCACGCAATTCTCCAGAAACTCCGTCACCGCTTTCTCCAAGTGGAACTACAGGACGTGCAGGCCATCAAAACCTTGGAGGCCACGACGCTCCACGATATCAAGGCCATGGAGTATTGGATGAAAAGCATCATGGACCAAGAAGGTGCGGGTCATCTCAAAGAATGGATACATTTTGCCCTCACCTCCCAGGACATCAACCACACGGCCGTTCCCCTATCCCTTCATGAGGCCCTCCAAGAGGTAATCCTTCCAAACTGGAGGACCTGCATCCAAGAATTGGAAAAATTGGCCCAATCCTGGATGGAAATTCCCATGCTTGCCCGTACCCATGGACAAGCCGCATCCCCCACCCGGCTCGGTAAAGAATTCATGGTTTGGGTGGAGCGCCTCCAAAGGCAATACTCGATGTTGGAACAATGCCCCATTGGGGCAAAATTTGGAGGAGCCACCGGCAACTTCAATGCACATCATCTGGTTTGGCCCCAAGTCGATTGGCATCAATTCGCTAACCATTTCGTGGAAAAGACCTTGGGACTAACCCGTTACCGCTACACCACCCAAATTGAACATTACGATTATTTGGCTGCACTCTGCCACAATTTGATGAGAATGAACACCATTCTGTTGGACGCATGCAGGGATCTGTGGCAGTATATCTCTATGGGGTATTTCAAGCAACAAATTCTTGCAGGCCAGGTTGGTAGTTCCGCCATGCCCCACAAAGTGAACCCCATTGATTTCGAAAATGCGGAAGGCAATCTAGGAATGGCCAATGCCGTCCTCGCCCATCTCGCTGACAAATTACCCGTATCCCGCCTGCAGCGGGATTTAAGCGATAGCACCGTTCTCAGAAATTTAGGAGTGCCCCTGGGGCATGGATTGCTTGCCCTGCAGTCTTTTCGGAAAGGTCTCTCCAAAATTCAGGTGGACCAGGCCCGCATTCAAGAAGATTTGGACCAGCATTGGTCGGTGCTGGCCGAGGGTATCCAAACCGTGTTACGACAACGCGGCATCGAGACACCCTACGAAAAACTCAAGGAGCTTACCCGTACCGGTGCATCCTTGGATCCGTCTATTCTTCGCCAGTGGATTTTGGACCTCCAATTGGATCCAGAAACTTCGAATCTTTTGCTGCAATTGCGACCCGATACGTACACTGGCCTTTTACCTGACCATGACGGCCAAACCTTCCCCTCTTGAACCCTGCGGAGGAATCCGATTTAATCCCTTTGATGGTCAATACGAATTCGACGGAACCCGTTGTTTGATCTCCGGACTGCCCATCGATCCTGCCACCGAATTACGCCCACTTTTCCCCGATCGTTGGGTCGAAGAACTGGGCCTTGCCCATCATTTTCTTACCCTCCCCACCGGACAAAAGATCGCGTACCCTAACCTACGTATTCCCGTTCACCAAAATTGTTGGAACGGGGGCATGGACGATGTCGCGCGCAAATGTGCCAACCTCATTTTGGTGGGTACCGATACCTTGGGGTGGACCAATACCGAGCGGATTTACCAATGGTTATGTTGGTTGTTGATGGGTGTCCTCTACGCCGAAATGCAGGCCGTCAAAGGCCAAGATCAAATTCACCTAGCCTGGCAAGATCCTTCTTTTCTAAGCCGTTACCGAATGATCCATTTGAGCTTACAGGGTGCCGTATACCCTGTGGAATATCTGGGTTATGATCCAGGTTCGGTTTTCATTTTGCAAATGAAATCCAATCCCTGTCCCTTTGATTTCAAAACAAGTTCCAATACCCAAAGCGTTTCGTTGCAGGTGGGGGGTTCAGCCATCCTTGCCTCTTTGGGGGATAACGGTGCCCATGTGGCCTTCTTTGAGGATGAGTTCCTCCCGCTTCGCAAAATACTCCTTGAGCCTGTGCAGGTTGATGAACTTTTTGCGAGAATGTGCTACCGTAACCATTTGTTAAATCCTGTTTTTGAATACGGCATTTCCTTTGCGGACCAAGAAGATCCAAGAACCTTGGTTCAAATGAAAATTCCCCCTCAACACGCCAATGAAGAGGCCTTTCAGCCGTGGTCCGATGCCGAGTATGTTCAGGTCCTGGACTTGTACCTACGAAGGCATGGACATAGCCCTTTGCAAAGCTGGCAAGAAAGCGGAGAAATTCTGACCTTTATCGAGTAGCAGGAACCGTGTTCAGCAAGCTTTGTTGCCTCAGGAAATATTTCCCTAACAAATCAAATTCCAAATTCACACGCTGACCCGCTTGCAATTGACCCAGGGTGGTGTGCTGGAACGTGTAAGGAATAACGGCAACCGTAAAGAAGTCCGTGCCCAAATCCACCAAAGTCAAAGAAACCCCGTTCACGGTAATGGAACCCTTGGGGACCAACAAACCCGCATGCCGAGTGGGGTACTGAAAAGTGAAAAGCCAACTCCCACCCTCATCTTGAATGCTCGTACAAAGTCCTGTATCGTCCACATGGCCTTGCACCCAATGACCGTCCAAACGATCCCCCATACGCAAACATCGCTCCAAATTCACGGCATCGCCAACCTGCAAATCGCCCAATGCTGTTCGTTTCATGGTTTCTTTCACCGCTACCACACGATGCTGTCCTGCGCCGCAACGAACTACCGTCAAACAAACCCCGTTGTGAGCAAGGCTTTGATCCACTTTGAGCTCATCGCTCAAGGGCGATTTCAAATCCAAGACCACGTTGGTCCCCTCCTCCACCATGGACACCAACAAACCCATGGATTCAACAATACCCGTAAACACCTGCAATCAATCGGAGGTTGCAACGGCAGAAGTTCCCCCTCCGCTCAATTGGGCAGCAAGATAAGAGCGGTTCAAACGAGCGATATTCTCCACACTAATTCCCTTGGGACATTCCGCCTCGCAAGCTCCAGTATTGGTGCAATGCCCGAATCCCTCCATGTCCATCGCTTCGACCATGGACAAAACCCGTTCCCTGTGTTCAGGCTGTCCTTGCGGTAACAACGCATACTGCGAAACCTTGGCCGAAACAAATAACATCGCCGAAGCATTTTTGCAGGCAGCAACGCAAGCTCCGCAGCCGATGCAGGCCGCTGACATAAAGGCCTCGTCTGCATCGGTTTTGGGGATGGGAACGGCATTTCCGTCAGGAGCATTTCCAGTATTGACCGTCACATAACCACCCGCTTGTTGTATTCGGTCAAAAGCAGATCGGTTAACCGCAAGGTCTTTGAGCACCGGGAAGGCCGCTGCCCTGAAAGGCTCCACGGTGATGGTTTCACCGTCTTGAAAATGCCTCATGTGCAGTTGACAGGTCGTCGTGCCACGCTGCGGACCATGAGCCCTTCCGTTGATATACAAGCTGCACATGCCGCAGATGCCTTCACGGCAATCGTGATCAAAGGCTACCGGCTCCTTGCCCTCACGAATCAATTGTTCGTTAAGCAAATCCATCATTTCCAGAAAGGAGGCATGTACCGGAACCGCTGCGAGTTCATAGGTTTCAAAAGCGCCTTTGGCCTGGGACGAAGCTTGACGCCAAACACGGAGTTTTAAGCGAAGACTTTGGTTTTCCATCGTTGTTTCTTTAAATCGAACAGAGAGAGATCGTTGCCTGTTAAAAAATCTTAG
>Ga0194130_10004969_pt1 | contig 16480 bp, 17 predicted proteins | sample TA2KigsurfametaG_FD_160084 | JGI IMG/M metagenome (GOLD analysis project Ga0194130, IMG submission 160084) | Freshwater microbial communities from Lake Tanganyika, Tanzania - TA2015050 Kigoma 12 surface | ecosystem: Environmental > Aquatic > Freshwater > Lake | place: Tanzania: Lake Tanganyika... | reverse complement strand
CTCCTCGCTGGGCTCCCTCGACTATCGCCACGACGAATGGGGCGTCGACGTCACGGTCGCGGGATCGCAGAAGGGCCTGATGCTGCCGCCGGGGCTTTCCTTCAATGCAATCAGCGGGAAAGCACTCGATGCTCACGCGAAGTCTCGCTCGGTCCGGTCCTACTGGGACTGGAGCGCGATGCTGGGGCCGAATGCATCCGGCTTCTTCCCCTACACGCCCGCGACCAATCTCCTCTATGGCTTGCGCGAGGCCGTTCACATGCTGCTCGAGGAAGGCCTCGACGCCGTCTTCGCCCGCCATGCGCGCCATGCCGCGGCGACGCGCGCCGCCGTCGAGGCCTGGGGGCTGGAGATCCTGGCGCGCGACCCAGCCGAGCGGTCCAACTCGCTGACCGCTGTCCTCATGCCGGAGGGCCACGACGCCGACCGGTTCCGCGAGGTCGTGCTTGAGGGCTGGGACATGTCGCTGGGCCAGGGCCTCGGGCGGCTGAAGGGGCGGGTCTTCCGCATCGGCCACCTGGGCGACTTCAACGACCTGATGCTGGCCGGGACGCTGGCGGGGGTCGAGATGGGCCTGGCGCGGGCCGGCGTCCCGCATCGCCCCGGCGGCATCCAGGCGGCGCTCGCGCGGCTGGCGCGCGACGGCTGACGGGAGGCGCCCGATGATCGTGAAGGGGGGCCGCGCCTATTACGGCCAGGCGATCGGGATCGCGCTCTTCGACGGGCGGCGCTACCCGATGGTGGCCGGCGATGTCGGCAACGCGAGCACCTATGCCTACCCGGTCCGGCTGAAGGTCGTGCCCGGCCTGCTGGCCTGCCCGCCGCCGCCCGCCGAATGGGGCGCGGTCGAGCCGCGCGAGGTCGGGCTCCTGAGGCAGGCCGTGCGCGAGCTCGCCGCCGAGGGCGTGCGCGCGATCGTCACCTGCTGCGGCTTCTTCGCCGCGGTGCAGGACGTGCTGGCGCGCGAGGCGGGCGGCGTCCCGGTCTTCACCTCGCCGCTCGTGCTCCTGCCGCTGCTCGACCGGATGTTCGGGCCGGGGCGCAAGATCGGCGTGCTCACGGCCTCGAAGTCGATGCTGGGCGATAGCTACCTGCGCGCCGCGGGCGTCGGGCCCGGCCACCAGGTCGTCGTCGAGGGGCTCGAGGATTCGACCGAGTTCTACGCCACGCACATGGGCGGCACGCGCGAGACCATGGATGTCGGGCTGCTGCGCCGCGAGGTCGTGGCGATCGCGACGCGCTTCGCGGCCGCGCATCCCGACATGGCGGCCATGGTGCTTGAATGCACGACGCTGCCGACCTTCTCGGCCGACATCCAGGAGGCGACCGGCCTGCCCGTCGTCGACTACGTGGGCTTCATGGACTTCATCCACCGCACGGTGGTCGCGCGGCGCTTCGAGGGCTTCGCCTGACGCGGCGGGCCGCGCTCAGTTGAGGCGCGGGCGCTCGCGCTCGCGCATCCGCTCGACCATCTCGCCGAGCCCGCGCAGGTGCGGGTTGACGGCGAGCGCGAGGTCGAAGGCGGCGATCGCCTCGCGCGCACGGCCATGGCGCGCGAGGATCTGGCCGAGCCCGGCCAGCGCCCCGAAATGCCGCGGCTCCAGCTCGACCACCCGCAGGATGTCGGCTACCGCGTCCTCGTCGCGATCCTCGGAGAAGGCGAGGATCGCGCGCTTGTTCCAGGCCTCCGCCCAGTCGGGCGCGTCGGCGACCAGCTGGTCGAGCATCGTTCGCGCGTCGTCGCGCCGCCCCTCGAGCAGCGCGTTCGAGGCCGCCTCCATCGCCGCGTCGAGGCGCCGGTCGCGATGGTTGGTCCACAGCGCCCAGACCAGGGTCTGGAGCTCGCGCGCCTCCTCCTCGGGAAGCTTCATGGCGAGGCGCGCGAAGAGCGCGTCCAGCCGCCGCGGCAGGCCGGGCGCGGGGCGCGCGTCGCGCGCGGCGAGGATGCGCTCCAGCGCCTCGTCGAGGACCGAGGGGCCGCCGGGCTGGCCCGCGCCGGGGACGCGGCGGCGCGTCACAGGTCCTTCTCCATGACCACGATCTCCTCGCCGCGATAGTCGCGCGTCTCGTGCGCGTGCCAGCCCAGGCCGGCATAGAGCGCGGGTGCCGAGGCGGTGAAGAGATGGAGCCGCGCATAGCCGAGCCGCCGCGCGGCGTCCTCCGCCGCGCGCACGAGCAGCTTCGCCACGCCGCGCCCGCGCGCCTCGGGCGGCACGTAGACCGAGGCGAGCCATGGATTGCGCGGGTCGCCCTCGATGTCGTCGAACATGAGCTGCGCCGTGCCGGCGGGCCTGCCCGCGGCGTCGAGCGCGACGAAGACGACCGGCACGCGCGAGGGATCGAGCCCGGCGCGCACGCGCTCCACGCGCTGCGCGAGCGTGCGCCCCGGCGCGAGGTGGCCCCATTCGGCGAAGCCCCAGGCGGCGACCAGCTCGACGAATTGCGGCCGCTCGGCGAGCGGCAGGACGACGAAGGGCGGCGTCGGCGGGGGCGGCATGCGTGCTTGCCTCCGCGGTCAGGCCGCCGGGACCGCGCTCCACCCGGAGCGCGCGCGCACGGCGTCGATCACCTCCTGGTGGCGCAGCCCGTCGGCGAGGGTGAAGTAGGGGGCGTGCGCGCGTCCCTCGATGTCGGCGACGAAGTCGCGCGCCAGCGCGTTCCAGGCGCGCGCGGGGACGTCCCAGCCCGGCGCCCAGTGCGGCTGCGCCTCGACCGGCGGGAGCGATGCCAGGATGTCGGCGCGCATCGGCACGACGGAGAACCCGGCCTCGCCCTCGCGCCAGAGATGCACGTCGCCCTGGCAATAGGCCTGGTCGACATGGATCGTGCCGGTGCGGCCATACAAGGCGACGTAGTCCTGGTGCTTGCCCTTGCGCAGGCAGGAATGGCGGAACGTCACGCTCGGCGCCGCCGCGGGATCGGAGCCGGGCGCGCCGATGCGCGCGAGCACGGTGTAGGACCAGTCGCTGTCGACCTCGCCCCAGCGCGCGGCGCGCGCCTGTTCCTCGGGCACCAGCGCGCGGGTCCAGTCGCGGAAGTCGTGCGGGAAGGGGACGATCGGCGCGCGGCCGAGGTCGTTGCGCGTCTCGCCCGCGACGGCCAGCGTCGCGCCGCCGCACACGCTTTCCGCGATGGCGAGCTTGTGGGTGAAGTTGTTGTTGAGGCGCCCGCCGCCATCGGCGAGGCGGTGCGGCCATCCATGGGGCAGGCGCTCGTGCCAGTGGTAGTGCGAGACGAACTCCGCCTCGAGCAGCTCGCCGATGGCGCCCTCGGCCACCAGCGCGCGCGCCAGCAGCGCCGAGGGCTGGTAGTTCGAGGTCGCGGCATAGGCGCTGCGCACGCCGGCCGACTTCGTCGCCGCCCAGAGCCGCCGCGCCTCGGCGGCGGTCGGCGCGAAGGGCTTGTCGACGTAGAGATGCGCGCCCGCGGCGAGGGCCTCGTCGATGATCGCGGCATGGCTGTCGCCCGGCGTCGCGACCGCGACGATGTCCGGCCACAGCTCGCGCAGCGTCGCGCGCCAGTCCGTGCTGGCGACGGGGATGCCGAGCCGCGCGGCGAGCGCGCTGACCACGGAGGCGGTGCGGCTGGCGATCGCCACGACCTCCGTGCCAGCCTGGCGCAGCGCCATCGCATGGCCCTCGCCCGCCGACCCCGCCCCGACCACCATCGCCCGCAACGCCATGCCCGCCTCCCCGCCGAAACGCCACCCGACGCTAGCCGGGTTCGCGCGCGGTGGAGAGGGTTTCCTGCGTGCGGCTTGAGGAAGGTCGTGTCGGTCTGTCCTTCGATCGCGGGGGCCGGACGCTCAAACGGGGACACGCAACTGGAGCCTGCCACCAAGGGATTGCGGGACTGGCGTCGCGCGTTCTATGACGTGATCCGCGGAAGCCGCGGGGAACATGGTTTCGGTTGCGTGCCCGATTGCTTGAGCGGCCGAAGCCACCACCCTGCTGATAGAGAACACGTGGGATTCACGATGATGCAGATGCAATCAAGCCCGGCGCGATACGGGCGACGCGCGACGGGCGTGATGGTCGAGCAGCCGCGAGGCCCGCTTCCGGGCGACATGATCGTCGCGTTCCTGCTTGCCCTGATGGCAGCACCGGCGGGCGCGCAGGGGGGCGCGGCAGTCGGGCGACGCGCCCGTCGGCAGCTTTCCCGCGAACGCCTTCGGGCTGCACGACATGCTTGGCAATGTCCGTGAATGGGTCGCGGATTGCTGGAGCAATCCGATTGACTTCCCGTCCCCCGATGGACGCGCATGACGTCGAGACGGTGCGCCAGCTCTACACGGAAGCCCAGAACTGGACGCGCCACTTCGAGCAGCTCGTCGTCAATGCGAATGTCCTCATCGTGTCCGCCGCGCTCATCTTCATGGGGCTGGCCTTCGGGGAACGGGTTTCGGGAGTGCAGGCGCGGATGATACTGGCCGTCCCGGTGCTCATGGGGCTGGTGGGCATCGCGCTCACCGAGACCCTCTTCAAGCTCTATGCGTCCTGCGTATTGCGGCTGGTTCGCCTCGAGAACCTGATGGGATGCCTCGACCCGGCGCGCTTCGATGCCTTCGATCGCGGCGGTCCGCTGCTCCCGCGGGAGATGATGGTCCTTCCCGCCTCACGCCCGACATCCGTCAGGTTCTTCCTTGCCCTGCACACGCCGCTCGTCGCGTCGTACCTGTTCCTGCTCGCCGCGAGGTAGAGGCGCCGGCCGGTCGCTGGCGGCGCGGGCAGCCTTGAGCCGGGATCGCTTCGCGGCATGCCCGGCCCCCCGCGCTTGACTCCCCTCGGAGCGGGCGCGAAAGATCGCAGCGATCCCGACAGGAGACCTTCCATGCGCTTCATGACTGCGGCCGCCATCGGCCTGCTCGTGGCCTCGACCTTTCTGGCGCCCGCGGCGGCGCCGGCGCAGACGCCGCGCGACACGGTGGTCATGGCCAAGGCGATCGACGACATCATCTCGCTCGATCCCGCCGAGGCCTTCGAGTTCTCGGGCGTCGAGGCGGTGGCGAACATCTACGACAAGCTGATCAACGTCGATCCGAAGGACCCCAACAAGCTCGTGCCCGAGCTGGCCGAGAGCTGGTCGGTGGCTGCCGACGGCGTCACCTTCACCTTCAGGATCCGCTCGGGCGCGAAGTTCCACTCCGGGAACCCGCTGACCGCCCACGACGCCGCGTATTCCCTGCAGCGCGCTGTCACTATCAACAAGTCCCCCGGCTTCATCCTCACCCAGTTCGGCCTGAACAAGGACAACGCGGCGCAGCGCATCCGCGCGACCGACGACGCGACGCTCGTCGTGGAGGTCGGCAAGCCCTTCGCGCCGACGTTCTTCTACTACTGCCTCACCGCGGCGGTCGCCTCGGTGGTCGACTCCAAGGTCGTGAAGGCGAACGAGAAGGACGGCGACTGGGGCAACGCCTGGCTGAAGCAGAACTCCGCCGGGTCGGGCGCCTATTCGCTGCGGACCTGGCGCGCGAACGAGCAATACGCGCTCGAGGCCAACCCGAACTGGATGAAGGGCGCGCCGAAGAACCGCCGCGTCGTCGTGCGCCACGTGCCGGAGCCAGCGTCGCAGCGCCTGCAGCTCGAGAAGGGCGACATCGACTTCGCCCGCAACCTCTCGAAGGACCAGATCGCCGCCGTGCGCAACGACCCGAACATCGTGGTCGAGAGCTCCCGCAAGGGCTACATCCTCTACCTTGGCCTGAACCAGAGGAACCAGAACCTTGCCAGGCCCGAGGTGCGCGAAGCGCTCAAGTGGCTGGTCGACTACGAGGGGCTCGAGAAGAACCTGCTGGACGGCGTCTACGTGCAGCATCAGTCCTTCCTGCCGCAGGGCTTTCCCGGCGCGATCGAGGACAAGCCCTACAGGCTCGACGTCGCGAAGGCGAAGGAGCTCCTGGCGAAGGCCGGGCTGCCCAACGGCTTCAGCGTGACGATGGACGTGCGCACCACCGCGCCCATCGCCGACGTCGCGCAGGCGCTGCAGGCGACATGGGCGCAGGCGGGCATCAGGCTCGAGCTGCTGCCGGGCGACGGGCGCCAGACGCTGACGAAGTACCGTGCGCGGAACCACGACATCTTCATCGGCTCCTGGGGCCCGGACTACTTCGACCCGCATACCAACGCGCAGACCTTCGGCATGAACGAGGACAACGGCGACAATGCGGCGTCGAAGACGCTGGCCTGGCGTAACGCCTGGAACATCCCAGAGATGACGAAGGCGATTTCAGGCGCCGTGCTCGAGCGCGACCCCGCGAAGCGCGTGGCGACCTACGAGGCGACCCAGCGCGAGCACCAGAAGGTCTCGCCCTTCGTCATCATGTTCCAGCAGATCGAGGTCGCGGCGCGGCGCCGGAACGCGAACGGCTTCGCGCTCGGCATCATGTCGGACATGAACAGCTTCGCGGCGATCACCAAGAACTGACGGCGCGGCGGCGCCGGGTCGCCTGCCCGGCGCCGCGCGCCTCCCGCGACCAGTGAACCTCGCGCGCACAACGCGGCTGCTCGGCCGGGAGGTCGCCGCCGTCGCGGTCACCTTCCTCGGCCTGCTGCTCGTCACGTTCTTCATCGGGCGCGTCGTGCCGATCGACCCCGTGCTCGCCGCGGTCGGCGATCGTGCGCCGGCCGAGGTCTACGAGCGGGTGAAGGTCGAGCTCGGCCTCCATCTGCCGCTCCACGAGCAGTTCTGGATCTACCTCCGGAAGGTCGCGGCCGGCGACCTCGGCCAGTCGGTCCTGACCTCGAACCCCGTGCTGGTCGACATCGGCCGCGTCTTCCCGGCGACGCTCGAGCTCGCGACCCTGGGCACGATCATCGGCGTGTCGCTCGGCGTGCCCGCGGGCGTGCTCGCGGCCGTCCATCGCGGCACCTGGATCGACCAGGCAGTGCGCGTCGTCGGCCTGTTCGGCTTCTCGGTGCCGGTGTTCTGGCTGGGCCTCGTCGGCCTGCTCGTCTTCTACCGCGTGCTGGGGGTGGTCGGCGGGCCGGGACGCCTGGGCGTCGCCTTCGACGACATCGTCGACCCAATCACCGGCGTCATCCTGCTCGACGCGGCGCTGCGCGGCGAATGGGAGGTGTTCCGCAACGCCTTCTCGCACCTGATCCTGCCGGCGAGCGTGCTCGGCTACTTCAGCCTTGCCTACGTGAGCCGCATGACGCGCAGCTTCATGCTCGAGCAACTGCGCCAGGAATACGTCACGACGGCGCGGGTCAAGGGCCTGCCGGAGCGGCGCGTGGTCTGGCGCCACGCGCTGGGCAACGCGATGGTCCCGCTGATCACGGTGATCGCGCTGAGCTACGCCAACCTGCTCGAGGGCTCGGTGCTGACCGAGACCGTCTTCGCCTGGCCCGGCCTCGGGCGCTACATCACCAACTCGCTGCTCAACGCCGACATGAACGCCGTGCTCGGCGGGACGCTCGTGGTCGGCGCGGTGTTCATCGGGCTCAACATGCTGGCGGACATCCTCTACCGCCTCGTCGACCCGCGGGCGCGCTGAGGATGGCCGCGCGCGACTGGCTCCTCGCCCCCACGCCCGGCTCGCGGCTGCAGTCGCGGCTCGGCCAGGCCTATCTGCGCTGGCTCGCCTTCAGGTCGAACCCGCTGGCCTGCGTCGGCCTCGCGATCGTGGTCGCGCTGCTGCTGCTGGCGCTGCTGGCGCCGCTGGTGGCGACCCACGACCCGCTGGCGCAGTCGCTGGCGCGGCGCCTGCGGCCGCCCTCGGCCGAGCATTTCTTCGGCACCGACGCGCTGGGCCGCGACATCTTCAGCCGCATCGTGCACGGCGCGCGCATCACGCTGCTCGTCGTCCTGGTCGTGGTCGTGACGATAGGCCCGATCGGGCTGCTGGTCGGCGCGGTGGCCGGCTACGCCGGCGGCGCACTCGACACCGTGCTGATGCGCGTCACCGACATCTTCCTCGCCTTCCCGCGGCTGATCCTCGCGCTGGCCTTCGTCGCCGCGCTCGGGCCGGGGATCGAGAACGCCGTGATCGCGATCGCCTTCACGGCCTGGCCGCCCTACGCGCGCGTCGCGCGCGCCGAGGCCATGGTGATCCGCAACGCCGACTACATCGCCGCGACCAGGCTGCAGGGCGCCTCGCCGGCGCGCATCGTGCTGCGCCACGTGATGCCGCTCTGCGTGCCGTCGCTGATCGTGCGCTCCACGCTCGACATGGCCGGCATCATCCTCACCGCGGCCGGCCTCGGCTTCCTCGGCCTCGGCGCGCAGCCGCCGATGCCCGAATGGGGCGCGATGATCGCCACGGGCCGCGACTACATCTTCGACCAGTGGTGGGTCGCGACCATGCCGGGCATCGCGATCTGCGTGGTCGCGCTCGGCTTCAACCTGCTGGGCGACGGGTTGCGCGACGTGCTCGACCCGAAGCAGGGGCAGTGACGATGGGCGACGCGCCGCTGGTCGAGGTCGAGGACCTGCACGTGCGCTTCCACACGCGCACCGGGGTCGTCGAGGCGGTGCGCGGCCTGTCCTTCTCGCTCGGCCGCGAGAAGCTCGGAGTCGTCGGCGAATCCGGCTCGGGCAAGTCGATGACCGGCCGCGCGATCCTCGGCCTCGTGCCGCCGCCGGGCGAGGTGACCGCCGCGCGCCTCGCCTTCGCCGGCCAGGACCTGCTGCGGCTCGACGACGCGGGCATGCGCGCGATCCGCGGCCGCCGGATCTCGATGGTGCTGCAGGACCCCAAGTTCTCGCTCAACCCGGTCATGCGCGTCGGCGACCAGGTCGCAGAGGCGTATCGCCAGCACCACCGCGCCAACCGCACCGACGCGCGCGCACGCGCGATCGCGATGCTCGAGCAGGTGCGCATCCGCGACGCGCGGCGTGTCTACGACCTCCATCCGCACGAGGTCTCCGGTGGCATGGGCCAGCGCATCATGATCGCGATGATGCTGATCCCGGAGCCCGACGTGATCATCGCCGACGAGCCGACCTCCGCGCTCGACGTGACGGTGCAGATGCAGGTCCTCGCGATCCTCGACGACCTCGTCACGCAGCGCGGCATGGGCCTGGTCTTCATCAGCCACGACCTCGCGCTGGTCGGCTCGTTCTGCGACCGCGTCGTCGTCATGTATGGCGGCCGCGCGATGGAGACGCTGGCCGCGCGCGACCTCGCGGGCGCCAGCCATCCCTACACGCGCGGGCTGCTTTCCTGCCTGCCGAGCCTCGACAAGCCGGTGGCCGCGCTGCCGACGCTGGTGCGCGACCCCGCATGGATGGGCCGATGAGCGCGATCCGCGCCGAGGGGCTCGACGTGCGCTTCGGCGACATCCACGCCGTGCGCGGCGCGTCCTTCGCGGTCGCCGAGGGCGAGAGCTTCGGCATCGTGGGCGAATCCGGGTCGGGCAAGTCGACGGTGCTGCGCGCGCTCGCCGGCCTCAACCCCGGCTGGACCGGGCGCATCGAGATCCGCGGCGAGGCGCAGGGGCGGCGGCGCACGCGCGCCTTCCACGCCGCGGTGCAGATGGTCTTCCAGGACCCCTTCGGCAGCCTGCACCCGCGCCACACCGTCGACCGCGCGCTGGCCGAGCCGCTGGCGATCCAAGCCACCGGCGACGCGGAGGCGCGCATCGAGCGCGCCCTCGCCGAGGTGCAGCTCGGCCCGGGCTTCCGCTTCCGCTACCCGCACCAGCTCTCCGGCGGGCAGCGGCAACGCGTGGCGATCGCGCGCGCCCTCGTGCTCGAGCCGCGCATCCTGCTGCTCGACGAGCCGACCTCGGCGCTCGACGTGTCGATCCAGGCGGAGGTGCTGAACCTGCTGGCCGAGCTGCGGCGTCGGCGCGGGCTGACCTACGTGCTGGTCAGCCACAACCTCGCCGTGGTCGGGCACATGTGCGAGCGCATCGCGGTGATGAACGCGGGCCGCATCGTCGAGGAGCTCGACGCCGCGTCGCTGCGCGCCGGCACGCCGCGCGAGGCCTACACGCGCCAGCTGCTCGCCGCGAGCCGCGGCTACGATCGCGCCGCCGCCGCGGGCTTCCGCAGCTTCGACTGACGCCGCGCCGGTCGATTGACAGCGGGCGGAGGCCGCCCGTCTACTGCGCGCCTCCCGAACAGGACGGACCAGCGAGATGACCACGCGCAACAGCCGCAGCGGCGGCAGGATCCTCGTCGACCAGCTCCTGGTCCACGGCGCCGACATGGCCTTCTGCGTGCCGGGCGAGAGCTACCTCGAGGTCCTCGACGCGCTGCACGACTCCCCGTCGATCCGGCTGGTCAACGCCCGCCACGAGGCCGGCGCCGCCAACATGGCGGAGGCCTATGGCAAGCTCACCGGCCGCCCGGGCATCGCGATGGTGACTCGCGGTCCCGGCGCCTGCCACGCGGCGGTCGGCGTGCACACGGCATTTCAGGACTCGACGCCGATGATCCTCCTCGTCGGCCAGGTCGCGCGCGACGCGATGGACCGCGAGGGCTTCCAGGAGATCGACTACCGGCAGATGTTCGGGCCAGTGGCGAAATGGGCGGCGCAGATCGACCGCGTCGAGCGCATCCCGGAGTACATGTCGCGCGCCTTCCATGTGGCGACCTCCGGCCGTCCCGGCCCGGTCGTGCTGGCGCTGCCCGAGGACATGCTCGTCGACACCACGGACGCGGGCGACGCCCAGCCATATGCCGCGCATCGCCCCGCCGCGACGGCCGCCGACATCGCGCGCGTGCGCAAGATTCTCGCCGGCGCCGAAAGGCCGCTGATGCTCGTCGGCGGCTCGTGCTGGTCGGACGAGGGCTGCCGCCAGGCGATCGCCTTCGCCGAGGCGAACGGCCTCCCGGCCGCGGTCTCGTTCCGCCGCCAGGACCTGCTGTCGACGCGCTCGCGCGCCTATGCTGGCGACATCGGCACGTCCGGCCCGCCGGCGCTGGTCGCGCGCTTCAAGGAGGCGGACGTCGTGCTGGTCGTGGGCGCGCGGCTCGGCGAGATGACGACGCAGGGCTACACGACCCTCGACAGCCCGCGCACGCGCCAGGTGCTGGTCCATGTCCATCCCGACGCGGACGAGATCGGCCGCGTCTTCCGCCCGGCTCTCGGCATCGTCTCCTCGGGCGACGGGTTCTTCGCCGCGGCACGGTCGATGGCGCCGCTCGACGGCGCGCGCTGGGCGGCGTGGGCCGAGGCCGCGCGCAGGGACTACCTCGCCTCGCTGGAGGCGCCGGCCTATTCCGGGCCGCTCGATTCGGCGAAGGCCATGCACGCGCTCGATGCGCTGCTGCCTGCCGACGCGATCATCACCCTCGACGCCGGCAACCACACGGGCTGGCCGCAGCGCTTCCTGCATTTCGGCCGGCCGCGGCGCGAGGTTGGCCCGACCTCCGGCGCGATGGGCTACGCGGTCCCCGCGGCGGTGGCGGCGAGCCTCGTGCATCGCGACCGCGTCGTCGTCGGCTTCGTCGGCGACGGCGGCTTCATGATGTCGGGGCAGGAACTCGCGACCGCGGTGCAGCATGGCGGGCGACCGATCGTCGTCGTTTTCAACAACCGCATGTACGGCACGATCCGCATGCACCAGGAGCGCGAGCACCCGGAGCGCGTGGTCGGCACCGACCTCAGCGAGCAGGACTTCGCGGCGCTGGGCCGCGCGCTCGGCTGCCATGCCGAGCGCGTCGAGCGCACCGAGGACTTCGCGCCGGCCTTCAGGCGCGCGATGGGGTCGGGCCGCGCCGCGCTGGTCGAGCTGCTGACCGACCCCGAGATGGTGTCGACGCGGCTGACGATCACCGGCCTTCGCGAGCGGGCGCGGCAGGCGGCGGCGAAGCGCTGAGCCCGCGCCGCGCCCGGCGCCTTCGCCAGCCGAGCGCCAGGGCGGCGGCGGGCGCCGCGAGCAGCGCCAGGGAAACGGGCTCGGGCACCTCGAGCAGCGGGACCCCGGCCGGCGCCGTGCCGGGTGCCAGCGCGAGCATGCCCGCCATGGCGAGCAGCATCTTCCTATCCATGCGGCGGGGCCTCCTTCGGTCCCTCGGCGCGCAGGATCGCGGTCCCCGGCGCCTCGCGCATTGACGAGGGGCATCCGGCGCGGGCGGCGCGACCCAAGCCGGCGTTTGCGGTGCGCGCGGCGCGGAGCGACACTGCGCCATCACCCACCGGAGGGCCCCCATGAGCATGGATCCGATGTCCGACCTCGCCATCTCGCGCCGCGCGACGCTCAAGCCGATCGCGGAGGTGGCGGCGCGGGCCGGCATCCCCGCCGACGCCCTGGAGCCCTACGGCAAGACCAAGGCCAAGGTCGGGTTCGAGTTCCTCGACACCCTGAAGGACAGGCCGCGCGGCAAGCTCGTGCTGGTGACCGCGATCAACCCGACCGCGGCGGGCGAGGGCAAGACGACGACCACGATCGGCCTGGGCGACGCGCTCAACCGCATCGGGCGGCGCACGGTGATCGCGCTGCGCGAGCCGTCGCTCGGCCCCTGCTTCGGGCGCAAGGGTGGCGCCACCGGCGGCGGCCACGCGCAGGTCGTGCCGATGGAGGACATCAACCTCCACTTCACCGGCGACTTCCACGCCATCACGACCGCGCACAACCTGCTCGCGGCGATGGTCGACAACCATGTCTACTGGCGCGGCGAGCCCTCGATCGACCCACGGCGGATCACCTGGCCGCGCGTCCTCGACATGAACGACCGCTCGCTGCGCGACACGGTCACCGGCCTCGGCGGCCCGGCGCTGGGCGTGCCGCGCGAGGCGCGCTTCGACATCACGACCGCGTCGGAGGTGATGGCGATCCTGTGCCTGTCGCGCGACCTCGAGGACCTGCAGGCGCGGCTGTCGCGCATCATCGTCGCGGAGACCTTCGACCGGAAGCCGGTGACCGCCGCCGACGTGAAGGCGGTGGGCTCGATGGCGGTGCTGCTGCGCGACGCGATCAAGCCGAACCTCGTCCAGACGCTGGAGAACAACCCCGCCTTCATCCATGGCGGCCCCTTCGCGAACATCGCGCATGGCTGCAACTCGATCATCGCCACCGAGGCGGCCCTGCGCCTCGGCGAGTTCGTGGTAACCGAGGCCGGCTTCGGCGCCGACCTCGGCGCCGAGAAGTTCATGGACATCAAGTGCCGCATGGCGGGCCTCGCGCCGTCGGCGGTGGTGATCGTCGCGACCGTCCGGGCGCTGAAGTTGCAGGGCGGCGCCGACGCGCGGACCCTGAAGCACGAGGACCTTGCCGCGCTCGGGCGCGGCATGGCGAACCTCGAGCGCCACATCGAGAACGTCAGCAAGTTCGGCGTGCCGCCGCTCGTCGCCATCAATCGCTTCGCGACCGACAGCGAGGCCGAGCTGCGCTTCGTCGAGGAGGCCTGCCGCAAGGCCGGCACGCGGGCCTTCCTGTGCGAGCACTGGGCGAAGGGCGGGGCCGGCGCCGAGGGGCTGGCGCACGCCGTCGCGGAGGCGGCGTCCTCCGGCGCATCTTCCTTCCGCACGCTCTACCCCGACGACATGCCGCTGCTGTCGAAGATCGAGACGATCGCGCGCGAGATCTACCGCGCGGGCTCCGTCTCGGCGCCGGAATCGGTGCGCCAGCGCCTCGCCGGCTTCGAGGCCGCGGGCTTCGGCCACGTGCCGGTCTGCATCGCCAAGACGCAGTCGAGCTTCTCGAGCGACCCGACCAAGCTTGGCGCGCCGACAGGCCACGTGCTCGCGATCCGCGAGGCGCGGCTGGCGGCGGGCGCCGGCTTCGTGGTCGCGGTCTGCGGCGACCTGCAGACCATGCCGGGCCTGCCGAAGGTCCCGGCGGCCCACGCGATCGGGCTCGACGCGCAGGGCATGGTCGAAGGCCTGTCCTGAGCGGGACAGGAGCGGCGAGGCATGCCCGGGGCGCTCCACGCGCTCGACCTCTGGTCGATGGGCACGACGGTGGTCGCCGCCGCGCTTTCCTGCGCCGCGCTGGTCGTTGCGGCGTCGCGCTGGCGGCCGCTGCGCGACTGGCTCGTCGCGCGCGTCGACTTCCCGCCGATGCTGCCCTCGCTCGTGGGCACGCTCTTCGCGCTGCTGGCGTCGTTCCTGGCCAGCGCAGTGTGGACGAACGACGACCGCGCCCATGACGCGGTCGCCGCCGAGGCGCGGGCGATCACGGCGGCGGGTGTCTTCCTGCGCGCCCTGCCGGGCGAGGAGGCCGGCGTCGCGCTGCGCCTGCTCTCCGACTATGTCGGCGAGGCCGCGGACTCCGAGTGGCCAGCGATGGCGGCCGGCGGCGAGAGCGGGCGCGCGCGCGCCCTGCTGCTCGAGATCAAGGTCGCCGCGCTGCGGATCGCCTCGACGTCGCTGCGCGAGATCGCGACCCATCGCGAGGCTGTCGAGGCGCTCGACTAGGTCGCGGAGGCGCGCGCTCGGCGCCTGCAGGTCGCGCGGTTGCGCATCAGCCCGATGAAGTGGTTCGGCGTCGTGTCGCTCGGCGCGATGACGCTGCTCGGGATCGCCGACGTCTCAGTGCGCGACTGGCGCAGCCGGACCCTCGCCACGGGGCTCTTCGCGATCGCCGCGGCGCTAGCGCTCTTCGTCGTGCTGGCGCACGACCAACCCTTCGGCGGCCCCACCGCGGCCCATTCCGGGCCGCTCAGGGATGCGCTGGCGTCCGTGCGGCACTGACCGCTCGCGGGCCGTCGCGCCGGCAGCGGTCGGAGCAATAGAGAACGCGCTCCCAGTCGCGCTCCCACTTCTTGCGCCAGGCGAAGGGGCGCTGGCAGGCGGCGCAGGGCTTCGTCGGCAGGTCGGACTTGCGGCGCATCTTCATGCGGCGCAGCGTCCCCGTGCGCAGAGCGTGGCCACCACGCGCACGCGATGGCGCGCGACGACCCGGTACGCGGCCTCGGCCAGGGCCATCGCGCCCGGGATTCCGCGCAGCGCGCGCGCCAGCAGGCGCCAGCGTGGCAGGCACGACCATATCTCGGCGAAGGCGCGCGCGCCGGAGAGCACCACGCCGTCGGCGCGCCTGACATGCAGGCGGGCGAGGGCCTGCGCTTGGTCGATGCCGATCATGGCCAGCGGCGCGGGGTCGGCCGCGATGTCGGCGAAGGCCAGCAGGCCGGCGCGGTCGCGCGCGGCGTAGTGGGCGATCTCCCTCCGGCAGAGGGGGCATGCGCCGTCGTAGAAGACGGTGGCGCGCGTCACGTTCGTCATGCGCGAGATGATAGGGCCGGCCCGCCCCGCGTCCAGCGCCCGCCACCCGTCGTCGTTGTCGCTGGCGGGCGCGCGAGGCTAGATTGCACGCCGGGTCGCGCAACCGCCGCAAGCGCCCAGGGAGAGAAGACATGGCCGACGATTCCCACAGCTACGACACGCGGAAGTACAAGCTGCGCTCGAACGCATGGCTGGCGCGGCAGGACCGCGACGGCTTCGCGCGCCGCAGCTGGATGAAGAACCAGGGCCGCGTCGACCACCTGTTCGACGGCCGCCCAGTGATCGGCATCTGCAACACCTGGTCCGAGTTCACGCCCTGCAACGGCCATTTCCGCCAGATCGCTGAATACGTGAAGCGCGGCGTCTACGAGATGGGCGGCTTCCCGCTCGAGTTCCCGGTGATGAGCCTGTCGGAGATCCTGCTCCGCCCGACCGCGATGCTCTACCGCAACCTCGCCTCGATGGACGTCGAGGAGTCGATCCGCGGCCAGCCGATGGACGGCGTGATCCTGCTCACGGGCTGCGACAAGACCACGCCCGCGCTCGTGATGGGCGCGGCGAGCTGCGACCTGCCGACGCTCGTCGTGTCCGGCGGGCCGATGCTCAACGGCCGCTTCCGCGGCGAGCTGGTCGGCTCCGGCACGCATACCTGGATCTTCACCGAGCGGCTGAAGACCGGCGAGATGACGATGGACGACCTGGCGCAGGCCGAGGCCGCGATGTCGCGCTCCTCGGGCCACTGCATGACCATGGGCACGGCCTCGACGATGGCCTCGATGGTCGAGGCGCTTGGCATCGCGCTGCCGACCAACGCGGCGATCCCGGGCGTCGACGCGCGGCGCTACGCGCTTGCGCACATGGCTGGCAGGCGCATCGTCGAGATGGTCAAGGAGGACCTGCGCATCTCGAAGGTCCTCACGAAGCAGGCCTTCGAGAACGCGATCATGGTCAATGGCGCGATCGGCGGCTCGACCAACGCGGTCGTCCACCTGCTCGCGATGGCGGGCCGCGCGGGCGTCGACCTGACGCTCGACGACTGGGACCGCCTGGGCCGCGACATGCCCTGCCTCGTGAACCTCATGCCCTCGGGCAAGTACCTGATGGAGGAGTTCTACTACGCGGGCGGCATCCCGGCGGTGATCTCCGAGATCAGGCACAAGCTGCACCTCGACGCGCTCACGGTGACGGGCAAGTCGATCGGCGAGAACAACAAGGACGCCAAGAACTTCAGCACCGACGTGATCTTCCCGTTCTCGGCGCCGTTCAAGCCGGAGGGCGGCATCGCGGTGCTGCGCGGCAACCTCGCGCCGGGCGGCGCGGTCCTGAAGCCCTCGGCGGCGGACCCGAAGCTGATGAAGCATC
>Ga0194130_10004965_pt1 | contig 16489 bp, 10 predicted proteins | sample TA2KigsurfametaG_FD_160084 | JGI IMG/M metagenome (GOLD analysis project Ga0194130, IMG submission 160084) | Freshwater microbial communities from Lake Tanganyika, Tanzania - TA2015050 Kigoma 12 surface | ecosystem: Environmental > Aquatic > Freshwater > Lake | place: Tanzania: Lake Tanganyika... | reverse complement strand
CACTAGTGTCCGATAAAACTTTTTTAAAAGCGGGGATTCCTGCTAAGGATTCCCCGCTTTAGTGTAATTTGTCGTTGCAAAACACCAATTACATGAATAAAAGTAGCTACTTTTTTGGACAGTCCGTTTTCGGACAGCTGATTTCTTTACTGGATTTCAACAAAATCAGAACGATTAGCAAAAAACACATGTCAGATTACTATGTCAAGAAGTTTGACACCTCAGATCACCTGGTGAGCATGCTATTTTCCACGTTTGCCAATTGCACCTCTTTGCGCGAAGTAGCCGAGTCAATGCTAGGTTTAAAAGGGAAAACGAATCATTTTCAGTTAAAGCATATTCCCTACAGAAGTACATTGAGCGACGCCAACAAAAGGAGAAGCCATTTGGTATTCCAAGATGTGTATTATTCGTTGCTCAAAGAATACCATTCGATTATCTCGGACAGCCGACAGATATATGCTTGGGAAAACCGCTTAGAAATCATTGATTCGAGCACCATATCGCTGTTTAAAGACATTTTAAGTTGTGTTGGAAGGAAATCTAACCACGGAAAAAGAAAGGGTGGAATCAAAGTACATACACAAATCAATTTGCAGGATCGCGTGCCAAAACTTGTTTGGTTTTCTGCTGCAACGACACACGATAAACAATTTTTGAAGCACGTTGAGCTAGAGAAAGGCAGAATCGCCGTATTCGATAAAGGATACAATGATTACAAGACTTTTGATGAGTTCAATGAGGGAGGAATTTTCTTCGTAACGCGGTTAAAATCCAATGCTTCATATGAAGCAGTTAAAGAAAATGACATCCCTTCATATATCGATAATGGTGTTCTAAAAGATGAAGTGATACGTGTTGACGTCAAAGAAAACGGCGCCTATCTTAAGACTATTGAACTCAGAAAAGTCGCTTACTGGGACGATGAAAACAAGCGATGCTTTGAGTTTATTACCAACCTGCACGGAATGAACGCGGGCCATATTGCTTTGATTTACAAGAAACGATGGCAAATAGAACTCCTATTCAAACAGCTCAAGCAGAACTTCCCGCTAAAGTTTTTCCTAGGAGACAACGAAAACGCCATCAAAATACAAATCTGGTGTGCACTCATTGTCAATCTATTGATCACCGTAATACAAAAGAGAATCAAGCGCAAATGGGCTTTCTCGAACCTCGCTAGCTTCTGTAGGCTCCACTTATTCAACTACATTCATTTAACCAAATTCCTTGAAAACCCAGAGAAAGACTGGATTACAATAGAACATAGTGCCCAACTTCAACTGAAATTTAACAGTTCATAAATAGGGGGGCTTACTTTTGAAATCAAGCCTTTCACAGCAGTAAAATCAAGGCTTTCAGACTGAAAAATGATAGATTTGTATTTTTATCGGACACTAGTGAAAAATTATATAAAAAACGAGTTTTCGAATTCAGAATTTTTGAATTAAGAATTTTTGAATTAAAACTTTTATATTAAATGTCAATTTTGAATGGACTGCCCACAAACTACTCCCATTTTGAAACTAAGTGTAAACAAAAATCAAAAGGCATATATTATTGCAGAGGGAAAGGCAAAAAAAACGGCGGAAAAGAACCCTTCTCCGCCGTTTATATTAAGATTAACAATCAATGCACCGAAAGTCGAAGGCTTTGACCCTGGGTATTTACAAGAAGGTACAAGCCAGGATGCAAGGCGCTGGTTTCAATTTGAACGCCCGAGCCCCGCATCAAAACACGGCCAGTTAGGTCAAGCAGGGTCCAATTTCCTATTGACTTCAATAGCTGTGCCGAGGTTCCTTTTAGCACAGGATTAGGGTACAGGCCAATGGGTTTACCCTCTTGATTTAAAATAGTTGAATTAGGAAAAACCAAACTGGTATCAACGGTCAAGCCCTGATTATCGCTGGCCCGAAGCACCATGGTTTCAGCAACATCGTAGCGTAGGTCGTTGCGGCTTACGCAGGCGCTAACCGAGGCAATGGGCCCCAAACCGCTTTGGCTGCTCAAGGTGCCTGTTCCTTGGAATTTGCTAAATGTTACATCGCGAGAATCAAGGTCGGCATTTCCATGCATGTCTTTGGCGCAAACCGTAGCCGTGAAATTGGTATTGGTAGCAAGGGGTAGACCAATGTTGGAAAAAACCAGCTGGGTTGCTACCACATCAATTAAATTGGAGTTGGCATCCGAACTTCCAGCGCTGCCGCCTGTCCATTGAGATGAAGAACACAAATTACCCAAAACCATGTTGTTGGTGTTAAAGGAAATGTGAATTTGAGATTGGTCAACAATCTGCCCGTTGCTATGTAGGGAAACCCGTAGGGCTAATTCCAAGGAATCGTTGTCGGCAGCCGAGGCATTCAGCAGATCAAAAACCAAAGAATCGGTAGAAACAACAGCATCAGCAAGTTTTGTATTGCCAGAGAACAATGCTGCGGCGCTAAAAACCTGATTGAAATTGCCTGCTGTGTGGCCGTTTCCTTTTGATAAGCCCATTTTCAACAATTGGGTTGGAAGGTTGTCAAAATCGCCCGATGCTCCACCATCCCGAAGATGGAATTGCATTATCTGAACTCCGTCGGCCGAGGTAGTAATGGAACCAGAGGTTAAAGAAGAAATACTACCCGTTCCAGAGTTTGGAACCAAAACCAAGTCGGTAGCGGTGGCGGGCAAACAACCCACAACCAGAGGTTCGACCGACATGTCGTCAATACCCAAGGCATCGTCGCTTCCCGCTACGTTTATGTCGCGCCAGCGAATCCAAACCGTTTGGCCGGGCTGAATAATGCCTAGGTTGGCTGCCGTATCAGATTTGAGTGTGAAGTTGGGAGGCAGGTTGCCGTCCAATACTACGGCCACCGTATCGATGTAGGTAGAAACAAAGTTCAAAGCAGGGAATGTGGTCCATGTTCCTGTGTGCAAGGAATCGGCGTTGGTACTAACCTGAAAGAAAAGGGTGTCGCCCAAGCCGTTGCCACCGCAACGCCACTGCTCACCCGTATAGCTAACTTTAAGTGCATTGAACGGTTGCCCTGTATTGTTCTGAAAACGGGCACCTACATAAATGGTCGAAACGCTGCCGGTGGTTAATCCACCAAAGCTCCGTTCTAAACTACCCGTAGTACCAAGGCTGTAGGCATTTCCGGTCAAAGAACTTCCGTTTTGGGCTCCATACAATTGGTCGGCAGCGCTGCCCATTTCACGAACATAAATACCACGTGGAAAGCGGTTGTTGGCATTCCCTGCGTTGCTTAATGAGTCAAAAGTTTCAATGCCAAAGGGCTGATTCAATGCATTGAGGGAGATTTGAAAATCGTTGTCAATCACCATTATGGTATCTGAACTGGGAGTACCTAAAGCCAAACCCGATGACAGACCTGCAATGCCAACTACCATCGCTTCGGTTTCCTCGTTCAAATCATCGTCGTTAATGGTCAAGATGGTTGATCCGGTGGATTGACCACCTGCAATGGTAATGCTGGGAGTCCAAATGGCATCGGCTGCGGTAACTCCAATCCCTGATAAACTTAGAATAAGGGTTTCTTGGCTGGCCAGGGGATTGGCTGTGGTTGCTGTAATGGTTACTTGAGTTTGAGAACTTTCAAACGCGGTATCAATCGACAAAGAAATTCCGACAGGTTCACCCACATTGACGTTGCCCGAAGCTTGGAAATTATCGATAGCAAAGGAAGGTCTGGCCCCCGTTCCGGCCGAATCTTTGGAAATAAAGCGGAGTTGAATAAAGGCCTGGTTGTTGCATACAGGGGGCAGGATCAGGGTTCTGTTTTGGATGTTCACACCTGCCGTTCCGGTGGTTTGAGGGGTTAGATTGTTGTGGTATTGGCTACCTGGGACGTCGGTAAAATTCCCACTATTTCCGACCCGGTACTGAAGGGCGAATACGTTGGTTCTTGCGTTGGCATCTCGAATGGTCATTGCATCGTAACTGATGGTGATGTTGGCCAATCCCGAAGTAACCAAAGCTGTAGCTATACCATGGTTTGTGGTTGCACTGTTCAAAATGCCCATTTTTTGTGAAAAATCATAGACGTTGTTCCCTGTGCTAGCCGCTGTGCCTGAGGCAAGAATTTTATCGCCGGTGGGTGGAGCTGTTTGAAAAGAACCGGTTTGAACTGCTTGTGCCCAACCTATCCAGCCAACGGGATACGTGGGCGCTACCATCGAATTGAAATCTTCGGAATACGGTAAAGTTTGAGGAACTGGATCGGTTTGAGCCCGAAGCAACCCAAGGGGAAGCAACACAGCTGAGCAAAGCAGGGAAAAGAATAGGTTTTTCATGGTAGGAAATTGTATTGTGTTCAAAATTAACTATTTCAAATCGAATGGCCGTATTAAATAATAGACATTCCATAAAAAGAGGTTCGCAAGGAAGCAAAGCCAAGCACCAAAATGAACGAAAAAATGCTAGTAATTTGGGGGCCAAGGCTTAAAACGCGATTAAATCACATTAAATTCAATGACCGACAAAAAGGTATTTGGGCCATTGGATTTTACTCTGCTGGAAGCTGGAAACCACAGGGGTAATTTTCCGCTGGGCCCAATACTGGCACAGTTAAAATTGAAGGTAGGCTGAGGGTTACCGTAGTTCCATTGGCTTCCAGTGCAGTTGGTGGAGTTACAGTGGTTATTGGCACTTATGGCATTAAATCCGGTGGTTTCGAGCACCAAAACAATTCCATTGATTTGCAGCTCAGCGGCGGTGTAGTTAAACCTACCGGAAGATAAAGTAGTGGCGTTGAAATAGCTGCCGCAGTTTGCTAGGCGGTTGATGCCACTCAGGTTCGAATTTCCGCTGTATTGAATGCAGGCGTTGTAGTATTGCTCAAAACCATAATATCCAACTATTTTCCACACTTTTCCGGGAGGCACAGTGTCTTCGACCGAGCTAATAAGTTTGACTTGGTTGAATTGTAGGCTACCTTGGGCCTTTAAGGCTAGGGAATGAAAGAGGATGATAAGAAAAACAGAACATGCTAAGAAAGACTTCATAATGCGTTGAATCTAAATTGAACCTTGGGGATGTAGGAATAAAAATACAAAAAAGAGGCGCAGGAAAAGGCAGGTGGGTTCGAGTTAGGGAATGGTTTGCGGTAGGGATTGAACCCGGTAGCTCGGCGGGTAAAACCTGCGCTGCTGCGCGAGCTGCGGAGGCGACCTTGGGAGCCACCGCAAAGCCGCTGCAGCAGGCAGGTTTGCCTGCCGACTACGGGTGAAAGCCCGGCCACCGCCACCTAAAAACTAAAAAAATCAATTTCCCATATCAGAGAGAAACTTCACACGCAAGACGCGAAGTTCATCTTCGGAATATACATCGCCATATTCATCAATCAGGACCTGAACGTCTGCATTTTCAGACTCTCTAAGAAGTTCAAAAATCCCTTCTTGCTCTTCTTTATCTGTCAATTTATTCACGTAATAATCGAGGTCAAGTCGAATTCCAGCTTGCACAATCCCTTCAAGTTCATGAATCAGGTCTGCCAATTCCAAATCTTTATTTCGGGCTATCACATCAAGCGGGATTTTTCGATCAATGGATTGAATAACCGCCACTTTAATAGCTGATTTATTGGCGACGGATTTAAAGCCAACATCCATAGGGCGATCGATATCGTTTTCTTCTACGTGTCGGGCAATCAGATCAACGAACGGTTTTCCAAATTTAATGGCTTTTCCCTCACCTACTCCGCTTATTTGTTTTAGTTCATCCATATTAATAGGATAAGCGGTGGCCATTTCGTCGAGGGAAAAATCCTGAAAAATGACAAAGGGAGGGAGGTTGCGTTGCCGGGCAATTTGTTTGCGGAGGTCTTTTAGCAGGCTAAGCAGCAGGATATCGAGGGCGGAGCCTCCTTTTCCGGTTAGTCCGGAGGATTCGTCGGAATCAGAAGCTTGGAAATCTCTATCCTTGTAAAAATCGATATTGCTAGGGCTTTCGATAAAAGAAAGGGCCTTTTTATTGAGCAAAAGGGTTCCGTAGTGTTCGACTTCCTTGCTTAGAAAATCTTGAACCAGGGCTTGGCGCATCACGGCGAGCCAAAAGGCATCGGGTTTGTCTTTGCCTTTACCGAATTGGGCCAACTCGGTATGCCGGTAGGTTTCGGTGTGGTTGGTATGTCGGCCTCGGATTACATCGAGAACCTGGGCCATTTTGTATTTGCCTTTCATGGCCAGGAGGGTATCGAACACCAGAAGAAGGGCATCTTTGGCTGGAAATGTTTCTTTTGGGTGGGCGCAATTGTCGCACATTTCGTTGCAATGCTCTTTAGGAAAATGTTCGCCAAAATAATGCAGTAGGGCTTGCCTTCGGCAGGCTCCAGATTCGGCGAAAGAAACGACTTCTTGGAGAAGGAGTTTATGGATTTCTTGTTCGGCGATGGGTTTTCCGGAGAGCAGTTTTTCAAGTTTAACGACATCGTTGTAGTCGTAGAAGGCAACACAAATTCCTTCGCCGCCATCTCGGCCGGCCCTGCCGGTTTCTTGATAATAGCTTTCTAGGCTTTTAGGAATATCGTGGTGAATAATGAAACGAATATCGGGTTTATCGATTCCCATGCCAAATGCGATGGTAGCCACAATGACATCGACTTCTTGGTGCAGGAAAAGGTCTTGGTTTAGGTTTCGGGTTTTGCTGTCGAGACCGGCGTGGTAGGGAACGGCAGAGATGCCATTGAGCTGGAGGAGTTCGGCAAGTTCTTCCACCTTCTTACGGTTTTGACAGTAGATGATGCCTGATTTGCCTTGATGTTGGCGGATAAAGCGGATGATTTCCTTATTTACCTCGACTTTGGGACGAATTTCGTAATATAGGCTAGGCCGGTTAAAGGAATCTTTAAACAGAGTGGCATCGGCCATGCCCAGGTTTTTAAGAATGTCTTGTTGCACTTTGGGAGTGGCAGTGGCGGTGAGGGCAATAATGGGAGCCCGGTCGATTTCTTCGATGATGGCCCTAAGGCGACGGTATTCTGGGCGAAAATCATGGCCCCATTCAGAAATGCAATGTGCTTCGTCTATGGCGAAAAAAGAGACCTGAATAGAACGAAGAAACTGGGTATTTTCTTCTTTGGTTAGGGATTCTGGGGCCACGAAAAGCATTTTGGTTTTACCCGAAACGATATCTTGTTTCACTTTTTCGCGTTCGCCTTTGGTTAGGGAGCTATTAAAAAAATGGGCAACGCCTTCTTGTTCGCCAAAGCCCCGAATGCTGTCGACCTGATTTTTCATCAGGGCAATGAGTGGGCTTACAATAACGGCGGTTCCCTCACTTAAAAGGGCGGGGAGTTGATAGCAAAGGCTTTTGCCCCCGCCGGTCGGCATTATAACGAAGGTATCTTTGCCCGCAAGTACATTTTCGCAAATAGCCTTTTGCTGGCCTTTAAAGCGGTCAAATCCAAAAATGCGCTTTAGAGCGTCCTCAATCTCAGTAGTATTTTCAACGTACGGCATAAAATAATTAAAAGGCCTTCAGCATCTTAAATCCAAAAAAGCAACCCGGCCCACTCTGCTCCGAATTGATGTTCTAAGATAAGAACAATTCAATTCAGTTTTCCAAAAATGAGTACGATTTATTAACAATTAATAAAAGTTGGCCTGTTTTTCAAGGCGAGAAATCAAAACGGACAAAAGGAAAGGGACTCAAAACGCCTATTTTCAAGCGAAATTCAAACAAACAACACCCTCTTGTTAATATAATATAAAATTTTTTTAACTTAGCCTATCTTAAAGCACAAAAACCTGAAAACAAGAAGGTTACTTTCTTTAACTTAACGAATTATGGCCTATGAACACTTTTACTTCTAAACTCTGTTTAATCTTTGCGTCGCTCGCCTTTGGTGGCTTGAATGCACAGTGTCCGACCGTTACGGGCAACACCTCGCCAACCTGCGGTCAAACAACCACCCTTACTGCAAGTGGAGGCACCAGCTACCAATGGTTTAACAACAACCAAGGGACGGGCAATCCGCTGAGCACTTCGGCAAGTTTCACCACCCCGCCCATTACAACCTCAACTACCTATTATGCTGCCTCTCCGGGTGGATTAAGCAACGTAAGTGGCTTTACCAGTTGCTATGCGACCAACAACTGGTCGATCAATCAAACTGGAAACGCGAACGGCAGCGTAAACACGGGAAATGCCCCAACAAGCATTGTATTTACAGGGCCGAACGGGGTAAGTGGGGGTGTTTATACTCGCTATCAAATTACCATTCCGGCTACGGGAACCTTGTCGTTTAACTGGAGCGTTCAGCACAACGATTGCTGCAACTACGATTATTTTGGATACACGCTCAATGGAGCAAACACCGCGCTAACTTGGGGAAGTGCCAGTGGATTTACCAGTATTTCTGTAACAGCTGGGTCAACCTTTTCTTTTACCGGTTACACTACGGATGGATGCTGTGGCACCTTTAACGCTACCATTTCCAATTTCTCGGCACCTTGTCAAAGCCTATGCTTCACTCCCGTTACGGTAAACCCTAGCCCCATTGCCGCGCCCGTAATCGGGTATGTTGGCAATTCCGTTTTGTGTACCGGCACCACCGTTACCCTAAACACCAACCAAAACTCGAGTATAACCTGGAGTACAGGCGCAACCACGCCCACCATTACCGTTTCGACTCCGGGCACCTACAGTGCTACCTACACCGATGGAAACGGATGTACCAGCAATTCTTCAACTCCAGTTACCTTGAATTTGTTCCCTGGCCCCAGCGCCCCCTCCATCATCAATTTAAATCCTTTGAGTGGATGTGCTTACGATACCACCTTTTTGCAGGCCAGTTTGATGTCGGGAATTACTTGGAGCAGTGGAGACACAGGCCAAACCATACCGGCGATTGTACAAGGTATTTATACCGCCACGGTAACCGATGTGAATGGATGCATTTCGCCCCCTTCGAACCCTTTAACCGTTACGGTTAACCCGGCCCCCATAATTGCTTCGGCAAGCACCCCCGACATTTGCTTGGGATTGCCTACTCCATTTAATGCCAACGTTCAGTTGGGCAACACCAACAACGCCAGCATCAGTTCGGTGGCTTGGACCTTTGGAGACAACAACACTGGGAACACCTTAAACAGTCCACACACCTACGCCAACACCGGAAGCTATGCGGTGAGTTTGATTGTGAGTACCAACCACGGTTGTTCCGACACCTTGCTAACCAACGTTTTGGTGAACCCCAAACCTTCGATTTCCAGCACCACCGGTGCGGCGGTATGCCATACGAATGCAACCCTATTTAATCAAAGCTCATCGGTTTCGAACGTGAACGGAGCTCAGGTTAATGCCTACAGCTGGGATTTTGGTGATGGGAACCAAAGTAGCCAATCGGCGCCCAACCACAACTATGCTCAACCCGGCAGCTATGCTGTCCAGGTGATTGTATCGACCAACCATGGTTGCAAAGACACAGCCACCCTGAATGCCTTGGTGCACCCAAATCCGGTGCTGGGTTCGGTTTCGATTCCCACCGGTTGCCAAGGAGCTGCCACTCCGTTAAATACCACCGCCAGCGTGGCCAACGTGAATGGAGCGGTTGTTTCTTCAACGGTTTGGACCTCGGGAGACGGAGGCAATGCCAACGGACTGCAAACCACCTACAATTATGCACAACCAGGGACGTACAACGCCTACGTGGTGGCCACCACCAACCATGGATGTACCGATACCGCCTTTGGAACAGCCGTTGTGAATCCAACACCGCAAATCAGCAGTACCACTTTCCCTGATGTGTGTTTTGGAAGCCCAACCCTATTCTTACAAAACTCTTCGTTGTCGAATGTGAATGGAGCCCAGATTACCGGTTATTTCTGGACTTTTGGTGATGGAACCACAAGTCCTTCGATGAATCCTACCAAAACCTATGGATCAACCGGGGCATTTCCGGTGAGCTTCACCATAAATACCAATCAGAATTGCCCAGCGGTGTTTTACGATACCGTTTTGGTGAACCCATTCCCAGTTATCAATAGCATTACCGCAGCGGATGTATGCCAGGGTACGCCCAGCAACTTTGTACAAAACAGTTCGGTTCCACCGGTTAACGGTTCTGTAGTGAATGCCTACCAATGGAATTTTGGCGGTGGCAACACCAGTACCCAAGGCAATCCATCGTTCACCTATTCCAATCCTGGCACCTACACGGTGAACCTAACGGTGACCACGAACTATGGTTGCAGTGCCTCTTCGAACGGGCAGGTGATTGTAAATCCCAACCCTGTAATTTCGAGCATGTCGGTGGGCGATGTATGCGCAGGCAACAGCAGTTCCTTCTCGGCATCGGCCTTTGTTTCGCCGGCCAACGGATCGGTGATTAGCGGCAGCAACTGGAATTTGGGCGATGGAAACCAGTCGGCACAAACCAACTTTAGCCACACCTATGCCAATGCGGGGCAATATGTAACCACGCTAACCTTTACCAGCAACAACGGCTGCAGCACCTCGCAATCCATAACCACCCATGTTAACCCCAATCCGGTTATTGCTTCGGCCTCGGTGAACACGGTTTGCCAAGAAGCGTTTAGCCCCTTTACCTCATCGGCATCGGTTCAGAACATTAACGGAGCCGTAATTTCGGGCTACCAGTGGGATTTTGGCGATGGCAACCTAGGCAATGGAAGCAATCCAAACCATGTGTACAGCAACTTTGGAAACTACAACTGGAGTGTTACTGTAAGCACCAACCATGGTTGTACCGATGTCTTTACGGGAAGTACCACCATTTTGCCCAAACCTCAGGCAGCCTTTAACTTGCCTGACCACTGCCGTGGCACCATCATGCCCATCACCAACAACTCAAGCATTGGCTCTGGCAGCATTGTTTCAACCCAATGGAACACAAGCAATGGTATGAGCAGCACCATGCAGGTGCCTAGCTGGTTCTTCCCAAATGCCGGAAACTATACGGTTACCCTTATGTTGACCAGCGATTTGGGCTGCAAAGACACCCTAACTCAAAACGTAGTGGTTACCGATTTGATCAATTCAAACTTTAGCCCAACGCTATTGACCACGAACACGGTGCATTTCTTGCCCGACACGTTGGATCCGTATTTGAACTATTTCTGGGATTTTGGCGATGGAACCTATAGTTACGACATCAATCCACAAAAGCTGTTCTTCTTCCCCGGCTTGTACACGGTTTGCCTGACCATTACCGATAATGGTTGTTCAAGCACAACCTGCAATCCCGTTCAGTTGAATGTGGCGGGTGGATTGGATCAAGAGGGCAACTGGAAAACCAGCATTTATCCCAACCCTTTTGATGCGGAGTTGAGCATTGGGTTAAGTGGTTTAAGTCAGCAAACCGAACTGCGTCTGCGCGACCTAAGCGGAAGGGTATTGGTGCAGCGTACGGCTCAGCCGATTTCGGGAGAACTGTTGTTCCGCTTAAATGGCAATGACATTCAGAACCTGCCCGCGGGAATGTACATTGTTAGTTTAGATACCCCAGAGGGTAGCCAGCACTTCCGGGTGGTGAAAAAGTAAGGCATGTTTCATGAAAAGAGAAACGCCGGGCAAGTTGTCCGGCGTTTTTTTTTAGAAAGGCGTTAAAAAGGGTAGCCACGAATGCACGAATGGTATGTTGTGTTGGCTAGATTGGCGGGGTATTCATAATGGGTGGTTATTAGAAAGGCGTTAAAAAGGTAGCCACGAATGCACGAATGGTTTGTTGTGTTGGCTAGATTGGCGGGGTATTCATAATTGGTGGTTATTAGAAAGGCGTTATAAGGGTAGCCACGAATGCACGAATGGTTTGTTGTGTTGGCTAAATTGGCGGGGTATTTATAATCGGTGGTTATTAGAAAGGCGTAATAAGGGTAGCCACGAATGCACGAATGGTTTGTTGTGTTGGCTAGATTGGCGGGGTATTCATAATGGGGGGTTATTAGAAAGGCGTTAAAAAGGGTAGCCACGAACGAATGAATGAATGAATGAATGCACAGGGCTGCACCCTGTGCTAGGGTATTTCGCCCTGTCAGGGCTGGGCCGCTCGAAGTACAATAACCTTTAGAAAGGGCGGGGATTTTGGTTTAACCCGACATAAACGGCCAAGTGATGCGGCAGGGATTGACGCAACTAGCCCGCAAAGGTGCCGAAGCCTGGCCCGCTAGCTGCGGAGGCGACGTGAGGAGCCCCCGCAAAGCAGCTGGGCCAGCCTTTCGGCAACTGCGGAGTAGTGCGGAAAGCCCGGCTGCCGCCCAAATGCCACGAAACTCAGCCCAACCACGGATTCAAATGGCTGGCATCCCACTGCATCAAATCTTCAAGGCTATGCCAGATTTCCCCGTCAAAAGAAAGCTGTTCTCCACCGGTTTCGCCCAAATAAAGGGCAGGGACCTCCAATTCGGCCAACAGATCTACCACCGCATCTTCGTTTTCTTCCAAAATGGAAACCACCACCCTACCCTGGCCTTCACCAAACCAAAATGCATCGGTCCGAATGTCGTCGTCGGAATACACTTCAAAGCCTGTTTTGCCAGCCAAGGCCGATTCTTTCAGGCATTGATACAGGCCGCCTTCCGACACGTCGTGGGCCGACAGAACCAAGCCTTGCTCAATCAATGCGGCAATGCCCTTGTGCAATTGAACCTCTTGATCCAGGTTAAAATAGGGCGCCGGCGAACGGGGAATTTTATGCCATTCGCGCAGGTATTCTGAACAGGAAAAATCGGAAGTTACCATTCCCACCAACAGCAATTTGGCTTGGGTCAAGGGAAAAGCGAGGCTGGTGTGGTTTTCAAGGTTGTCAAGCAAACCCAGCATACCGATCGAGGGGCTAGGGGCTACCGGAAAAACCTGTTCCCCTTCGCGGTATTGGTTGTAAAAACTCACATTGCCTCCGGTAACCGGAGTTCCAAGTGCTTTGCAGGCCTTGCCCATTCCCTTAATGGCGCCCACAAATTGCCAATAGGCCTCGGGATTGTAAGGGTTTCCAAAATTCAGGCAGTTGGTAATGGCAATGGGCCGAGCGCCCGAGCAAACGATGTTTCTGGCGGCTTCGGCCACGGCCATCATGGCGCCCTTTTCGGGATTGGCTTCCACGTACAGGGGATTCACATCAACGGTCAAGGCCAGGGCCGAGTCGGTTTCTTTTACCCAAACAATGGCAGCATCGGAGGGTTTCCGTGTGGTCAAATTCGCAGTACCAATCATGGAATCGTACTGCTGGGTAATCCAATGCTTTGGCCTTAAATTGGGCGAACGGCTCAGGCAATCGGCCAGGTCTTTTAGGTTTTTGGGAATGGGGAGTTTGGCCGGATTCAACTCGTTTATTTCTTTAACATAAGCGGGTTGAGCCATTTCGCGCTCGTACACAGGGGCTCCGCCGCCCAGCACCAACATCGAGGCAGGCAGTTGAGCCACCACATCGGCGCCAAAATAAAAATCAAGCCGGTCTTCGGGAATCACCTCACCGATTTGGGCGCAGTTCAGGTCCCATTTTTCAAAAATGCGTTGAATCTGGGCTTCATGCCCCAATTTGCCCACCACCAGCATGCGTTCTTGCGATTCAGACAGCAGCAGTTCGTAGGGCTGCATGTTGCCCCCCCGTGTTGGGACTTTGTCCAAATGAATGCGCATGCCGCTGCTGCCCTTTTCTGACATTTCGGCTGTACTGCAAATAATGCCGGCGGCGCCCATGTCTTGAATACCAATAGCATGACCTGCCTCAATCAATTCCAAGGTGGCTTCCAGCAGCAGTTTTTCTTGAAAAGGGTCGCCAACCTGAACCGAAGGGAGTTGTTTTGAGCTTTCGCCCGACATTTCGGCCGAGGCAAAAGAGGCACCGTGGATGCCGTCTTTACCGGTGGCCGAACCCACAATAAATACGGGATTTCCGGATCCGTAAGCAATGGCGCTCATCACTTTATTGTGGGCCACAATGCCGGCCGACATGGCGTTTACCAGCGGATTTTGGTGAAAAGAGGGGTGAAAAAAGGTTTGACCTGCCACGGTAGGTACGCCGAAGGCATTGCCGTAATCGCCAATGCCCTTCACCACACCTTTCGCCAGCCATTGGGTTCGGGACTCGGCAGGATCGCCAAAAAACAGGGCATTCAATTGAGCAATGGGCCTGGCGCCCATGGTAAAAATATCGCGGTTAATGCCACCCACACCGGTCGCGGCACCCTGATACGGTTCAATCGCACTGGGGTGGTTGTGGCTTTCAATTTTAAAGGCACAGGCAAGTCCATTTCCAATATCAACCAGGCCCGCATTTTCCTTTCCAGGTTCGGCAAGCAAGCCCTTTCCTTCTCGTGGCAGGGTTTTCAGCCAACGAATTGAATTCTTGTAGGAACAATGTTCGCTCCACATTCCTGAAAAAGCGCAGAGCTCGGTAAAATTGGGTTGCCGCCCCAAACCTTGAACAATAAGGTCGAACTCGCTGGGCAAAAGGCCCAATTTTACAGCGGTTTCAGCAGTGGGCATGGGAGCTCCGTCGGAAGGAACAGATTGAGGCATACAAAAACTTTGGACAAAGGTAGCCGATTTCTTACACTGCACAATTGAAAGGGCAGAGCAAAAATGATGTAAAAAAAAAGCTTGATTGCACCTTGTTTTTTATTGTTTTTTTGGGCGGCTGCCGGGCTTTCCGGGCTACTCCGCGGTTGCCGAAAGTCTGGCCCAGCTGGTTTGCGGGGGCTCCTGAAGTCGCCTCCGCACCTAGAGGGCCAGGCTTCGGCACCCTTGCGGGGTAGCCTCGTCAATCCCTGCCGCTTTGAACGAAAATCCACGACAATGCCATTTGGCCGGCTCGAAAAAGGGGCAATTGTTTACCTTCGTCTGTGGGCAGTTCCATTTAATGCCCCAGCCAGATGTCTAAGTCTCAAGATAGGTACAGAACCTTTTGCGCCGAACAGACCGATTTGTCGGTGTTTGCTCAGCCTTGGTGGCTCGATGCCGTTTGCGGAGAAAACGGCTGGGAGGTACAGTTGTGGAATACCAACGACCAAATACATGCAGCATTGCCTTACCGAAAGGTAAAAAAATGGGGCTTGACCCGCTTTGAAATGCCGCCGCTCAGTCCCTTTTTCCCTTTGATGATTGTTAACTGGCAGCCCTCAGATATGCACCAGCAGCTTTCCATGCAAAAAAAGGGCATCGAGGCCTTGCTGAGCGGGTTGCCCAGCTGCCATGCCCATGTGTTGAGGCTGAGTCCTGAAACCGACTATGTTCTGCCTTTTTATTGGCATGGGTATGCCTTACAGACGCGCTACACCTTTCGAATTTATCCGACCGAAAACCATGTACCCTCGGCTCAGGCCAGGAAAAACATTCGAAAAGCCGAAGAACTTGGACTTCGCATAGAAGATTTAGAATCAACCGAAGCCTTGCTGCAGATTGTGCAGGCGCCGTTTGAGCGTAAAAAGGTTCAGAGTCCTTATTCCAATGAGGCAATACAACGGGTGGTGGAAGCGATTCGAGCGAGGGGGACGGGATTTTTATTGCAGGCCAAAGACAAAGAGGGACGAGTGGTATCGGCGGCCGCCTGCGTATGTGATTCGCAGGCCTGCTATTTGATATTGGGGAGTTCTACCGAAGAGGGGCGGAGGCAGAATTCGGAGTATTTGCTGTACGATGCCTGCATAAAGAAAGCCCTGTCGATGGGGTTAATTTTTGATTTTGAGGGTAGTATGTTGGAGGGCATAGAGGCGCGGAACCGCGCCTTTAATGCTGTACCTGTTCGGTACACGCAAGTGCAGCGCTTTGGTCTTGGGTATTCTATTTTGCTGGGGTTAAAAGCCGGCAAGGCAAAATCATTCCTGAATTCCTGGTTAAAATTATAAGCAATTAGCCAGCAGGAAATACCATTCCTGCATTTGTGGCTAAATTAAGGGCGCCAATGAAAGATATAATTTACACAGAGGAGTGTTTTAAGCTTATTGGAATTTGCATTGAAGTTCACAATAACCTGGGGGCGGGTTTTCCTGAAATTGTTTATAAAGATGCGATTGAATATGAACTTAAAAAGGCCAACATAAGCTATGAACGAGAAAAGCAATACGAGGTAAATTACAAGGGGATAATATTGCCCCATAGGTTTTATGCTGATTTTGTGGTGATGGATAAAATAATTTTAGAAGTAAAGGCTGTTCAAACAATACCAGATGAGTTTGTAGCTCAGGCTATAAATTACCTAAAGGTTTCAGGTAATCGGTTGGCGTTAATTGTGAACTTTGGAGAATTGAAAATGAATTACAAGCGCATTGTTTTGTAGTTAGCCACGAATGCACGAATGGTTGTGGCTATGGCTGTTGCGGCGCATGCCGGGCTTACGTTATTTGCGTCTAGGTTTTTAGCCACGAATGCACGAATGATTGTGGCTGTGTTAGTAGCCTGAAAAACATACCATTCCTGCAATCTTAGCTAAAAAACAACCAAAACGTCGTTAAGCCTTACCGACAGCCCTAGATTCCTTTTTCTTGAAGAACGAAAACACCAACATGCATCCGACTCCTACAGAAA
>Ga0194130_10004961_pt1 | contig 16492 bp, 14 predicted proteins | sample TA2KigsurfametaG_FD_160084 | JGI IMG/M metagenome (GOLD analysis project Ga0194130, IMG submission 160084) | Freshwater microbial communities from Lake Tanganyika, Tanzania - TA2015050 Kigoma 12 surface | ecosystem: Environmental > Aquatic > Freshwater > Lake | place: Tanzania: Lake Tanganyika... | reverse complement strand
ATCCGGCGACGCGGCCCACGCGCTCGCCGGGCCCTCGTGGCCCCGGCGAGCTGAAGCCTGACGGGCGTCGCATCCGGCGACGCGGCCCACGCGCGAGCGCCTCGGAAGCGTCACCGCGTGAGCGGTACGGCTGCGCCACGCCGGACTCCGCCTCGGCCCCCATCGCTCACGCGATCGGGGCTCCCGCATGGGCCCCGCCCCCCGCGCCGCGTCACAGCCCCTCGAAGAGCGCCGACCCGATCCTCACCATGGTCGACCCCTCCAGGATCGCCGCCTCGAAATCGCCGCTCATGCCCATCGAGAGCTCGCGGAGTGCATCCGCCGGCGCGACCCCCACGAGCGTGTCGCGGAGATCCCGGAGCCGCGCGAAGTCGCGGCGCGCATCCGCCGCCGGCGAGTCGGGATGGCTCGCCATGCCCATCAGGCCGCGAAGCCGCACGTGCCGCGCGGCGGCCGCCGCGGCGACGAGGCCGGGGACCTCGGCCACCGGCGTGCCGGAGCGGCCGGAGTCGGCCGCCAGGTTCACCTCGACCAGCACGTCGCAGGCGAGGCCCAGGACAGCCCCCTCCGCCTCGACGGCTTCGAGCAGCCGCCGGCTGTCGAGCGTGTGGATCACCGCGAGTGCCGGCAGCGTCCGCCGCACCTTGTTCCGCTGGAGGTGGCCGACGAGATGCCACCGCACCGCCGGGCCGGAGGCGGCCAGTGCCTCTGCCTTCGCCCAGATCTGCTGCGGCCGGCTCTCCGCGAGGTCGGGGCAGCCGCACTCGGCCACCAGGCGGGTCGTCGCCGCGTCGACGTACTTGGTGACGGCGACCAGCCGGACTGCGTCGGCAGGGCGCCCCGCGAGGCGGCACGCGGCGGCGATGCGGTCACGAATGGCTGCCACGTTGTCCGCACACCGGCTGCGGACCCGGTCGTCGGCCGCCGTCATTGGATCTCCAGCGTCCGCGCCACCTCTCCCGACTTCTTCACCCGCCCCAACAGAAACTCACACGAGACGTTGCAGCCGAGCAGCGTGCGGTTCCGCGGTGCCGCCAGGGACCGGTACACCAGCCACTGGTCGCGGCCAGCCTGCACGCGCTGGCCCGACGCATCGCTCGGCGGCACCGCCTGCCGGGTGTCCGCGATGGTCAACTGCCGCCACGTCAGCGGGAGGCCGATCCGTTCCGGATCGCAGTCCAGCCAGAGGGGCGCATACAGGCCGCCGCCGACCGTCTCCTGCGTGAGCACGAGGCCACCGTCGGCCGTCTCCAATCCGCCGCGGCCGGCGGTCCGCCACTCCCCGAGCCCCAGCGGAATCGCCAGCATCCGCACGCCCGTGTCGGAGACCACGACCTCCCTCGTCTCGTCGGCCGGGTGGGCGTCGAGCGCGGGCGCAAAGGACACGAGGCCCCGGTAGCGGACGGCCGTGCCCGCGACGGCAACCGTGCTGGTGATCGCATCGGCCAGCAGCACGACGCGGTCCCGGGCCAGCACGACGACCTGCCGCTCCACCTGGAAGCCGCCGCCCAGCGGCGCGGTGATCTCCAGAAACGATGCCTTGCGATCGGACTCCCAGCAGGAGACAGCCCAGGCCCCCTCGGCCTCGAGGGGCCGATCGTCGCACCACACCTCCCACTGCCACGGGCCGTCGACGAGGATCCGGTCGGCGACCGCGACTTCCAGCCTCGGCACCGCGTGGCGGTAGTCGAGCAGCACACGCACCCCCTCGCGTCCCCAGCCCGTGCGGATCACGGCGACGGCGGCGGAGGGATCGTGGATCGCCCGCCCCAGGTCCCCGGGCCGGCGGAGGTCGTCGCGGCGGTTTCGCCGCAGGCGGTCGATCGTCCGCTTGCGGCGCCGACCACAGGCCGCCACCGCCTCGAGCAGCGGCTTGCTGAAGACCTCCGGCATGCGGCCAACGCCCGCGAGCAGTCGCCCTCCGCCCCCGAGCAGGCGAATCGCGTTGGTGGCGGCGGACCGCCAGCGGCGGTCGGTCGCCTCGGGCCAGGCGGCGCCCCCGGTGGCCTCCGCGACGTCCCGGGCGACCGTCCAGCGGATCACCCGCTCCACCATCGCCGCGGACCCCGACACGCTCACCGTGCCCTGGGAGCTCACGAGCCGATCGATCTCGACGGTCAGCGCGCGGGCCGCGTGCCCTTCCAGGCTGCGGCACGCCTCCACGTCGGCGAACAACCGGCTGAGCGTGAGCACGAACACCGCGGGCTGCGTGTCGCCCCGTTCCAGCAGCGGCTGCGCCGCGCGGGCCTGGCTCACCAGCCGTTCGAGCAGCCGGCCGGCCGATCCGCCGGCCCGACGCGAGCGGGCCAGCCAGGCCACCGCCCAGGTCGCCGCCTCGCACGCCGACCAGCGCTCACCGGCCGCATCGACAGCTTCGTCGAGGCACTCGCCGATCGCGGCCTCGCAGAACGACATCCGTTGGGCGTCGCCGCAGCCCCCCTTCACCCGCAGCGCCAGCTTCCGCAGCCGGTCGCGGCCCTCGAGGGTCGTGCCCACCTCGGCGAGCGCCCGGATGCGGCGCGTGGCCTCCCGGGCGGCCACCGGCCGCGGCACGGCAGGGGGTGCGGCCGCCGGCGGCCCACCCTCGCCCCCCGGCTGCTCGGCCGCGGCCGACCGCCGCCGGGTTCGCGACCGCAGGGCGCCGGCCGACGCGGGTGGGTGGGATGGCGTGGTGCGGGACATGCGGCCACTCGCTGCGGGAATCGTCGTCACCGCCGCGAACGTCCGCGGGCGGCTGGGAGTTGACGGTATGGTATCGGAGGCGTCGCACGCCATCCACACGCCCGGAGCGGCCCGCAGCGGGCCCGATCGGCATGTCGCATTCCGCCCCTGTTCGCACACTTCTCGCCGGCACCTGCCTGGTGGTCGCCACGGTCGTGCTCGCCCGCGCGGAGCCGGCGGCGTCTCCACCCTTCCGACCGGACCGGCATCCCGATCTGGTGCGGCTCTCTCCGGACGACGACGTCTGGGTCGACCGTGGGCGGCGGGAAGTGGTGGTCGGCGGGGAAATCGTGATGGACCGCGGGTTCATCGAGGTGTTCGCCTGCCCGCGCCGCTCGAAGGAGCACGAGGCGGTCGTCGCCGTGAACACGCCCGCCCGCACCGTGCACGCCGCGCTGCTCGCGATCGGCCTGGAGCCGGGCACGCCCGTCGCGTTCGCCCCGGACTACGCGCCCGCCCGCGGGCCCGCGGTCGATGTCCGCGTCCGCTGGACCGACACCCGAGGGGCGCGTCAGGAGCGCGCTGCGCAGGAGCTGATCCGCAACGTCAGGACCGGCGCCGCCCTCGAGGAGACATGGGTGTTTGCCGGCAGCGTGTTCTGGCGCGACCCGGCGGACGGCCGCGAATACTACCAGGCCGACGGCGGCGACTTGATCTGCGTGTCCAACTTCCCGACGGCCACCCTCGACCTGCCGATCGAGAGCCCCCAGGCGAACGACGAGTTGCTCTTCGAGGCCTTCGCCGACCGCGTGCCGCCGCGGGGCACGGCGGTGGAACTGGTGCTCACGCCCGCCCGGTGACCGGCTCACGCGTTGACGCGACAGTGGGCCAGAATCCGCTCCGCGGGAGCCACGTAGCCGGTGAAGAAGGGCCCGAACTCCGCGTACCGGGCGCTCGCCTCGTCGAACCGCATCGCGTAGACGATCTCCTTGAGCCAGTCGGGCCGCCGGGCCCAGAGCGTCACGCCCCACTCCCAGTCGTCGAGGCCGACCGCCACGGTGATCAACTGGCTGACCCGGCCGCCGAACTTCATCCCCGAGGCGCCGTGCTCCGCCATCAGCCGGCTCCGCTCCGCGAACGGGAGCGTGAACCAGTTCTCCCCCACCTTCCGCTTCTTGTTCATGGGATAGAAGCAGGCGTTCGGCCAGGGGGGCATCTCCGGCTCCAGCCGCGCCTGCCGCATCGCCGGCTCCCGGGCCGCGTAGCCCTGCACCTTGGCCTGAAAGGCGGGGCCGTCGGGCGTCTCCCCTTCGGCCACCAGCCGCTCCCCGTACTGCGCGACGGTGGGCACGTATTCGCTCACCTCGGTGAGGCTCACGAACGAGTAGGTCGGCACGAGCGCAGCGCCCAGCGGGCCGGCGAGCAGTCGTTGGTGCACTGCATCGACCTTGATCGGGTCCGGGTCGAGTACCATGGCGGCGAAGTCCGCCTTGTGCCCCGCCACGATCCAGGTCTGCAGCCGGCGGGGGGCCTCGGCGGCCGTGGCGTCGACCGCAGCCGCAAACTGCCGGGCCCCCTCGGCCAGAGCAGCCGGCGTGAATGCCGCCAGGCTGGCACGATCAAACCTGTAGAAGAGGTGGCTGCAGTGCCAGCCCGTGCAGGGCACGATGGCCGTCTCGACCGCCGCGTGCGCCGCGGACGGGCCGCCGTGCGGCGGCTGGCCTGGCCGAGACTGGGGCTGCATGGAGAAGGCTCCTGACACGGGTTGCCATGCCGACCGGCCGCGCGAGCCGGGCGGGATCGACGGGTCCCAGCGTCGCTCGCCGCGTGCCCGGTGTCCACCGGGGGGCGGTTTCCCGGTAGGATGACCGGGTTTCCGAACGGCAGCACGCGACACGCGAAAGGGGCGGCAGCATGGGCCAGGCGATCGTCGATCCCGCGGAGCTCCGGCGGTTCGCCGGCGCACTCCGCAAGTTCAGCGATGAGGTCGTCGCGCAGATGCAGATGGTTCAGCGGCAGCTCGCGGCGCTGAGCTCCACCTGGCGCGACCAGGAGCAGCAGAAGTTCGCCGAGGAGTTCGAGGCGCAGCTGAGCACCTTCAAGCGCTTCGCCGAGTCGACCAGCGAATACGTGCCGTACCTGATCCGCAAGGCCGAGCGGGTCGAGGAATACCTCCAGCAGCGCTGAGCGGCCACCGCCGTCCGGATCCCGCGATGTCCACCCAGGCAGACGTCAAATCGATCGACACGCTCGCCTTCGTGAAGGCGGCCTTCGCCGCCTTCGCGCACGAGACGGGGCAGGCGCTCTCCGAGTGCGAGATGCAGGGGCAGCGGGCGGTCGACTGGATCTGCGTCGACCAGGCGGGTTACTGGAAGGCCGAGTGCCGCCGGATGACGGAGCTGGTCAACAAGGCGCTCAGGGACCTCGAGTACTGCAAGGCCTACAAGAAGGTGGGCGACAACCAGCCGTCGTGCATCGAGGAGAAGAAGGCGCTGGAGAAGGCGCGGCAACGGCTGGCCCGGGCGGAGCAGAAGGCCGAGGCGGTCCGCCGCTGGACCCCGGTCGTGCAGCAGCAGTTCCGAGAGGCCTGCGTGCGGCTGGTGCGGTTCCGGGAGGTGATCGACGTCGACTGCCCGCGTTCGATGGCGCAGCTGGAGCGGATGCTCAAGGCTCTCGACGCCTACCGCACGGTGGCGTCGCCGACGGGCGAGCCCGGGAGTTCACCGGCCGCCGTCGGCCCGAGCATGACCCGGCAGCTCGACGACAAGCCGGCGGCACCCCCGCCTCCGGCCGGCGGAGGAGCGGCGCCATGAGGGTCGGCGATCTCTCCAGCGGGGCCTCAAGGCTCGCCAACGCGCTCAAGCAGTTGAACCTCAAGTGGGAGGCCGCGACGGCCGATTGGCATGACGTCCGCGCCAAGTCCTTCCACAAGGACCACATCGATCCGCTCACGCCGAGCGTCAAGGAGACGCTCGACGCCCTCAGCCGGCTGGCGGAGGTGCTCGACCGGGCCATCCGAGACGTGAGCGACTCCGACGGCATGTGACGGCCGCGCCGGCCCCCGCCTACCACTCTCCCCACCGCCACGAGGATCCCGGGTGAGCACGCACGAAGCCCCATCGCCGGCCGCCGAGTCGGGTGCGCCGCCGGCCTCCCGCACCCCCTACCACCCGGACGTCCTGCGGGAGCAGATCCGCATCCTGCGGCGCGAGGCGGCGACCCGCGCCGAGGCCGAGGCCTCCATCGCCGCCACCTACGAGTCGGCGACCGGCACGATCCGGGCGGAGGCCGACCGCCGGCTCGCGGAGACGAAGCAGACCCACGCGGCCGAGATCGAGGCGAACCGCAAGAAGCACGCCGAACTCCAGCGGCAGGTCGAGCAGTGGCGGACCGCGGAGCAGGCCAAGATCGACGAGCACCGCAAGGCCAAATCCCGCGACCTCACCAAGAAGTGCGAGGAGACGCTCGCGGAGCTGAAGGAGGAGGAACTCTTCGAGCAGGTCCGGTTCAAGGAGGTGTTCCAGGCGAAGTCGCAGGAGCCGCAGCAGAAGGCGCGGGCCTGGGAGCAGAAGCTCACCGCCACGCTCGCGCAGCTCGACAAGGATGCCGCCGCCGTCGCCAAGCAGCTGACGGCCTGGGGCGTGAAGGAAGGGGGCGAGCCGGGGCCGGCCCGCGGGCTCGGCGAGGGTTCGCCCGTCGAGCGGATCGCCGCGGCCGGCGAGGTGGCGACGGCGATCGCCGGGGAAATCCTCAACGACCCCGCCGCCAAGCAGGCGCTGGCTGGAGGCATCGGCGGGCTGTTCAGCGGCAACAAGGGGGCGATCCGCACGACGCTCGCCACGCGGCAGCAGGAGCTGCTCGGCGTCGTCGGCCAGGCCAGGGCGTTGGAGCGGGAGGCCCGCGACTGGATCGTCACCAAGGGCAAGGAACTCAAGCAGCGGGTCGAGGCGAAGCTCCGCGAGGAGGATGCCGCCCGCAAGGCACAGCTGGCCGAGAAGGTGGCCGCGGCGACCGCGCAGCGGGACGCCGCCCTGCGGGAACTCGACACGAGGTGCGGCGACGTCGCCGCCAAGGTGGCGGCGAAGGTGGCCGACCAGCTCGCCGAGGCGGAGCGGAAGTATCCGGCCCGGATCGCCGGGCTCGAACAGGCGCTGACCGACGGCGTCGAGCGGATCGAGCGGGAGCGGGAGGAGCAGCTCGCCGCCGCCACGCAGGCCCGCGACGCGGCGTGGCAGGCCATGACCGAGGCCTGGCGGGCCGCACGGGAGTCGACCGCGGAGGTGTGTGCCGCAGCATCGCAGCTCGACGCCACCGCCTTCCGGGACTGGGACGACCTCGCCCGGGACGACGTGCCCCTGCCCGTCGACCCGCCGCCCGGCCTGCGGTTCGGCCACCTGGCGATGTCGCTCGAGCAGGTGCCCGGAGGCGCGTCGGGGCACGACGAGCTCAATCGCTTCGGGCCGGTCGCGTGGACCCAGCCGGCCACCGTGGCCTGGCCGGTGTCCGCGTCGCTGCTGATCAGGACGTCCGCCGAGGAGAAGGAGACGGCCTCGGCGATGATGCAGGCCCTCACCCTGCGAATCGCCACGGGGCTGCCCGCGGGGCAGAGCCGGTTCACGATCATCGACCCGCTGGGCCTCGGCAAGCAGTTCGCCGGGTTCATGCATCTCGCCGACTTCGACGAGCTGCTCGTCACCAGCCGGATCTGGACCGAGCCCCCCCTGATCGAGCAGAAGCTCGCCGACATCACCGAGCAGATGGAGGTGGTGATCCAGAAGTACCTCCGCAACGAATACGAGTCGATCGGCGCCTACAACGCGGATGCGGAGGTGCCCGAGCCCTACCGGTTCGTGGTCGTGGCCAACTTTCCGGCCAACTTCAACGAGACGAGTGCCCGCCGGCTGGCGAGCATCGCGTCCTCGGGCGCGCGGTGCGGCGTGTACCTGATCCTCTCGGTCGACCCGTCGCAGCAGATGCCCTCGGGCTTCTCGCTGGCCGACGTGGAGCAGCACTGCACGAGCCTCTCGCTGAAGGGGGGCACCTACACGTGGAAGGATCCGGAGTGGTCGAAGTGGCCGCTGACGGTCGAGCAGGCGCCGCCCGACGGGGTGTTCACGAAGATCATCCAGCGGGTCGGCAAGGCGGCCAAGTCGGCGAAGCGGGTGATCGTGCCCTTCGACCGGGTCGCGCCGCCGGAGGATCAGTGGTGGAAGGGCAGCACCGCCGAGGAGGTGCTCGCCCCGCTCGGCCCGGCCGGCGCCAAGAAGCTGCAGTTCCTGAAGCTCGGCAAGGGCACCAGCCAGCACTGCCTGATCGCGGGCAAGACGGGCTCCGGCAAGTCGACGCTGATGCACGCCATGATCACGAGCCTCGCCCTGCAGTACAGCCCCAACGAGATCCAGTTCTATCTCATCGACTTCAAGAAAGGGGTGGAGTTCAAGCTCTACGACCACTACGCCCTGCCGCACGCCCGCGTGATCGCCATCGAGAGCGAGCGGGAGTTCGGGCTCTCGGTGATGGAGCAGCTCGACCGGGAGTTGAAGCGTCGCGGCGACCTGTTCCGTGAGCTCTCGGTGCAGAACGTCGCCGGATTCCGCCAGACGGGACATCCCGATCCGATGCCCAGGATCCTGCTCCTGATCGACGAGTTCCAGGAGATCTTCGTCGAAGACGACAAGATCGCGCAGGACGCCTCGCTGATCCTCGACCGCCTCGTCAGGCAGGGGCGTGCGTTCGGCATCCACGTGCTGCTCGGCTCGCAGACGCTCGGCGGCTCCTACAGCCTGCCGCGGGCCACGATGGGGCAGATGGCCGTGCGCATCGCCCTGCAGTGCAACGAGGCCGATTCGAGCCTGATCCTCTCGGAGGACAACACCGCCGCCCGGCTCCTCACCCGGCCCGGCGAGGCGATCTACAACGACGCCAACGGCATGGTCGAGGGCAACAATCCGTTCCAGGTCGTGTTTCTCACCGACGAGCAACGGGAGCAGTTCCTCGGATCGCTCCGAAAGCTCGCCGATCGGCGGACCGACATCCCGCACCTCGACCGGATCGTGTTCGACGGGAACCAGGCGGCCGACCCCGCCGGCAATCCCCTGCTCACCGAACTGCTCGACCAGGGCACCGTCCGTGGCCAGGAGCCGGTCGCCCCGCTGGCCTGGATGGGGGATGCGATCGCGATCAAGGATCCCACGGCGGCGATCTTCCGCCGCCAGGGGGGCGCCAACATGCTGATCGTGGGCCAGCGCGAGGATCTGGGCGCGTCGCTCTTGGCGATGTCGCTGGTGAGCCTGGCCGCCGGCCTCGATCCGCATCCCGGCGGCGGGCTGGGGCGACCGGGCCGGTTCGTGCTCCTGGAGCCCGCCATTGCCGAGGAGAGGCCCGACCTGCTGATCGCGCAGGCGGCGGCGCACCTGCCGCACGACGTCGAGGTCGTGGGGCGGCTCGGCGTCGCCGAGTCCATGGAGCGGCTCGCGGCCGAGGTCAAGCGCCGCCTCGATGAACAGGTGCTCGACGGCGAGTCGGTGTTCGTGGTCGTCCGCGACCTCGGCCGGTTCCGCGAGCTGCGGCGAAACGAGTCCGACTTCGGCTTTTCGATGGGAGACAAGAAGGCGACCCCGGCGGACAACTTCCTCAGCGTGCTCAAGGACGGCCCCGCCGTCGGCGTGCACATGATCATCTGGTGCGACTCGCTCACGAACCTGCAGCGGACCTTCGACCGCAACGCGGTCAAGGAGTTCGAGCTCCGCGTGCTCTTCCAGATGAGCGGCAACGACTCCAGCCAGCTCGTCGACAGCCCGATCGCGGCCAAGCTCGGGCCGCAGCGGGCGATGTTCATCCACGAGGAAACCGGCACCCTGGAAAAGTTCCGCCCCTACGCCTTCCCGTCGGCCGAATGGCTCGACACGGTGGCGACGAAGATGCGGGCCCGGCCGCTGGGCACGCCGGTCGAGCGGCCCGTGGCGAAGCCCGCCTCCGCCTCCCCGGAGCCAGCGGCGGGGGATGCCGGCGGATTCGGCGGGTTCTCCGGGTTCGGCGGCGGCGACTTCAACTTCTCGAAGATGCTCGACGACCTGCCCGGCAGCGGCGACTCCTCGACCGACGACGAGCGGCCGGCCGGCTGACCGTCAGCGGGGCCGCCGCCCCACCTGCACCGTCACGGCTTCCTCGCGGCCGCCGCGAACCACGCCCAGCGGCACCCGCTCGCCGATCGGCGTCCGCGTGAGGTGCAGCACGAGCCCCGCCGGCTCGGCGATCGGCTCGCCGTCGAAGGAGACGATCAGGTCACCCGGCTCGATGCCCGCGAGCGCCGCGGGCGATCCGGGCTCGACGGCGGTGACGATCACGCCGAGCACGTCCGGCGGAGACGACTTCAGCGCCATTCCGAGGTAGCCCCGCTCCACGTAGCCGTCCTCGGCGATCTCCGCGCAGACCCGGCGGGCGGTGTTGCTCGGGATCGCGAATCCGATGCCGGAGTAGTCCTTGCCGACGATGGCGGTCGTGATCCCCATGATCCGGCCATGCACGTCAACCAGGGGCCCCCCGGAGTTGCCCGGATTGATCGACGCGTCGGTCTGGAGAAACTCCTGGTAGGGGCTGTCGACCACGCCCTTGCGGCCGACGGCACTGACGATCCCGTAGGTGATCGTGCGGTCGAGCCCGAACGGATTGCCGATGGCCCAGACCATCTCGCCGGTCTCGACCGTGTCGCTGTCGCCCCAGGTGGCCGTCGGCAGGCCGGTGGCGTCGATTTTCACCAGGGCCAGATCCGAGGCAGGGTCGGCCCCGAGCAGGCGGGCCGGCAGCCGGCGACCGTCGGCGAGGGCGACGTCGACCTCCTGGCTGTTGGCCACGACGTGGTAGTTCGTCACGATCACGCCGTCGGCTTCGACGATCACCCCCGACCCCACTTCCTCGGCGGTCGTGCCCGCGGCCGGCAGCCCCCGCAAGGCCGCGATCTCGTCGGCCATGGTGGTGATCCGCCGCTTCGACGTGACATTGACCACCGTCGGGCCGACGATCCGGGCGAGGGTCGTGAACATCTTGCCGACCGAGCGGAGTTCCGCCCGCGACGCCGCATCGCGGATCGCAGCGAGCTCGGCCCTCGTCCGGGCGTACTGCACCCGGCCCATCAGCGACGGAAAGGCGATCAGGCCGATCAGACCCAGCAGGCCGGAGAGCAGGAGCAGCGTGCGCTGGTTCGCGGCGCGGCGCTCGTCGAGCGTCATGCCGCACCTCCCGCCGCCTGGCTTCTGAGCCGGACGAGGTTGACGGCGGTCTTGGCCGCCCGCGATGCGGCCAGGTCGGGTCCGCCGCCGATCACATGCTCGACGACGGCCACCCCCGCGGCGTCGGCGACGGCGATGTCGAGCGCCCGCCGGCCCTCCGCCGCCGGCCGCTCGTCCCCCACCGCCAGGCCGACCGTGGCCCCGACCTCGTCGCGAATCCGCCGTGCCGCCGCGGCCGGGTCTCCCGAGAGCCTGGGCAGCACGCGTCCGCCGAGATACACGCCCGGCCCCGGAAGGCGCCGGCTGGCGGCTGCCGCCAGGAGCGCTGCGGCCCTGCCCGCCGTGCCCGACTCGACCGATGCCAGCGTGCCGCCCGCCGCCGCGACCACCGCCAGCACGGCATCCTCGATCTCGTCGTCTTCGATCCCGTAGGCGATCGGGCCGAGGCATTCGCGGATCAGCCGCTGCGTGGGCTCCATCTTCGCGAGGCACTCGGCGTCGCTGCCGCCGCGGGCGACGATCCGCAGCGTGATCGTGGCCTCGTGTGCCGTGATCCCCACCAGCGGATCGCGGCCCCGGCGGATGATGTCGGGCAGCATGGCCTCGATCGCGCTCTCGCCGGCGCCGAAGCACTTGATCCGCCGCTGCAGGATCGTGGCCCGCTCGGGCAGGGTCGCGAGGATCGCCGCCGCGACGGTGCCGGTCCACATCGTCCGCATCTCGGACGGCACCCCGGGGAGGGCGAAGACCCTGCAGGTTCCCCCCGCGTGCGGCAGGTCCACGTCGATGCCGGGCGCGGTGCCGACCGGGTTGGGAATGATCCGGCTGCCCCGGGGGAAGACGGCCTGCCGCGCATTCGACTCGGGCATCGGCATGCCCCGCCCGGAAAACCGCGACTCGACCGTCGCCAAGGCCTCCGCGGACAGGTCGAGGGGCACGCCGGCCACGGCGGCGAGCACGTCCCGCGTGAGGTCGTCGGCGGTCGGTCCCAGCCCGCCGGTGACCACGATCAGGGGCGTGCGCTGCGCCGCCATCCGGAAGGCCTCGATTCCGGCCTCCAGCGTGTCGGGCACGGTGGTGTGACGGGTCACCGGAACGCCCAAGACCCCCAGTTCAGCGGCCAGCCAGCGGCTGTTGGTGTCGAGCCGCTGGCCCGAGGTCAGTTCGTCGCCGATGGCGATCACTTCGGCATGCATGGGCTATCCTGCTGCATGGGCGTAACGTACCTCGGGCCGCCCCGGGGGGCGACCCGCACCCGGTTTCCATCCCTCACGATACCCTGCCATGCTGCGGATTGGATTGCTCGGCTGCGACGCGACGATCGCGGGTGTCGCCCGAGCCGCTGTCCGCCGTGGCGACCGGCTCGTGGCCGGCCACGGCGTGCACGCGGCCGCGCTGGCCGGCCTCGCCCCGCCTCCGGTGAACAGCTGGGAGGCGATGCTGGATGCCGACACCTGCGATGCCGTGCTCGTGGGCGCGGATGGCTGGGACGACGGCCGGCGGGAGGCCGTCAAGACGCTCGTGCAGGCCGGCCGGCCGCTCGTGCTGTCGCAGCCGCTCGGATTGTCGATGCTCTGGGCGTATGAACTCGACATGATCCGCCGCGACACCGGCGGCGTGCTGATCCCGTGCCTCGCCGCCCGGCAGCATCCCTTCGTGGCGCGGCTGCGCACGGCCGTCGAGGCCGCCGTCGGAGGCACGGGCACGGCGGAGTCGCTGCACGTCGAGCGCCGGCTGCGCGACCGCTCCCGGGAGGCCGTGCTCGCACATCTTGCCCGGGACGTCGACCTGATCCGCGTGATCGTCGGCGACCCCGCCCGACTCGCCACGCTCGGCGCCGCCGATGCCGCCGCGGCGTGGCCGTCACTGGCCGTCGGCTTCAGCGGCCCGGCGCTCGTGCCGGCCCGCTGGCAGGTGGCCCCGGCGGGCACCGCGGGGCTCACGATCCGCCTGCAAGGGGCGGCCGACGGGGTGGTGGTCGAGGCACCGGAGAATCCGGACGCCCCGTGGACCTGGAACGGCACCCCGGCCGACGGCGGGCCGTTCGATCCGGCGCATCCGATTCTCGCGGCGCTCGACGCGGCCATCGGAACCGGCTCCCCCGACCCTGCCACCGGAGCCGTTCCCGCCGCGACATGGAGCGACGCCGCGCGGGCCATCGAGCTGGCCGAGACCGTGCCGCGGAGCCTCGCCAAGGGCCGGGCCATCGAACTGCATCGGGAGGAGTTCACCGATCTGGGCACCTTCCGCGGGACCATGGCCTCCCTCGGCTGCGGCCTGATCATGCTCGCGCTGGTGGTGGTGATCCTGGCGACGTTCGTCGCCGGCATCGCCCGGGAGTTCGGCTGGAACGGCGCCGGGATGATCGCCGACTCATGGCCGGGGATCGTCCTGGCGGTGTTGGGAGTGTTTCTGGCCCTCCAGGCCATACCGCTCCTGATGGGGGGTGATGGCGACCCGCCGGGCCCAGGAGGGGACGCCGGCCAAACTTGAGCCGCACCCCGGCTCTGCGGCAGGATTGTCCTCCCGGCCACCCCCGGGCCCGGGTCCGACAGCGATGCTGGCAAGGTGTGCGGGCTGAGCCGCCGCCCTTGGCCCCATCGCCCCGCCTGACCGATTTTCAAGCCCAGGAGAACGCCGCGTGGTGGCGGCGATCGGACGGGGGCCTCGGGGCGGGCGAGCATGCGGGCGACAAGGGGGTGGAGGCCGCTCGTGGCCGTGCTGGCCGCCCTCGCCGCCGCGCCCACCCTTGCCGAGTCGCGCCGCTCGGCGATCGTGATGGCGATCGCCTCGCAGCGGGATTCCGTGGTGAACATCCACGGACAGAAGCTCGTGGGCGGCGACGACGCCGAAGGCGAGGGGCGGCGGGTCAACGGGATGGGCACCGGCGTGGTGATCGATTCCCGCGGCTACGCGATCACCAACTTCCACGTCGTGGACGGCGTGCGGCGAATCGAAGTCACGCTCGCTTCGGGGCTCACGACCGCCGCCGAGCTCGTCTCGCACGACCCGCGGACCGACCTCGCGGTCATCAAGATCGCCACCACCGAGCGGCTTCCCGTCGCCACGATCGGCACCTCGAGCGACCTGATGATCGGCGAGACGGTGCTGGCGCTCGGCAACGCGTACGGCTACGAGCACACGGTCACCCGCGGCATCGTCTCGGCGCTCCACCGCAACGTCGAGGTCAGCCGGACCCAGCGGTACGAGGATCTCATCCAGACCGACGCCAGCATCAATCCCGGCAACTCCGGGGGGCCGCTGCTCAACGTCGACGGCGAGGTGGTCGGGATCAACGTCGCCGTGCGGGCCAACGCCCAGGGCATCGGATTCGCCATCCCGATCGACCGCGTGCTCGACATCGTCTCGCGGCTGATGTCGGTGGAGCGGATCGACCAGACCTGGCACGGCCTGGTCGTCCGCAACGAAGGGGGCACGGGGGCCGTCGTCGAAGCCGTGCACCGCCAGAGCCCCGCGGAGACGGCGGGCGTGCGGGCCGGCGACCGGATCACGAGGATCGGTGAGGTGAGCGTCGGCCACCAGCTCGACATCGAGCGGGCCCTGATCGGCCACCGGCCCGGCGAGAGTGTCTCCGTCACGCTGGTCAGGGCCGGGGCGGCCGAGCAGCAGCTCGATCTTCCCCTGGCCGAACTCCGCCGCGACGGTGAGTCGCTCGACGACCGCTGCTGGGCGGAGATCGGCGTGCGGCTGCAGTCGGCGCCGTCCACCCGCGTGCAGAAGCTTCAGGCTCGCTACCGCGGCGGCATGGTGGTCACCGCGGTCCGCGAAGGAGGGCCGGCCGCCGAACAGGGCATCCAGGAAGGGGACATCCTCGTGGGCCTGCACGTCTGGGAGACGATCGCCGCGGAGAGCGTGGCCTACATCCTCGACAAGGCCGTCGAAGAACACCTCAATCCGATCAAGTTCTACGTGCTCCGCGGCCGGGAGACCCTGTTCGGCCATCTGGTCTCCGACACGATCCGCCGCTGAGCGGCGGCCCGCTTGCCGCCGCTGCGCCGCAGGCGACAATCGTGGCATGGAACTCGACTTCGTGGCCCGGGTGATCGCGTCGATTCCGCCCGACCCGCGGCTGGAGGTGCCCCCCGGCGACGACGCCGCCGTGATCCGTCCGCCCGCCGGGCGGAGGACCGTGGTCACCGTCGACATGCTGATGGACGGGGTGGACTTCAGGCTCGGGTCCGACTGCACGCCGCTTCAGGTCGGTCACAAGGCGCTCGCCGTGAGCCTCAGCGACCTGGCCGCGATGGCGGCGCGGCCCGAGGTGGCCGTCGCCGCCGTGCTCCTGCCCCGCCACCAGGGCGACGAGATCGGCCGCGGCGTGCTCGACGGCATGCTGGCGCTCGCCGCCCGACACGGCATCACGCTCGCAGGTGGCGACACCAACGCCTGGGACGGGCCCCTGGTGGTTTCCATCACGGCCCTCGGCAGCGTGCCGCCGGGGGCTGCCTGGCGCAGGGACGGCGCCCATGCCGGAGACCTGCTCGTGGTCAGTGGTGCCTGCGGAGGCAGCCTGCTCGGGCGGCATCTCGCCGTCACGCCCCGGATCGACGAGGCGCTGGCGGTCGCCGCCGCCTTCGAGGTTCATGCCGCGATCGACGTCAGCGACGGCCTGTCGCTCGATCTCTCGCGGATGATGCTCGCCAGCGGCACCGGGGCGATCCTCGACCTCGCCGCGGTTCCGATCCATCCCGACGCCGTGATCATGGCCGCCCGGGATGCGGACCGCCTCGCGCCCCTCGACCATGCGCTCGGCGATGGCGAGGATTTCGAACTGCTCCTGGCGATGCCTGCCGCCGAAGCGCTGCGGCTCGCCGCGGCGCCGGTGGCCGGCACCCGGTTCACCGTGATCGGTGAAGTCACGTCGGGCAGCGGGCTGTCGGTCCGTCAGGCCGACGGAACCACGGCGGCACTCGCGCCGCGGGGGTATGAGCATGCCTTCGACGGCTGACGGACCGGCCGACGGCTCCTGCGTGACGCGGGCCGTGCCCGACGAGGGGCAGCTGGCTCCGCTCGCCCGGGAGCTCCTCGCCGCCCTGCCCCGGCCCGCATTCGTGGCGCTCCATGGGGATCTCGGTGCGGGCAAGACGACGCTCGTCAAGGCGCTGGCCGCCGCGGCCGGGATCGATCCGGCGGAGGTCGTGAGCCCGACCTTCGGTCTCATCCACGAGCATCCAGGGCCCAGCGGTACCCTGCTGCACGCCGACCTCTACCGCCTGCGCGGCGACGACCTTCGGGAGGTCGGCTGGCACGACGCCGTCGCGCGGGCCGACTGGGCGTTCGTCGAATGGCCCGAGCACGCCGGCGACGCGCTCCCTGCCGATCGCCTCGATCTGTGGATCCTGATCGACTCCCCGACAGCCCGCACGCTGCAGCTTTCCACCCGTGGGCCACGGCACGCTGCAGCGGTCGATCGCCTCCGCGGTAACCGTTCACGGGGCGGGGAGCAGTGACGGCGACTTTCGGCCGGCCATCTGGGCCTCGACGGCCTCGGTGACGTAGGCGAACACGCTGCGCTTCTGCATCCGACAGGTTTCGATCACGGTCAGGGCCCGCTCGACGAACCGACTCCCTTTGGCGCTCTG
>Ga0194130_10004957_pt1 | contig 16500 bp, 9 predicted proteins | sample TA2KigsurfametaG_FD_160084 | JGI IMG/M metagenome (GOLD analysis project Ga0194130, IMG submission 160084) | Freshwater microbial communities from Lake Tanganyika, Tanzania - TA2015050 Kigoma 12 surface | ecosystem: Environmental > Aquatic > Freshwater > Lake | place: Tanzania: Lake Tanganyika... | reverse complement strand
AGGGTTTTTATTACAGCAGCTATGACAAGCCTTCAGAAGGAAGTCAGCTTTCAGGATTAACTCAATTTCATAAATTATACTTTCACCGTAACGGAAGCTCACAAAAAGAGGATCAGCTGATCTTTGGGGGAGAAAAAAATCCAAGAAGATATATTGGGGCAGGCATAACTGAAGATGAACGTTTTCTAATTATTACTGCAGCTGAATCAACCACCGGAAATGAATTATATATTCAGGATCTTTCCAAACCCGGAAGTCCGATAGTTAATGTGGTAAACCATTTCAAAGGTGATCATAGCATCATTGATAGTCAAGGTAGTAAACTGTATATCTTTACTAATCTGAATGCACCAAACTATAAAGTAGTTACGGTTGATGCCTCCAATCCAACACCTGAAAACTGGAGAGACTTAATTCCTGAAACAGAAAATGTGCTAAACGTAAGTACTGCGGGAGGAAAGATATTTGCGAATTACCTGAAAGATGCGATTTCACTAGTTATGCAATATGACATGGATGGCAGACTGGAACGTACCGTTACCCTCCCCGGAGTTGGGTCAGCAAGTGGCTTTTATGCTAAAAAAACTGAGAAAGAACTCTATTACACGTTTACTTCCTATATCTACCCTCCTACGATTTTTAAATACATTATCGCGAACGGGCAGTCAATTGAGTACAAAAAATCAGGCGTCAATTTTGACCCCTCAAAATTTACATCAAAACAGGTTTTCTTTACCTCGAAGGATGGCACTAAAATCCCGATGATTATCACCCATAAAAAAGGAATTGAATTAAACGGAAAGAATCCAACCTTGCTTTACGGTTATGGCGGATTTAGTGTGAGTTTAACCCCTGCCTTCAGTACCTCAACAATCATCTTACTGGAGGAAGGTGGAATATATGCTGTCCCAAATCTTCGTGGTGGTGGAGAATATGGTGAAAAATGGCACCTGGCAGGTACTAAACTAAACAAGCAGAATGTATTTGATGATTTTATCGCAGCTGCCGAGTACCTGATTAGTAATAAATATACTTCAAAAGATTTTCTAGCCGTGTCGGGTGGTTCAAATGGGGGTTTACTCGTTGGAGCGGTATTGAGTCAGCGACCTGAGCTTTTCAAAGTAGCATTTCCGGCAGTTGGTGTTCTTGATATGCTCAGATACAATAAATTCACTGCCGGTGCAGGCTGGGCTTATGATTACGGAACGGCTGAGGAATCTAAAGAGATGTTTGAGTATTTGCTTAAATACTCTCCTTACCACGCATTAAAGCCCGGTGTGTCCTATCCGGCAACCTTGATAACAACTGCAGATCATGACGATCGCGTGGTGCCGGCACATTCATTCAAATTTGCTGCAAGACTACAGGAATATCACAAAGGATCAAGTCCGGCACTAATCAGAATCGAAACTAATGCAGGTCATGGAGCAGGAAAGCCAACCGCAAAAATCATTGAAGAACAGGCCGATAAGTGGGCGTTTATGCTCTATAACATGGGACTGAAGTATTAAGCTGTACTCAACCGGTTTAAGGCTAAAAGTAATCGGATTCTGATTTCATCAAAAAATATTGCACAAAATCAGGTTTCATTAATAAACGACTATTCTGATAAAATTTGAGAAATTAAACCGGCATTGGAACCATCAAAAACCTACAAATTACAACTTACAACTTTCCTCCGGCACTTGCAGAATAATCCTCACCCGGCTTACCAATTGATTTATAGGTTCCTTCACCGTTGAGTATGGAAGCCAGAACCGATTGATCAGAAAGGACTTTTTGAGCCTCATTAAGCTCATGATCATATTTGAAATTTTGTTCAAGTCTACCTTTTTCAAAATAATACCTACCAACTATTTCACTTTCAAGAACCCTTTTGATCTCATCTTTGAAAAGTAACAATTCGTTCCTTTTACCTTGAGAAACTTTTAACTTAAGTGCTTCAAACTCAAGTTTCAAATCGGCTATTTTATTCTCTTTTGCAGCCTCCTCGCGCAATTCATTCATGAGCCTTTCGATGTTTGTGGAATAATTATAGTCTCTTTTTGATAAAAAGGCGATGAAATCATTGTATTCAGCATCACTCAACCGAAAGGTTTTTGGCTCACTGATACTTGGCTTGAGATTACGGTATTGTGTGGCATAATCAAAAATATGATGTCTTGAGGCTAGCGTTTGCGTTATTTGGCTATACTTAATCGGTTTTATAAAAACATCAGGAAAAATTCCGCTTCCATCATAAACCAATCTGCCTGCCTTGGTTTTGTATTCAGTGATGAGTGAATCGGCAACTTTTAAAACCATTCCGTCGTTATCACGATGGGTATAATCCAAAGCCTGAATGCAACGGCCTGATGGAGTATAATATTTGGCAACAGTTACTTTTACTAGGCTATTGTAGGGCAGATTAAACGTTTGCTGTACCAGGCCCTTACCAAAACTTCGCTGACCAATTACAACTGCTCTGTCTAAATCTTGTAATGACCCGGCCACTATTTCAGATGCTGATGCTGAACGATTATTTACCAGAACAACTAAAGGAAGATTGGGCTCAAGTGGTGTAACAAAGGTATTATAAGTGATAGATTTCTCACGATTTCTTCCTTTTTGAATCACCACCGTAACACCTTTATCTACAAAGAGATTAACAATTTTTACGGCTTCCTGAAGTATGCCGCCACCATTGAAGCGGAGATCAAGAATCAAACCGCTCATATTATTCTTTTTGAGATCAGTTAATGCATTCTTGACTTCCTGGGCTGAATTTTCAAGAAATTTATCTAACTTGACATACCCTACATTAGAATCAAGCATCCCATAATAAGATACATTGTTTTGCTTAATCTCCTCACGAGTGATATTTAAATCGATAGGCTTGGCAACACCCGGTCGCTGGATAAGCAGTTTTACTGCAGTGCCTTTAGAGCCCTTTAGCATGGTACTTACCTGTTCATTCGTTTTACCCTTTAACGAAATACCATTTATTTCCAGAAATTCATCTCCGGCCCGAATATCAGCCTTTTGCGCAGGGAAACCAAAATAAGGCTCAGCAACTATTACTTTCCCTTCCCGATTTGAAATTGTTGCCCCGATTCCCCCATATTGGGTACTAACATATTTCAACTTATAATTTTCAATATCAGATTCAGGAATATACTCGGTATAAGGATCCAGCTCCTGGAGCATGGCATCAATTCCATTTTTCATCATTTGGGAAGAATTGACGTCATCAACATAGTTGATACTGAGCTGCTTATAAACGGCAGTAAAGATGTCCAGGTTTTTGGAAACTTGAAAAAGATCTTCGACAAATGAAAATGAAAAAATTGAAATGATTAATACAGCCGGTAATAAGACCTTTTTAATTTTGAACCTTAGGAAACCGGAATTGAAGGAGTTATTCATACGGAGTTATTACGATAAAAGACAAGATACAAAAATCCTGACCTATTAGGAAAAGAGATTATATTTAGATCAGGAAAGAAATAACCTTAGAGTCGATTAGTATCCAAATGAAGCATTCCCTTTTTAAGGGTAAAGACAACATACTCACGATTGCGCTTCAGCCTGCTCATTAATCTGACAATCAGTTCCTCTTCCTGACCCTGCTGATAGGAAAGATCCTCTTCATTTAGATGAATATACTTGCGCTTAACTTTTAATTTCAAACGATCCCAATCCGAATTGCTTATACTGATCTCTGCCATTTCCTTAATTTTTACAAAAATAAGGTTTGTCGAGTGAAAATTCAATCTATTTTGTTCAAATCAGCTTGTTAAATAATTTTTATGAAAAATTTTCGTTCTTTAAAAATTGAACTCAAAATAATGGCACCATTAGGATTCAGCCCAAACCCGCAGGGGTATGACTATTAAATCATGATCGCCCGCTCGGCCAAGCCGTTCGGACTGGCTTCACCACCATTAAAAACAATAAATAGACAGATGAAAACAATATTATTAGCTGCCGGCCTGATCCTGAGCACAGGAATTTCTGCCATGGCTCAGTCGCCATCATTTACTTTTGGAACCAAGGGTGGAATTAATTATTCCTCCCTGAAAACAAAAGATGATCTTTCCGATAAAAATAGTATCATGGGCTATCAAGCCGGAGTATTTTCCAGGATTGGGCTTGCAGGATTTTATTTTCAACCTGAATTATACCTGGGTACTAAGGGAAATGAATTCCTTAGGATAGAAGATATTAATGGAACCAATATCACTGCAAATGGCAAGGTAAAATTCACAACACTTGATCTTCCATTTTTGCTCGGAACTAAGATTGGCCCAAACAAACTTAACTTACGTTTTATGGCAGGGCCTGTTTTTTCATTCATAATCGATGAAAATAGCAGCTTTGCCCAAGCCTTCAGAAATATAGCTGATTTTGAAAATTATAAAAAGCAAACTCTTGGTTTACAAGCCGGGACAGGTGTTGACTTAGGAAATTTGACCCTTGATTTCCGCTATGAAGCAGGTTTAAGCAATGTAAGCCAAAGTGAAAAATATAGTCCAGAAGCAAAATTTGATTCATTTGAGCTTGGGAATACAGTTATTATAAAACCTTAAATTCCTGGTCATTTTGATAGTGGGGGTTAATGACCAAACTTAAGTAATTCCTCTATCAGCTGTTTAATTGATCTTAAAACTTATCTTGATGTCACAAGGCTGATGGATCTGGTTACAGTAAACGCTAGTGTCGGATGATGATGTACGGAACTTTAATAATAATTTATTAAAAGATTCCTGACTCAAGGTTTATCTTTAGTGCAAAATCAAACCCGGTCGTACCTGAAAAAATAATGGCTAGGGAATTAAAATTTGAAAGTTCCCCCTGCATACTAATTTTGTAATTATATTTGCGTCTCACCTAGAAAAGTCTGAGCGCTCATGGCAAGATTAAATTTACTTGAAGAAACCCGCTTCGAAAAACTTCCAGTTACTGTTTACCCGAATGAAGAAATTGCAGCAAAAAAAGTAGCTCGCAGAATCTCTGATCTGATTTTACGTAAGCAAAAAAATGGCGAAAATGCCATTCTTGGCCTTGCAACAGGTGCAACACCGGTAGGCGTTTATAAAGAGTTGGTTCGGATTCACAAAGAAGAAGGTCTCAGCTTTAAAAACGTCATCACCTTTAATCTTGATGAATATTTTCCTATGAGACCCACATCACCACAAAGTTATGTGACTTTCATGAAGGACAATCTATTCAGCCACATTGATATTGACATGGCAAATGTCCATATCCCTGATGGAACTTTAGCCATCGAAACCATACAGGGATTTTGTTTGGAATATGAAAAAAAGATTACTGCCTTGGGAGGGCTTGATCTCCAGATCCTAGGAATTGGCCGTACCGGCCACATTGGTTTTAACGAACCGGGATCGGCACCGAACTCGGGTACCCGCTTGGTTACACTGGATGATCTTACCCGACGCGATGCATCGCGAGATTTTGGAGGAAAAGAAAATGTTCCTACCAAAGCGATTACCATGGGTATCGGTACTATATTCAAAGCAAGAGAGATTATGTTGATGGCCTGGAGCCTTAAAAAGGCATCCATTATAAAAAAAGCCGTTGAAGGTGAAATATCTTCGGAGGTTCCGGCAACTTATCTTCAGCTTTCAGATAATGTTGAATTTATTCTTGATCAGGATGCTGCTTCAGAATTGACCCGATTCAATACTCCTTGGCTTGTTAAAGATTGTATCTGGGATGAACAAATGGTCAAAAAAGCGGTGATTTGGCTTGCCAATACTCTTGAAAAACCAATCCTAAAACTTACCGAGGAAGATTATAACAATCATGGGATGGCTCAACTTGCCACAGAAAAAGGCCCGGTATATAATATTAACATCCATATTTTTAATAAACTTCAGCATACCATAACAGGTTGGCCGGGAGGTAAAGGAAATGCTGACGATTCACAAAGACCTGAACGTGCTGTTCCGGATAAAAAACGCGTGATTATTTTCTCCCCACATCCTGATGATGATGTGATTTCAATGGGTGGAACATTTATCCGATTGGTAGATCAGGGCCATGATGTACATGTTGCCTACCAGACTTCCGGCAATACTGCAGTTTGGGACGACGACGCGCTCCGCTTCGTAGAGTTTGCCCGCGATTTCAGCAAATCTATTGAGTTACCTACTCAGGAACTTGATGATCTTTATTTATCCATGAGAAGTTTTTTGCAGGCAAAACAACCTAATCAGGCTGATACACCTGAAATTCAGATATTAAAAGGTCTGATCCGAAAGGGCGAAGCAATTAGTGGTGCTCGTTTTGCAGGACTGAATGATGATCAAATTCATTTTATGTCGCTGCCGTTCTATGATAAAGGAAAAACGCTTAAAAACCCGGTTTCTGAAGATGATGTCAGAATTACGATGGAACTTCTTGAAAAAATTAAACCTCATCAGATTTTTGCTGCAGGTGATTTTGCAGATCCACATGGTACCCATAAAGTTTGTTTTGACATAATTATTCAAGCGCTTGACCGTTTGAAAGATCGTGAATGGATCAAAGATTGTTGGCTTTGGCTTTACAGAGGTGCTTGGCATGAATTCGAAACTCATGAAATTCAAATGGCTGTTCCACTCTCGCCTCAGGAAGTTGAGCGTAAACGCTTCGCAATATTCAAACATCAGTCGCAAAAAGACCGACCTGTCTTTCCGGGAGATGATTCAAGAGAGTTTTGGGTTCGCGCCGAGGATCGGACACGGGAAACCGCTAAAGCATATGATAAGCTGGGCTTAGCCGAATATGAGGCGATGGAAGCCTTTGTTAGATGGAAATTCTAATCTCTTCTCATTATCAATCATGAGGAAAACGATTTCAGCTGTTATTTTAGGTTTATTGGTTGGAATCACTGCTTATGCCCAGCAAAGCAAAAAGCCTAATATCATTATCATTCTGACGGATGACCATGCTGTATCTACAATTGGAGCCTATTGCTCGAAGTATGGGGCAACAAGCCATATTGACCGTCTAGCAAAGGAGGGCGCGCTTTTTAATAAGGCATTTGTTGTGAACTCCATCTGTGGACCGAGCAGGGCCGTTCTTCTCACCGGAAAGTATAGCCATGTAAATGGGATGCGAGATAACCGCGATACTTTCGATGCTTCTCAGGATGTTTTTCCTGCACGCCTCAAGGCATCCGGTTTCCAGACTGCCTGGATTGGGAAATGGCACCTGGTTTCTTACCCCCAAGGTTTCACTTATTGGAATATACTTCCGGGCCAGGGGCAATACTACAACCCCGACCTAATCAATATGCAAGGCGATACTATCCGAAAACAGGGCTATGTTACTGATGTGATCACCGAGCTGACCCTGGACTTTCTTGATAATCGTGATTCTTCAAAACCTTTTTTTGTTGTCGTTGGTGAAAAAGCACCGCACCGCACCTGGATGCCTGATATTCAGGACTTAGGTCGATTTGATCAGGTCAATTTTCCATTACCTAAGAATTTTTATGATCGGTATACCGATCGGATAGCGGCCGGAATGCAAGATATGTCGATTGAGAAAACGATGAAACTGGGCTATGACCTCAAAATGAAAAGTGAACCGGACGCATTGGCGGCGTCTTTTCTTGCCCGTATGGATCCGGATCAGCGATTAAAATGGAATGCCTATTATGATAAAATAGATGAAGATTTTCGGAAGCAAAAGTTAAAAGGAAGGGAATTAACCGAGTGGAAATTTCAACGCTATATGCGGGATTATTACAGCACCACGCTCTCGCTCGACCGTAATATTGGTAAGATACTCAGCTATTTGGATCAAAATAATCTTAGTAAAAATACCATCGTTGTCTACACCTCTGATCAAGGATTCTACATGGGAGAACATGGCTGGTTTGACAAACGCTTCATGTATGAGGAGTCCATGCGTACTCCTTTAATCATCAGATACCCCGGTGTCATTAAACCCGGTGTCATTTCTAATCAAATTGTATCCAACGTTGACTTCGCGCCTTCTTTTTTAGAAGCCGCAGGTCTACCAATACCGGCGGCAATACAGGGAAAATCCATGATGCCCCTATTAAGAAATTTTAAAACAAGTATCAGAAAATCAGCGTATTACCATTTTTATGAATATCCGGGCGAGCACAGTGTTTTAAAGCATTTTGGTATTCGTACCAGTCGCTTTAAATTGATTCGATTTTATGAACATAAAGATTTCTGGGAGCTCTACGACTTAGAGAAAGACCCAAATGAAATGAAGAACCTTTATGGCCTAAAAAATTACCGATCAATAACCGAGGATCTAAAAGCGCAACTTCAACAACTTTGTGAAGAAAACAAGGATGAAACTGCATTAAAAGTTCTTGCTCAGAATCTTGAATAAGCCGGTTCACTCCGATTGATTCATTGAGTTGGAGCTATCAGTTTATTTAAATCATCCGGCGGCCTTTTTTATTAAAATAAAAAAATGCAGTTTTAATATTAAATATACCCAAGCAAATGTCACAACCTTCAATTCTTCAACAATCTCCTGCCAGATTATTATCTCTTGATGTGTTTAGAGGATTAACTGTTGCAGCTATGATTTTAGTGAACAACCCGGGGAGCTGGTCGCACGTTTATGCTCCTTTAAGACATGCTGAATGGCATGGCTGTACGCCAACAGACCTCATCTTTCCATTCTTCTTGTTCATCGTTGGAGTTTCTATCAGTTATTCATTTGGCAATAAAAAGACATATTTGAGCCATTCTAAACTGATTATAACAGCATTAAAAAGAGCACTCATCTTGTTCGGCCTTGGCTTGTTCTTAAATCTTTTTCCGAAGGTATTTACCGAACCAATCGAAGCATTTCAAACCGTTCGGATTCCGGGTGTCTTGCAACGTATAGCAGTCGTATTCTTTATTACAGCTGTAATCTTTGTGAAAACCAATCCCAAAACCCAGCTGAGATTATTGATTGGTATTCTTATCGCTTATTGGGCCATGATGACTTTGATTCCTGTTCCCGGTGTAGGCTTCGCCAATCTTGAAAAAGAAACAAATCTTGGTGCCTGGCTAGACCGAACTCTACTTAGTGAAGCACATCTATGGCGATCTGCAAAAACTTGGGATCCGGAAGGCATCTTAAGTACCCTTCCTGCGGTTGGAACCGGACTTTTTGGTGTTTTAATCGGTACCTGGCTTAAGCGTAAAGACAGAGAAGAAAGTGTAAAAATTTCCTGGATGTTTTCAGTCGGAATCCTGGCGGTAATTCTTGGATTAATCTGGGATCTTTGCTTTCCAATAAACAAAGCACTTTGGACAAGCTCTTTCGTTCTCTATGCCGGTGGACTTGCAAGCATTGGCCTTGCATTATGTTACTGGCTGATTGATGTTCAGGCTTATAAAAAAGGGACCAAACCTTTCGTCGTTTACGGGGTAAATGCAATAACTGTGTTTTTCCTTTCCGGACTTATTCCAAGAATACTGAGCATGATCAAGGTTAACCAAGCCGATGGTACCATGATTGACGCTCGGGAATGGATGTATGAATCTTTCTTCACCCCATACTTTTCACCGGTAAATGCATCACTCGCCGGTGCTATTACCTTCATTTTAATATGGCTTGGCATACTATGGTGGATGTACAATAAAAAAATTATCATAAAAGTATAGTTTTCGCTAGATTGCCAATCAATTATAAACCATTTCGAAAATGAAATTTCTAAACAAACAAGTGCTTACCCTTGCGGTCGGAGTAATGATGGCTGCTTTGTCGTTAAATGCTCAAACAGTAGTAAAGAATAAAGCTTCTTCAAGTGCTGTAAAACAGCCGGTTTCCGAAACAATTCCCTTGGATCCTGCGGTAAGAGTTGGTAAATTATCCAATGGATTTACTTATTATATCCGGAAAAATGTGGAGCCCAAAAATCGCGTTCAGCTTTATTTAGCAAACAAAATTGGGTCAATCATGGAAAATGATGACCAGCGCGGGCTGGCACATTTTATGGAGCACATGGGCTTTAACGGAACAAAAAACTTTCCTAAAAATGACCTAGTTAATTACCTTCAAAAAGCAGGTGTCCGCTTTGGCGCTGACCTTAACGCATACACCAGTTTTGATGAAACTGTGTATCAGCTCCCAATACCATCTGATGATCCGGAGGTACTTAAAAATGGAATTCAGATCATGCGTGATTGGGCTCAGGATGCAACATTAGATCCTGTAGAAATTGATAAGGAACGTGGGGTTGTTCTTGAAGAAAAACGCTTGGGAAAGGGTGCACAACAGCGTATGCAAGATAAATATCTTCCAATGCTTTTCAATAATTCGCGCTATTCAGACCGTCTGCCAATTGGTACGGAGGAAGTATTGAAGAATTTTTCAGCAGAAACTATCAAGCAGTTTTACAAAGACTGGTATCGTCCGGATTTACAGGCATTAATAGTGGTTGGTGACATTGATGTAGACGCAATGGAACAAACGATAAAAGCGAAATTCTCTGATCTAAAAAATCCTGTAAAACCTCGTGAAAGAACACAATATGCAATCTCGTTGATAAACAAGAATCAATTCATTTCAGTTACTGATAAGGAATTTCCGGTAAGTGTTGCTCAGGTTATGATCAAGCATCCGGAATCTAAACTTATTACCACAACAGATTATCGGAACAGCATCATCAGGTCTTTATTTAACTCTATGATTGCAACTCGCTTTGGAGACCTGAGCAAACAGGCTGATCCTCCTTTTCTGCAGGCCGGAGCCGCTATCAGTGGATTTTTAGCCGGACTTGACATGTATAATGTCTTTGTGGTTGCTAAACCCGGAGAAATGGAAAGGGGCTTTAAAGCCATTTTGACCGAAACTGAACGAGTAAAACGGTTCGGATTTACTCAAAGCGAATTGGATCGCGCCAAACAATCCTATCTCACCAACATGGAGTCTGCTTACAAGGAAAAGGATAAGACCCCGTCCGAAAGTCTGGTTAACGAATATCTTCGTAATTTCCTAGAGCAAGAAGCTAGTCCGGGTATTGAGTATGAATACAAAATGGCGAATAGCATGACCGGTGGCATAAGTTTGGATGATTTAAACAACCTGGCAAAAACTTATATCACCGACCTTAACCGGGATGTAATCCTCATGGGTCCTGAAAAGGATAAAGATAATCTTCCGGATGAAGCGAAAATTGAAAGCTGGATTTCAAGTATAAAACAAAGCAATATCACTGCCTATGTAGATCAATCATCAGATAAGCCTTTACTCTCAGTAAATCTCACTGGAGCCAAAGTGGTCTCTGAATCTACTATTCCTGAAATTGGTGTAAGTGAATTTAAACTCAGTAATGGAGTCAGGGTAATCCTGAAACCTACAGATTTCAAAAATGACGAGATCAGTTTTTCTGCATTCAGTCCGGGTGGTTCCTCACTCTACAGCGATGCCGATTTTCAGTCAGCACAATATGCAACCACAATTATAAGAACCGGTGGACTGGGTGAATTTAATGCTGTGCAGCTTCCAAAGTTATTGAGTGGCAAACGTGCTTCTGTATCACCTTATATCGCAGAAAGGTCTGAGGGGATATCCGGTTTAACAAGCCCGAAAGATCTCGAAACTGCCTTACAATTAACCTATCTCTATTTCACACAACCTCGTAAGGATGCTGAAACCTTCAAGGGCTTGATTGCTCAGCAAAAAGGCGGACTTGCAAACAGAGGTAATGACCCGAATAGTGTATTTGCTGATTCTGTAGCTGCAATTCTTGGAAATTATAATGTACGAAGAACAGGACCTACAATCGAAAAGATAAATCAGGTAAGTTTAGATCGTGCTTTCGATATTTACCAAGATCGATTTGCAGATGCCAGTGACTTTACCTTCGTATTTGTCGGAAGTTTTAAGCCTGAAGAGATCAAACCAATGCTACAAAAATATCTGGGATCTTTACCTGGCAATAATCGAAAAGAAAGTGCCAGAGATCTTGGGATTAAAATTCCAGGAGGTAAGATTGATAAAAAAGTCTACAAAGGTCAGGAGCCAAAGGCTAGCGTTCGACTTGTTTTTAGTGGTGATTATACCTGGAGCCAAAAACATAATAATCAACTAGACGCCCTGGCTGAAGTTTTAAGTATTAAACTAATTGAGCGCTTGCGTGAAGATGAAGGAGGTGTGTATGGGGTTGGTGCACGTGCATCTTATTCCAAATTTCCCAAATCACGTTATACCTTCAGTATTTCTTTCGGTTGTGCCCCGGAAAATGTAGAGAAACTAATCAGTTCAACGCTTGATGAAATCAATAAAATCAGGATAAATGGTGCGCTGAAAACTGATATAGAAAAATTCATTGCCGAAGAAACACGTAGCACCGAAACACAACTAAAGGATAACGGATTTTGGTTGGGTTATCTGAGCAATCAGATTCAGAATGAAGATGAGCCAAAACAAATTTTGACTTATCTTGAATCATTAAAAGAGCTAAATCCTGAAGCATTAAAAGCTACAGTTCAATACCGCTTGAATCCCGATAATTTTATCAGGATAGTGCTTTTGCCTGAGAAATAAGAGTAAATAATAATAAAAAAATGCCGTTCAGATGATTGAACGGCATTTTTTGTTGCATGAAACTTAGAAGCGGGGGCTTGCTGTGACTGCATTCGAAACCGAACTTTCATTTTTTAGTCTATCGAGTGCTGTAACGACATAGGTATACGCTCGGTTTGCATTCACTAAAGTATCTGTAAATGTTCTTTCTGATGCCTTGAACGAAATCTTTACGATGTGATGGGCCTGCTCGATATCCATTCTCTCTCCGCGGTTTACCCTGTACACTACATATCCAAAGGCCTTGTCACCATCTGAGGCAGCTAATGGTTCTCGCCAACTTAATTCAACACCTTTAGCAACAGACTTGGCGGTAAGAGCTTGCGGTGCATTGGGTTTAACATCATCTAACCAGGGCATAGTAGGTTGAAGTGCCTGATATCGGTAAAAATCCCTGCGCAAAGAGTCTTTAACTCCAGCCATATTATTACTTACCGACTTGGAACTGAAAAACACACTTCCATGTGTATTTTTATTTGTTCTCAGATACCTGATTTGTTTTGGAATCTGCGCTCTATCACTCCAACCCGGACGGTTTTCCAAGGCCCTGTAGACGCCCTGACCTACATATAGATGCTTTCCGAATGTGTTATTAGCCCACCAATCCAGTAACTTATCAAAAGCAGCCACCTGATAACCAAAAGGGTAATATATCTGTGGATTGATATAATCAAGCCAACCAGATTGAATCCATTTGCGAGCATTCGCATAGAGTTTGCCGTAACCATCAAAACCATTACTCTCAGACCCTTCGGGATCCTGAGATTTGTTTCTCCAAATACCAAAAGGACTAATCCCAAATTTAATGTGTTTCTTGGCCCTATGGATGCTATCAGACAAAGTATGTATCAAGGTATCCACGTTATTCCTGCGCCAATCATCAATATTTTTGAACCCAGACCCGTATTTAAAAAAGGTTTCGCTGTCCCTGAGCGGTTGAGCCTCAGGATAAGGATAGAAATAATCGTCAAAATGAACACCATCAATATCATAATTTCGAACTACATCCATAATTACACTTACAATATATTGACGTACTTCAGGCAAGCCCGGATTAAATAATTTCTTACCTCCATAAGTAAAAAACCATTGAGGCTTTTGTTTGGTAATGTGGTTTGCGGCAGTATGGGCGTCAAAAAGATTATGAGTTGCACGATATGGGTTAAACCAAGCATGTAATTCCATACCCCTTTTGTGAGCTTCGTCAATAGCAAAATCTAAAGGGTCGTAGTTTGGAACAGGTGCAATACCTTGAGTTCCGGTCAGAAAACGACTCCACAATTCGCGGCCCCTACCATAAAACGCATCTGTAGCAGGTCTTACTTGCAACATTATTGCATTGATTCCTGACTTATGATGATCATCCAGGATGCGAATTAATTCCGACTTCTGCAGGTCAGAACTAAGGCCGGGCTTGGATGGCCAGTCTATATTAGCAACAGTAGCAACCCATACGCCTCTAAACTCTCGTTTAGGATTTGATTTAATTTGAGATATTGATGAAATCGGAACAAGGAAAACGAGTGCAAGAAGGAAAATTAAATTTTTGGCCATGTATGATAGAAGTGTTTATCGGATAAAGTTAATTAATCTAATCAATTGCTATAAGTTAAATCGACCTATAAAATGAATAAAAGAATTGCAAAAAAAAACTAAATTAAGGTATCAAAAAAAACTCCGGCATCTTAACCAATCCCTCCCAAACTTAAAATCCAATTCTTAAGTAATATATTTGTCAGCGTGGAGACCTCATCTTGAGGATTTTGAGCGAATGTAGATTATTTTATTAAACGATGGAATGATAGCTTATGGAAAACCCGGATCAGGAACAGCCAGTGAAAAAAGACTCGAATAAGATTTATTTCTTACTCGTAGTTATTCTTGCTTTGTTGGGAACAAATACCTATCTATTTTTTAAAGGTAAGAACACCAAGGAACGCATCGTGACAATCAGTGATGAAAAAACCAGTATGCAGACTGAAATTGACAAAATTGAAGCTGAACTGGATATGGTAACAAGCGATAAGCTCAAATTATCCGATCAATTAATCAAGGAGCAGGATAGTGCAAGAGAAAAAATCTATGAACTAAGAAATGCCCTTGATAAGGGTCAACTCAGTCAGGCTGAACTAGCAAAAGCTAAAGAAGAGATCAAACAACTTAAATATTTTGTTTCCAAGTACGCTAAAGAGATAGATAATTTAAAAAAACAAAATCAAGAACTTACAGGGGAGCGTAATGAACTTCTTTCTGCTGTTGATTCCGTTAGCTCTAAAGCGGCTGAGCTTCAGAAACAGAATGAGGAATTAAATTCAAAGGTTATTGCTGCAGCTGCAATTAAATCAGGACCTATTTCAATTTCAGCGTACACTATTCGTAAAAATGGAAAAGAGAGTATGGTGAGTCGTGCCAATGCGACCGAAAAGTTTAGAATTTCTTTTAACATAATAAATAATCCATTGGCATTGAAGGGAATGCACACTATTTTCCTTAGAGTGATAGACCCAAGCGGTAATTTAATTATTTCGAACGACGGAGGACAATTTATATCTGAAGATGAAGAATTACAATATTCCTACAAAACCGCTATTGAATTTGCTAATGATGGACGGTCATACAATATTGATTTCTCAGATGGAAAAACATTTCTGAAAGGGATTTACAACATCACTCTCCACGCGGATGGATACACCATGGGAAGAGGCACTCTGAGTCTGAAATAATTTCTTAATGCGTTTTCTTATTACGATCAAGCGGCTGAAGTTCAACTCGGCATAATTTTTAATAAAACCGCATAACCGCCTGTCGGTAGCTGGGATATAGCATTTTTTTCCTAAACTACCTTTAAGACACGGATAGCCTTTAAGATTCGATTCCATCCAGGTGATTTACTATCTATAACTGCTCTAAAGCATTAGAAAAGCGATTCTACTGGGTTGAATCTTAATATTTAGCCTGAGTTCGATATCCGGAAAATCATAAAATACCCTTTTATAAGGATCCCATGATGCTCAGGAGGCCTATGATTTGATTTTTGAAAGCAATACCTGCGTGTCATCGCTTCGTTTAGTCCTTTCCTCCGGAGTATTTCCGGCAAGAAATGCTACTTGATTTCAGATGATCAGTAGCCGGAAGATACCTCCTTCGGCAAGGTTTAGTTTACCCGCTGCTGTTTTTCATCGGGACGGACAGTCCGGTAATAGAACTACAGGCCCTGCTAAGCAAACCCGGGTGGCAGCGCTATCTTTTTTGCATTTCTAAATCTCATGATGGCTATTCAATTTCCAGCAAAAAAATAGGACAGAACACGGGACCGGAATAAGCGAGGAGCAACAGGCCCTCGTTTCCAAAAACTAAGAAAAAATCAGCCTCCGGCAAGATGTATTATCAATCTCAAGTTATCTTATAATTTTTCCTTTTATAGGATAGAATTTGAAGTTAAAAACAGAAAAACTGTGAGGAAAGGAACATTTCAAAGGTTATTCTACCGTCACTGATTTTGCTAAATTTCTTGGTTGATCAACATTACAGCCTCTCAACACGGCAATGTGATAAGACAACAGCTGCAACGGGATTGTAGCAAGCAGTGGCAAGAAAATTTCGTCTGCATCGGGTATCTCAATAGTGAAATCGGCCATATTTTTAACCACCCGGTCTCCCTCCGTCACGATTGCAATAACTCTGCCTTTTCTGGCCTTAACCTCTTGAATATTACTGATTACCTTTTCATAAGATGAATTTTTGGTTGCTATGAATACCACAGGCATTTCTTCATCTATCAAGGCGATTGGCCCATGCTTCATCTCTGCTGCAGGGTATCCTTCAGCGTGAATATAGGAGATTTCCTTTAATTTGAGTGCCCCCTCAAGTGCGACAGGGAAGCCACTTCCTCTGCCCAAAAACAGAAAATTACTGGCATCTCTAAAGGCCTCGGAGATATTT
>Ga0194130_10004946_pt1 | contig 16528 bp, 11 predicted proteins | sample TA2KigsurfametaG_FD_160084 | JGI IMG/M metagenome (GOLD analysis project Ga0194130, IMG submission 160084) | Freshwater microbial communities from Lake Tanganyika, Tanzania - TA2015050 Kigoma 12 surface | ecosystem: Environmental > Aquatic > Freshwater > Lake | place: Tanzania: Lake Tanganyika... | reverse complement strand
CAGACTTCAATGTCGGCCAGATCATTATCAACGATCTGCGTATGAACATCAAGAAGATGCTGCTCGACGATACGCTCCCGCCTGACAATATGTCGGCTCGGTCGGCTACCGAAGTTGTGCAGCGCCGCAATGAACTGGCTCAGAACCTCGGCGCAGCCTTTGGTCGTCTGATTACCGAGGCCATGATTCCGATTGTGACCCGTATCCTCTTCATCATGGATCAGAATGGCGACATCGACTTGCCACTCAAGATCAATGGCGAGGAAGTGAAGATCGTTCCTATTTCTCCGCTGGCTCAGGCGCAGAATATGGAAGAACTGAACGATGTGATGCAGTTTGTTCAGATCGTGGCGGGAATGGGGCCGGAAGCCATGATGACCATAAAGAAAGATGAGATTATCGACTACATTGCTGAACGTCTCGGTGTCCCCGGTCGCATTATGACGACCAGGGATGAGCGGGAACAGATTGCCCAACAATACGGACAGATGCAAGCAATGGCAGCACAGCAACAGCAACCAGCCGGACCGCCTCAAGCCGGAAATCAAGAAGCGGTAATGCGCGCGCTACAGTGAGAAATATATGACAGAACCGAATAAACAAAAGGATTTGGACACCCTTTACGCTCTGGTGTTCACTTCCGAAGCTGGCGCTAAAGTATTGGCCGATCTTGAAAGCAAGTATTTAGAACAACCGACTTGGTTCCCGGGGGATGAAGCGTCTCACGGGTTCCATCGAGAAGGCCAGAATAGTGTCATTCGGCTTATCAAAGAGCGGATCAAACGAGCGAGGACTTAATGAAAGAAGAACAGACAACTCAGGCCGGAGAGGGCGATACCCAAACCGACAACCAGAGCCTGTTGACTCCCGAATCAACGGAACCTGAAGTCAAAGCAGAGCCAGAAATCCCACATCGGGAACTGACCGACGAAGAAAAAACGGCGCAAGCTCCTGAAGAAGATGAGAAACTGGAGCGTCCAGACTATTGGCCAGAAAATTTCTGGTCCGAAGATGATGGTCCAGATGTAGAGGCGCTAGCCAAGTCCTATACTGAACTCAGAACCAAGTTCTCTCAGGGCCAACACAAGGCTCCGAAAGACGGTAAATACAATCTTGAGACGTTTAAGGCCGCAAATGTGCCTGATGATGACCCTGTTTTGGTCAATTATCTGGCTACAGCCAAGGAACTTGGCCTGTCTCAAGACGCGTTTGAGAAGATTGCCAAGTCATATCTCGATAATTTTTCCGGCGCTATGGAGCAGATGCAAGTCAGCCGCGAAGCCGAGTTGAAAAAGCTGGGTAATCGGGCAGACGAGATCATCAAGGCCAATAACCAGTGGCTTGGTAAGCTGGGTCGGTCGATCCTGAACGAGTCAGAGATGAACGCCATCGCCTCAGCCTCTACAAGCGCGGCTTTTGTGTCGGCTTTGAACAAAATTCGTCAGGCTTCCGGCGAAATGTCTATTCCAACTAGCGGAATGACTGAGGACCAAGGCGTATCAAAGGATGATTTGTACGCAATGGTCGGTGACCCGCGCTACGGAAAAGATATGGCGTTTACTCGGAAGGTCGAGAAGATGTTTGCTCAGGCAATCCCGGGCTAATTTGACAGAATTGGGCGGGTGATTTATTTATTCACCCGTCCGATAACCGTAAGGCCGGACCTTTTAGGTTGGGGAACCTTAAAATCCCAAGTGAACGGCCCGACAGGATAACCGTTGCGTGAGTAAACCTTAACCTCGAACGGAGCAATTCAAATGGCACAGCTTATTTCGAATGCCTTTGTTACGCTGTTCGACGCGGAAGTGAAACAAGCCTTTCAAGGGTCTCGTACCTTGGTCGGTCTGGTCCGTGAGCGCAACGGTGTCGAAGGTTCAATAGTTAAATTTCCTAAAATCGGTAAGGGAACGGCAACAGTTCGCGTTCCTCAGACTGACGTAGCGCCGTTAAATGTAAGCTATTCTACAGTTACGGCGACGATGTCCGATTTTAATGCTGCCGAATATAGTGACATCTTCCATCAGCAAAAGGTCAACTTTGACGAACGCCGCGAACTTGTGTCGGTTGTGTCGAACGCGATTGGTCGCCGCATGGATCAAATTATCCTTGATGCTCTAACAGCTTCAAGTACAACTTTGACTGTTGCAAACAGCATCGGGGGTGCAAATACCAACCTCAACGTGGCAAAACTTCGCCGCGCCAAGAAGCTGCTTGATCAGAACAACGTCCCGATGGACGGTCGTGCGATCATCATCTCGGCTTCTGGTCTGGAAGGTCTCCTCGGTGAAACCCAGACGACATCGGCTGATTTCAACTCAGTCCGTGCGCTCGTCTCCGGCGAAATCGACACCTTCCTTGGGTTCAAATTTTGCACCATTGGGGACCGATCCGAAGGTGGCCTTGCCATTGACGGCTCACTTGACCGCACTTGCTTTGCGTTCCATCGTGATGCAGTCGGTATGGGTATCGGCATGAATCAGCGGACAGAGATCAACTATGTCCCTGAAAAAACATCGTTCTTAGTAAATTCGATGTTTTCTGCTGGTGCAATCGCTATTGACGATGAAGGCATCGTCAAGATTACTTGCCGCGAATCGTAAGAAGGAGATTGAATTATGGCTTTTGATTCTGCTGGCTGGAACACCATCGCCGCCAACAAGGCCGGAAATGCTCCGTCTTTGTATAGTTACAAGTCTACCGACACACAGGCAACGATTAATACAGCGGGATATTTCAATGCCCTTGTATCGTTTCTGAAGGTTGGAGACATTATCTTCATCTACGACGCAACGACCCCTTCGCTCGTTATTTCGTATGTGAACCAAAACACAGGTTCTGTCGTTGACATCGCCGACGGCACGACCATTTCGGCCACCGACACAGACTAATCTGTCCGGTAGCTGACGAGATTGAGAGCCTCGACCTAGAAATGGGCCGGGGCTTTCTTCTTTAAGTCATTTAGAATATATATATTTTCGCAATGGAGTCCTGAAATGGCAACAGGCGATACCAAATTAAAAATTTGTAACGATGCCCTGATTATGCTCGGCACGAACATTATTACATCTTTCTCGGATGGCTCGACTGCTGCCCAGATCACAGACCGTCTTTATGACGATGTAAAGGTAATGGTTCTGTCCATGTATCCTTGGTCGTTTTCTATAAAGAAGGAACAGCTTGCCCAGCTAGAAACGACGCCAGTAACTGAATGGAGATATGAGTATGCGCTTCCCGGCGATCTTATTGCCGGAGCAAGAGGGTTATATATCACCACATCGGCAGGTGGAAGGCCCGTAACCGAATGGGAAAAAATAGGGGCTAAAATACAAACAAATTATTCATTTGTCTGGATTGATTATCAGTATGATGTTTCTGAAGATTCCTTGCCGCAATATTTTGTGCAGTTGCTTAAGTATTTTCTCTGCTGGCATTTTGCAGAACCAGTAACAGATCAGATCAGTAAATCCCAATATTGGATGGGTATGGCCGTAGGAAGTCCTAGCGATAACGGGCGTGGCGGATTCTTTCGTCAGGCTACAATTATAGATTCTCAGAATCAACCCAATCAAGTTATTGAGGACTTCTCTCTTGTCGCCGTGAGGTATTGATGACCAAGATTGTCAATATCCAAACTAATTTTACAGTTGGCGAGGTTGACCCGCTTCTGCGCGGTCGTATTGATCTTAATCAATATTATTCTGCTTTGAAATTAGCAGAAAATGTTCTGGTCATTCCGCAGGGTGGTGTTCGTCGTCGTCCCGGATTGAAGTTTATCTATGATCTTCCGGCAGCCGCAGCTAATGGCGTAGCTTTAATTCCATTTGAATTTTCGACTTCTGACTCATATATGTTTGCAGTCGTCAATCAACAAATTTATATTTTTAAGAATGGTGCGATTGTAACAAATATTAACGCTTCCGGTAATTCATACCTGACGGCTTCAACTCTTACTTCAGCTATTTTGCCTAATCTTAAATATGCCCAATCGGCAGACACTATGATCTTTGTGCATGAGGATTTAGCTCCGTTAAAACTTGTTCGTGGCGCTACAGACGCTTCGTGGACACTTAGCACAATTACATTTGATTATATTCCATATTACGCTTTTTCCCCTACAACGACAAGTCCAAGCCATACGCTTACGCCGAGCGCATCTACAGGATTTATTGAATTAAACGCTGGCGGGGGTGCTTTCTCGGCAGCCAATGTTGAGCAATATATCAATGTAAAAGAGGGAAAAGGCTACGGTCGCGCTCGAATAATTACATTTGTATCAAGTTCAAAAGTTAAGGCACAAGTGGAGATACCGTTCAGCCAAACAAGCGCATATGCCTCTGGCGAATGGGAACTTGAATCTGGTTATGAACATACTTGGTCATCAACAAAAGGCTGGCCGCGTAGTGTTACATTTCACGAAGGCCGTCTCTTCTTCGGCGGGTCTAAGACTAGGCCATCTACTGTCTGGGGTAGTCGCGTCGGTGATGTATTTAATTTTGACAAGCAAACAAGTTTAGATGATGACGGATTAGAGGCAACGCTTGATGTTGATAAATTTAATGCAATTGTCGATATTTATTCTGGCCGCGATCTTCAAATCTTTACTACTGGTGCTGAGTTCTATGTTCCACAAGGACTTGGCGATCCGCTTACGCCTACGAACTTTATCGTTCGCGTAGCAACCCGTAACGGTATTCTTGATGGAGTCTCACCTGTTGGTGTTGAGGCGGGAACTCTTTACGTTCAACGCGGGGGCAAGACGGTAAAAGAGTTCATTTATACTGATGCACAAGCTACATATATTTCAAATAATATTTCGGTTCTGTCTGGTCATCTAATCAATACACCGATTGATCTGGCCTTACGCAGGGCGACCGACACCGATGAAGCTGATCTTCTTATGATCGTCAACACAGACGGTTCATTTACGGCATATTCTGTTTTACGATCACAAGATATTATTGCACCTAGTCGCTTTACTACTGATGGACTATTCAAAGCTGTAGCCGTTGACGTGGATACGATTTACACAGTTGTACAACGTACAATTAATGGAACAACCAAGTATCATGTCGAACAATTTAATCGTGATATTACACTTGATAATGCCGTTACTGGTGGCGCTGCCGCAAATGTGACTGCATCAAATCTTGCTGCAAAGACGGTCAAGGTAATTGCGGACGGCGTTCTTCTGTCGGATGAGACGGCTAATTCTAGCGGCCTAATTACATTTGATCGCGCATCTACAGCGTCTTTTGTAGTTGGCACTGATTACACAGTTCAAATCAAAACCATGCCGATTGAACCAAGACTGCAATCTGGCAATCTTCGAGGCTATAAAAAACGTATTATCGAAGCAGCGGCAGAGTTTTATGAAACTCAAAGCGCATCCATCGGTGGAGTCGAGATCGCGTTTAGAAATTTTGACACAGCTATCTTGGATGCTCCTGTTACTGCGTTCACTGGATTGAAACGTGTTGGCCCGTTGCTTGGATATGATTATGAAGGGTCTGTAACCGTTACTCAGCCATCACCGCTCAAAATGACATTATTGTTTTTAGATTATCGCGTAAGCGTTCCAACGGGGTAAGACAATGGGGTTTAGTGTTCCAATCCTTATGGCCGCTGCATCTTCTGCCGTTAGTGCTATCGGCTCAATAGCCGCTGGTGAATCGCAAAGGCAGACAGCCTTCGCACAGGCTCGGCAAGCAGAATTACAGGCCAAATCAGATGCGTTGAAGTATAAGCAACAAGGGATTGCCGTTCTTGAAAAGACACTTGCGACTGCGGCTACGATCCGTGCCCGTGCTGCTGCTGGTAGCGTTGATCCATTCGGCGGGTCGGCTCTAGCACTTACGCAATATGCCTTTGGCAAGGGCGCTGAAGAGAAGATAATGACCGAGGATAATGCCCAACTTGCCTTGCTCGGTGGCCAGATCAATGCATCCGAGCTACGTCGTCAAGGCGATGCTGCGGCTCAAGCCGGATACATCAAGGCATTCGGCACATTGCTATCCACTGGAGCGCAAGCAAAATTCATCGGCGGTGCCGGTGATATGCTTGGTTCAAGTTCTCTCAAATTAACTGGATCAAATCTAGTATCGACTTACAAAGGCAATCCTTTTTACTACGGAAGTTAGGGGTTAGATAATGGCCATCATGCCACGATATACATCTAGCGACATTGCGGTAGGAACACCGCAGGGCCAGTTCCGTGATGTGTCTGCACCAATGGATCAGTTGTCATCCCAGATGGACCGGATGACGGGTTTCTTTATTCAGGAAGCCAAACAACAAGCCGTGGTGCAAGCCGAAGAATATGCGGCTGATAAAGCCCCTACCATTCAACAGATTGAAGAGGCGCGTCGTCTTAATCAGCCGATTGCTCCGATTGCGGATAAGACTACAATCTTTGGTCGCGCAGCTAATGAGGCGCAAAGCCGCATCCTTGCCAAGAACGTAGCCGCTGCTGCTGATATGCAAATGGCGCAACTTTCTGCCGATGTAGAAAGCGGAAAAGTTAGAGTCAACGACATTGCTAATCAGACAAACGCACTGATCAAAGGCTATTCGTCTGCACTAGCAGAGGTTGATCCGGTGATTGCCCGGTCGCTTGAGGCTGATCTTGCACTTTCCGGCAACCGTTTATTTGTGTCTGCAACTAAAGCGGCTGCCGCCGATGCCGCTGCAAAACAGAATCAAATGGTTCTTGATTCTATTAACGCGTCAGTAATCCCAAAAGTTTCTCAGATATTTGCCGCTGGAGATGTCTTATCTGTTGGCCCAACTGGAGAAACTATTAAGATTGATGTGCAGTCGCAAGTTAAAGCTACTTACGAACAATCATTAAATAAGATTCGTTCATTGCCAGCTGCAAAACAAGCTCAAGCGGTCAAGGATTTAAATAAAGCAGTAAAAGAAGGGGCTGAACGATACGGTGAGTATGTCGTATTACGCGGTGATATTAAAGATTTAAACTCTCTTTATAAACAAATTATTGACGGTAAATTTGATTTTGCCATCACTGATCCAAAAGATTTAAATACGCTTGCTTCAAAGGTAGCTTCTAAAATTAAACATTTAGAAGAATTGCCTAATCAGCAAAGAGAAATTAAGAAAAAAATTATTGAACAGAGTATTAAGGATGGCCAAGAATCTGTGCGTGCTGGAAATTATTTTCTTTCAGATTTGCCAACAGAAGAAGATATAAAATTAAATTTTGAAAATCCTGTCGATATGGCATTGGCTATTCGTGAGCTTAATGTGCTTCGAGACACGGCTCGTATAGCTTTTGAATTTCAATATAAAACAAAAAATCAAAGAGATATTGAAGAAGAAAATGCGCGTCGAAACGCAAAAGATGAAGATACAAAAAAACTGTATGATATTATTAAATCCATAAATAACAATATTGACCAAAAAGTTAAAAATGACCCAGCTAAATATGCGTCCAGATTTGCTGAAGTGCAAACTGGGTGGGAAAACTTTATGACTGCAAAAGCAGAGCAGGCGGCTAAGTTAAGTAATGGTCAAACGCCAGACCCTTACATTGTGGCTAAAGCTGCGTATGAATATATTGAAGCAACTAAATATCGGCAATTACAGGCAGGAGTTGTTCCCGGAGATGTTAAATATTTTACTAAAGAATGGGTAGAGTCATATAAAGACGCATTTAATAATCAAGTAAAAAGCGGGCAAAACGCCGCAGATTTCTTTATGAATGAATCGCAGTTCTGGGGTGCTGCTTGGCCTGATCTTGTTAAAGAAATGAATTTAGGCAATGAACTGCTTATTATTGCCAAAATGTCTTCATCGTTAGAATCAAGACGGGCTGCACAGGTGTTGGCAAACGCAGCGCAGCCTGCAAATAAAAAAGCGTTAGAAGAAGTATATTCAGCAGAGAAAAAGAACATTACGTCTGAGGTATCATCTTTAATGACTGATTTTAGAATATCTTTACGTTCACCAGCCATACAAGACGGTGCTATTATTGAGCAGGCAGTTCTTGATTCTGGTGTGCTGCTTACTATGGCATATATGCAAGAAAACATGAGTATGTCTGAGGCCGCTCAAAAAGCAATCAAAAATATGATTGATGACCATTATGGATATGGTGCTGGATTTCGTGTGCCTAAAATGCCTGGTTTATCAACGGCAATCGTTACAGAAAATGCTAATTTTATTAAAGCTAATATTGATTTCTTTGCAGATCAAATTGCTTTACCGCCTAGCCTGACTGCTAAATCACAAGGCAAAGATGAAGAAACAATAATGAAAGATTACTTGGATAGTCTTAGGGTCAGTGGAGGATTTGTAAATACTGGAGATGACCGTAATGGTGTAAGATTGATTGATGCCGTTGGTAATCCGGTTAGATTTAAAGATGGGTCAGCATTTGAAATTACTTGGGATCAATTAAATAAGGCCGCTATTGCTGACTTGCCGTCTGAAGTTGAAATAAGAAACGAATCACAAAAAGCAAATTATATGCGGTCAAGAAACGCTTTGCTTGCAAGCTATAGAATATTATCGCTTGGAACAAAGCAAACATATTTTACTGATATAAATCAACAAATGATCAACAAGCCTGATCAAAAAGAGAAAACAGAAAATGAAGTTGGTGAACCTATAAATCAATCTACATTATCCCCAGGTGATATTGACGAACGTATCGCTTCATTATCCCCAGAGGAATACATCGCTTACTGGAAAGATAAAATAGCAGAGGGGAGTTTTGGGCGTGATTTTAGAGATATGAGCTATGAAGAATTTAAAGATTGGACGGAAAGGTATAGAAGAATAAAAAGGTCTGGAAATGATTCAGAGGACGCTGATTAAATGTCATTTTTTACCACCCTGAAAGAAGGCACTTCATTTATAGAAGAGTTGCCATCTTCTCTTGGTCTAGCCACACAGGTTATGGCTGAAAAGACATTTATGGAAAATCCAACTCCGGCTCTTAGCCGTGTTATTGGAGATTTTGTTGAAGGCAAAACAAGCGACGCTCCATTAATTCCTAAGTCGGACTTGATGAAGCAATTAACTGATTTAGAATTAGACCTTAAGATACCAGATCAAGGACTGACTCAAAATCAATTTGATTACCTTGTAGAAATACAACAGAGGCAAAATAGATATAACTCTGTATTATCAAGAGCGCCTACTGGTTTATTATCAAAAGCTGCACTACTTGGGACAGCATTTGCTGTATCCGCTCTTGATCCATTAAATATTGCATCTGGATTTATTCCGTTTTTCGGAGAAGCACGATACTCAGCTTTGCTTGCTAATTCAGTGGGGAAATTTGGTAAAGCTGTATCAAGAGCAAAAGTAGGTTTTGTAGAGGGCTCTCTTGGTGCGGCAACACTTGAACCTTTAAATTATGGTTTATCAAAATACGAACAAAGAGATTATACATTAGGAAATGTATTAGAAAACATAATGTTTGGAGGAGTATTGGGCGGCGGTCTTCATTCTGGAGTTGGCTCAATATATGACGCATTTGCTAAAAATAAACCAATACAACTTGCCGAACCAATAGAAGGCAACGGAAGAATTATTACTAAAATTAATCCTGATTTAAGAAATGCTGCTTCAAGAGTAGCTATTGGTCAGGTTATGGGCGGGTATTTTCCTAATGTTGAATCAATACTTAGACTTGATCCAAATTATGAAATACTTAATCAGCAATGGCGCACAATTTTATATAACAATCCAACACGGTTTGATCCGACTCAGCAAGTTACAATTACTGGCAGACAAGTAATTCCGTTTGATCCGCTATCTCCGCCTGTATTGACAATAAATTCTAAAAGCCCAGCGCCTGAAATTGCATCGGTGCAAAACCCTCGTTCCGTATTATCTATGACATTGGCCCCTAGCGTTACTGGAGCCGGAGAATTTAGATCGTTTACATCACGCGCTGAAGCAGAAAAAAGACAATCATCTGTATTTAGGCGGTCTGGTGAAGTATTAGCAATCAAGCAAACAAATGATGGGCGTTTTGTTTTGTTGCGCCAGTTTGCCGATAAGCCGCTTCGTGATGGCAATGGAAGCATCATTGCATTTAAGACTGAACGTGCTGCACAAAAAGGTATAAAAAATATTACATCATTAAAAGACAAAAATCTTACACCTGTTCCGTTTTTAGACAACGGGGTATTAAAGTTTGCGTTGTTTGAAAATCCAGATCAAAGATTTATTGAAGCTGCAAAATTAAATCCAGATTTTGTTGAATTTGAACTTAATGATAAGAACACTACACAGACAATACCATTGACAGAACCAAATGCTGAACAAGTAGCGGCGATTCAAAAGGCAGCACAAGAGCAAGTTAAGATTAGTCAAATGCGTCTTGCTGACATGGAGACAGTTCAGCGCGCAGAAACAATATATAAATTAGCAAGTGCTATGGAAAACAGAAGCATTGATTTGCCAACCGCTGAAAAAGAAGCAGCGGAATATGAGCAAATGATAAGAACAGATTATATAAATCGTGGTATGGAAGACGAATTAAAAGAGCTAAGTGCAATGGATGATTTAATAAAAGACACTGATAATTTTTCAAAGGCTATTGAGTCGGCATTTAATTGCACGGTTAGGAAGGGATTATAATGGCTGTCAATCCTTGTATTGCTGAAGCATCCCAAGCACTTGGTCGTAAACTTACTGATGACGAGGCTATTACCTTGTTTGAGGATGTGCAAAAAAGTGTCAATGAGGCCAAGCAATCTGCCGAGCCTTATGATTCAGCAATTAAATCATCTAAAGAAAAAATGATCCTTCAAAAGAAAACGGCTGCTTTTATTGAAAAGCGCAATGCGTATATTTCATTTAAATTACGTCGTGAAGCTGTAGATTATATATTAACTCAATTTCCAAAGAACCCTGAATTAGGCATTGAGTCTCTCCTTGTTGGCGTAAACCAAGTTGCAAAAGGCGCTAGACTTAGTGCCGATGCTATCTCTAAAGCATTGTTTAAGAAATATGCATCTGGTCTTATTACGGAGTTGCAGATACGCGACTTTAACGCAATTTTAGTTAGTGGCGATTTTGATCAAGAATTGTATCGCGCTTTATACGCGGTAAACCGCAAGCAAGAACTGCCTTATAAAGGACCAAATGAGGTTCTTGAGACAGCAAGAATTATCAAAAAGTATTTTGAATTAATGCGCCATGACTACAATGTATCTGGTGCTAATGTTGATATGCTTGAAGGATATATGGGCCGCCAATCGCATGATTCTGCTCGTATTGGCAAGGCAGGACAAGAAGCATGGATTGATTTTATTCTTCCTAAGTTGGATATTGACAGGACTTTTGAAGGAGAAAAACCAAGAGAAATTTTGGCAAAGATTTACGATAACTTTATTAGTGGCAACCATCTCAAGACATCTGAAAACGTAACTGGGTTTAAAGGTGGAACGGCCAATCTTGGGAAAAAAGCTAGTCAAGACAGGGTATTGCATTTTAAAGATGCCGATTCTTGGTATGAATATAATCAGCAATTTGGAACTGGTAGCCTATCTGAAACAATATTAAGACAGATGAGTGTTACATCCCAAAATGTTGGTTTAATGCGTGTGCTTGGCCCCAACCCCAAAGACAACTTTAATCGCATTACTGGCATGGTTGCGAATACATTAAAAGGAACCGCACGGGCTAATTTTGATAATGCTGTTCGTGGCTATTTGGCCAATAGGTTGGCTGAAGTTGATGGTAGCACACGCGTTCCAATGAACGACATGCTTGCTCAGGTTTCCGCTGGTGTCCGCAGTATTCAAACCATGTCTGATCTTGGTGCCGCTGTTATTGCGTCTGTAACTGATCTTGCAGCGATTATGACTGAGATGAGGTACCAAGGGTTTGATATGTTTGATACCTTTACTGAGTCTATTGCTGGCCTTGCCAAAGGCCGCAATGCTCAAGAAATGGCTGAAATTGATGCTGCTTTAGGAGTTATATTCCCATCACTTATTGGAGAAATGCACTCACGGTTTGTAGCGCAAGACGGCGCTCCGGGTATGATCTCAAAAGGAATGCAATTATTCTTCAAATATAACGGCATGTCATATTGGACAGAGGTTCTTAAAGCTACAGTTACAAGAACCATGTCACACATGGCAGCAATTAATAAAGGAAAACTGTTTTCTGAACTTCATCCAGATACACAGCGTGTTTATAGCCAATACGGGATTGACGCTGAAAAATGGGATATGTTCCGCCAGACTGTAGGTATGGGTGCTGATGGTCGAGAGTATCTTTTGCCTAATAAGATTGCCGATCTTCCAAATCAAGTCTTTGCAGACTATTTAACCAAAAGAAATATGAAGCCAACGGATACAGCTATCGCGGAGTTAAAGCGCGAAGTTGAAACTCAATGGCGTTCATATTTTAGCGACCGTGCCGAATATGCTGTGCTTGAACCAGATGCAAGAACTCAATCTGTTATGAACCAAGGTCATCAACCGGGGACACCTATTGGAGAGGTTCTCCGGTTTGTCGGACAATATAAATCGTTCCCAGTGGCTTTTGTTCAAAAAGTGCTTGGTCGCGAAATTTATGGTCGTGGCTCTACTAGCATTAAGGAAGCATTAAAGAACGGCAATGGCGAAATGACCGGATTAATGCAGGTTATGGTCTGGACAACCATATTTGGTTATGGAGCCATGAATGCAAAGGCGATTTTAGCTGGTAAGGAACCACGGAAGCCGGAAGATGCAGTTGGATACCTAAATCTCGTTAGGGCGGCTATGTTGCAAGGCGGAGGCGCTGGTATCTATGGCGACTTCCTGTTTGGTGAGATGAAGTCACGCTATGGGGCTGGACCGTTGGAAACTTTCCTTGGTCCGACATTTTCCAATCTATCATCGTTAGCAGACCTTTATGGCCGCGCAATGAAAGGTGACGATATAGCTGGGTCTACCCTAAAATTTGTCATTAATAACACACCCGGAAACAACATTTGGTGGGCCAAAGCCGCATTAGATTATGGGATTATTTATAGGTTACAGGAAGGGTTAAACCCCGGTTATCTGCAACGAATGGAGGCAAGAGTGAAGAAAGAACAAGATCAATCCTTTATTTTCCCGCCTTCTCAGGTAATCAAGTGACATTGAGGGAATTTAAATCGTCGTGTATAAAGGGTCTAAATCAGAGGGTTTGTCATGGCTGACTATTCAATTACCGCAGTAACTAGGCGTGTAGTCTATACCGGGTCGGCTGGAGTTGGCCCCTATTCCTTCAGTTTTCCGGTGCTGGCATCGACGGATTTGGCCGTCTATAAGAACGCCACCAAACTGACTCTGACAACCCATTACACGGTGACGATCAATGCCGCGACAGGAACTGGCTCGATTACCCTAGTCAGCGCAGCCATCTCTACAGACCGTATTACAATCATCGGCTCCCGCGCTATTGAGCGCACGACAGACTTTGTGACGGCTGGCGATTTCAAGGCATCCTCGGTCAACGAGCAGCTTGATAGCCAGATTATTATGATCCAGCAGCTTGCCGAGGAAAACAAGCGCACCCTTAAGGCTCCTCAATTCGATCCTGCGGCGGTTGAGGATGGAGGAACTGTTAATATGGTTCTTCCGGTAGCGTCTTCCCGTGCTGGTAAAACGCTTGCTTTTGATTCGTCCGGTAATCCTGTAGTTGGCGAAGAAATTGGTAACTGGCGGGGAAACTGGGCGGCTGGCACATCTTACACAGTTCGCGATCTAGTTGCAGACAGTTCAAATTATAATGTTTACCGAGTTAACACCGCTCATACGTCAACGGGCGCTTTGCCTATTTCTACCAATGTTGATGCTGCCAAATGGGATTTGGTAATTGATTCGGTGTCTGCCGGAGCGGCTGCTGCTGTAGGCGCTGGTTCTCTTGCTGTTGCCAATAATCTGAGCGAATTGACAGCCACCGCTTCTACGGCTCGGACCAATCTTGGTCTTGGGTCTATTTCCACACAGGCAGCAAGCAGTGTTGCCATCACTGGCGGAGCGGTAAACGGAACCACGGTTGGTGCATCTACCCCGTCCACTGGCGCATTTACTACGTTGTCAGCCTCTGGCACGGCAACCTTCTCCGGTACAATGTCAGCCACGGCTAATGCCTATATGCAGATCGACGCTTTGACAGATGCGGCGACTATCGCGGTTGACATGTCAGTCGGCAATAATTTTTCGGTGACGCTTGCTGGCAATCGAACGCTCGGCAATCCGACAAATCTGAACGCTGGTCAGTCTGGCGTGATCTTCATTACTCAGGATGGCACAGGATCACGGACACTGGCCTACTCGTCCTATTGGGATTTCCCTGCGGCAACGGCTCCGACACTTACAACGACTGCCAATGCGGTAGATGTGATTGTCTATACGGTTCGTTCTTCAACGAGCATTGCGGCGCAAGCAATTCTCAATATTGGGTGAGTTATGGGTTTACCTGTCGAAGTAAACAATCTTCTCCTCGGCGGCGCTAGGGATTACACCATCGCCCGCAGCTTGCGGTCCCGCTCGTCTGCTAGTGCGTATTTGAATAGAACCCCTGCAAGTGCAGGGAATCGCCAAAAATGGACATGGTCTGGATGGGTCAAACCCGCAATTCTTGGTCAAACAAGTGTTTTGATGTTGGGTTTGGGAGGCACATCAAATGGCTCCCAAAGGTCAGCGATTTATTTCACCGGCGATTCTTTAGCTGTTCATGATTCGTTAATGCAAACAGCAACAAATTTTTCCGTTACATCATCGGCTGTTTTTCGTGATCCATCTGCGTGGTATCATATAGTTGTTGCCCTAGATACAACGCAAGTTACCCCATCCAATCGCCTTAAAATGTATGTAAATGGTGTGCAAATCACAGCATTTTCGACAGCCAATTATCCTTCTCTAAACTACAACACAGCAATAAATTTGGCAAATACTCACTATATTGCTAGGTGGTTCGATTCACTAGCTGCTAATCATTATGCGGATTTTTATTTTGCCGAAGTAAACTTCATTGACGGTCAAGAACTAACACAATACAGCTTTGGTGCATACGACACCAATGGTATCTGGCAGCCTATCCGCTATGCAGGCACATACGGCACTAACGGGTTCTATCTTAAATTTTCTGACAACTCTGCTGCTACAGCGGCTGCGATTGGTAAAGATTTTTCTGGCAACAGTAACAACTGGACACCTAACAATATCAGCCTGACTGCTGGCACAACCTACGACAGCATGATTGATAGTCCGACTGTCAGCGCAAGTTCGTCGAATTATGCGGTGTTGAATCCGCTAACTATTCGCGGTGCAAGCGGAACGCTGTCAAATGGAAATCTTAGTGTTGCGGCTTCTTCTTCATCGTCTCCAGCCGACACTTCGATGTACGCGACAATCGAACTGCCAGCAAATGGTTTGATTTACTTAGAAGCGCTTTACACCGTGACTGCTGGAACTGGCAATGACACAAGGATAGGTGTTTCGACAGTTGGCGACACGGGCGGATATGTTCAAGCCGGAAGCGCGACAGGCCGCTGGTCATACGACTACAAGAACGGAACCGCAAACGCTCAAGGAACAAATACGTCGTTCACATCGGCGACCACGGGTCAGACCGTGATGTTTGCGATTGATGTTGCTAACGGGAAAATTTGGGCTGGTGCAAACGGCACTTGGTTTAACTCAGGCAACCCTGCCGCTGGCACAGGCGCTGTTTTAACTAGTGTTTCAACTTCGGCAACAAATCTTCAAACTACATTAAATGGTTGGGTAAACCGTTGCTCCCTTGATTTTAACTTCGGCCAACGCCCCTTCGCCTACACACCGCCAACTGGCTTCAAGGCGCTGAACACATATAATCTGCCAGCGGCCACGATTAACAATGGCGCGCAGAATTTTGCGGCAACGCTTTATACGGGGAATGGCGGAACTGCTCAAACAATTCCAAATACTGTAAATAGCACATCGTTTCAACCCGACTTTGTTTGGATTAAATCACGCAACAGTTCATCATTTAGTCATCGTCTTTATGATTCTGTTCGTGGTGTGGGTAAAGAAATTTATTCTAATTCTACCAGTGCCGAAGCAACAGTTGCTCAATCATTAACAGCGTTTGCAGCAAACGGATTTACTTTAGGAACAGACCTTAACAATAACAATAGTGGCACTACCTATGTCGGCTGGCAATGGAAAGCAGGTTCCAACAGTAGCAGGACATATACAGTCACGGAATCCGGAGGTGTTTTCTACATCGATGGCAAATCAAAGCCCGTCCTAGAGTTGGCTGAAGGCAGTACATATATTTTTGACCAATCCTCTGCAACTAATATTGGACATCCGTTAAAATTCAGTTCTACAACACCAGCAATTACCCTATACGAGACTGGTGTAACATATGTTGGAACACCCGGATATTCAGGCGCTTATACGCAGATCACAGTCGCGTCTGGTGCGCTGACATTATATTATGTCTGCACAGTTCACGGCGCGGGCATGGGCAACACTGCGAACACGAACAGCACCACAGGCGCATCCAATTTTGCAGGCACGAT